>Ga0207090_1081_pt1 | contig 24654 bp, 23 predicted proteins | sample Alteio_BWMinHeat_50_FD_153565 | JGI IMG/M metagenome (GOLD analysis project Ga0207090, IMG submission 153565) | Enriched cells from forest soil in Barre Woods Harvard Forest LTER site, Petersham, Massachusetts, United States -... | ecosystem: Environmental > Terrestrial > Soil > Temperate forest >...
GTGGCAAGGATCGCGGTGCGGGCCGCCGGCCATCGCGCGTCTTTGAGGCTGTTCCGGATCAGCTTCCAGTCGACGTCCACCAGGCCGTCTTTCCAGGCTTCGCGCACATGCGGCCGAAGCTCCGACGACGCGAGGTCGCATGAGCGGAACATGAGTTGCGACCACAATAGGGACGGCGTGCGATCGAGCGTCTTGAACAGGTTCACGAAGTGGCCGATCGCCGCGCCTTCAGTTGGGAGCCGCTAAACCGCAGCTTCGGTCTGAATCAGCGACGGGTCCAGCGTCTGGCCGGTGTGTTCTTCGTAGGCTTCGACGCCTTTCTGCAGGATGAGCAGAATGGTGGTCGTCGTGACGTTCGCCGGCTTGCCGCCATTCATGGCGTTATTGGCGACAGACAGCGCGAGGTTGGCGATCTCGATCATCAATTCAGCGTTCATTGGGCCTCCTTGTTGCGAAGAGCACGGATCGCGTTGATCAGATCCGTGAGGTTGACGGTGAGTTGATTCAGATAATTACTCCCCGCCTTTTTAAGGCGGGGTGGCTGCGCCATTGAGAAGATGCTGCGAAGCCACCACAGTGGGCGCAGACGGGGCGGTTGGTAACTTCAAATAATCGGAGCGCTTCGCGGACGTTTCTTAATGCTGCGCGCTGTCGCGCTTGCGCTTCGCGACCAGCCGCCCCGTCCGCTCCTTTTAAAGGTAGCTTCGCACCTTTCTCTTACTCGTCGCGTCCACCCCGCCTTAGAAAGGCGGGGAGTAAATTCAAACTGACACTACCGGTAGCCGCGCCGGGAGTGCGATTCCCGAAAACGGTCGTGATATTGCCGGCAAGGGTGTGCAGGAAGCGGAACAACCATACGTATCCCGCGGCCGTCGTGCTCGACGGCGCAGGCATGGAAGAAACGGCGGCCGAGAAAACCCAATACGCGCCGACCGCCGCCCAGAATTCGTGTTTTGCAATACACTCGAACATGGAATCTCCTTTCTGCCGGGTTGCAGGGGGCTTTGCACAAAAAAAGCGGTCTTGCTCGGGTCCCACTGTAGCGGCGGTCTATGACCGCCGACGATTCAGCAACTTGCGAGACTGTCGGCGGTCATAGACCGCCGCTACAGTGTCGAAACGTGACTTTTGCGCAAAGCCCCTGCAGCCCGGCGGTGTTACGTTAAAGCGACTTCTTGAGGAGGTAGGCCCAACCGGCCGCGAGGGCCGCCCAGAGGCCTTTCGACCAGGACTGGTAGATTTCGAGTCGCGACACCCGCACGGACAATTTGCGGATCTCGGCGAGCTCGCCCTCGATACGGCCCAGCGAGCGCAGGATTTCATTAATCACCTGGTTCATATGCGACCTCCTGGCGGTTAAACGCACATGATGGTTGTGGAGTCGCTCCAATCCGAGTAGCCGAGCGATCCGAGGGACTGCGTCTGGAACGCGTAGGTGGTACCCGGCGTCAACCCCGAAATGGTCGTTCTCTTGATGCTCGGGATCGGGACGTTGGTCCATGATCCCGGCGAGCCGCCGGCCATTGCCGCATAGCGCGCAAAGTAGACCTTGGCGCCGGGAACCCGCTTCAAAGTAATTGTGATCTGGCCGGAGTTCGCGCCGTAATCCAGCGTCTTGATCGAGGGCGCGGGCACCGGCTTTCCGGCGGTCTTAACGGGCGTCTTGACGGCAAAGCCGCTGGAGGTCAGGATCGCCGGATCCTCCTTGCAATTGGTCTCAACGTAGAGCGCCAGCGCCTTCAGGTCCGGAATGACCACTCTCCGTTCTTTGTTTCGTACGGCCTTGGCATTCTTGCCTCCGTCCAAAGCCGCCGCTGTCGCCGCCGAAAAGGACGTGACGGCGTTGCTGAAAGCCGTGAGGTCCACCGGCGGGCTGGGGAACGCGGCATTCCCCGTCAATCCTTTGATGACGGCGGTCGCCAGCGTGAAAAGATCCGAATCCGACAGGCTCGAAAAGTTAGTCACGGCACGGACCGCAGCGGGCTTCCTGGTTTTCGCCTTCGCCGCCGGCGCGTTTGTCGACGGCGAAGCCGCCGGGGTTGAGGGTGACGATGGGGCTGGTGAACTCATAGAGAAACTCCTTGGGTTAACGGACGTTGACGGTGGATCGCTGGGCGGATCATTGCCCCGGCGACGGTTGAGGGACAGAACTGTTCAAATGGAATCGATAGAATAGACGTCCAACGCGGCGCGCATTTCTTTCATCGCGGTGGCGATCCACTGTTTGATCTCCCACTGCTCTTTCCGGAAGCGGCGCGTCAGGCAGTCTTTGCCGCGTTTCGACGATGCGATCGGTATCCCGTGGGCGTAATGAAGGATGACGGCCTTAAGGTGGCGAGGATCCGTCACGGCGGCCAGCAATCTCTGCAACAGCCGATGCCGGCGCTTTGTCATGTCGATATTCAGCAGGTTGTCTAAGGGACCGGCCGCGGGGTCCGCCACCTGTTCAAGCGCCTGCCGTGTGATCTCGCCGTCCTCCGGCTCGTCATGCGCGCCGGGTGACCAGCGTCGAATTTCGACAATGTCGCCGACAGAGTCCTTGAATTGGCCCCATAGTTTGTTGAGCAGATTTTTCAACTCCCAGCCGAATCGCATTTCAAGAAAGTCTCGCTCCCGGGACGGCTCTTTGCTCAGCACCAGCTTCAGGACGTGCATCTCTGCGTTCGACGCGAATTGTTCCATGTCGAACTTCCGCGTCCCGGCGCGATGTTTCCGCGCCCGGCTCCTCACGCGTTTCAAAAGCTCCCAGATCAAAGCGCCGCGGACCTCGGAGTTGTCGTCGCGCATGAGGTGAATCAGGCAAACGAGCGTCTCATTTTGAAGATCCGCGGCCTGCCCGCGCCACTGGGACTGACCGAGCCCGAGAAGACGCTGGATTTCGGCTTTGACGCGAGGGTGCCGGACATATCGGCCGCCCCCCTTGTTGCGGGAGACGAGCCGTGGGACGACGGAACGGCTTCGTTTTCGATTCGTGGACAAGGCGGCGTCAGTATCTATAAACCCATCCTTCCCCGGAAGCATATTCGCCAGGAGAGGGAACATGCGGACCGGTTTGCCGCAGCCTCCGTCGAACGGCGGCGGAACACTCGGCGGGTTATTGATCATGGTGCCGCCGACGGCCTTCAGACGAACGAGCAGATCGTCCTGAAGGCCCGTCACGTCCAACTCGGCTTGAACAATGTTTCGCAACTGTTTCGGCATGAGTTCGCCCTCCGTAGTTCGGGTTTGAGAGTCCGATCTGTTTCGTGCCGCGCGAGGAAACTCGGTTCGGGCGGCGCCAATGGCGACAAATTGTGTATCGGGAATGCCGCTGCAAGGACAGGAATAGACAGCGGCGGCTCAGACCGCGCACGCGGGTTAATTGCGGCCTATATATATGTAGAAAGCGGAAAAATCAAAAGCGGCGGAAAATATTCTTAATACCTGCGATAGGTTCCATGTTTCCAATGCATTACAATCAAATAATTTCGTCGTTGTTTGCACGAATCTGGGCTGCTATTTGACACGCTAAGACGTTTTGGAACTAAAACTGCAACAGACGCTCCGGCGATAGAACATGGGGAGCCCGGAGCGGGCTACCCATCGCGCCCAAAAAGCGCGTTTGGCTCTGTCGAAAATCCTTCGCCTCCATTTTTAGAATTTCGCCTCAACTTTAAAAAGTCCGCCACAGGTTTTACGGCTGCGCCGAAACTTTAAATTCTTCGAGCAAACTTCTGAACGTTCGTCGAAACTTTTAAATCTGTGGCGCAACTTTAAAACTTGCGGCGCAAACCGTAGAGTTGAGGCAAAACTTTTTGAGCCGCGGCGAAACTTCCAGAATTGCGGCGCAGGTTTAAATCCTGTGGCGAAGGTTTTAAAACCTCCGGCGAAACTTTAAAACCTGCGGCGCAAACCGTAGAGTTGAGGCAAGACTTTTAAAGCCGCGGCGAAACTTCCAGAATTGCGGCGCAGGTTTAAATCCTGCGTCGAGAGTTTAAAACTTGCGCCGCAATCCGTAGAGTGGAGGCAAGACTTTCAAAGCTGCGGCGAAACTTCCAGAATTGCGGCGCAGGTTTAAATCCTGGGTCGCGCGCCGGAAATCTGAGACCGACCTTTAGAAGTTTCGCCGCAACTTTTAAAATCAAGGCGCAGCTTTAAAAGTCGGGGCGTTCGCGTCCAAGTTGAGGCGAAACTTTTACGCCTGGGCCAAACGCGGAATTGACGGACTTTCGCGCCGGCAGCGCGGCAAATCTCGATTCAGGGCGCTTCCAATACAGTTGTATGCGTCACTGGATGGTCGATCCTAACCACGGGCAAAGAACCGAAGACGCTGAGCCCGGAGACATCATTCTGGCTAAGGATTTCCGGGCGGGCGGCAAGCGTCAGCGGACGGCGAGACATTAGAAGGAACGGAATTGGATTTCCGCCTCTACTCATGACAACCGGAGAATTGAAAAAAGAGGAAGACCAGAATCGCCTTAATCGCGGGCGACTTTCCGTTTAGTGCAATAAAGCCAACGCGGTACGATCTCAAAACATTTTTTAGCGCTGGCCCGAATTTCCGTCAGCACGCACTTCAAACCAACCTGAGCCGCCGCATCCGAAATAGAGCTTCATTCGCGAGGGGGCTCGTCGAGTCGTTTCAGGATCACAGAAAGTTCCCCGGCTTTGCCTGTCTTTCAGACGGTTCGCCTGTTGCTTTGACACGATGAGTGTTGGGCTGTCCAAGAACGCGGCATTTCATCGTTCCAAAGTCGAATTCAATCGTCCTGCCCCGGATGACATTGTGACCGATCTCCTATATAGGTATAACGAGTGAAACGCCCAAAGTGAGACATGTTTTCTTTCACCGCAGAGTTGTTCATGAGCGGATCAATCGATGCTCGAAGTGAGACCATCAAGAATCATGGGCAGAAGTTTTCCCTGCGCCTGATCAAGTTCCTTGCGCGATCCGGTCACGTCACACTAATGTGTCATTGCGCGGAAGGCGAAGAACATTGCCACCGGCATGTTCTTCAGAAACTGATACTTAGCAGCCGGATCTAGCTGGCAAAGCATTCAGAGCCCCCAGCAGGGCAGCTCGGATACCATTGGTTCTCATTGAGGAGAAAGTCGAGGATGGCGGACAACACGAAAATAGAGTGGACCGATGCAACATGGAATCCTGTTCGCGGCTGCACCAAGATCAGCCCAGGTTGCGCTCACTGCTACGCCGAAACATTTGCAGAGCGTTTTCGGGGCGTTCTCGGACATCCATACGAGCTCGGCTTTGATCCCCGTCTCGTTCCCGAAAAGCTCGCGGAACCTCTAAAGTGGCGCGTCAGTAAGATGGTGTTCGTCAACTCCATGAGCGACGTCTTTCACGAAAGCGTGCCGGACGACTACATTTGCGCAATAGCCCGGACAATGGCGCTGGCGAACTGGCATACCTATCAGGTACTGACAAAACGCGCGGACCGCATGGCGGCCCTTCTTCAGACAAAGCTGCGCTTTGCTGCCGAGCAGGCGCACATATGGTGGGGCGTGAGCGTGGAGAATCGGCAACACGGTTTGCCGCGCATCGATCATCTGCGATCCGCGCCAGCTCGAATTCGTTTCCTTTCCGTAGAACCATTACTCGAAGATCTCGGCGCGCTGGATCTGACTGGTATCGATTGGGTGATCGCCGGAGGCGAAAGCGGAAGGGGCGCGAGGCCAATGAAAGAGCAATGGGTCCGCCGCTTGCGCGGCCGCTGCCAACGCCAGGGTATAGCATTCTTCTTCAAACAGTGGGGCGGCGTACACGAATCGAAAACCGGCCGGGTGCTTGATGGTCAAACTTACGACGAGTTTCCGGAACGTTCGAATGGACAGGCGCCAGACCTGGCCACCTTAATTGCCATGAGGAAGGAACTTGGCCGCTTTAAGAGCGATGCCCCGCAGTAAATTCCACAATAAACCATTCGACGAAGGCACACTTACCAAACTCAATCTGTTCGAGCTGTATACGCGCGAGTGGCTGCCTGTGTTTCTGGCTAAGCCGACTCCACTGCAGAGAGTAATTCACTTGTTCGATTTCTTTGCCGGACCGGGCACGGACTCCAAAGGCATTCCAGGCAGCCCGATCAGACTACTGAAACAACTGGAGGCATATCGCGACAAGCCGGGATGGAGCAAAGTTCAGATCCACGTGCATCTTTTCGATAAATCGGTCTCGAAAATCAAAAGACTGAGACAAAACATCAGTCCCCTGACGTCTCGACTCGAAGGAATAACCGTTGAGTGCGAACGTCGAGAGTTTGCTAAAGCGTTCGAGGCTTCCGAACTTCTGTTGAGAGATCAGAACGCCGCAAAGCTCGTTTTCATTGACCAGTTCGGTGTGGACGAAGTTACTAATGACGTTTTTAACAAACTCGCCACTGCACCACTTGTGACTTTCGTTTCTTCCTGACGTCGTCAACGCTGCACCGCTTCCGGAATCTTCCCGCCATCAAACAAAAGATCTCTCGTCCCAACGACTACTATCATGTTCATCGAAAAGTACTTGAGTATTACCACGATCTGCTGCCTGATCCGAGTAACTACTATCTTGCTCCTTTTTCGATCAAGAAAGGCTCGAACGTATACGGCGTCATCTTCGGTTCGCGCCATCCGCGAGGGATGGACAAGTTTCTACAAGTGGCCTGGAAACAGGTAAGATCAACGGCGAGGCGGATTGTGACGTTGGCCGCGAGAATATGCTGCCGGGTCAAGGAATGTTGTTTGGCAACGTCAGGCCTCGAAAAGTGACAACTTTTGAGCGCGACCTGGAAGTGCGGCTTCGCGCTGGGCAACTCCGTGGCGAAATTGAAGTAATGAAGGTCTGCTTTGAGCATGGAGTTCTACGGAAACATGCTGAGCCGGTTCTGGCGAAGCTGAAAAAGGAAAAGGTGATCGAGATAACCTTCCGCGTTCCGGATTTGGACCGGTTGAGGGAGCCTCGTCCAATTCGCATGGTTCGCTGAACGGTGAACGGAGTGATCGTTTAGCGATCGCTCTTTCTCAATCTTGCCGCGATCTTGGTGAACTGCGCCAAGGCGGCTTCCAAGTCGTCAGCAATTTCTTCAGCGAGGATGTCCGGCGCCGGCAGCGAGTCCGTATCCGTAAGGCTTTTATCCTTGATCCAGAAAAGGTCGAGGCTGAGTTTGTCGCGCTTCAGTAGCTCTTCGTAGTCGTAAGACCGCCAGCGGCCTTCGGGACTGTTTTCGCTCCAGGTTGCTTTGCGCTCGTGCATGCGGCCCGGCTTGTAGCATTCCACAAACTCATCGAAGTCTTTACGCTGGATCGGAGATTGCTTCAGCGTGAAATGCAGGTTCGTGCGCAAGTCGTACACCCAGAGCTTGTCTGTCCACGCTTCAGCCCGGCCCTCTTTCTTGTCGAAGAAGATCACGTTCGCCTTCACGCCGGGCGAATACCAGATACCGGTCGGCAGCCGTAGCAAAGTATGGACGCGGCATTTCTGCAGAAGATTGCGGCGCACCTTCTCGCCCGCGCCTCCCTCGAAAAGCACATTGTCCGGCACGACCACGCCTGCGCGCCCGTCGATCTTGAGCAGCGTATACATGTGCTGTACGAAGTTGAGCTGCTTGTTGCTGGTCGAAGTCCAGAAGTCTTCGCGCACGATGACCTGATCGTCCTTCTCAGTGTCGCCTTCTTCATTGACGAACAGCAGGCTCTGCTTTTTGCCGAAGGGCGGATTGGCAAGAATAACCGAGTACTCCTTGCCCCACGGCGCGGCGAGACTGTCGTGACCGGTCTGGATAACCACGCGATCGCCGCCGATGCCATGGAGGTACAGATTCATCGCGCACATGCGGCCGACCTTCGGCGAGAGTTCCATGCCTTCAACCAACTCTTCCTGTAACGTCCGCTTTTCGTCGCGATCGAGATCCTGCCCGAACCGTTCGAGCACGTAGTTATACGCATTGCACAGAAAGCCGCCGGTACCCGCCGCCGGATCGCAAATGCGATCGTCAGGCGCCGGCTGAGTCACCTCGCACATTGTTTGGATGACAGGACGCGGAGTGAAGTATTGCCCCGCGCCGCGCGAGGATTCCTGCGCCGATCGGGAGAGCAATTCCTCGTAGATTGTCCCCTTCACATCAACAGGCAGTGAGAGCCAGTCCACCTTGTCGAGCAGATTGACGATAAGTTGCTTGAGGAGCGCCGGACTGTGGATCTCGCAGCGCGCGCCTTTAAAGATGACGCCGAGCATCCCAGTTTTCACGCCGAGTTGTTCAAGGATCTCGCGATACTTGTTTTCCAGCGCCGCGCCATCGAGCGGCAGCAGGGCTTTCCATCCCAGTTCGTCCGGTATGATGACAGGTTTGCTGTGCGGCGCCTCAGTGAGTTGATCCGCCATCTTGAGGAAAAGCAACAGCGTCAATTGTTCGACATACTCGAAGCATGACAACCCCGCGTCTTGCAACACCCCGGCGTAACTCCACGCCCGCTTCCCGATCTGCGATGAATCCATCACCTGTTTCATTGAGTGTTCTTCTTCACTCTTCCGCGTCCACTGTTGTTCGGTCGCTTTGCGCCAGCCTCGCCGCCGCGAGCCTCGCGTTCAGCCGCGATCCGCTTGAGCAACTCCGATGCAGGTTCGTCACGGGGGTCCTGTGACACGAGTTTACCGGTAAACGCATGACGTAGAATCGCCTGCCGCAACGATTGCGCACCCTTGAACTTCATTTCGATATCCGTTTCGAGATGCTCAATGACGGACAGGTAGTCTTCAACCATCTCGACGATTACTTCCTGTTCGACGGTTGGCGGCAGCGCAATTGGTAGACGGTCAATCTTGGAAATACTGAGGGTATACAGGCCACTCGTCGAACTTGCGACCATCTGAATAAACGTTTGTCCAATCGGCGAATTGAGGAATATATTGACGTATTTCGGAAGCACTTCAGGAAACGGACGCACTCGGATGATGTGGTTCTGATGCACACAATCCGCCACCTGTCCGTCCCACAACGCGCATCTGCCAATTTCTGTTCGACTGCCATTGCCCTCGACAATCAGAATGTCGCCAACCTGAAGGCGTAAGCGCTCAAGCTCCATATCCGTCAACTCGAACCGATGCAAAACCGAAAGGTCGAGCGAACCACGATTGACGTTCGCCACTCTCAGATAGGGATAGTGATTGCTTCGAGGCGTACGTGCAGGCGATTTCTGGAGGCCTCCCTGTGTATCGCCGATCTGATCGAAAGATGTCCAACTCCACCCTTCTGGAAGTCGTGATACATCTGAAGTTGTCCGTACAAGCGGTTCACGATATTTCGTCTTCCAGTTGGGCGGTGACTCTTGGCCATTCTTTTTGAAGTTTGCGAGTTGCTCTTCCTCCCAGCGTCGACGACGCTTGGCAAAAATGCGCTTGAGGAGTTCGGAGGCGGGTTCGGTGTTCGGATGGTGCGCGCGCCACTCAGCGGTGAGATCGCCTTCCACGGCAGCCTTCAAGACCGAGGCGCGATAGAGCTTCAGCTTCTCGCGCACACGCTGTAGTGCGGCCACTCCAGCGTCAAGATCGGAGAAGAGTTCGTCCAGAGCATCCGCTATTCGATGCTGCTCTCTACATGGCGCAATCGGAATCTTGAATCGCTTCAGAGCCGGAAACTCTATGCTCTGAACTGTCGTGCCGTCCTTCATGCAACTGTGGAGGATGTCTCGGCCATAGAGACGAAGCGCATAAGCTACAAAGTCGGGATGCAATCCGTCGCGCAGCACCACCGCTTTCAAATCTTGGTTCAATGCGACGGGCAATCGTGCGACAGCCACGGGGAAAGTGTGACGAAGGATTCCGCTTCGCGTAACCATCAATACGGCCCCTGCTGGCAGCTTGGACGTGGCTGAAGCAAGGACAGCATCTTCAGTTATGTGATCTTCGGTATCGTGAATGTGGAAGGACTTCATATCCTTTGGTGAAACCCAGGGAACGCCACCGTTCCAAAACGCGGCGTGGTTCTTCGCAGGAGTGCCACCTCCGACCCAAGAACCCAGATCGGCCAATGGCGTCCATGCCCACGTCTCCGGCAGATCGCTCTCCTTTTCAATCACGCTGCCAGCTTCTCATTGAGCTCTGCCATGATGGGTCTCAGCTGATCGCCGAAGAGCGCGTGCGCGTGGCCGATACTGCCGTGCTGGCCGAACCAGCCAGTTTCGAAGTCGTCAGGCTCGATCGTTAAACTTGTGGCGATGTGCTCGGCCATGCGGTCGAGCCACTCGCGCTGTTCGGGTGTGAATCGGTCTACGTTCTGTTCCTTCAACCACATTTCATAGCGCGCACGAACGACGTCCGCATAAGGGAGCAAGGCATCTTCGGGAAGCAACGCGTGGCGGACGAGGGACACCAGATCAGAAAGATGTGCGCCGCCAGCGCCGCCGACTGTGTAAGGATCAACAGCTTCGTACGCCGTCCAGAGCTGCGTCGGAGTGGTAGCGACGGGCGGGCGCGCCAACGCATCTTTCAACTCCCGGAGGTACTTCATCGAGATTCTCAACGGCTTTGTTCCCGCGTAGAGAATCTGAAGCGCGGTGAATTCGTCTCGATTCTTTTCAATCCAGTCGCGAAAGTTCTTCACTCGGCTTCGCGCTTTATCAAGAGAAGCCCCGTCGAAGCCGCTGTAGAGGGCTTCGTCGATGGTGTGCCGATCGATGGTCTGTTCGTTCTGCTGCCGGATTTCGAGAATGCGCCGGCGGAACGCCGCTTTGAGGAACGGCGTGACGGCGTCTTGCGCCAGACGTTCCGCGGCGGCCTTGATATGTTCCTCGGATGGCTCGACGCCAGCGCCGGCAAATCTCTTCGCTTCCTCGATTTGAGCATCGGGATCGCATGCGATCAGAAGATCGTGTGCGAGATCCGGCATCGATCTTCCGCCGGCGGCATCCTTCAGTTCTGCAAGCTGTTCACGGCTGAAGTCCCGCTGCAGCCGCGCAAGGCGGCCGGCGAGCGTCGTCAGCGCATCGGGATCGAGGCCGCCCTGTGCCACGTAATTGAGTAACCCTTCAAGCGAAGCTGAAGGCTGACGGTTCAAGCTGCAGGAGTCGGTTTTGTCATGCTCGCAGACACCGACGGCGTCCACGATGATGAAACGATCCTTAGCGCGGGCGCTGGGAGTGACGGTCCGCAGCTTGTCGGACGAGATCACACGCACGCCCCGTCCTTTCATCTGTTCGAAGAAGCCGGCCGATCTCACGTTTCGCAGAAAGAACACGCACTCGATCGGTTTCACGTCCGTACCGGTGGAGATCATATCCACAGTCACCGCGATGCGAGGATAAAAGCTGTTGCGGAAGTTCCCGAGAATTTCATCCGGCGTCAGATTGGACGTCTTCACCCAATCGGTGACCTCGGACTCCGTGCCGTCGTCGTTCGCGACCTTCTTCGTGACCTTCGTAAAGCCCGTTCGGTACGTGATTTTCTGGCAGAACTCGTTGCCTTCCGCGAATACTTCGCGCGCAAGGCGGACGATGTCGTCTGCGTGAGAATCGTCTTTGGCGAAGATCAGCGTCTTCGGCACTTCCTTGCGGCCCGGAAACGCTTCCGGCAAAACTCTATCGCGAAACTGCTGAAGCACGGTGCGAATCTGGCTTTCGGAAACGACGTCGCGGTCGAGTTGATTGGCCGTGTACGTCAAGTCCTGATTGAGGAACGCCAGGCGCTCGGCTCGCGTGAGCTTGTGACGCTTTTCGACATAGATGCCGGTATCACCCGAGGCAATCGTGGCGCCCTGCTCGGTAATGCGCGTGCGGATTCGGTAAACGTCGAAGTCCACGTTCACGCAGTCGGTCACGGCCTCATCGTGGCCGTATTGCATCACCAGGTTCTGATTGAAGAATCCGATCGTCTTGCCCGCGGGGGTGGCCGTGAGGCCGATCAGGAAGCAATCGAAGTAGAGCAGCACCTGGCTCCATAGTTCGTAGATGGAGCGATGGCACTCATCCACGATAATGAAGTCGAAGAACTCCGGAGGAATGGCGGGGTTGTAGACGACGTCGGGCGGCGCGCCGCGCCAGGGTTTCGCGGAATCGAAACTCGATCCTTCTTCGTTGGCAGCGTCGAACTCCGTCTCCCCCTTGAGCATCGAATAGAGCCGCTGGATCGTCGTGATGACGACTTTGGCTGCCGGATTGATCGAGTTCGATTTCAATCGCTGCACGGTATAGAGCGCCGGGAACTTGCGCGGGTCGTCGGGCGGCTCGAAGTTGGCGAATTCGTCCTCAGCCTGTCTGCCGAGGTTGCCACGGTCCACCAGGAAGAGGATGCGTTTCGCGCCGCTGAACTTGAGCAGCCGGTAAGCGACGTTCACGGCTGTGAAGGTCTTGCCCGAACCCGTCGCCATCTGAATCAGGGCACGCGCGTCCGCCTTCGCGAAGGACTCTTCGAGGTTGCGGATGGCGCGCGCTTGAACCTTCCATAGGCGCGACTCGTCGAGTTCCGGAAGTTGCTTGAGGCGGGCACGGAGCTGTGCGGGTTGCGCGATCCATTCTGCAAGCGTTTCCGGCCGGGGAAAGTTGAAGACCTGGCGGCTGCGGGGCCGAGGGTCGAGACCATTGGTGAAATAGCTGACGGATCCGTTGGACTCGAACAGGAATGGCAGCGGCCGCTTGTGCGCCGGCAGGTTGTCCGGCAGTCCAGCGGCATATTTTGCCGATTGCGCCTCGACGCCGGTGAGGGTGCCCTCCGGTTTGGCTTCGATTGCCCCTACCGCCTTGCGGTCGAGATAGAGCAAATAGTCGGCGAACCCGAAACCCGCCTTCATCTGGAACTCGCGCACCGCGATTCCACGGCCGGCAGTGAGATCGAGTTCGTCGGAGCTCTGCACGAGCCATCCTGCCGCGGTCAGGTCTGCGTCAATCTCCCGGCGCGCTTTTTGTTCAGGTGTTTCAGGCATCGTAGAGCGTTCTTGATTCCTGACGTATTCTACGACAATGGAGAGAATCGCAAAAACCTTGAGTCAAGCCCACTACCGGATCGAGAGTTTTGGGGAATTGTTCAGGTCTTTCCCTTCATGACTCTCCTCGATTGGAGAGTCCTCCCGCCAGCCGGCCGCGATTTTGGGAATCACGATTATGAACCCACGGTTCTTTTTCAGCGAAAGCGTGACGCTATGGCGCGCCAGACCCGGTTTTCATTGCGTCCAACTGCCGCAGCAGGTGAGTTCCCTGGGTCAGGAACTGCCGCAGGGGCATACTTTCAAAAGCTTCCCAAAACCAGTCCGCGTCTGCGGCGAACCGGGACAGTTGCTCTTGAAAGAGCCCGTACGCATTCGGTTGCGCCGGCTCCTGTTCCTTCCTCGGGAACAAACAGCGTGCAAGCGCGTCCGCATGGGGAGCGAGTTGCTTGCACACGGCCAGCACGAGAAGCATGGCTCCGGAATCCACTTGCGCAACCGCAACGGCGGGGAAGGCGGAAAGCGGCGACTCCAGCAGGGGATCGGAAACGCGGATCATCAGATCTCGAACCATTTTCCGGTCGTCGCTGGTGTGTGCGTAATCGATGAATGTCCGAATCTCCACGGTATGCTCCGTCTTTGAAAGTTGCGCCATAAACAAACCGTCTGGCGCGGGAATGACAACGGACAGTTCGTCCAGGAAATCGGCGTCCTTCGCCATCAACTCATTCCACGTGTTGTACTGTCGAACGCTCTCGACTTCCAGCACGTTCGTCACGAAGTACGGCTTCACCTTCGAACCGCCATCTCTTTCGGCCGCGCAAGGGCAAACTCCTCCAATGAGAGAAGTTCGCCGGAAATGCGCACTGCTGGTTGACGAAACATAGCAACGTCTTTTGCAAGCGGAAGAACAAGTTAGCTTCCCGTGGCGGCAATAGCATTTTCAGCCGAGAAGGTCCGCGACCTTGAAGGCGATATCGGGGAATGCGATTGGCGAGATCGAATCCTCTCGGTGCAATGTAAGAGAAGTGCTGTAGCCGTTGCCCTCGGGATCGCGATAGACGTGAATCAAATCGTGCTTCAGGTCCTCGATCCAGAGTTCTGGAACCTTCGATCTGGCGTAATGCGGCAACTTTTTGTTGCGATCCCGGGCCAATGTCGTGTCTGAGATTTCAATGACAAGAAGCACGTATTCCGACGTGCGGTCCACTGAAGAATAGAAGTCTTCACGCGGTTTAAAAACAATCACGTCCGGCCTGGGTTCGTTGTAGATGTCAATCACAAGCGGGTTTTGAATGCTGACGATCGCCCGGCGTCCAAGAGCTTCGGTCAAGAAGGCGGTCGCGCGGTCGGTGCATGCCGAGTGTCTTCTGTCGGGGTTCATGAGGACGACTTCCCCGTCGAGAAGTTCGACATGATCGTCAGGGTCGAGAATACCCGCCTCGTACATCTTGGAAATGTCGTCGGATGTGAAAAGTTTCTTTTCTGCCTCGATGCGCATAGGTTTCCTTCACCGTAAGAATACTTCAGGGTTTTCGTGGTTGCATAGCGCGACCTCACATCGAGGTCTCATGCAATCGAAGTGCCCTGACATTCGTGCGACAGAATCGGGGGCGGAGATGAAGTCTACGGAAAATCAGGAAATCAGGGACAGTGTCCACGTTTTCCCCCGTTTTCCAGAATGATGGTAAAGAATGCGTTTGCCGCGGAACATTCACTTGTAATACGTTATGGCATATGAGTCATACAATCTCAATTCGCCTTACACCTGAGCTGGCCGAGTGGCTCGAAACGACAGCCCGAAAGACCGGCGTGCCGCAGGGGAGAATTGTCCGGCAGCAACTTGAACTGGCAAAGGCCTCTGCGGACAAGCCATTCATGCGCCTTGCCGGAGCGGTTGATGGCCCGAGGAACCTCTCCCGCCGGAAGGGATTTTCCAACAAGTGAAAGCGATCTCCGACACGGGCTTCGTCGTCGCTTTCTTGAATCGACGTGACGCTCATCACGCCTGGGCTGTTGAGTTGGCCTCTCATGTCTCGGCGCCGCTTCTGACGTGCGAGGCGGTCCTGGCTCAAGCATCCTTTCAGCTTCAGAACTCAGCCATCGTTCTGGGGCTCGTTCAAGATGGCCTTCTCTTGCCTGCTTTCAACGTCGCTGAGCACACTGAAAAGGCTGGGGCAGCTCGCAAAACGTTTCGCCGACCGCACTCCGGATCTCGCCGACCTTTGCCTGATCCGTCTCAGCGAACTTCATCCAAGACACTCAGTAATAACGATCGACACCGCCGATTTTCGCGTTTATCGACGGAACAGGAAGGACGCGATTCCCCTTATACATCCGCCGGATGTGTAGCCCAAACCGCCCATAGCAAAAGCGTCACGCTATGGCGCGCCAGACGCGGTTTTCATTGCGTCCAACTGCCGCAGCAGGTGATTTCTCTGGGTCAGGAACTGCCGCAAGGCCGAAACCTCCGTCGAAAAATCTCCAAAAAACCGAGCCTTCAGACCGCGCACAAGGGTCTCGTTGACGATCCTAACCGCCTCAGGCCATCTCAGCTCGATCACACCGCCACCCCCAGTTGACATGAGAAGTTAAGGAATGGTCAGACCTCGCTTGACGTTTTCTAATTTCTGACCCGCTGTCGCTGAAAGACCGGGATACCCACACGCTGAATGTGGGCGGCGACTTCAGGATCAGTGCCGTTATCATAGATGACGAGGCTGAACCGGTAAGGCAGCAAGAGGTCGTCCATCGCGTCGTCGATCTTACCGAGGATTCGCCAATCCAGATCGGCGCCGGCAAGCGCGAGGTCAATGTCCGATCCGGGCCGGTTCGTGCCCTTCGCGCGCGAACCGAACAGTATCGCCCGCTCGACGTTGGGAAAACGCGCCAATACTTCTGTAATCCGATCGACAACGATTTGCGGCAGTACATGGCCGCGGTTCATGACTCGTTTGCCTCGAGCTCCATAAACTTCACACGAAACTTATCGAATTCCACAACGAAGCTGTTGAGGACGGCGCTTGCGATTTCGTTCGCGGTCTTTTCATTGTACGTATGTGTACTGCGGTTGCGGTTCTGAATCATCGCCATCCATTCCTCGCCATTGTACGCATTATGCGAGGTTCCCATAGGGCTGACCCCGCTTATTTTAACGATGGTCAGTACTGAGATGTGGCGGTTTTTGTATGAGCGTCGAGTCGGAACCGTTGTGTCCTTCGGATGCGTATTCGAGTACGAACGACGCCGGCGTTGGAGTCGTGATGCACTGCGAGGTCGAAGCACCGGTCCAGGACGATCAGATTGCCGTATGCCGATACAGTTCGGCTACGGCCTCTCTGCCTTGAACCCGGCGTGGGTAGCCGGGGACAGTGATGGCGTAGTCGACGATGATGTCCTCGGCGAGCAGGTCGAAGAACCGCTCCGTCTGTGCCAGCTTTGGTGGCTTCGCAACATCTTCCTGCTGGCGCAGCCACCCCGCCTTAGGAAGGCGGTGCTTTGCACAAAAAGTCGCGTTTGACTGTAGCGGCGGTCTATGACCGCCGACAGTCTCGCAAGTTGCTGAATCGTCGGCGGTCATAGACCGCCGCTACAGTCAAACGCGACTTTTTGTGCAAAGCCGAAGGCGGGAGTAAGGCATCGTGCTACGGCAGCGCGAACACCACCAAGGCTTCTTTGCCAGGAGGTTCGGGATCATCGATGGCGCTGGCTCCGCCCGCAACAATGGCGACGTACTGCTTGCCGTTCTTTCCCTGGTAGGTGATCGGAATCGCGTGCGCGCTCATATCGAGTCTCGATGCCCATAGCTCCCTGCCGGTTCTGGAATCGAAGGCGCGGAATCGCTTGTCGTTCGTGGCCGCGATGAAGACAAGACCGCCGGCAGTCGCCATCGGTCCGCCCATATTCAGGCGCCCGGTGTTCTTCTTTCCCTCAGGCAATTCATCGGTCACACCGAACGGCACCTTCCATGCGATGTCACCTGTGTTTGCATTCACGGCAACGAGATTTCCCCATGGTGGCTTCTGGCACGGCCAGGCGCGGGCGCCGGAGTTGTTGATGTTTCCGGAGCGCGGATCGCCTTCGCTCCACTGGAATCGCGATGTCGGTCCCACGATGCTGTTCCGGCGAAATCCGTTGCCACGCTGGCCTGCCGGAGTTTTCTCGACCCAGCCGATGCTGGCTTCGTCCTGCGTGTTGACGAAGACGTATCCCGTTGTGGGATCCGACGCGGTGCCGCCCCAATTCACGCCGCCAATCGAACCGGGGAAAAGAATTGTCGAATACGGCTTCGCGTTCTCCTCTTTGTACAGGTATGGGGTGAACGGTCCCACGTTGTAAAATCCGCCGCTGCGCTCCGCAAGGCCGCGGCAAAACTTTGCATGCTCTTCATTGGTGTCCGCGGCAGTGACGATGTCGCCGGCCTTGTAGCTGTCGCGAGCGAGGACAGGCGGCTTTATTGGGAACGGTTGCGTAAGCGAACTCTGCTCGCCTGGAACGTTGCTGATCGGAACCGGACGCTCCTCGACGCCGAACACCGGCTTGCCGGTCACGCGATTCAGGATGTACATGTGGGCATGCTTGGGCACCGCAATGACTGCGGGAATCTTTTCGCCTTTTACGTTGATGTCCAGAAGCGCGACAGGCGAAGGCAGGTCGTAGTCCCAAAGATCGTGGTGGGTGACCTGGAAGTGCCATTTCATTTTTCCCGTCGCCGCATCGAGCGCCACCACGGAACTGCCGAAGAGGTTCGCGCCCGGCCGATCGCCGCCGTAGTAGTCGTTCGGTCCGGGCGCGTCGTATGCGGCGAAGACGATGCCTCGCTCGGCGTCGAGCGTCATCGAGAATCCCCATTGGGTCGCGCCAGGGCGATTCCTGTAGCTCTCGTTACCCCAGGTGTCGGCGCCGGGATCGCCTGCCTGCTGCGGCACCGACCGGAATTCCCAGATCCTGGCGCCCGTGCGCGCATCGAAGGCGCGCGTTCCGCCGGGGTTCCCGTTGGTTCCGGCGATGAGCAGATTCTTATAGATGATGGGCGCGGATTCGTACGATACGGCCATGTCGATTTCACCGTCCTTGCCGAATGCCGCGACCGCTTCGCCGGTGTATGCATTCACGGCGATCAATCGTTGTCCCGAAGTAAAGAACACCCGCGGCGGAAGAGTTCCATCGCCCGGCCAGTACGCGACGCCGCGGCGGGTCGGCTCACCGTTCTTCAATTCGTAGCTCCAGATTTCCTTTCCGGTTTCGGGCTCCAGCGACACCAGCTTGTTGTTCGTCGCGAGGTACATCATGCCGTTGACGACGATGGGCGTCATCTCGGTCCCGCCGGTGATTCCTTCCGCCTTCACTTTGCCGACCTTGTATGTCCATGCGCGCACGAGCCTGCCGGCATTTCTGGCGTTGATCTGAGTGAGCGGCGAGAACCGCGTGCCCGCCAGATCCCGGTTGTACATCGGCCATTCGGCCGCGAGATTCTTCTGTGCATTTTGCACCTGCCCTTGAACTGCGGGCAGCACTCCAGCCGCGAACGCGCCAAGAACAATGAGCGATCGAATCCGCATGGTAAAACTCCTCCCGGGGTTGACGCCGTCATGCTATCCGAATTATCGAGAGCGCGTCTATACGCCTCACTATGACCGAATCCTCTGAAAACAAACCACCGAAATGGGGTCGCTTCACAGCGCCGGCACTTTCGATTGCCATTCACATCATGCTGGTCGGGCTTGCGCTCATTCCCTGGACGCCCGCGCCGCTGCTGCATCCGAAGCTCACGGAGACCACGGTTCTGTTGTACATGCCATCGAACCTCGTTCTGAATTTGCCTAAGGACGCCGGGAAGTCCGGGGGCGGAGGAGGCGGGGGAAAGCACCAACTTACACCGGCTTCACTGGGCCGCATACCACGCGCCGCGGACAAGCAATTGGCGCCCCCCGATCCTGAACCGCCGAAGAATCCAAAACCGGAGTTGATTGTCGAGGCCACCGTCGTTGCCCCGCAACTGCGGCAGCAGTTGGCGTTGCTGAATATCGGTGATCCCAATGGTGTGCCCGGCCCGCCGTCTTCCGGTCCTGGCGACGGCGATGGCATTGGCAATAACGGTCATGGCCGTGGCGTTGGGGACGACAACGGACCGGGCGCCGGACCCGGTGAAAATGGCGGCAACGGTGGCGGCCCGCTTCATATTGGCGGCAACGTCAGCGCTCCAACCATAGTCTTTCGGGTCGAGCCCGAGTATTCGGAAGAAGCGCGCAAAGCGCGCTACGAAGGGACCGTGCTTCTCGAAGCAATCATCAAGAAAGATGGCCGCGTGGATGTCCTCCACCTCCTGCGCAGCCTCGGCTTCGGCCTCGATCAAAGCGCAATCCAGGCCCTGAAGCAGTGGCGCTTCCGCCCGGCTATGCAAGACGGCAAAGCCGTGGACGCGATTTTGAATATCGAGGTGAGTTTCAACCTGCGGTGAGAAAGAAGAAATAGCCACAAAAAGGCACAAAAAACACAAAAGGGAGCAGATCTCTTTTGTGTGTTTTGTGCCTTTTTGTGGCTATTTCTTCTTTCTCTGTACCCTCTGTGTCTCTTTGTAGTTCATGCCGGGTCCGGCGCATAATCTCCGAGAAGGAGATTGGCGATGGCCGTCCGCGTTCTCGAACTGCACCATCATGGACTGCGGGTTCCGTTGGATAAGGTGGAACAGGCAAATCGGTTCTACACCGAGGTGCTCGGGCTTCAACCCGACATAACGCGGCCTGAGATTCCGAACGTGCCCGGTTCGTGGATGTATGTAGGGGAGCAGGGTAAACCCTCCACGCAGATCCACATCATGGGTACGAACGGCCCGCCGCCTCCCTGGGCGAAGAGCGCACAGATGGATCCGACCCGCTTTCACGTTGCTCTTGCGGTCGTGGACATCCAGGAGACCCGGGCGGAGCTGGATCGTATGGCAGTCCCTTACTGGGTAATGGAAGGCCTGGTCGGTCCCCAGTCGCTCCAGGTTTTCCTGGACGACCCTGCTGGGAATCTCATTGAACTGCACCAAATCGGTACATGTAACTGCGACCGCACTGTGGTTACTGGAAATCGTTGATGCAATCGATACCGTTCGTCTGTCAGGAGTGCGGGAAGACGTTCCCAGTCAATAACGGCGGCGTGTGCTCTCAATGCCGCCGGGTCCTTTGCGCCCGTCACCTGAGCGGCGCGTTCGCGAACTTTCGAATATTTGCCGGCCCACTGCCTGTTTGCATTCAATGCCGACAGTCTAAGCCGCGGACCACTCCGGAGAAATAGCGGAGGCCTAACAGCCGTGGCAGAAGTACGGTTCTAACTGTAGCGGCGGTCTATGACCGCCGGTTTTTTCTTCAATCTGCAATAAAGCCGGCGGTCACAGACCGCCGCTACAGCAGACGTCCGCGCTTCGGACGAGTTAATTCTGCCAAGTTATTTTTGTGCAAGCCCTAAGGCTTGTTCGGAAATGGCCGCGGCATCCCATGCTTCCACTCGGGTAGCACATATCCATCACGATTCGGCATTTTGATCTGCGGCAGACTTTGAGCGTCCACTGCCCGGTCTTCCGGGATGACACCGTTTTTGTAGAGCAGAAAGGCCGTCAGGGAGTACACCTCGTCGGGTTTTAGCGAGCCCTCCTTTCCGAAAGGCATACCGCGATTGATGTAATCCCATATCGTCGTCGCGTATGGCGAGTAAATCCCCATTACATTTGCCCCTCGGATACAAGGTGCGAGACAAGGCGGCTGATTACCAGGCGCGGGCGCCGTGCTTTCGCTTTTGATCAACTGAGGAGCCCGGCCTCCGGACCCTGTTGCACCGTGGCATGCCGCACACTTCTGGGCATAGAGCGGCGCACCTTCCCTGGCGCTTCCGCTGCCCGGCGGCAGTTCCTTTCCGTCAGGACTGATCGCGATATCCCAGGAACGGATTTCTTCCGCGGTTGGAGTCTTGCCCAAACCATAGGTGGGCGATTGTGCCCACCCGGCGTGGCAGAACTCCAGGATGATCACAAGCAGGAGAAGGCTACGCAAGCGCATTGAACACACTCCCGTCGGTGGCCACCCTCCACGGCACAATGGTATTGTCGGAGCCTTGCACACCGTGATCATGGTAATAGTCTGGAGGCACGTTAAAGACTTTGGCGACCTGGGCTCGTGTCGGTTGAACCTGGCCCAGTTCGTCTGTACAGCGTGACGAGAGCACACACTCTTGACCCTCCCACTTCCAGTTCATGCCAAACCGGGTGTGCGCCATTCGGTGTACCTCCCCTCGAATCTCAGCGTCTTTCCAGGTGTGGCCGCCGTCGGCGGATATTTCCACCTTACGAACGGCGCCCCCGCCGGACCAGGCCAGGCCTGTGATCTGGTAGACTCCGCGGCCGGGCAGCTTCTGTCCCCCGGAAGGAAATGTGATGACCGATTTCGGTCCCCACTGGAAAGTCAGCGCGGCGACTTTCGGGTCCTTGGAGATGTGCCCGTAGTCGTTGTAGGTCATGTAATACTGGTCCACCACCTTCATGCGCCTGAGCCACTTGGTGTTATAAATTCCTTCAAAGCCGGGAACAATCAGCCGCACCGGGAAACCATTCTGAGGACGAAGCGGCTCGCCATTTTGGCCATATGCCACCAGACAGTCGTCCATCGCCTTCGCCAGCGGAATGCTCCCCGCTCCCTTGACTTCTTCCGATCCCTCCGAAACGACCCAGGACACCCCCTTCTGCACGCCGACCTCTTTAAGCAACAGAGACAACGGCACTCCGGTCCATTCGCTGCAACTGGTCAAGCCGGTGGTTTGCTGAACTGTCTTGTGTTCGGGCTTCGCACGGTTTCCAAGGCATTCTAGAAAATGAATGCGGGAAACGGAAGGAAAGCGCTTCAACTCTTCCAGGGTGAACTCCAGCGGACGGTCCACCATGCCGTGAATCAAGAAGCGATACTCGCGGGGATCGATGTCCGGGACAATGGCGCCACGGTGAGTGCCCACAAAATGCAGCGAGGATGGCGTGATGATGCCTACCGAATCCTGAAGCGGACTCAATACGTGAAACGTCAGGCCGAACTCATCGGGCGCAGGCCTCTCGGCCACAGCTACGCGTACCGAGGTCACATAATGGGATCGCTCGCCATAGGCGACCTCATCTTTCAGAGAGCGCTTTGCCGGCGCCGGCGTCTGACCGGTTGCGGACTGTATCGCACCTGCGGCAGCCACAGCGGCGCCACCCTTTAGAAATTTTCTTCGACTGCCTTTTTTTGAGTCCATGGATCTCTCCTTCGCAGCTGACTTCCACTTCCTGTCCGGATGCACTTTCGGGAATTGCGGATTGAACGAAATGTATGACTTCTCGGCGGCCCCAGTCAATAAGAATGCATGAGGGTGAAGAAGGGTTTGTGCCTGCTTCGGCTCAATGAGATTGGCCGCTCAAGTGCTCTTAACAGCCCGTGGCAGAACTGCCGATGCGGAAACTGTAGCGGCGGTCTATGACCGCCGACTATCTCGAATCAACGATATCCGGCGGTCATAGACCGCCGCTAGAGTGAGAACCGTACTTCTGCCACGCCCTGTTAAGGGCGGCGGGCGAGTGACACCCAGGGGAGCCCGGGAGTATGATTCACGACATGACCACGGAGACGGTGACCAAAAAGCGATTCAGCGCGGATGAATTTCACCGCATGTGTGAAGTCGGCATTTTCCCCGAAGACAGCCGTTTTGAACTCATTCGCGGAGAAATTATTGAAATGCCATCGCCCAAACCGCCGCACTCCGGCCGGGTGAATCGTCTGATCCGGCTGTTCACGTCGAAACCTGGTGAGTCTGTGGTCGTCAGCGTTCAGAATCCATTCTTAATCGACTCTTACTCCGAACCCTTTCCGGATGTTGCGCTTCTCAAGCCGCGCGATGACTTTTATCAAACGGCACATCCCGGTCCTGATGATGTTCTACTGCTCGTGGAGGTATCGCATACGACCGTCAGTTACGACGCGAGGATTAAGGCGCCGCTTTACGCAGAATCAGGAGCTCCTGAGTATTGGCAGCTCGACCTCCAAAAGGACGTCCTCATCGTTCGCGGCGATCCACGAGACGGTGAATACCATAGCGTCCGCATCCTCAGGCGTGGCGAGGCGGTCACGCCCGAAAAGTTCCCCACGTTTCATTCTCGATCGACGAGATCCTCGGCTGACACAGTTCCGCGACGAAGCAAAAGTCCACGGGAACGCGACTTTGAAATCGCGCGATCGCCGAATTCGCGGTTTTCTGTTCGGAGTCGCATGAGTTTTCAAGCGATTGGCGTGGAGAAGAAATTGCCGATGCATGTCCGCCGTGGATATGATGTGGTCAGAAGGAAGAACGATCTATGGAAGTCGAAGTCTCGAAAAAGCTCTTCACCGTGGACGAATACTACCGGATGGCCGAAGCAGGCATCCTGACACCGGAAGATCGAGTGGAACTCATCGATGGGGAAATCATTGAGATGTGCCCCATCGGCAACAGGCACGCGGGATGTGTGAATATGGCGGCCGAGGTGCTCATCGGGGCATTTCGTGGAAGGGCGGTTGTCAGTGTTCAGAATCCTCTTCAACTCAACAACTACACGGAACCGATGCCGGACGTCGTGTTACTGAAGCCACGCGAGGACCGGTATCGTTCCAAGAAATCGATGGCCGAAGACGCTCTGCTTGTCATCGAAGTTTCAGATACGACCTTTCTGTATGACCGCAACGTCAAGTTGAAGCGCTATGCCAAAGCGGGAATAGGCGAGGTCTGGATTGAGAACCTCGAAAAAGACTTACTTCTGGTCTTCGCCAACCCCTGGGAGATACCTACGAAACCGCTCTCACTCTAAAGTGCGGAAATTCTGTTTCGATCGCTGCCTTCCCTGAAACGGTCTTCCAGGCCGAAGATTTTCTCGGCTAGCTCGCTGACTATCGTGTTCCGGGCAGCGGGCCTCCGGCGGTTCCCCGGTCCACTTTCGTATCCTTGCCCTGTTTCTCCAACTGGCGGGCGGCTTCGAGCGAGTCGAGCATCATGTAATTTCCTTCGTGACACGCATACTCGTAGATGTTGTAGCCGGGATCCAGTTTGTAGGGCATATGAATCGTCCAGGGCTTGGTCCAGGTCTTCGGATCGTTGATGGTGAGGTCGTAGCTGAGTTCGTCCGCGGCGATGCGCGTGAAGCGTTCGGTCAACTTCGCGGCGTCCGAAAAGAACCCGCCGCCGGCGCCGGTCTGGTTATTCATATTGATGGTATCGACCACAAGGGTATTGCCTTCCCAGTGGCCGCGCGAGTCTCCCATGTATGAGCTCAGGCCGGCGCCCACGTGGGGACGGTCAAGCGGGATTACGCGGGCTTCATGAATCATCTCGTTGCGAATGACGACGTATCCCGGGGACTGCACGATCTGATTTCCAAAATTGTAAATCGTGGGCAGCATGCTGCTGACAAGCCCGCGCGTGATACAGCGGCTGTAGATATCGAAGTCTTCCCACGAATCCACTTTGTCGGGGAAGTGATTGCCGGGCCCGAGTCCGCCTCTCAAGCTCTTCACGTATTTCTGTCCCTCAGGAGTCATCGGAGGAATTCTGCCATCCGGCGGATCCACGACCAGCGACGTCTGGCGGTTGGGCTTCTGCCGTTCCTGCCAATATGACGGAGGATTGATGGTCACGCTGCCGGTCTCCTTCACGTATGTCTCGCTGTCCGCCGCGACCTGCCTCTGCACTTGCTTCTCACGTTGGGCGAGTTCTTCGTCTGTTAGAGTCCCTC
>Ga0207090_1082_pt1 | contig 24595 bp, 23 predicted proteins | sample Alteio_BWMinHeat_50_FD_153565 | JGI IMG/M metagenome (GOLD analysis project Ga0207090, IMG submission 153565) | Enriched cells from forest soil in Barre Woods Harvard Forest LTER site, Petersham, Massachusetts, United States -... | ecosystem: Environmental > Terrestrial > Soil > Temperate forest >...
CGCAACCTGCCAAAGCAACACGCCGTCGTCAGCGGCGGCAAGAACCTCGAAAGCGCGTTGCTGTCTCCGTGCATCGGACCGATCGCAACTGTAGATCAGCACGTTCGTGTCAAACGCGGTCATGCAATTCGTCGCGAGGCGGGAGGGGCCCGGACAGAGAGAAGCGCATTTGCTCGATGCCGGCGCGGAGCCGCTCCAGTGCGAGTTGCCGGCTGAGTTCGGGCGGTCCGTTACGTTCGATGATCAACCGGAGAAAAACATTGGAGACGGGTGCGAGCTGCTTTGCAAAACCGGGCGCGAACACACCCAGCGCCACCCCCGCGGCCATGCCGAAGAAGATCCAGAAGGTGAGCGACAGACGCTTCACCGCTCGCCCCACTTGAGCTTCTGCCTGAGCACATCGAAAAACATCATGCGCGGCGGCCGGATCAAGTGCAGCGAGAACTGCGAGCTTCGGCATACGATCGTGTCGCCATGCTCAACCGGAATGCCGATCTGACCGTCGATGGTAAGAAACACGCTGGCATCCGGCCCTTGCGGGATGACGCGAATGACGCTCGTCTCCGGCACCAGCACAGGCCGGTTGGTGAGCATGTGTGGGCAGATGGGCGTCATGCAGATGGCCGGCACCGAAGGGAAGATAATGGGCCCGCCGGCGGCCAGCGAATACGCCGTGGAGCCGGTGGGAGTGCAGATGATGAGGCCGTCAGCCTTGTAGTCGGCCACAAACTGGTCGTCCACGTACGCCTGCATATCGATCATGCGTGCGATGGACGATTTGCTGAGGACCGCGTCGTTCAGTGCGTCGTAAGAGGCCACCACGTCGCCCTTGCGCACCACTTCGGTGTTGAGCAGTTTTCGTTTGGCTACGCGGTGTTCGCCGCCGAGCGCGCGGTCAAGTTCGGGAAAAACCTCTTCGATGGTGATGGCGGTGAGGAAGCCGAGGCCGCCCAGGTTCACCGGGAACAATGGGATCTCGCGTTTGCCGATCGCGCGCGCCGCGGAAAGCAGCGTCCCATCGCCGCCGAAAACGATCACCAGGTCGCAGCCTTCGGGGACCAGGTCGCGCGGGATTCCTTCTTCGCTAGGGGCGTAAATCACCGTCTCCTCATCGCAGCGGACCTCGAGGCCACGCTCGCGGAGCCACGCGATCACCTTCGGCACCAACTGCGAGGCCGCGGGAGCGCCTGGTTTGGAAATGATGCCGACGGTCTTAATGTTGGCCATAGAGGAGGAACTCCTTGTTCCCTTCAGCGCCGAGGATGGGGCTTTCCATGATAGTGGTTCCGAACCCGAGGTCGCGCACGGCGCCGGAGACGCGGTCGCACGCGGCCTGGTGGAGCTCCGGCTCACGAACGATGCCGCCCTTGCCCACCAAGCCCTTTCCGACTTCGAATTGCGGCTTGATCAGTATAACCATTCGCCCGGCAGGCTGGAGCAGACGCACGGCGGCGGGGAGGATGAGGGTCGCGGAAATGAAGCTGACATCGCACGTGAGCAGCCAGGCTGGCTCGCCGATCCGGGCGAATTCCAGCTCGCGCGCGTTGATGCCCTCATGAACCACCACCCGCGCATCCGTCCGCAACGGCCATGCCAGTTGACCCCTGCCGACGTCCACGGCATGGACGCGGGCCGCTCCCGCCTGCAGCAGCGCGTCCGTGAAGCCGCCCGTGGAGGAACCGATATCCAGGCAGACCTGGCCCGCCACGTCGATCGCAAAATGGCGTAGCGCCGCGGCCAGCTTGAGCCCACCGCGGCTGACATATGGCGGCCGTGCGAGCACTTCCAGAGCGGCATCCGGCGCGACCGGCTGGCCGGGCTTTGCCGCCTTCTGCCCGTTCAACAGAACTCCGCCGGCCATGATGAGCGCTTGCGCCTTTTCGCGCGATTCCGCCAGCCCGCGTTCCACCAGCAGGCGGTCGAGGCGGGTCTTCATGTTTTGCGGTGGACAATCAGGTCGGCGAGCTCGTGCAAACCCGCGGCGTGGGTGCCGAATGGCTCCAGCACCTGATGGGCGCGCGCGCATTCCTGTTCCGCCATGGCGCGCGACGCTTGCAGGCCGTAGACCGCCGGAAAAGTAATCTTGTGCTGCGCCGCGTCCTTGCCGGCGGTTTTTCCGAGCGATTCCGAAGATTCCTCGACATCGAGAATATCGTCGACGATTTGAAAGGCAAGGCCGATATGTTCGCCGTAGCACGAGAGGGCTTCGTACTGGGATTCGGTGGCGCCGGCGAAGATGGCGCCCATGCGCAGACTGGCGCGCAGCAGGGCGCCGGTTTTCGCGCGATGGATGGTTTCAAGCAGCGCCGCTTCGGGCGGTTTGCCCTCGCCTTCGAGGTCCGCCACTTGGCCGCCGATCATGCCTCCCAGCGTTCCGGCAGCCGTCGCAAGCTCCGCGATCAGGGCCGCCTTGCGCTCCGGCAAAGTGTCGAGCTGCGCCAGCACCTGAAAGGCCAGGGTGAGCAGCGCATCGCCCGCCAGGATCGCCATGGCGTCGCCGAAAACTTTGTGGTTGGTCAGCTTGCCACGGCGGTAATCGTCGTTATCGAGCGAGGGCAGATCGTCGTGGATGAGCGAGTAGGTGTGGATCAGTTCCAGCGAGCAGGCTGCCGATACTACGCCATCCCAACCACAACCCGCGGCCCGCGCCGCCTCCACGCACAGGATGGGCCGGATGCGTTTACCGCCGGCGAACAAACTATAGCGCATGGCGCGGTGGATCGTTTCCGGGGCCGCCGTTTCCGGAGGCACGAGCCGGTCGAGTTCCGCATCCACCAACCGCTGGTATTCGCGCAGGTTCATGTCTTATCGGATTTCTCCGGGCGGAAAGGCTCGGCCTGCATTTTACCCTCCTTGCGTATGAGCATCTCGACCCGCGATTCAGCCTCTTCGAGCTGTTTGCGGCAGGTATCGGAGAGGTTCATACCCCGCTCGAACAGCTCCAGCGCCCGCTCCAGCGGCAGGTCGCCGGCCTCGAGCTGCTTGACCACCTGCTCCAGTTCGTCGAGGCAGGTCTCGAAGGATTCGACCGGCTTCGCGACGTCTTCGTTTTCCGCCATCGAGTGTATTCTAACAGGGGATCGGCGGGGGACTTGCCGCGGAGCAGGGCCAGTGCCGTGCGCCGAGATCAGTCGCGTTACCGTATATCTTGAGTGGTAAAGACCACGATCTATTTGGACGAGGATTTGACACAATCGCTTCGCGTGATTTCCAAACGGCGCTCCCGGCCGCAAGCTGAGTTAATCCGCGAGGCGTTGCGCAAGTTTACAGTCGCCGAGAAACCAGCGCTGCCCGAGGGAATGGGTATGTTCGATAGCGGTCACACCGCTTCACGACGCCGAACGCCTACTTCTATTCAGGCGAACAGCTTGATCCGAACCTGGGTTCTTACTATTTGCGTGCCAGATACCTCAGCCAATCGACTGGCCGCTTCCAAACTGCTGATCCGCTGCTCGATCTTCCGTTCACCTTAGAGGCTCAGGATGCTTATGAGTACGCTTCTAGCGACCCAACTGATCGTTCTGATCCGTCTGGGCTCTATTCTCTTGCCGACGCAACTTCGGTTATTGCGATCATGCCCGTCCTTGCGTTGCAAAGTTTGATCGACACGAGAGGTGTAACCTCTGTGTTAGAAAAAGCACTTGGCACAGAAGAACGCCAATACACGCATTCCATTACCTAAACTTCAATAAATTGACAGGAGTGGTCTCGCTGTTCGGTATCCCTAACAACACTGCTCTTCCTGGACCTCCGGTTCGCATATGCGAACCGGTTGATTCTGTTTGGTTGCCACTGTTGGGTAGGCGCGATGCGGAAACTAATACTAATAGATTCAATCGCTTACGCTTTGCCTTTGACAAATACTTCGCATTTTGCGAAGATTTGATCAAATGCTTTGGAGTTGGTCCACTGAATCCGTCAGGGTAAAGGAGAGATCAGCGGCGATTGCACATCATCAGCCGGAAGAAGCTATTGGAGGCGGGCAAGCGCCATGGCACGAAGGTGCCTACCCAACTGGATAGCTGGTACAGAATCGCAAAATCTGCCCAATGGAGAAGCTTGCAAGAGGTCCGGCAGACCTATCCACATGCGGATGGGATAGGTTTAGGAAAAGGGGATCAAAAGGGGGTCTATACGGTGTTCAACATGGGCGGCAACGATTTTAGACTGATAACCGAGATCTTCTATGATGACCAGACGGTCCTGATCCGTCACCTGCTGACTCATGCCGAGTACGACAAGGAGGGTTGGAAGAAATGAATCCCGCGACCGAGATCGAAAACCGGCAGGAGTACGCCAAATTGCTTGCTGATGTGTTGCCGCACGTTATCCACACGGAAGAGGAGAACGAACGCTGCACGGCTGCTCTGGAGGCGCTGGTGATTAAACGCAATCGTACTCCGGAAGAAAGCCGCATTGTCGAACTTTTGACGCTGCTGATCGAAAGCTTTGAAGAGAGGTATTCGCTTCCGCCCGCTGCCCCACGCGATATTGTGCGCCATCTGATCGAGTCAAATGGCTTACGCCAAGTCGATCTCGTCGACGTATTCGGCGCCGAGAGCACCGTTTCCGAAGTGCTCAGCGGGAAGCGCGACCTTGCGAAGTCTCACATCGAGAAGTTGAGCCGTCGCTTCAACGTATCGCCGGAGTTGTTTTTTGAACGGCGTCCCGAGTCACCCACTTCTGGCGATGTGCAACAGGCAGGTGGCGACAGTAGTCGGCCTCGATAAACCCTTCCGCGTCTGATATGCGGCCATTACAAACCGGATGACCGCCAGCGCCATCCCGCGTGATAACGTGAAATCAATGGCACCCCCCAACCCTTTCCAAGATCCTCTGCGATTCGAGCGGCGCGTGCCGCAGTGCGCCATGGTAATTTTCGGGGCCAATGGGGATCTCACCAAACGCAAGCTGCTGCCGGCGCTCTACCGGCTGGCTTACGATCGGAGGCTCTCGTCAGGTTTCGCGGTAGTGGGGATCTCGCGCACGCCGCTCACCGACGAGCAGTTCCGCGAAAAAATGCGCGAGGCCGTCGAGGAGTTTTCCGAGGACACCAAGTTCGACCCGGAGCTCTGGCAGCCCTTCGCGCAAGGTCTCTTCTACCTGGCCGGAGACATCGGGGATGCGGACCTATACCAGCGCCTCGCCCAGAAGCTCAAGGAAATCGAGGAGACGCGGCACACCGGCGGCAATGTGCTGTTTTACCTCTCCACGCAGCCGAGCCAGTATGGGCGAGCGGCCTTGGGCTTAGGGGCTGCCGGCGTGGGCAAAGGGAATGGATGGCGCCGTCTGGTGGTCGAGAAGCCCTTTGGACACGACTTGGCCAGCGCCCGCGCTTTGAGCGATGAACTCCACCAGGTCTTTCCGGAAAGCGACGTTTACCGCATCGACCATTACCTCGGTAAAGAAACTGTGCAGAATATCCTGGCCTTCCGGTTCGCAAACGGAATCTTCGAGCCGCTGTGGAACCGGCGGTACGTCGACCACGTACAGATCACGGCTGCCGAAACGATTGGGGTAGAGGGCCGCGGAGCCTATTATCAGGAAACAGGCGCGTTGGCCGACATGATCCAGAATCACCTGGTGCAGGTGATGGCGACTATGGCCATGGAGCCGAGCGCCGGCTTTCACGCTGATGCCGTGCGCGACGAGCGCGCTAAACTGCTCCGGTCGATCCGCGTGATGAAGCCCGACGAAATTCGCGTAGACACCGTGCCCGGCCAATACGGACCGGGGCGCATCGGCGGCGAACAGGTGCCGGGCTTTCGGCAGGAACCGGGCGTGGATCCCGAATCGCAAACGAACACCTACGCCGCAATCACGTTTTTCGTGGAAAACTGGCGCTGGGCGGGAGTGCCGTTCTATCTGCGTTCTGGCAAGCGGCTGGCCAAAAGGGTGTCCGAGATCGCCATCCAGTTCAAGCCTGCGCCGCTGGCTATCTTCGATGGCGAGAGCGACGAAATGTCCCCCAATCTGTTGATCATGCGCATTCAGCCGGAAGAAGGCATTTCGCTGAAGTTTCTTTCCAAGCGGCCGGGGGCTGGAATGAAGCTGCGCCCGGTCTCGATGGACTTCAATTACGGATCGGCCTTCGGCGAGCGCTCGCCCTCGGCCTATGAAACTCTGCTGCTGGATGCCATCATTGGAGATGCGACCCTCTATACGCGGCAGGACATGGTGGAGGCGAGCTGGACCGTGGTAGAGCCGATCCAAAACCTGTGGCGCGCAACCAAATTCGATTTTCCGAATTACCCCGCAGGATCGTGGGGGCCGCCGGCGGCGGATGAAATGCTCGCGCGGCGCGGGCATCAATGGAGGAAACCATAATGGCCGCTACACTTTCACCGGAAGATATCTTACGGCAATTGGCCGACACATGGGCCGGCCTGGACAAGGAAGGGCCGGGCGTATTGCGGGCATGCTCCATGACGCTGATCACGGTGGCGCGAGAGGCTGAGGACGTCTCGTCCGTGCTGGAGACGCTAGCCTCCCTCATGCCCGAGCATCCCGCGCGCAGCATCGTCGTCCGGCTCCAGAGAGGCGCGCTTCTCGCGGGTCACGTGACGGCTCAATGCTGGATGCCCTTCGGACAAGGGCGGCAGATCTGCAGCGAGCAGATCGAAATTACTGCGTCGCCGGATGAGATCGAGGACGTGGCTTCGGTGATCGATCCTCTGGCAGCGCCGGACCTCCCTCGGATCTTATGGTGCCGCAGCCGGGATGTGTTCGAAAGCGTGGGGTTCGATCGTCTGGCGGAAATGGCCAGCAAGGTTGTTTTGGACACCGCAGATTGGCCCGACGCTCAAGACGCCATCCAAGGTATTGCCGCCACGGCGGCGCGCGGCGTCCGGGTGGCCGACCTCTCGTGGACTCGCCTGACTCGCTGGCGCGAAATGCTTTCGCAAGTGTTCGAGAGCCGGCGGGAGGCCGCCCGCTTGGCCGCGATTTCGCGAGTGCGCGTGGTCTATGGCGGCGCCGCGAGGCCGGTGGCGGCGCTATATATGGGCGCCTGGCTGACCGACGCTCTGGAAGCCGCCGGAGTGCGCGCCGATCTCAGCCTGGAGCGCGACGCGAGCCTTCCCGCGGAACACTTCTCGACAGTGGAGTTGAGCGGCGGTGGATTCCACGTGGATCTGACGCGCCAGCAAGAGCGCCTGATAACCACCGTGGACGGCCAATCTCATTGCGTCAGCCTGCCGCACGCCACCGACTGCCGGTTGCTGCGCGAAGAACTGGGTATCGTCCGGCACGACCCGGTTTTCGAGCGGACGCTTTCGTCCGCCGCGCGCTTATGAATCCCCAGCGGCACGTTTTCCCCGACGCTTCGGGCGTCGCTGAGGCCTGTGCGCTGCGTATTACAGGGATACTCGAGGAAGCGCTCGCGGGACGGCAGTTCGCCACTCTGGCCGTGTCAGGCGGTAGTACTCCCCGGCTCCTATTTGCCAAGCTGGCCGCGCTCCAGTTTGACTGGAGCCGCGTGCATTTGTTCTGGGTGGATGAGCGCTCAGTGCCGCCCGACGATCCCGCCAGCAATTATAAACTCGCCAGGGAAGGACTTATCGTGCCGGCGCACATTCCCGAGCGCAACGTGCATCGCATCCTGGGCGAGATTGCTCCTCAGGAGGCCGCCCAGCGATATTCCGACGATATCCGCCGCTTCTTCGGCCTTGCCGCGGGAGAGCTGCCTCAATTCGATGTCGTGCAATGCGGTATGGGTCCGGACGCCCACACTGCCAGCCTGTTTCCGGGGGAGCCGCTGATCGACGATCGCCAGGGTATCGCCGCGGCGGTCTACGCCGCGCAGTTCAGCCAGTGGCGTGTCACCCTGCTGCCCGGCCCCCTGCTGGCCGCCCGGCAGGCGATCTACCTGGTGAGTGGGGCGGATAAAGCCGAGACGCTGAGAGCGGTGTTCCACGAACCGTTCGAGCCCAGCAAATACCCGGCTCAGTTAATAGGGCGCAATGCGGAGTGGTTTTTGGACGAAGCGGCGGCGGGTTTGTTGGAATGAACATACCAGGAAGTTTCCTGCTAGTTCTTGCTGTTCAGATCGCGCGACAGCATAAGCTTCAGAGTCAATTTGTCGGAAGAGCTGGTCAGACCAAACCCCACACCGAATTCGATATTGACTATCTTGCTGGTGTGATCGACGACAGCATATATTTGATGTGACTGCTCGCTTGCCGAATAGAATTGGCGCAGCGGCCCGTAGTCGGCGTACTCCTCAGCGGCGGCCGCCCACTTCGGAGAGAAATTGTAAGCGACTCGCACGGCTGGCGCGAAGTCGAGGCTCTTAAAGCCGCCAACATAGGAGGTGTCGAGAATCGGATTAACGATGATGTCGACGGGATGCAAGTGCAGTCCGACAATCGGTCGAACCTCGGAGGTAAAGCGCCTCGGATCCCACTGTCTTTGGTTAACACTGAATTCGAAATTCACGCCGTAGAAAAATGTGTGGTCGGCTGCGTGCGGTTTGACGAACAGCCAGCGCAGCTTGAAGCCGTTGTAAGTCGCGCCATCGTTCTGGGAGTAACTGTACAGAGGAAGATAGAGCCCCTGCTCGAACCAATCGGTCACGCCGTAAGCCCATTCGGAAACTCCGACGAGTGTTCGGTTGGGAACGATGCCGCCGGGAAATGCCGGCGTCTTCAGGCCATTGGGGGTAAAGTTATTGTGCAGCATGAGATTGAACTTACCCTTCTCGGCAATCGCGGCATCGTACACTTGGATCTCGTCGGTTTGCGCGAAGCCCATTGCCGGCGCCCCCACGAGAGCTATGGCTATCCACCACAAGCGCACGTTCATCGCTGGTTGAAAACATTTCCATTTTGCCTTCATCCTGGGCTCCTGGCTTCCAGCCAGTATACTCGAAGCCTCCTCCTTATAGATTATTCTTAGCGACTGCTTACGCCACTACCGCGGCGGCCGCGAGGCGTGCCTGCTTCCAGAGTTGGACATAAGCCTGGAGGCTGCCCATCATCTTGCCAAAGTCCTCGATCGTGAGTGATTGTGCCCCGTCGCTAACGGCCTTTTCCGGACAAGGATGCACCTCTACGATGAGGCCATCCGCTCCAATCGCCACTCCGGCCCGCGAGAGCGCCGGAACCAGGCTTCGCTTTCCCGTGGCATGGCTAGGATCAAGCACCACAGGCAGATGCGTAAGCTCCTCAAGCACCGGAATCGACGCGATGTCGCAGGTGTTCCGCGTGGCCGTTTCAAAAGTACGGATGCCGCGTTCACACAGAATCACGTTGGGATTGCCGTGCGCCACCACGTATTCCGCCGACATCAGCAACTCCTTGATGGTGGAACTCAGCCCGCGCTTGAGCAGCACCGGGCGGCCGCATCCGCCCAGCGACTTCAGCAAGGAAAAGTTCTGCATGTTGCGCGCGCCCACCTGCATGCAATCGGCGTATTCGGCCACCATGTCGACATCGCTGTCGCTCATGACTTCGGTGATGATCCCCAGGCCGGTGGCCTCCTTGGCCTTACGCAGGAGTTTCAGGCCCTCGAGTTCTAGCCCCTGGAAATCGTACGGTGAGGTTCGTGGTTTGAAAGCCCCTCCGCGCAGCATGCGCGCTCCTGCCGCTGCCACCCCTTCGGCCGTCTGCATGATCTGTTTTTCGTTTTCCACAGAGCACGGTCCGGCCATCACGATGAACTCGTCGCCGCCAATCTCTAACCCGTTCACCCGGATCGCCGAATCCTCTTTCTTGAATTCGCGGCTGACAAATTTGTAGGGAGCGGAAATGCGCATGGCGCTCTCGACACCTGGTGTAGCTTCGAGCGACTCCAGGCACGCAGTGACATCGCCGACGCCCACCACCCCGATCACCACCCGCGCTTCGCCTTCGATCGAATGGACCTTGTAGCCGAACTCGCGTATGCGTTCACAGACGTGGTCGATCTCCGCCTTGCTGGCGTGAGGCCGCATTGAAATGATCATTTCTAAATCTCCTCCGAAATAAAAAACCCACCCTTCCGAGTGGGTTGGCTCAAGTCGCTTTGCGATGCGAAATTGCCAGTATACCCAAGCCGAGGTGCATAGTGCAACCAACACTTGATTCTGCGGATAGTTGTCGCACCACCTGACGGCGGTGTAACTTTATTGAAACGCGACTTCCGCCGCCGCCGAATGTGGGCTTTCGTTCCCCGAGCGGTCGATAGCGGTGACCTCGTAGCGATAGGTCTTACCGTGCTCGATATTGCGGTCCGAGTAAGTGGGGATGTCCACGTCCGCGATCTTTTGGGACGGCCCGCCCGCGGCCGCGCGGTAGACGCGATAACCGGCCAGGTCCGGCTCTGTGTTGCGATCCCAGGAAAGCTCGATGGAGTTCGGCGCCTCCGCAGCGTGGAAACCGGCGGGCGCGGCGGGCGGGAAGGTATCTTGCGGGGTGATGCCGATTTCCGCCGAAAGCTCGCTCTGCGCTTCGCGATTCTCGCCAAGTTTCACGATGGTCTGCACCTGATAGCTATACCGTTGGCCGAACTGGGTGGTGCTATCGGTCCATGGCGGCTGTGGCGTGTCGCCTACCGGCGCGTATGCTCCGTCACCCGCTCGACGGAACACACGAAACGCGCTCCCGCTGGCGCGCCAGGTAAGCCTCACGCCGTCAATGGAGTTTTCGGCGCTCACGCCGGTGGGGGTATCCGGCGGAGCGACCACGGGAATCACCACGAAATTCGACCAGGCCGATTGCTTTGAATTGCTTCCCGTGACGCGCACTCCGAGAGCGACTTCCCGGCCGGTCCACTCTGCCGCCGGAATTTCGTAGCGCGCCTTTCCGTTTTCCACCGATGCTGCCGTCACTTTGCGAGCGCCTGCCGCCCAATTCTCCTGCTGGAATGGCTCTCCGCCCAACCCGGCCCGAAGGTCCAGTTGCAGCGGCTCCTTAATGGCGATTCCTTCCGTAGTGAGCGGCGGTACGGTGAATTGCACGATCAAGCGCGCGCCGCGCTGAGTGGCTGTCAGGTCAGTCACGCGGCCCGGGATATTCGCTAACGGGGCCAGCGGCTCGCCCACGTACCCGCACCCCACGGCAGCCAGCGCCGCAAGCGCCGGAAGAATTCTACGCATGAAAGGACTAGGGTAGCAAGTAAGCGCCGGCGGTCTAGCTGCCGGCTTGAAAATCTAAAAGTACAGTTTCGCCGCGATCTGTAAAATGCGCTGGCTGTTGGCGCGGATGGAATTCAGCGCACCGAACCCCAGACGGCCCCCGGTTCCGCCAAGCTGCGTCGGAAGGTTGATTATTTTCCCCGCCGAGTTGAACACGGCCGTGGCGTTGATCGAGCCCCACTCGGTGTGGTTGAACGCATTGTACGCTTCCAGGCGAAGCTGGATGCGCGGCCCTCTTTCACCGACCTGAATGTTCTTGAACAGGTTCATATCCCACTGGTTGATTCCCGGGCCGCGAAGCCGGTTGTATCCCGAGTCCATGCCTACGCTGCCTTTGGGCGCTGGCGCGAAGCAGGATGTATTGATCCAGGCGTCGATGGTCCTGTCTCCGGGCGACAGGTTAGGATTACAGGTCAAAACCACGCGCGGCGCCACATCTTCGCTGCCCGTGATCTGACGGTTGAGTTGGGCCGCCCCAATACCCGAGACGCTGTAGGTGACGTTGACCGGCGCCCCGGAACTCAGGCTGGTCAACCCCGAGAGCTGCCAGCCATTGAGAATCGCCTTAGTGGCCGCATGGTCCAGGAAAGAGCCGGGGCGGGCCACGCTGGGAAAGTCGTAAATGTAATTGATCGCCAGCGACTGAGTGCGATCTTGAGGCAGTGGTCCGTAACCGTAGTCCCGCGTATCGGTGGGATGACCCACCCCTACACCCAGCGCTTTCGACCAGACATACGCCAGGCCGAACTGTACAGGACCCTTGCGGCGGTTGACAGCGATCTGCATGGAATTATAGCTGGTCGACGTCCCCCATGTGAACTGGTTCCCACTGGTGTAACCGGCGTAGGGGCGATAGGTATTCACGCCGACGTTGGTGGTGCCATCGAAGCGAGGCGTGGTAGTGGGGTCCTGGGTTTGAGGCAGCCAGGCGCTTCCGAAGGGAGCGTAATTAAACGGTTCTGCCAGCCACAGGTGCCGCGACTGAGAACCGACGAATGAAACATCGGCGAAGAACTGCGCGGGCAGTTCGCGCTGAATACCTGCGCTGTAGTTGTACACGGTGGGAACGTGTCCGTCCGAGGAGAGACCGGTGATTGTAGCGGGGAAGAACGCCCCGGCAGAGCTTTGGATGGTCGAGAGATTGCCGTAATAGAGTTGAGCAGTCCTGAGAGTCGGAGGATTCGTCGTGTAGTTGCTGGTGATGCCGATTCCGAAGGTTGCCACACGCTCATAGAAAGTGCCGCCGCCCATTCGGAACACCGTCTTATTATTGATTTGGTATGCGAGGCCGATGCGCGGGCCCCAATGGAGGCCGCGGTCTTGGATCAAGCCGAGCGGTGTGCCATTCTGGCCGGACACAACCATTCCGTTGTTGATGTCGCCGACACCCGGCACCATCGCTCCAACATACGGGGCCGGCAGAAGCTGCCCGGTAATGGGGTTCAGCGCCTGGCGGCTCGATCCGGTCCCAAACGGTTGATAGAAGACTACGCGCTTCGCTGGATCATACTGCGAGTAATCGAAGTTCGCCATCTGATTGGTGTCGTCATGGAACGGACGAATGAGAGCCATCCGCAAACCGTAATTCAGGGTGAGCTTCTTTGTGACCTTCCAGGTATCCTGGCCGTAAAATTCAATATTCGTGTAGGGATAGTTGGGGAGCGGATCTTTGTTGATCTGACTATAGGTCGCAAAGGTACCGAGCAGAGCGTTGGAGAACGCCCAGTTCGAATCGCCGGGATTGTTCGGATCGCGTGAAAAATCGATGGTGGAATTGTACGGCCGGAACGCATTCTCCGTCTTGACGGCGTACTCATAATAGAACCCGGCCTTGATGGTGTGATTGCCCATGGCCTTGGTGACGTTGTCGATGACGTTCCACACCGGGTTGCGGTTGTGATACGGTGTGCCCTGAAAAGTCGTCATCTGGCTGCCGTTGACTGTTGAGGCCCCGAAGGGAACGCCGCCGAAATTAAAGTTCGGGATGACTCCGGCGGGGTCCGCATTGGGGTACAGCAACGGGATGTTGATATGGGAAACCGAGCGGTAATACGGGCTGCCGGGAGTAGGGCCATCGCCGGGAATTCCGTTCACCGTATAGCCGAATTGAAACTCATTGGTCAGCGTGGCGGTTGCGATGGTGGCCAGATTGCCCGTAAGAGACCATCCATAAGTGGGTGCGTAGAATGGAGTGAGCCCAAGATTATTGCTGGTGTCCGCGCGTCCGTAGGGTACGTTCTGCGTCTGTTTGCTATCCAGGGCACGGACGAAGAGCCTCCATTTGGCGTTGATGTTGTAGTCCACGCGATAGACCTGATCGAACGAAGGTTGGCTGCTGGCTACCTGCGACTGGTAATTGTAGAGAGGTTGCCCGAAGGTGTTCGGCAAGGGCAGCCAGTTCAAAACCGAGGGGCCAAATTCATTGAAACGTGCAGTTGGTACGCGATTGTTCGCGAAGGGCTGGCCTTGGGGCAGCGCGGCGGTGCGGGTCGACGGATCGTAGATGGTTTGCAGCACGCCGGCTCCGTCTCTGGTGTTCGAGAAATCTCCCTGCCGCTCGGCCGCCGTCGGCACCGTGATTTGGTGTAACGCCCCGGGCGTAAAGGAACGGTTCCACTCGTGCGACATGAAAAAGAAAAGCTTGTCTCTATCGCGGTTGACCTTATGGGGAATGAAGACCGGGCCGCCAACCGTGTAGCCGGCAGTCATGTAACGGTATGCCTGGATCGGGATGCGGTTGAAGTTGTTAATGAACGTGTTGGCGTTCATGAACTCGCCGCGCTTGAACCAGTACCCCGTGCCGTGAAAATCTTTGCTTCCGCTCCTCGTCACGATTTGAACCTGCGCGCCCGAGTTGCGGCCGAACTCGGCGCCCTGACTGTTGGTGGAGACCTTGAACTCGGCAATGGCGTCCACGTTGATGCGGTAAGCGAATTGTTGATTCACGCCGATATCGGTCACGTTCTGGCCATCGACGGTGAAGTTGTTTTGCGCTGTGCGTTGGCCGTTGATCGCGGCGTCGCCTCCCGTGCTATCCGCCGTCACACCGGGCACGGTCTTCAGCAGACTGGTGTAATTGCGGCCGTTGAGCGCGATGTCCACCATCTGCCGCCCGGTAACGACTCCGGAGCGCTCTGCAGTCACGGTTTCGAGCTGCACCGCGTTAGCTTCCACGGTAACCGTTTCACCGGCGGCGCCGATCTCCAGAGCGATGGTTGGCAGCCCCAGGCGGTCATTCACATTGAGCACGATAGCGGACTTTGTATACTTCTTGAAGCCCGGCGCTTCCACCGTAACCGTATACTGGCTCGCCAGCACCGGCGAGAAGACGAAGGTGCCTTCCGCACTGGTGGTCACCTGGCGCGCCGATGCCGCGCCCTGGGCTTCATTGGTTAACGTCACCCTCGCGTTGGGGACGACCGCGCCCTGCGCGTCCTGGACCACGCCGCTGATCGATCCAGCGGTAGTTTGTGCGCCAAGCGGAGCGCCGCTAACGAGTAAGATGAGCCCTACGAACAGAAGCGTTTTGGCATTCACGATTAAAATCCCCTTAGATCTTCTTAAAAGATCCCGACTTGGGATTCATTCTATAACGGAATGGTTGCGATGGGAAGTGGTTTTTGCCGAAACGGCCGGGACGGCGGTCTCAGGGTCACTCTTATATCTGCTCTCCTTTGCACGGCTGTCCCTTCAGCAGAAATGTCTTCGGAATCGCACCGGCACCCGCCAGCTTGAAGGAGCCGAAATCCTTACACCACTCACCATCTGGGACCTCGGGTTTGGTTTTGACCCAATACGTCAACCGGATCATATCGTCTTCACTGATGGAACGGTCTTTCAGCCGGTCTTCCAGGTGCGTGCGGACAGCCCTGGGCAGGCGTTTCCAGTCGATATACGGCATGGATCAGTCGTTATAGTCCACACCGAAGACTTCCTTCTCGATTTGCTTCCACTGCTCATGCGATTTGCCGGCGTCGCGCTCGTCCTGAAAGGTTCGAATAGCTTCTCGCAACTTTTGTTCTCTGGCTTCGATCACTTTCTCTACAAGGGATTCGCCGGATTGGAGCATGGAGACGATCTGTTCGTTATTGAGAATCTCCGCGGCTTCAGTGAGTGTTCGTGTGCCAAGCGAACGCGCGGCTTCGACGATGCAGTCCACCGGAACCAGCATGGAACCGTCTTCCCCGGTGTGACCCATTTGGAGAACCTTTTTTCCAAACCGGGCAGTCATCTCTGCCACTTCGGCTGCCGAGAGCGACACGTCTTCCCTTGCTAACTCGGTCACGAATTGTTTGAAGGTCAACACGGGAACCGCAACGTTTTCGCCATATACTCGGCTAACTCGATGGTAACGCCAGCTCAATACTAGCGCAAACTCGCCAGCTCATCTTAGGGCCAGCATGCTTCTCCTCTCACGGGCCTCGCGCTATGCAGGAACTCTAATCTACGCTGGCGCAGGCTTCATGGTAAATCGCCAGCACTTCGCGCGCGGTGCGCTCCCAACTGAAGCGGCGGGCCTGTTCGCGGCCGCAGCGTATCAACGTAGCGCGAAGCTCGTCGTCCAGCAATACTTCTTTGATGCCGCGGGCGATCTCGAATACGTTTTCCGGGTTCACTTGAACTGCCGAATCGCCCACCACTTCGGGTAGGGAGCTGACATTGGAAGTCACCACCGGGGTCCCACAGGCCATGGCTTCGAGCGGCGGCAACCCGAAACCCTCATAGCGGGAAACAAAAACGAACGCGGAGGCCGCCTCATAAAAACAACGCAGGGTGTCGAAAGGAACGAAGCCCAGAAACCGCACCACGCTTTCGGCGCGGCTCTTGATCACCGCCTGCCGGACCGAAGGGTATTGGGAAATCGTGTCGCCGATGATAATCAGCCTCAGATCTTTATAGAGCGCGTGCGAAGAGAGCTGATCGCGCACCACGGCGAATGCTTCTACCAGGCGCGGCACGTTCTTGTGCGGCCGGATATTTCCGGCGTAGAGCAGGTAAGGGTAGCTGATTTGGTAGCGCTCCAGGATGCGCTCCTTCTCCTGGTCGGAGCCGTTGCCGGGCGTTAAGAACTCTGGGTCAGGCGCGTTATAGACCCGGCGGATATGTTCCAGCGGTATCCCCAGCAGGCTGTTCAGATCGCGGCGCGTAGCTTCGGAGACGGCGATCACGCGGCTGGAGCGCAGCAAGCCGCGGCGGAAGAGCGAGCGGCGCAATTGCACGCGCGTATCGGAACCCTGGAAATCAAACAGCAGGCTGGAGAGGTCGTGAACCGTCACCACGTAAGGCCGAACCATGAACAGAGGAACGCGGTTCAGGGGAATGTGCACCAGGTTGGGGGAGAGGCTGCGCAGAAAAAGCGGAAAGGCCGCGTGATCGAGCGTACGCGCATCCGTACGCTTGTAGCTGGCAGTGCGGAAATTCCCAGGCAGGCCGGTGAGTGTGCGCATATCGTCGGGACGGCTGACCAGCGTGTACCGGTTGTTGTGGTCGATACCCGCCAGCGCGTGCACCAGGCTTCGAATATACGTGCCGATGCCGAAATCGCGGATGCGGCGGGCATCGATGACGATGTGGCTGCTCATCTCAAGCTCGAACGGAATCGAGCTTCCATTGATAAAGCGGAAACCGGGCGGCGAGAACAGCGACCTTCTCCCGCACGGCGGCGATGGCGCCGTCATCGGAGATACGGTTGAGAACCTCGGCGATAAGCTCACCCACTTCGCGCATCTCCGGAACGTCGAATCCGCGGGTAGTTACGGCCGGCGAGCCCAGGCGAATGCCGCTGGGATTGAGCGGCGGATTGATGTCGAACGGAATGGCGTTTTTGTTGACGGTGATAGCTGCCCTATCGAGCGCCTGTTCGGCGTCTTTGCCGCGGACTCCTTTGGAGAAGACGTCGAGGAGCATCACATGCGTGTCGGTCCCCCCGGAGACCACGCGAAAACCGGCGCCCGTCAGGGTTTCCGCCAGCGCGCGCGCATTGGCCAGCACCCGTTTTTGATAAGCGACAAATTCCGGCGTCATGGCTTCGCGAAAGCACACGGCTTTAGCGGCGATGATGTGGACCAGCGGTCCGCCCTGGATTCCGGGAAACACCACTTTGTCAATCGCGGCGGCGTATTGCTGCTTGCAGAGAATCAGGCCGGAGCGCGGCCCGCGCAGCGTTTTATGGGTGGTCGAAGTGACGATGTCGGCGTACTCGCATGGATTGGGATGCACGCCGGCCGCCACCAGTCCGGAGAAATGCGCCATGTCGACGAGGAAGATCGCGCCTACACTATCGGCGATCTTGCGGAACCGCGGGAAATCCAGGATGCGCGGATAAGCGCTGCCTCCGGCGATAATCAGCTTTGGCTTGTGCTCCTGGGTCAGGCGTTCCACTTCGTCATAGTCGATGCGCTCATCTTCCTTGCGCACGTTGTACGGAACAATGTGGTAAGTCTTGCCCGAAAAATTCAGGGCATGGCCGTGCGTGAGGTGACCGCCGTGCGCCAAATTCAGACCCATCACCACGTCGCCGGGCGCGCAGACGGCAGCGTATGCGGCCTGATTGGCCTGGGAACCCGAGTGCGGCTGCACGTTGGCATGCTCGGCGCCGAACAACTTCTTGGCCCGGTCGCGAGCGAGATTCTCCACGATGTCGGTGAATTCGCAGCCGCCGTAATAGCGCTTGCCCGGGTATCCTTCGGCGTACTTGTTGGTGAAGACGCTTCCAGCCGCTTCCAGAATGGCTTCCGAGGTGAAGTTCTCGCTGGCGATCAGCTCCAGGTTGGAATGTTGGCGCTCGATTTCGTGCTGGATGGCGTCATAAACCTCGGGATCGGCATCGGCCAGGGGCCGCCTCATATTTTCAAGCGGCGTCATACATGCTCCAATTCGGAGATTTTGGCGACGCGCCTCGCGTGGCGGCCGCCGGAAAAGTCGGTTTCGAGAAAAATGCGGATTAATTCCAGGGCGCGGCGCTCGTCCACAAATTTCGCACCCAGGGTCAGAATATTGGCGTCGTTGTGCTCGCGCGTGAATCGCACTTCTTCGTCGGATTGCGCGGGCGCCGCGCGAATGCCCGCCACTTTGTTCGCGGCCATGGCCATGCCGATGCCGGTCGAGCAGACCAGGATTCCGCGCTCTACGGTGCCCCGGGCCACGGCATGGCCCACGGATCGGGCGTAGTCGGGATAATCGCAGGATTCGACCGAATGCGTTCCGAAATCGACCACTTCATGTCCGGATTCGGCGAGACGCGCGCGCACCTCCTCCTTCAAGAGAAAACCTCCGTGGTCGGCGCCAATGGCGATTCTCATAACGGGGAAGATGCCCAATTCTAGCATGCTAGAATTGGTTTTTCCCTCGACAGCCCTTATGCTCTGGAGTAAGTTGTTTATCCCCACTCTGCGCGAGAATCCGGCGGAGGCTGAGGTCGCGAGCCACCAGCTTTTGCTGCGTGCCGGATACATTCGCCAGCTCTCCGCCGGAATCTACAGTTACCTGTTTCTGGCGCAGCGCTCGCTGCTGAAGATCCAACAGATCGTGCGCGGCGAGATGGACGCCATGGGCGCGCAGGAAATGTTCCTGCCGGCGCTGCATCCCGCTGAAGTATGGCAGGAATCCGGCCGCTGGGACGTCATGGGCGACAACATGTTCCGGCTCAAGGACCGCTTCCAGCGCGACCTGTGCCTCGGGATGACGCACGAAGAAATCATGACCGTGCTGGCGCGCGGCGAGGTGCGCAGCTACAAGCAGCTTCCCCAGATCTGGTATCAAATTCAGACCAAGTTTCGCGATGAGCCGCGTCCCAAATCCGGGCTACTGCGGATGCGGCAGTTCCTCATGAAAGACTCCTATTCGTTCGACATTGACCAGGCGGGGCTGGATACGGCCTACGAGAAACATCATCAAGCTTACTGCCGGATCTTCGATCGCTGCGGCCTGGAATACATGGCCGTGGAGGCGCATTCGGGCGCCATGGGCGGCAGCCAGTCGCATGAGTTCATGGTGGCGTCGGAGGCGGGCGAGGATTTGGTAGCGGTGTGCAAGGGCTGCGGATACTCGGCGAATCTGGACAAGGCGATGTCGCAGCATTCGCTACCGCAGGCGGAAGATCCGGAAGGCAATCTCGAACCCGAGGCATTCCACACACCGGGGCGCAAGACGATCGCGGAAGTGGCGGAGTTCACGAACTTGCCCGGAACTTCGCAAATGAAGAGCCTGGTGCTGGTGGCTGATGGCAAGCCGGTGCTGGCGTTATTGCGCGGCGACCACCAGTTGAGCGAGACGAAATTCGCGGCTGTGGCAGGCGACCCCGAATTCCGGACCGCGCATCAGGAAGAGATCCGCCAATGGTTTGGCGCTGAAGCCGGTTCGCTGGGTCCGGTGGGCATTAAGAACATGCCCATTTTGGCGGATCGCGCGTTGGCGGGGCGGCGTAACATGATCGCGGGCGCCAACCGCGACGATTACCACCTGCGCCACGTAACGCTCGGCGAAGATTTTCAGGCCGAGCTGCACGATCTGCGGCAGGTGGCGGCGGGCGACGAATGCACGCATTGCGGGCGGCCGCTGGAGATTCGCAAGACCGTTGAAATCGGGCACATTTTCAAGCTGGGGTATAAGTACTCCGAATCGATGGGCCTGCGCGTGCTCAATGCGGAAGGCAAAGAAATCACGCCCATCATGGGCTCCTACGGAATCGGTATTGAGCGCATTCTGAGCGCGGCCATCGAGCTGTATCACGATAAAGACGGCATGGTTCTGCCGCCGTCCATCGCGCCCTTTTATGTAGTGGTGACTCCGGCCAATAACTCCGACGCGGCACAGATCGAAGCGGCGCGCACGATTTACCAGAACTGCCTGGCCCTGGGACTCGATACCCTGCTCGACGACCGCGACGAGCGGCCGGGCGTGAAATTCAAAGACGCCGACCTGATCGGCGTGCCCTACCGCATCACGGTCGGCAAGAAGCTGGGAAGCGGGATGGTAGAACTGGTCGAGCGCAAGAGCCGGAAGGTTACGGACGTGGCCGTTGGACAGGTTGCTGCCGCTGTGGCGGAACTAAAGGATCGCTAATCAGGGCGATAACTAACTAGACTGACCACGATTATGCTACCCTCAGAAAAGCGAAAGGGGGCGGATAGACTCGCCCCCGAATGTTCTCTGCTGGAAAGGGCTGCCTCCTCAACGGAGCGCCGCGCCCTCACGTCTACTCGTAGTGTAGCAACTTCGTGGAGGCGGGAAGCGGTGTTTCTTTGGTACGAAGCGACATGGGAAAGCGACGTGAATCAGGTGAACCTCTGGGGCTTCTATTCCATCGGCGGACATGTTCGCCAACTGCGCACGCTGGAAACCGAAACCGCTATCGCCCAAGCTCTGCCGATCCTTGAGAACTCGGTAACCGCCCTGCACTATCTACTTGAGGAGGATATGATTAAGCTGGAGCACTCAAGAATTCCAGCCGCACAACTCCTTGAAGTACTCGAAGAATTCGTTGAATCCATCAAACGGCTTCTACAGCCTCCCGCTCAATCCACGATGTCGCTGCTGATCCCAACTACACCCGACTATAGCGTTGGAGAGTACTGGAACAACCGCATACATGAGAGTCTGACTCTTTTTGAAAATGTTTTCCGAACCGAGCTTAACTATGTCCATGCATATGAGATTTCGGACAAGGGGATCTTCTCAACGACTAAATTAATGAATTCGGCGGACGAAGGGTTGGGCGATGCCAAGAAGCGAATGTCGAAGCTTGCTATTTCGGATGCGCAGGCCGCTGGCCGATGTCTGGCGCTAGACCTTCCTACGGCGTGCGGATTTCACAGTTTGCGTGCTCTAGAGGCGGTGATCGTTGACTACATCGTTCGCAAGACCGGAGCGAAGCCAACAAAACGCGATCTCGGAGAATATGTTAGAGCGCTGAACGACAACGGGGCCGATCAAGATGTCACATCGACAATAGATCAGTTGCGGAGAATTCAACGGAATCCTCTGATGCATCCAGAGCACGAGTTGGATGAACCTACTGCAATTCGAGTGTTCCAGCTCTGTCAAAGTGCCATGGTCGCATGCGTCGCGGACATGGAGAAACAAAACCTATTCTAGGAGCCGCCGCAAGCGGATGCCGCTGCTGGTGTGCCATGATAAAGTCAGCATGAAGCCGCACCCGGAAATGGTCGAAGGGCCGGAAGCGTTCCAGCGCTTCCGCAAGGCGCTCAAGGCGGTGCTCACCGTTCCAAAAAGTGAGGTTCTTAAGCAGGAGCGCCGCGAAGCCAAGAAAAAGGGGCATCCATCAAACAACTCTCCCAGGATTGGCTAGCAGTTGTATTCCTAGCCTTCACTCTTGTGGGATTCGGTTTCGTTGGAGTTCTGGTCTATAGCGATAAAAGAGTTGGCCGCAAGATCGACATAGGAAACGTGCTGTTCATGCTCTCTATCGTGGCTGGCTTATCAAGCATTGCGGCGTTTGTCCTGGAGGTGGTGTTCATACTTGCCCGGAAGTTGTTTGGGCACGGCTAGGCAATTCAGGAGTCGGTATTGGCCTTGTGTGAAAGCGCATGGCAACCTTTGCACCGACCGTGCTTTGATAAAATGCCCGATAATTTGCGAAGGCCTCAGCCGCTGCCCCTAGCGGTTCATTGCAGGTAGAACAACGCTTTGGACTGCCGTGCTTGCCATCGGATGCAACGTCAAACATCACCACCGTTCCGCAATGCTGACACGCGTAACTGAGTATCCGAAGTTCTTCTACCGTAAAAATCTGTTGATGCTCGCTCATTTATGCCGCCCGCGTCCCTGTCGCTTCTGTTCCTTCTTAGTTAGGATACGTCGCATCGTCCGGCTGCTTGCCGGTGAGGTGATCCCAAGTGAGGCGCTTCCCGACGATTTGAGACAGGGCTAGGCGAAATCGTCCGTAGTCATCCAGTACCTTGCGATTGTTGTAACGAAATACCTGTTCATCGACGTAGCGGAACAGATGGAATGGCTCAACCGAGATGTAGGTTCCCTTCAGGCCGCGTTTGAGCAATGACCAGAAGTTCTCAAGGCCGTTGGTATGAATCTCGCCGTCAACGTAGGCGATAGCGTGGTCGATTACTTCATGCTGGAACTCATCGAGACCTTCGTAGGACTTCAGCGCATCGGTGAAGATCGCGGACCCAGCCAAGACATGCTCGCGTACGTGCTTCTGAACGTCCTTTTTCTTCCGAGTGTCGATTACGCTGGCGCGAACCTCGCCCTTTCGTTCAAGGATTCCCATCACGATAGTTTTGTCTTTGCCACCCGTGCCGGTGATTTTTTCGGCCCTTTTGGTGGCGTGCATATTGCGCGCCTTACCTCCGATGAAAGTTTCGTCCGCTTCGATCTGCCCGGAGAGCTTGTTGATGGAGCCTTTGTGGATAGCGAAGCGCAAACGGTGCAACAGGTGCCAAGTGGATTTCTGGGAGATTCCCAGATCCCGCCCGACCTCATAGCTGCTGATGCCATTCTTGCAGTTCACCAGGAGCCACAATCCGGCAAGCCACTTATCCAGGCCGAGCGGGGAATCCTCAAACACAGTTCCGGTCTTGAGCGAGAACTTAGGACGGTCGTGCTGCCCGTAGCACTTCCAGAGTCGCGCGTTAGCGAGCCAAGTCACCTTTTCTGATCCGCAGGTGGGACACTTTACCTTACCGTCAGGCCAGCGAAGCTCGACCATAATGGCCTTGCAATTCTCGAAATCGGCGTAGTGCTGAATCGCTTCCTGGAGTGTTTTAGGCTCTTCCATGAATCAATTATCGCCGACAAAGCGTGGTCAGTCAAGTTAATTATTGCCCTAATCAGAGTAGTGCGTCCGGCATTCCTGCCGATTCCGCACAGAGAGGTTGGCAGGCGAAAGCGCCTGCCCCACATCTGGTGCTGGACTAGAACTGGAACCGGGCGACGAGTTGGCCCTGGCGCGGGAAGAGCGTGGGCGTTGCCGGATTCGTGTTCACCCATCCGAAGCCGCCGGTGGCTTTCCCCGTTGCGTCCCTGAGCTGCGTGGATGCGGACGTTTGGCCGGGTCCCTGCCCGTTGGTGGGGTTGGGGATGCCGGCGCGGTTAAAGAGGTTCGTGAATTCCGCCCGAACATTCAGACTCGCTTTTTCCCTGATCCGGAACGTACGGCCGAAAGCCAGACTTTCCTGCGGACGGCGCTGGTAACGGTAGTCGCTGTAGTAAGCGGCCGAGCTGCCGAACTGACCCGCGGCCGGAGTGGCCCAGGCGGCCTGGTTCAACACGAAAGTCTTATTCGGATCGTAGCAATGGCAGTTGAGGTCCGTCGTGAAAAGAGGCTGACCCGGCACGCGGTTGGCGAAGGTGCCGCGTCCCAGCACCGCAGTCAAATTATTGGCGGCCGCGGGAGCCTCAATCGGCAACCCGCTGCCATAGCGCAGGCCGGTGCTCAGGGTCCAGTCGCGCGCCGCCCACGAGAGAGCCTTATTTACATTTAGCTTGGGTGTTACGTACGAAGCGGCAAAGACAAACAGGAACGGCTGATCGAATCCCGAAAGATACTTGTTCTGCTGGCGATTAAACACGTCGTTGAAGGCCGGAGCAACTGTCTGGAAGAAGCCCACATTCTCCTCCGAGCCGATCACCATCTGTTTGGCCCACGTGAAAGAAGACTGTATGTCGAGACCGTGGGAAAAGCGTTTCGTCAATTTCGTTTGCAGCGAGTCGTACCAGTTGTTACCCAGGGGCGCCCAGAGACGCAGCATGCTGGTGTATTCCGGAAATGGCCGGATGGCCTGCAAAACAGTCGCGCTGGAAGGGAACAGGGCGTAGGGTTTGGTGAACCCACGAGCGACCGCTTGCGGTGAAGAGATCGGCGATGTCAGCAAAGCCAGGTCGGCGGGGTTGTTGACATCGATCCCGCGGGCTTTGAGGTAGTCGGCAGTCACGCCGTTGTCGCTGATGCAGCCGTTACACTGCCACCATACTCCGCGATTGCCTACGTAGGCGGCTTCCACCACGATGTCGTGGCTGAGCTCCCGCTGCAATCCGATGCTCCACTGGAGCATTCTGGCGGGCCGGCCGCCGTTCCGGTCGAAGTAATTCAAAGTGCCGGCGGGGATGCCCAGATACGGCTGCTGGCCCGGATCGAAATTGGGGAACGTCACCTTATAGGGCAATCCATTCTGCAGGAGATAGGCTGGGTCGCCGAAACCGGGTGCGGAGTATGGCAAGTTAGCCCCCACTGCATAGGACTGGAAATTGTTTTCGGCAGTTCTGGAGTAAACTATTCCCGCGCCGGCGCGTAGTACCGTTTTAGGCGTGACCTGATAGGCTAGTCCCAGGCGCGGCCCGAAAGCGAAAGGATAGTTGTGCGAGAAGACGCAGTGGCAAGTAGCTTCAAAGATTGTGCCGCCGGGCAGGTTCCCCGCACCCGGATTGGGAATCGTCGGTCCAACGTTGTTCTGCCGGCCGTATTCCTCCTTCAGGTAAGTCTGGAAATCATAGCGCAAGCCATAA
>Ga0207090_1055_pt2 | contig 24023 bp, 22 predicted proteins | sample Alteio_BWMinHeat_50_FD_153565 | JGI IMG/M metagenome (GOLD analysis project Ga0207090, IMG submission 153565) | Enriched cells from forest soil in Barre Woods Harvard Forest LTER site, Petersham, Massachusetts, United States -... | ecosystem: Environmental > Terrestrial > Soil > Temperate forest >...
AGCGATGAAGATTGCACGATTGAAACCGTCTATTCTGTGCCGGACCGAATTCCGTGTCCCCGCAGCCCGCAGCTTGAACCGCCAGAGTTGACACCCGTTATTGTCGATCCGGTGGATCCGGAGCCCATTCCAGCGGTTTGTCCGGAAACCCGCGGGACCGATGTCGAACGGTTCATTGAGGATTGCTTCGACTGTCTTCGCGCATGCAACGGCGACGATCTCAGCCCAACTTGTTTTCAGCTGCACGACCTAGAAACCTACGTTTCCGATCTCCCACCGTTCGTTGGCTGCGATTCCGTCTGCGGCCCAAGAGACCGGTGCATTTACTGATTGTCCGAAGTTCGATGAGAAGCGCCGCCCCTGGGGCGGCGCTTCCAGCGATATGATCGACCCGACACGTCCCCCACGATTTTCTTTCCAGATTTCTTCTACCGTTTTCAGACTATGTTTCTGTGCCGCCTCCAGATCGCTGCTTCCCCGCCTGCTGATCTGAAAAGGTCGGCTCTGGACCGCGTATATCTCATCAAGTAGTCCAAAGGCGACAGAAAGGAGAACGAAAATGAAGCCCATTTTGACCATCGCAAGCATTCTGGTGGTCGCATCGTTTGCCGGAGCCCAGGTATCCCAACGTAATCAGCAGGAAGCCGAGCAGAGCGCATCTCAAGCGGCTGTGCAGGAAAACAACGAAGTGTCCAGCGTGGGAACCCAGGCCGTTCAGGCGCTTGAAGCCGTTAGAGACACCTCCAAGATCGTCGTGGAAGCGATCGCGGATGCCGTCGTTGGCGACGCGGGCGGCACCGAAACGAGCAATACCGGCGATTCTGACAAGCCGAACGACGACCAGGAATAGCGAGCCCTAATCGCGGCGGCGCGCCAAGTTATAAGCGCGGCGCCCGATTGCCTCTTAGGTGAAAGTAGAAGGCCTTTTCTTGACGAAATTTCTAAACAGAAAGGCGCGGTCGTGAGGCCGCGTTTCGCCTCTGCGGACATCTTGCATGCCGACCCGTACGGAGTGGCGTTGCCGAACTCAGTGCGCTTTACTAGCGACGTCTCGTCTCAAGTTTTGTGTATTCTGGAAACGTACGGTTAGAATGATTTATCCCTAGAGCGATTGGCAATGACGATCTCTGCGCTGGATGTGGCATCGGGGTTATTGAAGGGGCTGCGAGACTACTACAAGCAGTTGATTGCCGCGCCTAATGCTGTCGAGGTGCGTCCTGTTTACCTTGGCGCGCGTCTGCCGTCGCACGTCTACGTACAGCCCGACCTACTTCGCAGGCAGCGCGTCCTCAATTCCCGGAATTCCGGTTCGGGCGATGCCTCATCTGATCGACGGGCGCAGCCTCGCCCGAATGAGCGTTCTATCGAAACTCGCGATTTCGAAGAAACCGCGCTGTACGGCGAACGAGTTCAGGAGATCGAGCGCCGGGAATCGTGGGCAACGATCTATGCGCGCCTGAGCCATGCGACCGTGATTTTGGGTCCTCCGGGCCAGGGAAAGACCCAACTGACCGCAATGGCGGTTCGCCAGATCGCTCTCGAGGAAAGTGAACGCATCCGCAACCAAAGTTGCGGACTTAGCGCACTACGTCTTCCAATCCCCATGTCATGTAAACAATTGGCGAACGACACTGGAACCGGTGAACTGGCAATCGTGCAGGCGGTTCAAAATAGTTTGAACGAGCAATGCGCACCGGTGGTGCGCAACTATATCGTGTCCCAATTGCAACAAGAGCGAACATGGATATTTCTCGACGCGCTGGACGAAATCACTGAAGAAGACCGGGAATGCTTCCGAGCACGCCTGGCGACGGTGGCTAGTTGGTCCTGTCGTCTGATTCTGACGTCCCGGCCTTATGGCTACGCCAGCCAAACAGTGCCCTTGACGCAGATCACCGAATTGCGCCTCGCGCCGTTTTCAGTTCGGCAGACCGAAGAGTTTACGAGACGCTGGTTTTCAGAGGCCCAACGACAGGTAAGAATGCACGAACTTATTCACAAGAGCGCATCGGTGCGCGCGCTCAGTCAGAATCCGTTCCTTCTGACCTTGCTTTGCGCGATCAGTGAAGACGAGTCCATCAAGGAAAGCGTTACACGGACGGAACTCTACGAGAAGGCCGTTTGTCACTTGATGGGAGGACCGGACCGGCTACGAGACTGGCAACGGATGCTGATACAGATTGCCTGGACAGCGTTTTGCCAGAATCCGGCTGCGAACCGGATTTCTGACGATCAACTAATGGACTTGCTGACGGAAAGTGACTTTGTGCCGATTCCACTGATGAATACCGATGATCAGCGAGAACGCAGAATGGGTCTGCTCGATCTCTCAAAGGTGCAACGCGCCGAACTGCTGCGACGGGAACTCGTCCAACGAGGGGTTCTCATTCCTTCTAAGAGCGAGGGCAAGCATGTGTTTCCGCACCGCTCGATTTTGGAATACCTGACGGCGCGGAGCCTGATGGAAAAGTTGAAAAAGTCCGATGCGGCTGAATGGGGACTAGTCGATCGGAACTGGTCGTGGGATCCGAACTGGGAGCAGGTAATTCTATTTCTGGCGGGTAAACTGTCCGAACACGAAGTGGCTATATACCGACTTATTACGACGTTGTCCAACCGGAGAACGGACGACGCGATTCACTATCGGCTTCTATTGGCAGCCAAATGCCTTTCGGAACTGCCCGGAGAAACCTTAGCCCAACTGCGGGAAACCGTAGAGGACATAACCGAAAGAACGCTCTCATGGTGGGAGCGGTCCCGCACGCCCATCTCTCGGTCGGCGGTATCGGCCCTAGCGCGAGTGAAATCGACAAATGGCCATAGATTGGTGACACGATTACTGGAGGGCCTCCGCAATCGGAACGCGTGGTCGGAGTTATTCTCGAAGGTGGAGAACGAGGGCCTGCAACCTGCTGCAACAGAGGCGCTGCTAGCGATCGGTCCGGCACCAGACCGCGAGGACCTCGTTCGTCCGCTGCTGGAGTTGCTTCACAATGAGGACCGAGTGCTGCAAATGGCAGCGGTCGGACCGCTCGTCGCGGTTGGGGCAACAGTAGACCGCGCTGACATAGTTTCCCGGCTGCTCCAGTCTTTGCGGGATCCGGACTATCACGTTTGGAGGGCATCTCTGAACGCACTCCTTGCGATAGGACCCGAGGCCTACTGCGACGACATCCTCTCTCCTCTACTACAGTGGCTGTCCGAACCAAATCATCCTCGCAGCTTATCGACCCTCCGTGCGATCGGGCCTGGAGCGGCCCGCGCTGACGTTCTTGATCGCCTTCTGCAATTGCTGCACGGTTCGACGGATACAGTCGAACTATATTCTATTTTGATGACGCTGCGTGAAATGGGACCTGCAGCCGCCCGCGATGACATCCTGCAACGCTTACTGGAGTTGCTGTCCTTTCCAGATTTTAATACTCCGCGTACGGCCGCGGAAGTGTTGGGCGAGTTGGGGTCGGCTGCAGCCCGCAGTGACATTCTCCAACGCCTTCTCGAGTTGTTGAATGATTCGCGCGATTCGCATGAACGCATTGTAACGGCCGCCGCTGCCGCACTGGTTAAGCTGGATACCGGAGCAGACCAATTCCAGTATCTGGCAATTTTATCAAATCAACTTTCCCATCCGCGTTTTCAGGTGCGACTGACAGCTTTGAGAGCGCTCGCGGACCTAGGGAAAACGTCTGCGCGCTCGGACATTGTTGATCGATTGCTAGACTTGCTACACGATTCGAGACTTTTGGTTCATGTAGCGGAGACGCTGTTTAGTATAGGTCCACCGGCGGCACGCACTGACATCTCGGCCCGTCTTACTGAACTGCTAGACCATGAAGACTGGGTTGTTCAATTGGCGGCACTAAAGGCACTTGGTGCGATGGGCGCCAATGCCGTTCAGTCCAAAACCCTGCGTAAGCTAATAACGTTGCTACCTGATGAACATCGGGCGAGACGTGATTCGGTGTTGGAAGAGAAATTGGAGGCACAGTTGGAACGGCAGTTTGACGGAAAATTGATATCCAGATTATCGAGGTTGGACCACGATCGTAAATTGGGGTACGCCGCCGCCGCGGCGTTGGAAAATATCGGACGTGACGGTGTCCGCCTAGTCCATCGAGGTAGCAAAAAACTGGCGGTTAGCAGCGCCTCTCGGAGTTGACGTCTTTCTGCTTAAAAGTGTCGTTAAGATACACCTGCCGACGAATGACTGCAAACACTTGGCGGGTTTTACCGTTTGGGGGTGTCCGGTTTTACGGCCGCGGGACGGCATTTGAAATCGCGGGGCTTCTGAACGGCCACGGTGCCGTCGCCCGACGGCGGGCGTATACGGAAAAGTGGAACACATCCAGAAATGACGGAGTCGCTTCACGTCACGATCTTGCGGAGGTATCGGGAAAATTCCCTGGCCCCAACCTCAGGACTTTCGATCCTTTATTCTGTTGTTACTGTGTGCCCAGCTCAGCGGCGTCGTAAGACGTCCGAAATGCTTTGTCTGGCTTTGACCGCAAAAATTCCATAACGCTTGCGGACTGCGTTTTCCTGGGCGATTCGTGCCGCCTCTTGTCGCAGCATGGCCGTGAGCATCTTCTGCATCATGGCTTGGCTCTGGATGTTGGCGGCCATGGCAGACGCGCTCAAAAACGGAGCCGATCCCGGAGCCGCGGATCGCGCTTCATCCTCGATCTGATTGCCGGACTCCAACATCAGGTCACCCATCTGGTCGGTGGCTTTCAGTGTTTTTAGAGTGTTCAATGCCAGACTGTCGTCAATGTCGATCATGTTTCGAGCTAACGGATCGGCCTGATCGGCAGCGGGCAGCGCACCGAAGACTCGGTAGTAGGATTGGGTGAGGCTTGAAAAATCGTTCGTTTGGCGATTTCGAATTGCCGCTTCGAGCCCGGCGGGAGTTGGCAAGGTCGCGCTGCTGACAGGGGCCATATAGATCGACTGCAACGCGCCGCGAAGCCCTGTAATCAGCGATGCGATGGCGCTTCGTGCTCGATTAACGAGTTGCACCGGCCAAACGATCTGCTGGTCCAGGGCCTCAAGCGAACGCGAGACCGCGTCCATGATGTTCAATGCGGAACGAATCGCACCATTGATGATGTTGACGATGTTCTGAATGGCGCCAAGCAATCCGAATTGCGCATAAGCAGTCGGAGGAAAGACCATGCCGGCAAACACTGTCGCGATCAATGTTACTCCGACGACGCGCCGCCAATTTCGTGCCCAACGGAAAAGCATGGCGGCAACGATTACGATAAAGAGAGTTCGACTCATTGGGCGGCCCTCCCTCGATCCCTCCACGCCGACTTGACCGATCCGGACGTTTCCTCGGGAAGTTCCTGGATCTCCGCGAGGCCTTTTGGGAAAAGCCGGGCGAGTTCGCGATAGGATTCAAACAAAGATTTCTCACGATTCTGGGCAATGAAGTACGCGCGGTACATTCGTTCGCGCTGGAATGTCGTGCACACCCAGTAGTCCACTGGAGTCGGTACCAGGCGAATCACTTCCGTCGTTTCCGCTCTTTCGCCAAGGGCAAGCACGGCCTCCGCACTTCGCCCCTTTCGAGGGGGCGCAAGGCCCTTAATTTCCTTGAGTACGACCTCATTCAGATACAAATGATTGGCGAGGGAGCTCAGATCGCCCCTCTGTTGCCCGACAATCTTTGTGGTGGAGTTCTTCACGATCCCGGGACCGTGAAAGCGCGGTTGTTTCTCGGTTCCAACAAAGTCCTCCAGCGTCTGGCTGATGGCCCAAACACTCGAGTTACGCTTACGAGCAGTACGGAAGAGTTGAACGACTTCGGGGGCGAGAACCGGTGAATCCAGTAACGCCCAACATTCGTCAAGCACCGTGATGCTCAGCTGTCCGCTGCGGCCTGACGCTCTTTCGGCCATGGCGTTCGCGATCAACATACTCATCGCTGTCTCAAGCCGGGGATCGTTGCTCAATCCTTCGATGTTGAAGAACAACCAATTCGAATCCGTTCGGACGGTAGTGTGATGGTCGAACAAGCGGCTGTAGGTACCGTTCTCACCGGTCCAGTCCTTCAACTTCAGAGCCGCCAACTGGGCTTCACCGATGCTCCGTTCCGAGATTCCACCTTGAAGGCGGTCCCCGCTCCTCCAGTTTGCTAATTCATCCCGAAGATCCGCGAAGGTTGGAATCGGGTTCGTCGGCCGACTTTCGACGCGTCGGTAAACGCGAGCAATGGCGTCGCTTATAACGGTGTCGAGCAACCCAGAATCGATCGTCGGTCCGTCGCCGATCATGTGTCTTGTGAGGTTCTTGAGGAAGGCGATCTTATCCTTGCTCGGTGCGACCTGACCCGGAGGCAGATCCCAGGGGTTTAGCGTTTCGGTCCCCTCCAAATCGACTTCGACGACGCGCCCGCCCATGAGGTCTGTTAACGCAGCATAGGAATCGCCACGTTCGATTATTGAAATCAACGGATTCAAGCGGCCGAGCATCAGAAGAAACATTTGCGCCATAAATGTCTTTCCTCCTCCGCTCGACGACATGATCAGCATATTCGCGTCATTGAGGCGCGAATCAAAGGGTGAGAACGGGATGAGCTTGCGTTGGCGGGTCTCGAACAGGATGCCGGGAGAATTGGGCGTGCCCTGCCACGGCGTTTCAATGGGCATCAAATCGGCCGCATTTAAAGTAAGCATATCGATCTCCCGCCTATTCTCTTCCGCCATGCACGGCAGGCTACCGATGAAGAATCTCTTTTGAGCAAGCGTCTCGACCATCCCACGTGCGCCGTTCATGCGTGTGATCGTGTGCAGCACGCGCTGACGCCGGTCGGCGATGATCCGTTCCGCTTCTTCGCGATCATGGCCGCTGTGAATTGGAGTCGACGTCCGCGTACCAATGACGAGACTGATCTGACATGTTTTCAGTGAACTCGAAATCACGTCTTCCAAAACCTGAATCAATTGGCGTTCGGCAACCTGAGCTTCAACATTTACTCGGAAACCGCCATCGATGTCCCGCTGTGCGGCCATCATCTTTCGCTGACGCCATTTGTATTGGCTGATGACCTTTGCCTGGTCTGGAATCACGATTTCGGTATTCACAACGATTGGGAAGCCGAGAGAAAGGAGTTCTCGGAGAAGTCCAGCATAGGTGGAGTCCGGGGGCTCCTTCAGACTGACAAACGTATACAGCAGCCCGCCTACTTTCAGATAATCGTCCGATTCCGCCTCAATGCTCACGCTCGTCAATTGACTGCGGACACTTTCGTAACGTCCCAGTCGACCATGCAGTCGATAAGGAGGTTTGCCTGCACCTATCGGATTCATGGCTCGATGGATCAGAGAACACAGTTCACCGTCGTCGAGCCGCTGAATGTGCGTTCCTGTCGATGCTAGGGTCATTTCGACACCGGCCAGAAGCGATGTGAATTCAGCCAAAAGTCGGCCATGCTCGTTGCTGGTCCGCTGTATGCATTTGCCTGTAGAAAGGTTCCAGTGTCGGCGCAGATTCTGTTCCCACTCGTGGCCAGGCTCGGACTGGTGAATCACCGGATCCCAATAAAACATCGCGTACAGACGGTAGTCGAGGAATTCGCCGACTGCTTCTTTCTCCGACCATCGGGAACAGCGCTCTTCGTCGATCGAAGCGAGAACCGCATTCGTGTTTCGCGTGCCGCCGGCGTATCGTCCGATGATGTCTCCTGCGTCCTGGCGAATTTCAAAGCGTAAATGCAGCCGCATGGATCTTTCGGGCATGCTCCGCAGCACGGCCTCAAACGACTCCCTGGCGAGGTTCCGCAACTCCTCGGTGTGGTAATGGGAATGGACACCGCTGAGTTCGTAGGCGGCGACGAAGGCGCCACTGGTCATCACGCCGACGCTGTCCAGAATGTCGCGGATTCGCAGTTCCTCACACAACGCCGGGGCGTGCAGTTCGAGTTCGTGCTGCCTTGAAGTCGCATTAAACAGGCTGGCCATTTGCTCAGTCTCCGTCGATCAGGTAAGGAAGGTTGAGTCGGGAATCCTTTTCGATCCCGCAGTAGACGTGGGGCTTGGTTTGGTACCTCCACCAATCGCCAAGATAGCCGCGCGGCTTGCCATACTTGAATGTGAGCAGCAGTAACACGGTTACAGCCGGAATTCCCCACTGAAACACCAGTTTCATTGGTATTCCGAGCAATTCCCGGTCGAAGAAACTCCCAAGAAAGAAGGACACCGGTGCGATGAGTAATACGGCCATAAGGTCTTCGTATTCGAGATACAGGAACGTCACACGCGTTCCCAGATTGCGATAAACGGGAGTTTTATGGAGTGCCATCGTTCAACTCACTCCGCCTGCACCCTGTTCGACAAACCACTCTGCCAGTCGAACGATTCCGGACAGCATGAAACATCCAGCAGCCGCCACGAAATGCCGCATCCAGGATCCGCCCTGATAAATGCGATGCCCTACGCCTGCGATGTGCGTGATGCCGACGACAATTTGCAGAACGCCATAGAGCGGCATCATGACGTTGCAGATCCAGTTCACGAGATTCAGCAAGGACATCCAGTAGAGATCCGGATCATTCCAGGACTGCTGCGATGAGAACACCTCAAGAGCGCGAAGGATTCCTGATGCCATCAGGCAAAGGAAACCCGTATACATCCAACTCTGGTGCTGGCCGGACCCAACGAATCGGACAATGGCGATCGCGAAGAACAAGCCGGAGAGTGTGGGCAGGATCACGTTGCCAAGCCAACTGGTCAGGTTCACAATTCCATTTTCGAAGAGCATTTATCGGCCCCTACATCATTTGCTGAACGAGCCGCCAGAGGGCCGACACGGTCAAGAAAGCCACCGCAGCAGCGATCAGACGCATGGCTGGACGGTGAGTCGCGAAATTGAAGATCGCGGCCACGACAGCTAACCCCGCCGCTGCCGGCATGATTCGTCCGGCAAGATAGTTCCAAAGTCCGGCCAGAACATCGACCGCGGAGAATCTGGTCCCGGTCTGCAGGCTCGATATGAGATTGGCTGTGGTGGGTATCGCGAGCAGGAACATCGCCGTCAGGACGGATGCCAACGGATGGTCGCCGTGAGTGACATCCAGAACGGCTCGCACAACAAAGTACGCGGCAAGCACGATCGTCAGGCGACCGATAATGAAAGTGTTGACGAAAGTGGAAACATCGTTCTGCATTCCCGCCAGCCAACTCGTACCGATGGCTCCGGCGGTTGACGGAACCGGCAATCCGAAAAAGCTGAACCACAGGAGAAGTTGCGGGAGCGTCAGCATGATGACGCACCACAGGATCCATTTTGTGAAGCCGCCGCCGATTAAGAACGTAGATCCGCCTTCCAGCCGTAAGGCGATGCCGGCAAAAACCAGGCACAGCAGGGTCATCGCAGGCAGAAGTTGGATCAGGAGACGAACGATGTCGGCCAAGATTTGAGGAGTCGCCATACGAACCTCCGAAGACTCGATGGTACGGGCACGCGATCCGGCGAGGGCGTTCTCCGGACAGCGGTGCCCGCAAGTCCCTCGATTACGAAACTCCTCCGACTCCCTGCAAGACCCAAAATTCGATCAGTCGCGTCAACCCCGACACGGCGAGCAGCGCCGCTGCTGCGAGCAGCCATCGTCCAGATCCCCGTCCTGACACGTACGCGACAATCCCTGCAAAGACGGCGCCACCCGCTCCAACGGGTGCGACAACGTTGCCGATCCAGTTCACGAAGTTGAAGAATGCCCCCTCCGGCTGCGCACCCGTCTGGCCCTGAACAGCCCTGTTCAACTGCGGCGCTGTCCCCAAAGTCTGCGCCCACAAGTGCGGCGCATCCAGGCTCACGCATATGACCATCAATGCCAACATTACTCGGGACCAATCACAAGATCGCTTCATCTCAATCCTCCTTTGCATTTGCTCAGTCGGTTTGTTCGCGTTCCAGCGAAGCCCGGTCGAATCGAACAAGCCGGAGCAAAATGCCGACTAAAGGGATTGAGTCCATTTCAAAGAAGAAAGTTTCAGGCGTGTGGATATTTATTTATTTTGACCGGAGCTCGGGGCGGGCTCTGTAGGTTGTCAGAATTCGTGAAAATTCTTGCCACAGTTAATGACAAAGCCCGCTATGAACCGAAGTAAGATCGGTTGAATAGGCGGTTTTTTAGAGAAGCGGATCCGAAAAGGGTGCGGCTAGCTGTAGGATTTTGTCAATAACAGTGACAGAAACATAGGAGGCCTCACCGTCTTTCGCATTGGCGGCGATGGCAAGCTTGCATTACCGAGTAAGTATGATGTTGACGTGGGCAGCAAGACACAGTTCTGGAGCGGTATGGTGACCTTGGCGTAGCGCATTTCACGCATCTCCAGGCCACTGGAAATCAACAGGGAGGCATCCGTGAAGACAAATGTGGTCGTAGCTTTACTATTCGCTTTGACGCTGACTGCAGGCACCGCGGTCGCGCAACCGGCCCCGTTCAACCAGATCGGGGTGACCATGGGGCACTGGCACATCGTTTCGAAGGATGTTGAAGCGAACAAGAAACTCTTTCTTGCCATGGGCGGCAAGTTGTTCATGCCCGGCGGAAACCCGCTGATCATGTTCCCCGGGGTCTATATCAATTTGAACCTCCAGGACGAGAAAGGAACTGGCGGCACCCAGGGTTCGGTGGTGAACCATGTCGGCTTCATCGTCAACAACGTGCAAGCGCGGGTCGCCCAGTGGAAGGCCGCCGGCGTGACGGTGCTGCCAGGCAACAACAACCGGCTGGACCAAGCCTTCGTCGAGACGCCGGACGGCGTGCGCATTGAAATCCTGGAAGACAAGACGCAGACGACACCGATCCGCAATGAACATGTCCACTTATCCCTGCCGGAAGCTGAAATCCCCAAGGCTCAGGCTTGGTACGCGAAGACCTTCGGCGGGAAGGCGGGGACCCGCAACGATGCACCGGTCGTGGACCTGCCGGGCGTACAGCTCCGGTTCGCCAAGGCCGACACCAAGCAGGCGCCGACTCGAGGGCGTGTGCTCGATCACATCGGTTTCGACGTGAAGGACCACCAGGCCTTCGTGAAGAAGATCGAGGCGGAAGGCATCAAGCTCGACGAGCCGGTTCGAAAGAGCACGGCTGGCAACACCATCACGTACATCACCGATCCCTGGGGTACCCGCATCGAGATTGTCGAACGCGCGCCGTTGGGACCGGCTCAATAACCGTCAGTTTGGTGAGCGGGGGGCATCCGTGCGCCTCCCGCAACGGGTCGCACTCATCAAATGCACCTGTTCGCAAAGGATCGCTCTACAGTTCGGCGTTACTCGTTAGAAATCGTTGCGAGGAGAATGCTGGCTACACGGGCTATTTCCAACGAAGTGGCTCACAGGAGGACTCAGAGCGAGGCGTGGCGCCAATTGCTAAACGCGATCGGCGACTACTTCGAGATGACGCGTTACTCCTGGCGCAGCACGGCCATAGCGTCGAGGTGCGAAGCTCTGCGGGCCGGAGGATAGGGCGCGATCACCCCTGTAATACACAACAACGCAGCGCATAACGTTAACGTCGGCAAATCTCATCGCTTACACCAAATAGCAACGTTGCCACCAATTTAGTCGAGACCTTTGCGATTGCCGGGGGAGGCGAATCGAATGAAACAGTTTCTAGTAGACACTCTCCCAGAAGCTCTAGTAGCCTGTCTACTAGATGGCTGATCGTGAACGCATTCAACTGCTTCAGGGCACGCTCGACATGCTCGTGTTACAGACACTGCTGTCAGGTCCGCAGCACGGCCATGGAATTGCGACGAATATCCAACGTGCGACCGACGATGAGCTGCTGATCGATCACGGCTCTCTCTATCCCGCCCTCCAGCGGCTGGAGCGAGCCGGTCTGATTTCCTCCGATTGGGGTACCTCGGACAATAATCGCGCCGCGCGTTACTACAAGCTGACGCGCACCGGCCGGAAACGCCTTGTTGCCGAGACTCGCAAGTGGGAGACGCTGGTGCGCCTCATCTCCCGCGTGCTGAATCCGCGGGAGGCAGGATGAGAATCCCCAGATGGCTGCGCTGGCGCTCGAACGCCGAACTCGATCAGGAGATCGAGGCCCACCTCGAAATCGAGATCCGTGCCAACCTGGATCGCGGTCTCTCTCCCGACGAAGCCCGTTTCGCTGCAATGCGCCGGTTCGGAAACGCCACGCTCGTCAAGGATCGCGCTCGCGAAAGCGACCCGGTGTTCCGTCTCGAAGCCTTTCTCAACGACTTGCGTCTGACGCTGCGCAGCCTTCGGCGATCGCCCGGATTTGCGACTGCCGCGGTGCTGACGCTGGCCGTGGCGATCGGCGCCACCACCGCCATCTTCTCCGTCGTTGACGGCGTGCTGTTGCGGCCTCTGCCGTTCCCCGGCGCGGAGCGGCTGGTTCGCATCACCTTGCGCACGCTGCCGCAGGCCGGCGTGGAGAATGTCGAGATGCCCTTCGCGGAACTTGGCTACTTCCATTTCGCCGCCAATAATCGCGCGTTTTCGCAATTCGGCGGCGTTAGCGTGTTTGCCGGGACCAACGGCAACGACGAGTGGGCGCTGACCGGTGAAGGGCCGCCATATCCGTTAGTCGTGGCCCGAATGACGGCCAGCGCCTTCGAGGCTCTTGGAGTGCCGCCGCAATACGGGCGCTTCCCGTCCGCTGCCGAAGATGCACCCGGCGGGTTGCGCGTCGTCCTCCTGAGCAACGCGTTATGGCGAAGCGTTTTCGCATCCGATCCTGCTATCGTCGGCCGGGAAATCCAGGTGAACGGAGCCCCGTGGGAAGTCATTGGCGTGATGCCCGCCGCCTTCAAGTTTCCCGCACCTGACATTGATATCTGGATCCCGTTTCAGCTTGATCCTGCAAGCAACAACACAAACCGACCGAGCATTGGCGTCATTGCCCGCCTCACGCCCGGCACCACGATTGAATCAGCGACCGCGGACGCGGAACGCCTGATCGCTCGTTTCGGTGAGATTGGGTATCAACCTTACTGGACACGAGACGTTTTCACCGGAAAAGCTCATGTTCGTACGTTGATGGAAGATGTCGTCGGAAATTCCCGACGTCCCCTCCTGATTCTGTTTGCGACGATGGGCTTCGTCCTTCTGATTGCGTGCAGTAACGTGGCCAACCTGTTTCAGGTGCGAGCGGAAGCGCGAGCACTCGATGCGGCGGTCCGTGTGGCGCTCGGATCAGGCAGACGCCGCCTAATCCAGTTCGTGCTGACGGAGGGCGTCGTGATCGGACTACTCGGTGGGGCCGCTGGGACGCTCTTGGCCTACGGCGGCGTCCGAGCGCTCGTGGCTGCAGGACCGGCCAGCATTCCTCGGCTGGAGGAGATCGGTACCAACACGACGGTACTCGCTTTCAGCGCGAGTCTTTCGATAATTGCCGGCCTGTTCTTCACGTTGCTTCCAGCGCTCCGAACGGGATCACCGCGGACGCTTCGGTTGCTGCGGGGAGGGCGCAGCGGCAGCGTTGGGCGGGAACGCCAGTGGGCGCGAGGCAGCTTGGCGGTCGCACAGGTGTCGCTCGCGCTGGCGGTCTTTGTCGGCTCCGCGCTCATGGTGCGCAGCTTCGTTGCGCTCCGCTCGATTGATCCAGGCTTTGTCGCGTCGAACGTATTGACGTTCCGGGTGGCGCCGGGGCCCACGCGCCATCCCAACGCTGAATCTGTGTCGCGATTCTTCGACGATCTGCTCGATCGTCTCCGCGCGCTTCCCGGCGTGACCGCCGGAGGTGCGGCCTCGTTCCTTCCGATGACCGGCGGCATCGGTGGACTCGGCGGCCCCTTTCTCGGCACGGAGATCGAAGAGTTCCCGACCGCACAGGGGATTTCCCCACCGACGTTTGTGTTTCGCCGCGCGACGCCGGGCTACTTTGAGGCCATGCACATTCCTCTCATTGAGGGCCGCACATTCACGGCGGACGACCATCAGCGCCGGCTCGGATCGCTCATCATCAGCAAGTCCATCAAGGACAAGTACTGGCCGCACACCAGCCCACTTGGGAAGCGCCTGACGGTCGCCGGCGCGCCGGCGCGCGTCGTGGGCGTCGTCGGCGATGTGCACGACACGAGGCTGGACGTCCCAGCCGAACCCGTCGTCTACAAGCCGATGCTCGACGAACGGGGCGGGGGTGTACGCGCAATGGCATTCACGATACGCACAAGCGAGGATCCGCTGGAAATGTTTCCCGCAGTCCACCGCATGATCGAATCCCTGGATCCGGAGTTGCCGGTCTCACGCATTCACTCGATGGAATCCATCGTGGGAGACTCCATCAGTCGCACGAGCTTCACGATGGCGATACTGGTACTGGCCGCCGGAATCGCGCTGTTCCTGGGCGCGGTCGGGATATACGGCGTGATGGCTTACGGAGTCGTCCAGCGCACTGGAGAGATTGGCCTGCGGCAGGCGCTCGGCGCGGATCGCGGTTCGGTCTTCCGCATGATCCTGCGCGAAGGGCTGTTGATGGCGGCCGCCGGAATCGTCCTTGGCCTTGCGGCCTCGATTGGACTGGGTCGCGTGCTCTCGTCCCTGCTCTACGGTGTAAGTCCCTACGATCCTGTCACGTTGATCGGCGGCGCGCTCGTGGTCCTCGGGATGGCTGCTCTAGCCAGCCTGATCCCGGCGGTCAGGGCCGTGCGAATCCCACCAGCCGTAGCACTACGAGAGGACTAACGGAGGCAAAACATTCGGCCTGGCGCATGCGAGCGCGCGCTTCTTTCGTTCGAGGGCGACGGACATGCGACCCAATGTACGCCCTGTCCATGGGAACTTCAGGAGCCAAGTTGGCAGCCCCGAAGGCGGCTTGCGGTGTGGACGATCGCATGATGTAGCGCCAGGCATCTTACTAGCCAGGCATGCCAGCATGCCTATCGATCTTGCCCCGCAGGTTTCTTGCTTATGGCAGAAGCCCAAACGCACCAACCACACTCGCATCCGTTGCAAATTGGTCACAGAATGTCGCGTCAGTGCTCGCACGCAGAAGGGAGCGACGGAGGACGGTTTCAAATCTGTTGTATCGCTCCATCACCTCATCACTTACATCGGTGTAGTTTGGCTGACGGCCATGCACATAAACGGAGCGGTCATCGTAAAGCACTTCCGCTTCGTCTGTTGTAATCGCAAGGCCAACCATCCCCGCCAACGCAGGTACTCGCAATTTGAACTGCGCTGTTGCTCTGTTTCGTTCGACCTTGAGGAGACTCTCAAAAGACGAAACAAGTGAAGCTGTCCTTTGGTCCAAGTAGAAGGCGTGGAATACGTGGTCGATGTGGCTCCGCGCTCGCCGGACGCGCTCGTGTGCGTAGAGAATATAGATCGGTATGTAAGTCTGAAGCTGCTCCGCCTCCGCTTGGCTTAGCCAATCTCTCCACTCATTAGCGACAATCCAAACGTGCGTCCCATAGCCTTGGACACGTCCGGGCACGACAGTGGTCAACTTGTCATTCTTGAATATGAGCCGTGCTGAATAGTGCGTGGCAACGGTCGTAGGATGAATCAAACGGGATAGAAACAACGTTCGGCCCATCACGGCGTCATGATCCCATTCGTAGAATTCGGGACCGTGACTTGGTGGAATGACTTTCCGGCAGAAGGCATAGCGACAGCCAAACTGACGGATGGGCCGAAAATTGAACCCGGCTGGTTCGCATGCATCAAGTACCGTTTTATTTTCGACGCTTTGAGGCAGTGTTCCTATCCAAAAGTCTGCTCCCAAACAAACATCGTTTTGCGGAGGTGGAAAGTCTTTCCAGTCTTGATAGCTCCCCGTAAAAAAGCCTGTCGATTGCAGCACAACATCAAACAACTCTTCCACCATCGGCGTTTACCTCTCAGGCTCTCTTCTTCCCTGCAAAATACTTTATTGCTTAGAATCGGGCACCTGCCACCATGACCCCTTTTTTCTGTGCACCGTCCGTTGAATTGAAAGGACATCGGGGTTCGCCAGATCAAAATCAACCTCATGCTCCTGAAGAGTTGGGGCATCGGTGAATTGTTTGAGGTATTCAATTTTGTCTTTTCCGGAAGCCTCCATTGGAGGCGGAACGTTAGTCGCCTGCCGCTCTGCTACGCCTGAGAGTTTTTGTGAACGGTTGGCTGGTCGAGCGAAATGTCTAGTCCAAATGCTGTGAACCATCGTATCTGCAGGAGGTGAAGTCGCAAACCGGAAGATGCCCTTTGCCTTCTCACTGTCCGGTAGGAGCTTGTAGTGTTGATCGATTAGGGCCAGGTCCGCCTTAAGATCGACGCCCCAGGCGAAGGTTTGATTCGGACGGAGGAACAAAGGGGCGCAGCGGCGATGAAGTTTATCGGACGAAATAAAGAGCATGCAGAATGGCAGATAATACAGGTAGGCAATATCAACGCGGTTAGATGCTCTCTCAGTACCTATTAACTGAGCGGCAAGTGCGATTTGGAAGAAAATATCGACCGTAAGGACGTGTGCCGCGAATGGCGCATACGCGGTAAGCCGCTGATAACCGTGCATCTTCCAGCGTTCCATTATCGGCGAGTGAAATTGCCTCGGGATCCCTAGGGACGCCGCGAGCAGCTTCATTTTGTCAAATGGTTTGTCTTCTGAATTGACAATCGCGCCGGCCATCTCTTTTGCTTGAGCGAGCGACCTGCAATCCTTGGGATTTATTCCCAACTGCAACACACCAGTTGCGATAGCGTTCAGGTCAATGGCATTGAGCTCATCACGCCAGGATCTGGCGAACTCGCGTTCAACTTCGAGGAACTTGCCTTGCTGCCAGCGTCGGAATGCGTCTGCTTCAGGAACACTATCGTGAATGATGCCGGGAGTTCCGTTGACCTTAACAGGGCGTCCACCCAGGACGGGTATGCGTCCCTCAAGCGGAATACTGTTGCCAAAAAGATCGCCGAGACAAAGTTGCTGATGGCGAACACAGGGATGACCTGACATCTCAGGGAACTTTTGAGCCGTCATGCCGACTTCCTGCTCAGGAGTTCTTCCCTGACGAATGGCTTTTTCCAGATCGGCCAACGTCTCTACATAAAATAAAGGACAGATAACAGACAGGAAGAAGTGATCGAAAAATACAGACTCATCCACAGAGAGCGACTGCAGAAACGACTTGTCGAAAAGTGCAATTGGTCCTGGCGGCATACCGATATTCCTCGCGGACGGCTTCGGCTGAAGTTGGTGATGAGAACAACAGGGCCAGAGAAATTCTTCAGGGAAATCTGAAGATGTTTTCGTCAACCACGGTTACCGGCGGAGTCGTCTCCAAAGTGTCGAAGTTGATCTAATAATAAAACGAGCCCTTGGACGGCTCAGGTCCACTTTCCATAATTCGAGATGCGCGGCCGGTTGGTAACCAAAAGTCGCGCAGTGTTTAGTAGAAGTGTCAGCCATATAGGATTTTTTCAATAACCTTGGCCGGCCTGTAGGATATTTTCGTTAATCCTGGCAAGATTTTTCACGATCTGTGGCACGGCAGCACAGTGTGGCCTTTGTTATCAGGGCTGACATTTTCAACTATTTTGACAACCTACACTCCCGTTGCTCGATCACTCGCACGGGTTATTCAATGCCATCTCGTTCTGCGTTCTCGTTCGATACCACCACCATACTTCTTCCACTCACTCTCATTGCAGGACGGGCATGCCCACAGCACGCTGACGAATTTTTCAAAGTCACTTCCATTTCGATGCTTTTGTTTCATTGCCGTTCCGCACTTGCAGCATTTCTCAGACTCCGGTACTGCCACGGCATTCTTTCCGGTCTTCACGGGTGCAGATTTGTACCGATGAGCGATGAAGTTCAGGAACAAAGAGATCGTAGAACCTTGCAGTACATTGTAAATATCGACCGACATGCAGAGTGTGTCGTTATGCAGAGTCATTGCGTCTCAACAGCCGCAATGATCAAGCTACGCGGTGTTTTCAAGAAAATCTGCCCTGCGCGACACTCCGCATAATCTCGCATTTCCACTGGTGCTCGGCGGGTTCGCGAACTGGACTTGAAGAGATCGGTAAGCCATACGGCGTTTTGGGAGATCAATTCTGTTCGGGCAAGGTTTGGTCGTCGAAAAGCACTTCTACGACAAGCCGGTTTATCAGGACCTATACGCGAGTCTTGTGCAGGGGCCCCGAATTGACCGCTGTGAAAGATTCGAAGCCAGTCGAACTCCGAATCATCCGCCCCATCGGAGTGCTTCTTCGCGCATCGCCAAAATGGTCGCACCATGCGCTTGGAGAATCCTTGCAGCAAAACATCTGTCGAGCCTGAGAATGCCCAGAAGAAAATGGCCAAGAGCTATTCGCCTGTGACCCAGGTGTTTTGCCTCATCAGCGGCGAGGAAAAGAATTTGCTTGGAATCGGCGCTAACGGGCACCTCAGGCGAGCCAGTTACCGGTGGGCCGATGTTAATCTTCGCCTCGATCTCTTCCCGAAGCGATTTGACAGAACCCATCTCTCCACCAATTCGAGTAGCCAGTGCTTCGCTTTCGCGAAGTATGCCGAGCAAAAGGTGCTCACTTTCGATTGATGGGCTACGGTATCGCACTGCTTCTTCGCGTGCAAAGTGAAACGCACGCCTGGCATTCTCGGTATAGCGCTCAAACATCTCTGGCCACCTTTCTGCCCTGCTGCCGGAAAAATAGCACGTGTCTATCTCATTAATTCTAACCGGTATACCTGAGAGTTACCACCGTTCTCGTGGGCCAACTCCTGACAAGTCGGTTTGTCGTAGAAGTGAAATCGCCAAACCCGGTATCCCCCCAGGTGAAGGGTACGCGGTTTTACGTCCAAACTGGGCCCATAGTGTATCCGATGTGAGATAGTAATCATCGATGGGTACGGTGAGACAACCATCTAAACAAGAAGCAGACGAGGGCCTGGTCGTCAGAAGTGCGTGCGAAGCGGACATCGAGAACATCGAGGAAATGGTCGAAGGTTTTGTGAAGGGGCACCCGGCGGAAACGCATACCCGCTCACGCTCCGCTCTGCGAGAAGCGTACTTCGGTAGCGCCCCTGTGGCGAACCTCGTTGTCGCTGTTCGTGCGGGTCATGTCATCGGAATGGCACAGTGGGCGCGAATCTACGATATGTTCTGGTCGATGTATGGCGGGAACGTCGAGTGGTTATACGTCCGCCCCGAACACAGGGGCAGTGGAATCGTACTCGCGATCATTGCGGGGATTTGCGCGGAGGTCCGGCTGACCGGCGGCGAATTCTTGCATGGAGGCGGCGGTGACGACGTGGAACCCCTATACGAACGTGTTGCGATTGGTGGGCCAACGCACGAATGTCACGTGTCGGCAGAAGCCTTTCAGGTCTTTGCTGATCTGGCCGGTCTTCCGCCCCGCGAAATATGTCGCCGATTGCCAGCAGTAGAGTTAAATCGCATCCGCGCCTGTTCACGCGAATAGGTCTTTCGCGTGTCGATCCTTACCTCTTTCAAATTACGGTAATGCGGTTACCCGCCAAGTTGATGAATCAACTTTACCAAAGCCGATCTTTTAGGACTTCGGTGCTGCCGCCTCCCAGTCTTCGAGCCGGACATCCGGGATGACGAGCGTTCTGGTGAAGTGATCCTGCGCTTGATAGAGCTGAAGAACGGCACGCGCTTCCCGGAGTGCGGATCCATCGACAGGAAAGTGTGCCAATCCTGCGGGATCGCGGAACGGCAAAACGACGCCATCCGGCAGGAGATAATCCGGAATTACAGGGTTCCGAACGAAGCCCGCGACCGAACCATACATCCTGCAAGCGAACCGTTCCGGATTCCGCTGTCCGGTTGCGGTGTTCTCGAGAAAGGAATGAAAGCAAACCGCCCGCGGCCCGAACGCCGTGCATCGAATTCCGACGTTCGTCTGCTGCTCGTTGACGTTGGTGAGGCACCGCCCCGCGTTGGGAATCTGGGCCTCGCCGCCGATCGCTGGAAACATGTGTGAGCTGGAGAGTTCGGCCAGCGTCAGCCAGTAATCGACTTCAACCCGGGTCCGCCGACCTTTGATCCGCTCGAAGAGCGCCTCCGGAACAGCGATTGACGGATAAACCGTATTGGATTCATTTCCGGCTCCCTCATGTCTCGTATTCCAGGGTTGCTGCTCCAGTCTGTACACGCGGCCCTCGTCCATGATCCGGACTGCGGCATGATCCATTTGTATGGCCGAGTCCGGCGGCAGCCCGCTAACTCGAACGGGAAGGTAAATGGGAACGGTGACTTCTCCCTGTCCGCGGCGAAGAACCGCCACTGCATCTTCGGGAGTCAGTCCGCCTGCCGGCCGCTGGAACTTTCCCGCATCGGGTGCAAAGTTCACCGCTATGACCCGGCTGGATGCGGGATCGCTCGATACCGACCTTTGGATCGCAAAGACAAAATTCCAAGGCATGGACCACGCCAGGAAAAAACCGACAGCCACGCCGGTGCTCACGATCCCGGAGGCCACAGTCCGGCGCGAGAAATATTGTAGACTTAACACGAGCAGCGCGCCGGCCGCCATCACAATGTATGCGCTGAGATACAGAACCCAACCGGGCCCGCTTTGATAAATCGGTTCCACACTCAAGGTATCTCTACCCAACAGGTCCGCCACCGCCGCGAAAACTCCCAGGGCGACTCCGCCGGTCAGAAATTCGAGAAAATTTCGCGTCAGCGATGCCAGGGCGATGAATGAAATATTGATCACCAGCATCTGCATGATCGAATGCTCGACTGCCGAGACCATCGACAACCGGAGAGGCACACCACTGATCAGCAGCGCTGTCAGATTGGCCGCTAGGATCGGAAGTTGTACGGCCAGCGCGGCAAACAGGATTTTGGCCAGCATCAAGTCGCGGCGCCGGATGGGCCGTACCAGCCAATCCTGGCGGACGCCCGGAACCGCATCCAGTTGAACAGCCGCTGCGACCAGCAAGCCGGAAGCCAGCGGGCCAGCAAGCACCAGCACGCCCAGTATGTTTTGTACTTTACCTCTGCCCCCAGTAAAACCGATGGTGGCCAGGAGAGGAACGATCCAATGCACCGCCGCCACCAGCAGGGCGAAGGGCCACATGATTTTGAGATCCTTTTTGAAGATATGCCAGATCATGAGTTGACTCCGTTCCGCGCCGCCCGCGCCAACGCCACGAAAATAGACCGCAGCGGCATCGGTTGTGCATCGATGTATTTCACGTCGCGAACGAGCACGTCGATGCGCGAGCGCAAGGCGTCGTCCGAAAATTGCGTGTCTACGAACGTCAGGACTTTTCCGCTGACCTTGATATCCAGCCACTGGGACGGCAAATCATTCGGGTAATGCGCCTCGCGTTCAGTCGTCACCTGCACTTCACGGAAGCGGCCGGACAGGTCCGCCATGGATTCCTGGAAAAGCAGCGTACCCTCGTCGAGAAAACCGACATGTGTGGCGACGCCGTCGATCTCTCCCAGCTCGTGCGACGAGATCAGCACCGTCATCTCGCCCGCCTGGAGCAGCAACTGCTCCATGAATTCGTCACGCACGAGCGGATCGAGACCACTGAACGGCTCGTCGAGAATCAGGAGCTTCGGCCGAAAGGGAAGCGCACAAGCCAACGCCATTTTCATGCGCATACCGTGCGACAGATGGCCAATGCGCCGATCCTCCGGAAGGCGGAGCTGGCGTTGGATGGAGGCTTCCAGACTTTTATCCCAGTCCGGATAGAACGGCCGGAGATACGCCAGATACTCCGACACCGTGAGTCTCTCAGGCATGTCCTGGTTTTCCGAGACGTAACCGATTCGGCATAGTTCGCGCGGCCCAATCCGGCGTGAATCCGTGCCGAGGACCGTTGCTCTTCCGCGCGTGGGTTCGATGATATTCATCAGAGCTTTGATGGTGGTCGTCTTGCCGGCACCATTGGCGCCGATTAAGGCATACGCGCTGCCTTCAGGAACATTGAAGCTGAATCCTCGCAGCGCATCATGACGACCGAATTTCTTCCACAGATCATGGACCTCGATCATGGGCGAGCGACCTCCATTCTTTCCAATCTGGCCCATTGCTTTCGTGCGGCCTCTAAAAGATCCTCCTCTTCCAGTCCTACACGCATCGCTTCTACTACCAACTGCTCCACTTCCCGATCGAGCACACGCCTTTTGTCGCCGGCCCGCGCCGCAGGCACTTCGGCGACGACAGTACCGACGCCAGGGCGCACCTCAAGCCATCGCTCCTGAATGAGGTACTGAACGACTTTATGCGCAGTATTCGGATGAATCTTCAGGTCGGCCGCCAGGACCCGCACCGACGGAAAAGGTTGGCCAGGGGATAATTCGCCGCTGATAAACGCCTTCTTTGCGGCGTAGACGACCTGGTCGAAGATGGATTCGCCCGGAAGGAGCTTAAATCGGAATAGTGTCACACAGATAATGTGACAGATGTTACGGCATGCGTCAATCGAACTCCGTTAGCAACTACAATTCCAGTGGACGTATTGTCGGTATTCCGGACAAGTGCCGGAAACCAACCGGTCGCGGATTCCTCCCCCATATCGAGTAGAGTTTGCCGATCTCTGATGATGAAATGCAAGCAGTGCTGAACTCGCCCGATCCTAAAACCCCCGAGGGTATCCGGGATCGGGCGATGCTCCATCTCGCCTTTGCCGCCGGCCTTCGCGTTTCTGAACTCGTCGGGCTCCGACTCGATCAACTTTCCTTACAGCCACACTGTTCGATACATGTTCTCGGGAAGGGGCGACGTGAACGGATTCTGCCCTTGTGGAAGGAGACAGCCATCGCGATCAGGAGTTGGTTAGCCGTGCGCGGTACGTGGCCAGAGCCGGAACTCTTTCTCAATGCCAGGCACGGTCCGATGACTCGATCCGGATTCGAATACATCCTCAGCAAACATGTTCACGCGGCGACCGTGAAACAACTGTCGCTAGCGAAAAAGAGGGTTTCTCCACATGTTCTTCGGCATACCTGCGCCATGAGGACCCTGCAAGCGACTGGCGATATCCGAAAAGTCGCACTGTGGCTCGGCCACGCGAGTACCCAGAGCACTGAGGTCTACGTGCGCGCCGACCCATCGGAAAAACTGGAGGCGCTCGTCACCATAACCCCGCCGACTTTACGTCGCGGCCGGTTCACGCCACCCGACAAATTACTCGCGTTGCTTCGACCCGAAAAAGGGTAAGTCGCGTTATGCGGAGTCGATGCGAACAAAATGTCGGGAAACTGCAGCCGGCATCACGTGACTCCGCATAACCGGAAACTCAGCATGTCGCCGGTTATGCTGTGCTCCGCATAACGACCGGGAGGTCGAAAAGCTGCCAAGTCTGCCCGCTCTTAAACGCAATTTCAAGGATCCGCTTTTCCGAACTGTAAGCAAGCGTCTCAACTCGCGCATCGAAAACCGGGACACGTTTGCCCTCGATCGGAAAGACGCAGTGCTCACAGTCGTCGACCTTCTTCCCGCACTGTCGGCAAAAGACCACGGCGCGAAACCTCGGATTACTGGTATACCGTACAGTTGTACGGTAGTCAAGACGGAGGATACGATGGCTTGGTTTGCTGAGATTTCGGGCTCGGTATGACGAAGGCTGCAATCCATCCGACAGCAGCGCCCAGAACCATTCCCGCAATCAAATAATTGAAGGATGCACGAGCATACCCGACCAATAACTGGTCCAGTCCCTGCAAATTTGAACCCCTGGTAATTACAGTCCCGAATGGAAGCTGGCCAAGCAAAGGCACGGCAGGACGGAGTAAAAATCCAACGACCAAACCAATCAAGAGACCGACAATCGTAAGTCTATTTTTCATGGAAGCACCATTCCTCCAGCAGAGCGATGTTGTCTCGCCATAATTCGGCTGAAGCGCGCTGGTTCGAAATGCAAATCACGCTGGACCGGACGGCCCAACGGATCGCGAGCTTCAGTCAGTTCAGAGAGTGAGAAGTCTCCCCACTCCTCGTCCAATCCAATGACGAATCCGAAAAAAATGAAATCGTCATCTTCTGGAGACCCTTCGGTCACGTACCATGTCCAGCCTGAATGGGTGAATTTCAGATAGACGATAGGATCGCCGATACCTTCT
>Ga0207090_1085_pt1 | contig 24020 bp, 19 predicted proteins | sample Alteio_BWMinHeat_50_FD_153565 | JGI IMG/M metagenome (GOLD analysis project Ga0207090, IMG submission 153565) | Enriched cells from forest soil in Barre Woods Harvard Forest LTER site, Petersham, Massachusetts, United States -... | ecosystem: Environmental > Terrestrial > Soil > Temperate forest >...
CCTGTGAGCTGCATTTCGACGACTTCCCGGTTCCTGCGGAGAATCTCATCGGAGGCGTGGAAGGCGAGGGTTTCAAACAGGTAATGACGGGCCTCGAAGTAGAACGGCTGAACGTGGCGGCGCGCGGCCTGGGAGTGGCGCGGGCGGCGTTCGAAGAGGCCATTCGCTACGCGCAGCGGCGGGTCACGTTCGGCAAGCCTATCGCGGAATACCAGACCATTCAGAACAAGCTCGCTGATATGGCGACGCACATCGAAGCGTCGCGGCTGCTCATCTATTCGGCCGCCGAGAAACGGGATCGGGGCGAGCGCTGCGACCTGGAAGCCGGCATGGCCAAGTTATTTGCCACCGAAACCGCGGCCGAGGTTTCATTGGAAGCCATGCGCATTCTCGGCGCCAACGGTTACTCCACGGATTTTCCGGTGGAGCGGTATTACCGCGACGCGCCGCTGCTGGTGATCGGCGGCGGCACCAACGAGTTGCAGCGGCTGATCATCGCGCGCAACTTGTTAAAAAAGTACCGCGACAATGGGTGAAGACGTGATGAACCCAGCCGCGTCGAAATATACTCAGCCGGAATATACGCGCCAGCTCGTCGAGTTTCTGCATGGGTTGGAGCCCGGGAAGCTACCCGCCGCGGTATTGGATCGGGCGCGCTACTTCCTGCTCGATTATTTATCGGTGGCTGTGCGTGGCTCGCGGGAGGAGTCCGCACGGGCGGTGCAGCGGATGATCGAACGCACCGGCGCGGGCGGGTACGCCACAATCATCGGCACACCGATTCGTACGTTGCCGGGCTTTGCCGCGCTGGCCAATGGGACGGCGTCGCATGGCCTGGAACAGGACGACACGCACGGCGGCGGATCCATCCATCTCGGCGCCACCATGTACTCTGCCGCCCTGGCCCTGGCGGAAGCGACGCCGGAAACATCGTCGGGCGCATTTCTGGCGGCGGTAGTGGCCGGATTCGAAGCCGCAGCGCGTATCGCGATGGCGGTGCAGCCCAAGGAACACTATGCGCTGGGGTTCCATCCTACGCAAACCTGCGGGGTGTTCGGCGCTGCGGTGACAGCCTCGAAACTGCTGGGATTGAAGGCCGAACAGACACTCGCCGCTACCGGAATCGCGGGGAGCATGGCTGCGGGCAGTATGGAATTCTTAGCGGAAGGATCGTGGACCAAGCGCATTCATCCGGGACTGGCGGCCCAGAACGGAATTCAAGCCGCTATGTTGGCGGCCGAAGGATTCACAGGCCCGCGCCGCATCCTGGAAGGCCGGGATGGTTTCCTGCACGGCTACTCGCGCAACCCGGTCGCGGAACGGCTCACCGCCGACCTTGGCATGTCCTTCGAAATTCTCCACACCGCGGTGAAACCGCACGCCTGCTGCCGCTACATGCAGGGGCCGATTGACGCCATTCTCGAAATCGTCCGCGAACACGATGTACATCCAGATCAAATTCGGAAAATCGAGGTCGCTGTTCTGGAAGCGGGATGGGGAATCGTTTGCGAGCCGAGGGAGAAGAAATACCACGCCGAATCGGTAGTGGATGCGCAGTTCTCCATGCCCTTCGGTGCGGCGGTCGCGGTGGTTTGCGGCGCTGCCGGGCTTGACCAGTTCACCTTGGAGCAGATCCGCTCCCCACGCGTTCACAACATGATGGGCAAGGTAATTTTGGTCAAGGATGTGCGCATCGAGCAGACGTTTCCGCGGGAGTGGCCGGCGCGCGCTGTGATCGAAGTGCAGAGCGGGGAGGTGCACGAGAAATTCGTAAGGTACCCGAAAGGCGATCCGGAGAACCCACTGAGCTGGGAGGAATTGGAGGCGAAATTCCGGTCACTGGCGGGCGCGGTACTCTCCGCGGAACGATGTGACGAAATCATTCGGCAGATTACGACGCTGAAACCAGCCGCGCTGCCTGCCCTGTGCCGCTGACGCGACGCAGGGTAGTGTATAATCGGCTTGCCTGCCGGCGCAAGGAGACTCTCAATGAGCTATCGATATCTGGCGTTGATCCCCTTGGGGGCGAGTGTGATAGTGATGTCGCTGGCGCCCGCCCCTGCCGCAGGTCAGGCTCCGTCCCCGGCGAAGGCCAAGGCTGTGGCGGCAAAGCCTTATACACCACCTAAAACGCCGTGGGGCGACCCCGATCTTCAGGGGCTGTGGCCCGGGAGCGTGAACATCCCCTTGCAACGGCCCGCGAGTATGGGCGAGCGCGCGGTTCTCACGGAGAAAGAATTCGCCGAGCGAGACGCAGCGGAGAAGAAAAGAGTCGAGAACGGCCACTGGATCGAGTATTATCCGGCAAGCTATCAGGCTTCGCTGGTGGTCGATCCAAAGAACGGGAGGATTCCTCCCATGACGCCGGAAGCGGAGAAGCGAAATCGCGAGATGCGCAACGGCCTGGGTCCTCCCAGTCTCGGCGGTGTAGAAAAGCGAGCGGACTCCTGGGAAGACTTCGACCTGTGGGGCCGCTGCATCACCAAAGGACTCGTAGGCTCCATGCTGCCTGGAAATCTGTACAACAAGGGTAACCAGATTGTGCAAGCTCCCGGCTACGTTGTGATTCGCAATGAGATGGTCCACGAGGCTCGCGTGGTTCCCTTGGACGGGCGCCCGCACCTGGGACCGGGCATCCGCTCCTACATGGGGGACGGCCGCGGACATTGGGAGGGCAACACGCTGGTGGTGGAGACTACCAATTTCCAAAAAGACATCGGTATGAACGGAATTAACTTCGCCCTGCTGACCGAAGCCCTGCGCATCGTGGAGCGTTTTACGAGGACGGCCCCGGACGAATTGAGCTACGACGCTACCATTGAGGACCCGGGGACGTGGACGAGACCGTGGACGATGCACGTTCCATACAAAATGGATCCGGAATATACACTGTATGAGTATGCCTGCCACGAGGCGAATTACGGCCTGCTGGACATCCTCAAAGGAGCCCGGGCTCAAGAAAAAGGGAACGCGGCCGCAGCGCAGAAGCCCAGCAACTAGCGCAGTCCCTCCGCCGCACAAGTGTCTGTACCGCAGCCTAAGGAGGCTTCATGAAGTTTTCCAGCATCGCGACAATCGCGCTCGCGTTCGTCAGCGTCGGCAGTATCTTTGCCGCCGATCCGCCGCCGTGGGCCTACGGTTTCGAAGGCCCGCCGCAAGCGGGAGCCACAACCATCCCCGTCGGTCCGGCCAACACGGATCAGACTCCGCGGAGCATCCCCGGCGCCACGGCGCAATACTCTCGCGCGCAGATCGCCAACCGTTTCGGCCCGGCCGACTGGTTCCCAAGTGAACATCCCCAGATGCCCGACGTCGTCGCTCACGGCAAGCAATCGAACGTGTGGGCGTGCGGCCTGTGCCACTATCCCAACGGCAAGGGGCGCGCCGAAAATGCAGGCGTCAGCGGCCTCTCCACCGAATATTTCATCCACACGATGAACGATTTCAAGGACGGTAACCGCAAGAGCGCCGATCCGCGCAAGGCCAACACGAACCTCATGATTCAGTTCGCGAAGAACATGACCGACGAAGAGATCAAAGCCGCCGCTGAATACTTCGGTTCCATGAAGTGGACGCCGTGGATCAAAGTCGTCGAAGCGAAAATGGCGCCCAAGACCAAGCCGTCGAACGGGCTGTTCCTGATCGAAGGCAAAGAGATGGAGCCGCTCGGCAACCGCATCGTGGAAACGCCAGTCAATGGCGAAGCCACCGAAATCCTGCGCGATCCGCACTCCAGCTTCACCGCCTACGTGCCCGTCGGTGCAGTGAAAAAGGGCGAGGCTCTGGTCACCAAGGGCGGCGGCAAAACCATCGCCTGCGGCAGTTGCCACGGTGCCGACCTCAAAGGACTGGGCCCGGTGCCCGGTCTCGCCGGCCGCTCGCCCAGCTACTTGATGCGCCAGATGTTCGACATGCAGCAAGGCTTCCGCAAAGGAACATGGACCGAGCTGATGAAACCCGTGGTCGCCAACCTGACGACTGACGACATGATGAATATCGTGGCATACACGGCGTCCCTAATGCCGTAAACGTTAGGTAAGAGTTAGAAGCGCTGCCGCGAGATTCAGGGCTCAAGTGTTATTATTATCGGCGTAACGGTGCACCCAACCTCACCGCCCCTGTGCCGGGCGAGCCGTTTAACGCTCGGTTTTCCGGGGAGCAGATAAGATCATCCTAGCGAGTTTCTCGATCGCGCCCTCGTCGTAGTCTGCGAAGAGCCGAACCTCCTCGGCGTCCATCAGCCGCCGTGCGCACTCGGGCATTTGCCACTCGCGCGGAAGAAATCGCCGCAGCCAAGCCGGAAGGGGCCATGGCGCGGGTCTTCGAAAACCTTCCTGCACGACCGGGATCATGGGCTTGCCGGCAGCGTCCGCAATCCGGATCTCCTCGCGAACCCAGGCGGACTCCAGGGTCGACCGGGCAAGCAAACAAACGAAGAAATCGCATTCCCGAATGGCGGATTCAATCTTCTCCGGAACCTGTCTGGCGCTGTCGACCCGGTGCCTGTCGACAAAGACGTCGAGCCCGTGATGCGTGCTGAGTTGATTCGCGAACAACGCAGCCCAGCCAGCATCAGCTTCCCTGCGGTAGCTCACAAAGATGCGGACCTTGCGTTTGGAATCAGAGCGCTGAGCTAAACACCGGCTGAAGGCGAGAGCGAAATCGGTAATCGCCGGGAACCGGTCGCCCGGAGGAACTGATAAGGCTTTGGCCAGCACGTCGGAGATCGATTGCGGAAGTGGCGGGTGCCCTTCCCGCGCAGCCCGGACATCGGCGGCCACCGGGCCCCGCTCGAAGTTGCGGCTTCGCGTTTGGGGGTCGAGCTGGTTCTCGAAAGGAACGGCGCCAGTCAGGACTCGATAGCACAGGGATGCGAGGGAGTACTGGTCGCTCTCCGGTCCCGCCGCCAAGCCGTCCCACTGCTCGGGCGCCAGATATTCGGGTGCGCCGAGAACCGGCTGGCTGCGTTCTGCGTTCTTGGGCCGAATGGCGATCGCGAAATCAGTTACGTAAGGGACGCCCGCGGCGCTGAACACAACGGAAGTTGGCTTGAGCCCTGCGTGTACAACTCCATTACGATGCGCATCGTGGAGAGCGTCCGCTACCACATCGAGCCAACCAGCCACGGCGGACGGTGTGGTGTGCTCCGGCGCGTCGAGCCGCGCTGCCAGGCTGCCCCCATCCAACATCTGCATGCAAAGGTAGTGGACAGATTTCGTGCCGCCGGGAGGAAACATCAGGGGAGCGGACCCATGTTCGTAGATCTTGCAGATGTTCGGATGGTTCAGTTCGGCAGCTGTCTGCGCCTCCCGTTCAAACTGCTCGAGATACCCCGGATAAGCGGCCAGCGTCGGCGACAGTAGCTTGACCGCAACTTTGCGAACGGGACGGCTGTCAGACGCTTCGTAAAATGCGGACTTGCGTCCTGTGCGCAGGCATTTTTCGAGAGTGTACCGCCCAGCGAGTTTCTGTCCCGTGAAGTCCGGCAATTCCGAGATGTCGCAGCGAAAGCGCAGGCGAGTAGAGTTGCTGAGCCGGATCTCGGCATTCAAGGAAAGAGGTTCCTCGCGTCCGTGGGGTATTCGGCGGCCGTTTACGTATGTTCCGTTCGGGCTGCCCAAATCGCGTATGCTGAATCCCGAGCCGTTCCAGGAGATCGACGCATGCTGGCGCGAGAGGGTCGGATCTTCAGAAATCAGCAGGTCGCCCTGACTGCGGCCGATAGAGAACGGCGACGATCGTATCGGGATAGTCTGGCCCTCGCGGAACGAATCGGGGCAGGCCAGAATCGTCAGCGAGCCGTTTAAGGGCTCGTCGGTCCCCTTGTTACTGAAGACCTGCGTGAACTCTCGCGGGGGTTCGCCGGCGGCCGGCTGTGGCGCAGGGGGTGGAGGCAAATCCGTGATCTTCGGGTTTACCAGCACGGTCGGATCCGCTGCCGGTTCCGACGGCCGGCGCTGGCGTTCACCCATGTGCCGCACTTGCTGCAACCGCCGGGCGACTTCGGGGTTGTCCGGGTATAATCTCAGCGCCGATTCCAGGGAGATAACGGCTTCCTGAATTAATCCCCGCTCGATTTGAAGTTCGACCGCTTTCAAGTTCGCTTCGATCCGCGACTGGATAGGGATGTTGCGAAGCGAATTCTGAACGAGGCCGCGAAGTTCGCGCGCTTCAAGATTGGCCGGATCGAGTTCCATTACGGTGCTGACAAGGGCCTGCGCCTCGACAGCATTTCCCGCATTCATGCGGTCGCGCGCCTCACTCAACAACTCGGTGGCCCTTTGTCGTTGGAGGTCCTGCAGCACATACTGCAAATCGAGCAGCAGTTCAGCAAAGCTTTGATACCGGACTTCGCGGTCCTTTTCCAGCGCGCGCATGACAATCTGCTCCAGCGCGAGAGGGCATCCTGGCGCCGCCTCGGACAGAACCGCGGGCCGTTCCGAGATGACCTTGTACATGATGCTGGCAGCGTCGGGCCCTTGGAAAGGATGCTTGCCCGAGACGAATTCGTAAAAAACCAGGCCGTACGCGAAGATGTCGCACAGCGCATCGGCGTCTTGTCCCTGAAATTGCTCGGGGGACATGTAACGGATTGTGCCGATCACGTCACCCGCCAATGTCCGGCGTTCGCTGCTACTGTGCACCAGACGGGCAATGCCGAAGTCCATCACCTTCACATTCAAGCCGGGCAACACCCGGATGTTAGCCGGCTTCACATCGCGGTGGACTACGCCGTTCTCGTGCGCGCACTGCAATCCCCGGCCGACCTGTGTCATAATCCGAACCTTATCGAGCAGGCTTAATGGCTCTCCTGAGTTGCTTAGCTGCTGCAGGTCCTGGCCTTCCAGGTATTCCATCGCGATGTATGGCGACCCCTCGTCCACGCCGAAATCGTAGATTGTAACGATGTTCGGATGGTGGAGATTTCCAGTCGCGATAGCTTCTGTTTGAAATCGCGCCAGCATGTCAGGGCTATCCAACGCCGTCAGGACCTTGATAGCAACCGGGCGCCCCACGGTGGGATCGAACGCCTTGTACACACGTCCAAACCCGCCGCTCCCGATCTCGGATTCAACCTGGTATCTGCCGATAGTGGGCGATCTGCTGGCCATAAAGATCCGCCGTACCGAGGATTATATCGCCAAGCGCCCGCGCCGCGCGAATGCGGACGGCTCGATGTTGGCGGCCGATGAGAATCGGCGAGCCGGGGATGCGGATGGGTAAGCGGAGGAAATCCGGCGTCAGGACTCCGTGCATCCGTGACTTTGGTCGCGCGCTGCCTGCGTGGCCAGTTCGTCGCAGCGATTGTTGTCGGCATGCGAGGCGTGGCCCTTTGTCCACGACCAGGTAGTCTTGTGCCGATTCACCTCAGCGTCGAGATCCTGCCAGAGGTCTTTGTTGACGACTGGTTTCTTCGCGGCCGTCATCCAGCCCTTCCGCTTCCAGTTGTGGATCCAGGTGGTGATGCCGTTCTTCACGTACTCGGAGTCGGTGACAACCTCCACTTCGCAATCTTCTTTTAAAGCGCGCAGCCCCTCGATGGCCGCGCGCAGTTCCATACGGTTGTTAGTGGTGTGCGGTTCGTTTCCCCACAACTCTTTCTTGTGGCCGTTGTAACGTAGGATGCAGGCCCAACCCCCGGGGCCGGGATTTCCAAGGCAGGCGCCATCGGTAATTAGCTGGACCTTCTTCACTGTGCCAGCGCCGGCTCTGCCTGAAAGAATTCATCCACGAGATCGAGAATCGCCGCGGCCTCCTGCGTGTGGTAAATGGCGGCGCGAAGCTGCGCGCCGTGCCGGACGCCATGGGTGAAATAAGTGGCGAACTGTTTCATCTTCCCCACGGTGTCCTTCTCGTCGCGTTCCATGAGCATGGCGTAATAGCGGCGCATCATTTCGTAGCGGTCGCTCTGGGTGGGCTCGTCGTAAGCGCCGGTCGCGAGGTACTGCTGGATCTGGCGGAAGATCCAGGGATTCGACGAGGCGGTGCGTCCGATCATGACGGCATCGCAGCCGGTTTCACGCACCATGCGCACGGCATCTTCGGGAGTAACGACATCGCCGTTGCCGATGACCGGAATTTTCACGGCGGCTTTCACTTCGGCGATGCGGGACCAATCGGCCTTTCCGCTATAACCCTGCTCGCGGGTGCGCGGATGCAGCGCGATGGCCTGCAAACCGCAATCTTCGGCGAGTTGGGCCATGCGCACCGTGACCAGCTCGGAATCGTTCCAGCCGGCGCGGTATTTCATAGTGAACGGGATGGTGATGGCGCTGCGGACTTCGCGCAGCAGTTTCTCCACCAGCGGCAGATCACGCAGCAAGCCCGAGCCGCCATTGCACTTCACCACCTTGTTGACGGGGCAACCGAAATTGATATCCAGAACGTCGAAGTCGAGGTCCTGGCAGACGCGGGCGGCTTCCGCCATGACGGCCGGGTCGGCGCCGAAGAGCTGCGCGGAAATAGGATGCTCCTCGGGCTCGAACGCCAGATATTTCAGTGTTTTGGTGGGCTTACGGGAATGGAGCAAAGCGCTTACGCCGTGGGAACTGGTGAACTCCGTCATGATGAGCCCGCATCCGTCCAGATTCCGGATGAAGCGCCGGAAGACGGTATCGGTGACACCCGCCATGGGTGCCAGCACGGTGGCAGGCGCGATGCGCACCGGACCGATCGAAAAATGTGATGGAAACAGATGCATGGGCCGTTATTAGTTGATTTTAGCGGTTATAGCGAGGAAACGAAAATGCCTTTCGGAGCGTCTCATTGGCTGGAAGGGAAGAAACGCATGAAGCCACTGCAGATTGCTCTTTTGGTGGTCGCCGGCGCGGTAGGCGGGGCCATCGTGATGAAGGTAGCCCAGCGGCCTCAACCGGCGGTTCCCGCGCCTGTAGTGGCGCAGAATCCCGCGCCGGAAGTGGCGCCAGCGGAACCTGTTGCGGCCGCTCCCGCGCCAGAACCTGAAGGCAAGCCAGCGCCTTTCGCCGAGAGCCGGCCGCGCTCGAAGCCCAGGCCCGTCCGTCAGCCGGCTCACAGGGTTTCAGAGCCTGCGTTGATAGTGCAGAATACGCCGCCGGCGCCCGTGGCTGCGCCGGTATCGGCGCCGCAGCCGCAGGCGGCACCGGAACCCGCCCCTTCCGCGCCCCGCGAGCAGGAGTACGCGCCTCCGCCGCCTCCGCCTCCGCCCGAACCGCGTCAGGCAACGCTGAACGCCGGCATGCTGTTTCCGGTGCGCCTGATCGACGGTTTGACGACCGAGCGGAATAACCCCGGCGACACATTCACCGGCACCCTCGATCAACCGTTGGTAGTTGATGGCCTGGTTATTGCTGAGCGGGGCGCGCGCGTGGAAGGGCGGATAGTTTCCGCCGACCGTGGCGGCAAGGTTTCGGGAGTGGCGGCCCTTTCCGTAGAACTGACGCGCATTCATTTGTCGGACGGTCAGACCATTTCGGTCCACACCGACAGCTTCGAGCGGAAAGCGGAGCAGACCCATAAGACGGACGCTGCGAAGATCGGCGGCGGCGCAGCCCTGGGAGCGATCATCGGCGCCATTGCCGGCGGTGGAAAAGGCGCCGCGATTGGCGCCGGCGTGGGCGGTGGCGCCGGAGCCGGCGACGTGCTTCTCACGCGCGGCAAGGCTGCCACGCTGCCCTCGGAAACGCGCATCAGCTTCCGTTTGAGCGCTCCGGTTACGGTAACTGAGCGCCAGCGGTAGAAGTTCTAAGACCGCTCCCTTGCCCATGTTAAGTTGGTGGTTACCCCGTGACCATCGACGAGCAATTGACCTACCTGCGTAAAGGCATGGCCGAGATCATCCGTGAGGAGGATCTGCGAGCCCGGCTGATTGAGTCCGCCAAAACGGGACGCCCGCTACGCGTGAAAGCCGGCTTCGATGCCACCGCGCCAGACCTTCACCTGGGCCACACCGTGCTGCTGCGCAAGATGAAGCACTTCCAGGACCTGGGCCACACCGTCATCTTCCTGATCGGCGATACCACCGCCATGATCGGCGATCCCACCGGCCGCAACGTGACCCGTCCGCCCATGACGCGCGAAGCCATCGCACAGAACGCGGAAACCTACAAAGCCCAGGTCTTCAAGATTTTGGATGCGGAGAAGACTGAGATTCGTGTGAATAGCGAGTGGCTGTCGAAACTCCATTTTGAAGATGTGGTGCGGCTGTGCTCGAAGTATACGGTCGCGCGGATTTTGGAACGGGAGGAATTTTCGAAGCGCTACAAGGAAGGCATTCCCATTTCGGTTCATGAGCTGCTCTACCCGCTGGCGCAGGCGTACGACTCTGTGGCATTAAAATGCGACGTCGAGATGGGCGGCACGGACCAGAAATTCAACCTGCTGGTGGGCCGCGAAATCCAGAAAGACTTCGGGCAGCCGCCGCAGATCGTGGCTACCACCCCCATTCTCGAGGGGCTGGACGGCGTCAATAAGATGTCCAAGTCACTCGGGAACTACATCGGGATCGCCGAGCCGGCGGAGGTGATGTTCCGCAAGGTAATGCAGATCAGCGATGAGCTGATGTGGCGCTACTACGAATTGCTTACCGATCGGAGCCTGGCCGAAATTGCAACGATGCGGCAGACTATGCACCCCATGGAGGCAAAGATCGCGCTGGGCAAGCTGATTGTGGCCGATTTTCACTCTGCGGAGGACGCCGAATGCGCGGCTGAGATTTTCAATCGCGTGGTGCGGCAGCGTGAAGTACCGTCGGAAATAGAGACCGTGCCGCTGCCGCAGGGTGTTCGCGTGGAGGGCGGCATCCGAGTGGACAAGATGTTGGCCCGGATCGGCCTGGCCGAGTCGGTGACCGACGCGGTGCGCAAGATCAAAGCGGGCGCTGTGGAGATCAACGGCCACAAGGTGCGCGATCTGTTGCTGCCGAATCCCGGGCCCGAGCTGCTGATTCAAGTGGGGAAGAACTGGCGCAGGGTACTCACCCAGTGAGAAAGCTTTTCTATTGGAAGCTAAGGCAGCGGGAGATCCAGCTCGGGGAACGGACCGTCCTGATGGGCGTGCTGAATGTTACTCCCGATTCCTTCTCCGACGGCGGCAAGTACTCCGACCCCGACCGCGCCTTCGCCCGCGCCCTGGAACTGGAAACGCAGGGGGCCGACATCATCGACATCGGCGCGGAGTCCACCAGGCCGGGATCGGCGCGCATTTCGGCCGCCGAGGAGATGCGCCGGCTCATTCCCGTGCTTAAAAGGTTGAAGGACCGGCTGACCATTCCAATTTCGGTGGACACGTACAAGGCCGAGATTGCCGAACGGGCGCTGGATCTGGGGGTGGAGATCATCAACGATCCTTCCGGACTGACAATCGAGGCGCAACTGGCGCGCGTGGTCTCGAATCACAACGCAGGCCTGGTTCTGAACCATATGCGGGGACGGCCGGAGATGTGGGCGAAACTGGGTCCTATGCCGGATCTGATGGCGGCGATTACCCGCGATCTCGACGCGGCCGTCAGCCGCACCCGTCATGTGGGCATCGATAAGAGCCGGCTGGTGATCGATCCGGGGATCGGATTCGGCAAGCGCAAAGAGCAGAATGCGCTGATTCTGGGAAGGTTGGACCAGATAGCCGCACTCGATCTGCCGATAATGGTGGGGCCTTCGCGCAAAGCTTTTCTGGCCCACACCACGGTAGAGGAAACCAGGTTTGCAACGGCGGCGGCGGTGGCGGCCTGCGTGCTGGCGGGCGCGCACGTGGTTCGCGTCCACGATGTGGTGGAGATGCGCGCCGCGGCCGATGTGGCGGACGAGATCCTGCGGGCGAAGGCGGAGGATTCGTAGTGGGGCACGGCGCCATCCCCTATAATAAAACTCTAATCCATGGGGACCATCACAGCACCTTCTTTGCGCCATGATCGGACGCATGAAGAGATCGAAGCCATCTACACTACGCCGTTCCTTGAGCTGATCTTTCAGGCCCAGCTTGTCCATCGCGAGCACCATCGTCCGGACGAAGTCCAGGGCTGCATGCTGCTCAGTATCAAAACCGGCGGCTGCCCGGAAGATTGTGCCTATTGCCCACAGTCGGCGCACTACCATACCGGCGTGGCGCGGGAAGAATTGTTGAGCGTGGACCAGACGCTGGCCGCCGCGCGGAGTGCGCGCGAAAATGGCGCCACGCGCTTCTGCATGGGCGCTGCCTGGCGCGACGTGCCGCAGGACGCCAGGTTCGAGCGCGTGCTGCAAATGGTCCGCGGCGTGCGCGCTCTCGGCATGGAAGCCTGCTGCACCCTGGGCATGCTTACCGGCGAGCAGGCCGAAGCCCTCGCCGAAGCCGGCCTGACGGCTTACAATCACAACCTGGATACGTCTCCCGAGTTTTATGGTGAGATCATTCACACGCGCACTTACCGGGAGCGCCTCGACACGCTCGGCCGGGTCAGGCGGGCGGGAATCACGGTTTGCAGCGGCGGCATCATCGGCATGGGCGAAGACCGCGCGGCGCGTTGTGGATTGTTGCAGCAACTATCGTCGCTCAATCCCCACCCCGAAAGCGTGCCGGTGAACATGCTGGTGCGCGTGGCGGGCACGCCGCTGGCCGATCGACCGCCGGTAGACCCCTTCGAACTCGTGCGCACCATCGCCACGGCGCGTATCCTTATGCCGCTCGCCAAGGTCCGTTTGAGCGCGGGCCGGCTTTCCCTTTCCGAAGAGGCCCAGGCCCTCTGTTTCCTCGCCGGCGCCAATTCTGTTTTTCTCGGAGACAAGCTGCTCACCACTCCGAACCCCGGCCAGGATGCCGACACGCAGTTGTTCGAACGCCTGGGAATGCGGCTCACTCAGGGGCCCGCCGATGCCCGGATCTAACACTCTGGAACAGCGCCTGCGAGAGCGGCTTGCCAACCTCGAAACCGCAGGGCTCCTGCGCTCATTACAGCCCCCCGCGGGCATCGATCTCGCTTCCAACGATTATCTCGGTCTCTCGCGGCATCCGTTCCTCCAGCGGAGCATGGCGGAGGCCATCGCGCGGGAAGGCTGCGGCAGCACCGGCTCGCGCCTGCTGCGAGGCGACCGCGAAAGCTTCACGCGTCTCGAAACCCGGTTTGCCGTATTCAAGGCCGCCGGGCGTTCGCTTTATTTCTCCAGCGGTTATCTGGCGAATCTCGCGGTCCTCACCACGTTTGCCGAACCCGGCGACATCATTTATTCCGACGAGCGGAACCATGCCAGCCTCATCGACGGCATCCGCCTTTCCCGCGCCGAGCGGATAATTTTTCCGCATAACGATGTCGGCGCGCTGGCCCGCCTCCTGCGCCAGCAGACCGGCCCGAAGTTCGTGGTCACCGAGTCGCTTTTCAGCATGGATGGAGATTTCGCTCCCCTGGCGGAGTATGCGGAATTGTGCCGCGCCACCTGCGCCGCCCTCATCGTCGATGAAGCGCACGCCGTCGGCATCTACGGCCCGCGCGGCTCCGGCCTGCTCGAAGCCGCCGGCGTGGATGCCTTCATCTCGATCGATACGGGCGGCAAAGCCCTGGGCGTGAGCGGAGCTTTTGTCTCCGGGCCGGCATGGGCTATCGATTACCTGATCCAGCGCGCGCGCCCCTTCATTTTCTCCACGGCCCCGCCGCCGGCCGTCGCCGCGGCCCTCGAGGCCAGCCTCACAGTCATCGAGCGCGAGCCTTGGCGCAGAGTCCAACTGCTCACGCGCGCGAGTCACTTGCGCCGGCGTCTGGCGGAGGCCGGGATTCCAGTACCGCACGGCGAATCGCAGATCGTTCCGGTGATTCTGGGCGGCAACCAGCGCGCGTTGCAGATTGCGCAATCGCTCCAGCGGCAAGGCTTCGATGCGCGCGCGATTCGGCCGCCCAGTGTGGCTGCGGGTACGGCCCGGCTGCGGCTTTCTGTCAATACCGATTTGGCGGAAGCCACGCTCGACGGCTTCGTGGCCGCGCTGGCCGGCACAATGAAGGAGTGCGCCGCATGCTCCGCGGCCTGTTCGTAACCGGCACCGGCACCGGCGTGGGCAAAACCGTGGTCTCCGCCGCCCTGGCCCACCGCTTCCATCCGCGGCTCTCCTACTGGAAGCCGGTTCAAACCGGGATCGAACAGGACGATGATGCCGCCGAAGTGCGCCGCCTGGCCGGTTGCCCGGTGGCCGAAGGAATCCGCCTCCCCCGTCCGGTCTCCCCACACCTGGCCGCAAAATGGTGCGGAGTGACTATAGCGCTCGACGATCTGAAACTCCCCAGCGCTTCTCCTTGGATCGTGGAAGGCGCCGGCGGCTTGCTGGCACCGCTGAACGATAAACAATTCATGGCGGATCTCATGCGCTCCCTCGCTCTTCCCTTGGTGGTGGTTGCGCGCACGGGGCTGGGCACCATCAACCATACACTCCTGACGCTCGAAGCGGCGCGAGCCAGGTCATTATGCATTGCCGGTGTGGTTATGGTGGGCGACAAAAACACCGATAACCGCGCCGCTATCGAGCACTATGGCGAAGTTGCAGTGCTCGGCGAAATGCCCGTGTTCGAACCGCTGGACGCCGCCTCCCTCGCCCAATGGGCCATTGCGGAACTCGACCCCCCAGGCCGCCTGCTGGAGTTTCTGGAATGAAGAGCCTGGTGGAACGCGACCGCGCCTGCCTGTGGCATCCCTACACTCAGATGGCAACCGCGCTGCCGCCGCTGCCCATCGTTCGGGGCGAGGGCGTTTATCTCTACACCGAAGACGGCCGCCGAATTCTCGATGGCATTTCTTCGTGGTGGGTCAACATTCACGGCCATTCCCATCCCAAGCTGAATGCAGCTTTGGCGGCGCAGGCCCGCGAGCTCGAACAGGTCATCTTCGCCGGATGCACTCACCGTCCCGCGGTAGAGTTGGCGGAACGGCTTCTGGAAGTGCTGCCTCCGGGCCTCAGCCGTATTTTCTACTCCGATGACGGCTCCACGGCGGTGGAGGTGGCGCTGAAACTCGCCTGCCAGTATTGGCGCAACCAAGGCCAGCCGCAGCGAACCACTTTCGTCACTCTCCACTACGCTTATCATGGGGATACGGTCGGTGCCATGTCGGCGAGCGAGGACTCGATATTTACGCGCGCCTTCGCTCCGTTCCTCTTTCCCGTAGTTCGCGCGTATGCCCCCTACTGTTACCGCTGCCCTCTAGGCCTCACTCGCGACGCTTGCCAGATCGAGTGCCTGGGCGATCTGGAAGCGCGTCTGCAGGCAGGCGGCGACTCGATTGCCGGAGTTCTCCTCGAGCCCATGCTTCAAGGAGCCGGCGGCATGATCGTGTGGCCGCCCGAGTTCCTGGCCGGCGCACGTCGTCTGTGCGACCGCTACGGGACGCTCCTGATTGCTGACGAAGTGCTCACGGGTTTTGGCCGCACCGGCCGTATGTTCGCCTGCGAGCACGCCGATGTCCGTCCGGATCTCGTCTGTATGTCGAAAGCGCTTACCGCGGGGTACCTGCCGTTCGGCGCCACAGCAGCCACTGAGGCGATTTACGAAGCCTTCCTGAGTGAGGACCGAGGCAAAACCTTTTTCCACGGCCACTCCTATACGGCTAACCCGCTCGCCTGCGCTGTGGGGTTGGCCAGTCTCGACCTGTTCCGCGAAAACGGTGTCATCGAGCGGGTGCAGGCGCTCGAACGGCAGCTCCGCGCCGGCCTTGAACCGCTGCGCCGCTTCGGCGACGTCCGCGTAATCGGCGGAGTAGGCATTGTGGAACTGTCCTCTTTTTCGGCGGGCTATCTCGATACGATAGGCCCGCGCCTGTACGCAGCCTTTCTCGAACGCGGCCTACTTCTGCGCCCGCTGGGCCACGTTGTCTACTTCATGCCGCCCTACGCGATCACTGAGGCCGAGGTCGACTGGGCACTCACCCAGATCGCCGAGGTCCTCGCCCACGTTGTCATTGACTAGTGACAGCCTGTCACTCTCAAAAGGCGCACCGATAGTTCGCTGCTTTCCATAAACCCCTGCAAATCTTCCACTTAGTCACCCGCTATCAAATGGCCTACGGCTTGCCTCTTTGTTGGCGCCATGAAGAAGTGGATGCGAATACTGGGTGTTGTCTTGGGAGGCTGGCTGGCAGCCGGGACTGGGTCCGCGCAGATTACCAAACTAGCTCCCGACCTGATTCAGCTATTGAATCTGAATAACTTATTTACAACAGTTATCGTTCAATACCAGGCTCCCCCGACCGGTCTCGACATCCTGACCCTTCAACTGCTGGGCGGCGTAGTCAAGCAAACCTTCTCGGCGATTCCCGCTGTACTTGTGCAACTCCCCGCGATTAACCTCCTTTCCATAGCCAACATTCTCAACGTAGTCTATGTCTCACCTGATCGGTCGCTAGCGGGGATGCTTGACAATACGCCGCAAACCGTAAACGCGCCTGCTGCGTGGCAATTGGGATACGACGGCTCGGGCATTGGAGTGGCGGTAATCGACAGTGGCATTGCCAACCACCCCGATCTGTACTCCAATGGCATTTCCCGCGTCGTCTATCGCCAGAGTTTCAACGGCTCGTCGCAGACGGATCTCTTCGGCCATGGGACGCACGTAGCCGGAATCATCGCCGGCAACGGCCTGTCTTCCACCGGGCCAACCTACACAAAAACCTTCAAGGGCATAGCGCCCAACGTGCACCTGATCGATCTCCGCGTGCTAGACCAGAACGGCGCCGGCACCGACAGTATGGTGATTGCAGCCGTGCAAGAAGCCATCGCTTTGAAGAGTAAGTACAACATCAGGGTTATCAACCTGTCTCTAGGCCGGCCAGTCTATGAGAGCTACCGTTTCGACCCGCTCTGCCGAGCCGTTCAGGCGGCCTGGAAGGCCGGAATTACAGTCGTCGTGGCTGCCGGCAACCTGGGCCGGAACGGATACGCCACAATCACTGCACCGGGCAACGCGCCCCAAGTCATCACTGTAGGGGCTATGAAGAACATGGGCACGCCGGGACGCGCTGACGACCAGATCGCCAGCTACAGCTCCAAGGGACCCAGCTATATCGACCTGGTGGTGAAACCGGACCTGGTGGCGCCGGGCAATCTGACCAACTCCCTGCTCGCCCCGGGCAGCACGCTTGCCGTGCAGTATCCACAAAATGTGCTCCCCGCGTCGTACTACTCAACTACCAACCCACCGAGCCAGTATTTCACGCTAAGCGGCACAAGCATGGCCACGCCCGTGGTGAGCGGTGCGGCTGCCATCCTGCTTCAGAAGAATCCTTCCCTGACACCCGACACCATCAAAGCGCGCCTCATGAAGACGGCCACTAAGTCGTTTCCCGCTTACAGCACCGCCACCGACCCGACGACCGGAGTGACCTACACCAGCAACTACGACCTCTTCACCGTGGGCGCTGGATATCTGGATATTAACGCGGCTTTAGCCAGCACCGACACTCTCACCAAGACGGCCCTGTCCCCGATCGCGACATACAATGCGGGCACCAACCAGGCGTACGTAACTATGGACAGTTCCGCGGTCTGGGGCACCTCCGCCGTTTGGGGCACTTCCGCCGTATGGGGAACCTCCGTCTTGATAAACGGGACATCGGCAGTCTGGGGTACCTCCGCCGTCTGGGGGACTTCGGCTGTATGGGGAACCTCTGCCGTTTGGGGGACTTCCGCGGTCTGGGGCACCACTTCTGGATTTGGAGAGAACTAGCACGCGCGATTACCCGCATCACTCTACTAACTTCGGATAACTCCCTTCCGCTAACATAGTTTTGATAACTTTTGGTTTTCGCGTACCTTCTTTCGCAGTACGCCGCTGGTATCGGCGCGTCTTGTTCATCCACGGCTTTCACGGCATATTAGCCACAGGATGCACGGACACTCGAACCTGACGAAAGAAAACGACTCGCACCTTTGCGCATTTCTGGGAATGACCGCGGTCATTCGCAGCACGCCGATGCGACAGTTGATGCAAACCATCGAGAAGGTGGCCAAGAGTAACGCGATCGTCCTCGTCACTGGCGAGACGGGCAGCGGCAAGGAGGTGGTTGCACGGGCTATTCACCACCATTCCTTGCGATGCGCGCGCCCCTGGATCGATGTCAACTGCGCGGCGCTTCCCGATCATCTCCTCGAAAGTGAGCTCTTCGGCCATGAAAGAGGGGCCTTCAGCGGCGCGGACTCCATGAAGCAAGGCCTGTTCGAGCTGGCCAGTGGCGGCACCCTGTTTCTGGACGAAATCGGCGAGCTCGATCTCAAAATGCAAGTGAAATTGCTGCGCGTGCTCGATGGCGCCCCCTACTACCGGCTGGGTGGGACGCGCAAGGTGTCCGTGGACGTGCGCATCATCGCCGCCACCAATGTCGATTTACGGCAGGCCGTGGAAAATGGCTCGTTCCGTCGCGATCTGTACCATCGGCTCGACCAGGCGCGGCTGGAAGTTCCGCCGCTGCGCTCCCGACCCGGCGACGTGGAAGCCCTGGCTCATTTCTTCCTCCAAAAGGAGGCGGCGCATCTGCGCTTCTCACCCGCGGCAATGGAAGCGCTGCAATCCTATTCTTGGCCCGGCAATGTTCGGGAACTTCGCAACGCGGTGGTCAAAGCGGCGCTCGTCGCGGAAGGCGATGCAATCGTTTTGCGCGACCTTCCCCCCGCACTGTACGTCGCCCAGCCGAACAGTTCTTCGCGGGGCCGCACGCTGGAAGATCTGGAACAACACGCGATCCTTAGCGCGCTTTCCGAGACCGGCGGCAGGCAGGACCGCGCCGCCCGGCTCCTTGGTATCTCCCAGAGGACGTTAATCCGCAAACTCAAGATTTATAACGGTCAGGAAACGTCGCGCACGCCAATGGCCCTGGTGGGCTAAAGGGGAAACTGGCAATGAGTCATAAAAGGGAAATCGCTATGCGTTGGCCGGCCCGGATTTATATCGCATTTGTCGTCCTGCTCGGAACACTCTGCCTCGTGACCGCCGATTGGGGAATGCAGCATCCCGTCCGCTTTGTTTGTTACCTGGTGATCTGCATTCTGGCCTCCGCCATGAAGGTGAAACTGCCGGGGATTGCCGGCACCATGTCGGTGAATTTCCTGTTCATCCTCATCGGGATTCTCGATATGAGCGCCGGCCAGACCATGCTGATGGCCTGTGTGGGCGCGCTGGTGCAGTGCTTCTGGAAACCCAAGAGTCCCACTCAATTGGTCCATGCGGCGTTCAGCATCATGAACATCGCTATTGCCATTTACGGGTCATACCACCTCTATCATTGGCCCCTGGCGCAGCGGTTCAGCGGCAGCCCTGTAGCGCTGATCGCAGCCGCCCTTACCTATTTCGTACTGAATACGACAGGCGTCGCGGCCGCCGTCGCGTTTACGGAACGCAAGTCCATGGTGGATACCTGGCGCAATTGCTACTTCTGGTCATTTCCGTTCTACCTGGTGGGCGCCTCCATCGCCTGGGTCTTCAGCGTATTGACCGAGCGCGGCCACTACCAGAGCCTTCTGCTGCTCGTTCCTGTGATCTACATCATCTATCGTTCCTATCGCATGTATCTGGACCATCTGGAAGATGAAAAAGACCACGTCGAAGAAATGGCAGCTCTCCATCTTCGGACCATCGAAGCGCTCGCCCTGGCAATCGAGGCCAAGGACCACACTACACACGAGCACTTGAGCCGGGTCCGCATTTACGCCGTCGAAATAGGTAAGGAAATGGGCCTGCCCAATGCCGAGCTGGAGGCCCTGCGCGCCGCCGCCCTGCTGCACGATATCGGCAAGCTGGCGGTTCCGGAACACATCATTTCCAAGCCCGGCAAGTTGACCCCCGAAGAGTTCGAGAAAATGAAAATCCACCCGGTGGTCGGCGCCGAGATCCTGAAGCGCGTCGAGTTTCCCTACCCCGTGGTGCCGATTGTCCGCTCGCATCACGAAAAGTGGGACGGCAGCGGTTACCCCGATGGCCTTAAGGGCGAAGAGATCCCCATGGGGGCGCGGATTCTGGCGGCTGTCGATTGTCTCGATGCCCTGGCTTCCGATCGCCAATATCGCCGCGCCCTGCCTCTCAATCAGGCCATGGCGGAAGTGGTCAAGATGTCCGGTAAGAGCTTCGACCCCCAGGTGGTCGAGCTGCTGGAGCGCCGCTACATAGAGCTGGAACGCGCCGCCACCAGCCAGCCGGTCACAGTCACCAAGCTATCCACCGATCTCAAAATTGCGCGCGGCGAGGCGCCCGCCGCCGGCTTCGAGGTTTCTCACTCCTCCACCACCGAGCCGGAATTCCTCAGCTCCATCGCCGCTGCCCGCCAGGAAGTGAAACTGTTGTATGAGATGACTCAGGATCTGGGCAGCTCCCTGAGTCTTGAGGAAACGCTATCGCTGGTGGGGGCGCGGCTAAAATGCATGATCCCTTACGATGCCATCGCGGTATACATCATTCGGGACGGCAAGCTCATGCCCGAGTACGTCAACGGCGAGAGCTTTCGTTACCTCTCGTCTTTGCAGATTCCGGTGGGGCAAGGCCTCTCCGGCTGGGTGGCGCAAACGGGGCGGACCATCCTCAATGGCAATCCTGCGGTGGAATCTGGTTATCTGGGCGATCCCACCAGGTTCACCACGCTTCGTTCCGCAGTGTCCGTTCCTCTCACGGGGCTGAATGGAACCCTCGGTGTCTTGACTCTTTATCGAATGGACAAGGATGAGTTCTGCGCCGATCATCTCCGCGTCCTTCTCGCCATCGCTTCGAGGATCTCGCTGGCCATCGAGAACGCTCTCAAGTTCCGCCTGGCTGAAACCACGGCGACCACCGACTATCTGACCGACCTGCCCAACGCCCGCTCCCTATTTCTCCGTTTAGATAGTGAACTGGCCCGCTGCCGGCGCACCAATGAGCCGCTGAGCGTGCTGGTGTGCGACCTGGACGGATTCAAGATGGTCAACGATCGCTTTGGCCACGTGGTGGGCAACAAAGTGTTGCGCACCGTCGGTGGCGCGCTAAAGGATGCCTGCCGCGAATATGACTATGTCGCCCGCATGGGCGGAGACGAGTTCGTTCTGATCCTGCCCGCTAGCACGCGCGACCAGATGGAGCGCCGCATCGCGGAGTTGCGCGAGGTCGGCGCCACCGCCGGTTCGGTGGTAACCGGTACCGACATTCTCACCCTAAGCATTGGCGAAGCCTATTTCCCCGACGATGGCACCGACGCCGAGCTGCTTTTGGCGGAAGCCGATCGGCGCATGTACCGCGCCAAGCAGGCCTTCAAGCAAAAGCGGATCGTGTCCCCCGAAATCGATCAGGCTCCCTCGCTGGTTGCGGTTCAATAAGCTTATGCCCCGATGGATCACGAGGACCGCTCGGCAACTCGCCTCCCTGGCTGCCACTGTGCTTCTCGGCGGCCTGCTGACGGCCACCCTGGTGCGCACCAGCCCGGGATTTGACTCCGACGAGCGGCAGCTCGATCCCCGCCTCGATGCCGCTAGCCGGGCCCTGATTCAAGAGGAACACGGCGCCAATCGCGACGTAGTGCGCTTCTACGTCCGGCACATGCGGGCGATGTTCCATGGCGATTTCGGTGTCTCCTTATCCTTGCAATCACCCATCGGCGCGCTGATCCGGGCGCGCCTCCCCGTCACTGCGGAACTCATGGGCGTCGGACTCGCCGCGGGATGGATACTGGCTTTCACACTGGCGCTGGCTGCCGTGTGGAGTCCCGCCTGGTCGAAAATCGCCGGTCTGTTGAGCGCCGGCGCGCGCTCGGTGCCCTCGGCGGCCCTGGCTGTCCTGGTCTTTGTGGTTCGCGGCCCCATGCACGTTGTGATTGCGCTGGTCCTGTTTCCGCGGCTCTTCGATTACTTTCGCAACCTGCTCTCGGATGCCTATTCGCAGCCGCATATCCTGACCGCGCGGGCCAAGGGATTGCATCCGGGCGGCATCCTATGCCGGCACGTGCTTCCCGTATGTGCTCCCCAGTTACTGGCGTTAGCCGGCGTTTCCGCCAGCATGGCCTTTGGCGCAGCTATCCCTGTGGAGACGCTGGGCGATCTGCCGGGCATCGGACAACTCGCGTGGAAAGCCGCACTGTCTCGCGATCTTCCATTATTAGTGACGCTGACGATGTTGATTACCCTGCTCACCCAGGTATGCAATACGGCGTCGGACTGGTGGAGGTCATGAGACGCCTTGCTACCGTGTTAGCAATTGCCTTCATGGCTGTCATGCTTGCGGCCTCATTCCTCGGCGGCAGTTCCTACTCAGCGCAGCATCGGGAATTCATCGACGCCGCACCCTCCTTTCAATTCCCGCTCGGCACCGACGATTTGGGCCGCGACCGGCTGGTCCGCCTGCTCCACGCCACCCGCATTTCCCTGCTCTTTGCCGGCGCCGCCTCCCTCGGAGCCACGCTCGTGGCTGCCCTGCTGGGCGGCATCGCCGGTTACGCCGGAGGCTGGTTCGACCGCATCCTGGTGCGCGTCATCGACCTGTTGCTGGCCCTGCCGTCGCTGTTTCTATTGCTCGCTACCCGGGCCATGATGCCCTTGAATGCTTCTCCGATCTCCACCTTGCTAGTCACCTATGCGCTGATGTCGCTGATGGGATGGCTTTCCCCCGCCCGCGTGATCCGGGCCGGCGTCCGCAATTCACGCGACTCGGAATACGTTCTGCAGGCCCGCGCGGAAGGCTGCACCGAAAGGCGCATCCTGCTGCGCCACATCCTGCCCAATCTGCGTCCCATTATGGTCGCCCAGTTCTGGACGTCGATTCCGGTCTTCATTCTGACCGAAGCGAGCCTCGGCTTCCTCGGCCTCAGCGCCAGCGAACCATTCCCCACCTGGGGCAGCCTGATGCGCGAACTGCAGAATCCCCTGCTAGCTCCCGTGGAAGCGTTCGCGCCCATCGCAGCCATTGCCCTATCTGTTTCCTGTTTCAAACTCATCAATCCCTGGAGAGGATCGCAGGCATGAAGAGCTACACCATCGATTCCCTGCTCTCCGCCCGGATTTCCGCGGACTATCCGGACCGCCCCGGCGTGCTCCGCGACGTGGAGTTGGAAATCGCTCCCGGAGAAATCGTCGGCCTGGTGGGAGAGAGCGGTTCCGGCAAGAGCACCCTCGCCACGGCGCTGCTGCGGCTGCTCGAGTCCCGTGGCGGGAAAACCCGCGGCGAGTTGCGCTTTCAAGGGCGCAATTTGCTGGAACTCTCGAACCGGGAAATGCGCCGGGTACGCGGCCGCGAAATCGGTTTGGTATTGCAGAGCCCGCTCTCGGCCCTGAATCCGGCCATGCGCATCGGCCACCAGATTCTGGAATCCTGGCGCGCCCACCGCGAAGGGTCCCCCGATCTGCTCCAGCTCTTGGAGATGGTCAATCTCCCGCCCGAAGCGGCCTTCCTCGAACGGTACCCCCGCCAGCTCAGCGTGGGCCAAGCGCAGCGTGTGCTGATCGCCATGGCGATCGTCCACCGGCCGGCGCTGCTGATTGCGGACGAGTCCACCAGCGCGCTGGACGTGGTGACCCAGGCTGAGATCCTGAATCTGTTCTCCAGCTTGAATCGCCAGATGGGCATGGCCGTCCTCTACATTTCCCACGACCTGTTATCGGTCGGCTCGTTCTGTCACAAAATCAGCATCCTTCAGCACGGCCGTATGGTGGAATCGAATTCCAGCGAGGAGATCTTTCGCAATCCGCAGCACCCCTATACTCAGGCCCTGCTGGCTGCAATCCCCAGGCTGCCCACGTTCCCGCGGACGACAAACTGTCACCGCGTGGCCGTCCCGGCCTGACAGCTTGTCCTCCCCGATGCCGATGTCACTACTCAAACCAAGGACTTACGGATGGACGGCGTCGTGCATTTGTAGTGGGTGGAATGAAAACGCAATTCCTATGGGAGACGCTGCTGCTGGGGTTGATGATGGCCGCCGGTTCGCTGCTTTTGCCGGCGCGGATGATTCCCGCTTCCGGCCACCCGTCCGCGGTATCGGCGACCCTTCCGGCAGGAGGCCGCGGATGAGTAGTCTCGACCGCAAGATTTTCTTGGTTACGGAGCGCCCGCCCCTGGTAGCGGGGTTTCTCCAACTGCTGCACGCCGCAGG
>Ga0207090_1086_pt1 | contig 23785 bp, 17 predicted proteins | sample Alteio_BWMinHeat_50_FD_153565 | JGI IMG/M metagenome (GOLD analysis project Ga0207090, IMG submission 153565) | Enriched cells from forest soil in Barre Woods Harvard Forest LTER site, Petersham, Massachusetts, United States -... | ecosystem: Environmental > Terrestrial > Soil > Temperate forest >...
CCTTCAGATCCAGGCCCGCAAGGTCGTTGATACCCTGCTCGGGAATGTTCAGGCCGTACCCGGCGAACACAAGCGGCGCTTCAATTGCCGCTGCCGGATCGACGCGCAGGCTGATATTGGCGTCTTCACCGAGGGTGAGCCGCTCGCTCCTGCCGTCTCGCACGAGGGCCAGGCTCGATTCCGCTTCAACGATGCTGCGGGTTTTGAATGCGACGGGCTGAATGTATCCGCCGATGCCAGCCGGTTCGAGGCCGGCAGCTTTGAACTGATCAGCAACATACTCCGCTGCGCGCTTGTGCGCAGCGCTTCCGGTGTTGCGGCCTTCCATGCTGTCGTTGGCCAAGGCTTCAACCTGCGTCCACCAGCGCGATGCGGGCCCCGGCGCGCCCTGGACATGGCATATCCACCACAAAGACACAGAGACACAAAGAAAGGCCGCAAGTAATGCCGTTGATGCGGCCTTTCTTTGTGTCCCTGTGTCTTTGTGGCGGATTGCCCTGTTACTCAACTCGTTCCACCTTAATGAAGTTGGTCTTTCCTGCGACATGAAGCGGCGCTCCTCCTGTAATGATGACCTGCTGGCCGGATGTAAGATTGCCCGCCTGACGGGCCGCATTGATGGAAAGGCGGATCACGTCGTCCGTGGTGTCGGCAGAAGGAATCAGCACCGGGATAACTCCCCAGCAAAGTCCGAGAAAATCCAAAGCGCTTTCGTTGGGCGTGGTTGCAAGAATCGGCTGCTTCGGCCGGAAGCGCGACACCAGACAAGCCGTCGATCCGGACCAGGTTGGCGTAACGATGGCCGCGGCGCCGATTTCTTTCGCGATGAAGTAACTCGCGCGGCTGATGGCGTCTTCGGTGCCTCCCTCGATCGGAATGTTTTCGAATTTCAGTTCATCCAGGCAGGATTCCGCGGATCGCGCGATACGATCCATCATCACGACGGCTTCCGCGGGGTATTGTCCCGCCGCAGTTTCTTCTGAAAGCATGACGGCGTCGGCGCCGTCGAGGATTGCATTGGCAACATCCGTGACTTCAGCTCGAGTCGGCCTGGGATTGTCCACCATGTGCAGGAGCATCTGCGTCGCCGTAATGACGGGCTTTCCCAGCGCATTGCACTTGCGAATGATCGCCTTTTGAACCAGCGGCACCTTTTCCAGGTCGATCTCGACGCCGAGATCGCCACGGGCCACCATGATTCCCTGCGCGGCCGCGACAATGCTGTCGATGTTGTCCACGGCTTCATGCTTTTCGATCTTCGCGATGATTGGAGTACTGCCGCCATGGTCCTTCACGACCTTGCGGCACGCCAGGATATCGCCGGCCCTGCGAACGAAACTCAAAGCGATCGCGTCAACGCCTTCCTCGAGACCAATCACAATGTCCAGGCGATCTTTCTTCGTCAGCGAATCGACCTGAACTTCCGACCCCGGCAGATTGATTCCCTTGTGTGAACTCAGGACACCGCCGACAATCACCCGGCAATAGACGTTCGGCGGAGCAATTCTCTCGACTCGCAATTCGATGTTGCCGTCGGCAAGCAGGATGGGATGTCCTATCTTCACTTCATGCGGCAGGGTCTTTAATGAAACCGAGGCTCGAGTCGCATCCCCCACGACGACGTCGGCGGTCAGCGTGAATTCCTGTCCAGGCCTTAATTGAACAATCGCGGCGCCAATCTCGCCAATCCGGATTTTAGGACCCTGGAGGTCCTGGAGAATCGCGACCGGCCGGTTCAGGGCCTTGCGGACCCGCTTTACCTTTCGCACAAGGTCCCGCTGATATTCGGATGTGCCGTGAGAGAAATTCAGGCGCGCGACATTCATGCCGGCGCCGATTAACTTCGTAATCATCTCTTCGGAATCGGAGGCGGGACCGATCGTGCAAACGATCTTGGTGCGGCGGCTCATTTCGCGTCCTTCCTCGCGTTCAACCGCTCGAGCGTGGCTTTGATTTCGGGCGCGCCGGGGCGGATGCGCTGGGCTTCGTCAACAGCCGCGATCGCTTCCTTGATATGCGACATCTTTTCGTACGCGGAAGACAGCAGCATGTATGCGTCGAATGACTGGGGGTTTACTTCCAGCGCGCGGCTCAGGCTGTCGACGGCATCATCGGTTTGGTCCTGTTCCAACTGGATTCTTCCCTTCTCCACCGCGGCAACGGAACTTGCCGGATTGATCTGCAGGGCGCGATCGTAATTCTCCAGCGCTTGTTTCCAGTCATGCCGGCGCGCCCAGTAGTTCGCAGCGTTGGCATAGACCGCTTCATTTTCCGGATCGGTCTTCATCGCCTGCACGAGCAGAGGAAGCGCACGCTCCGGCTGCCCGCCGCTGGTGTAGATCAGAGCGAGATTGTTCATGGCTTCGAAACTGAGCGGGCTTGCCTTGATCGCCCGCTCATAAAGGTCCGTCGCCTTCGCGGTTTGTCCGAGCTGGTCGTATGTCCAGCCGAGGTTGTAAAGAAAGCCGGCGTTGCCGGGCTCGAGCTTGACCGCAGCCTCCATGAGCTGCACGACCTGCTGCGGATCTTTTTGGTCGCCAAGCAACATCAGACTCGCCAGGCGCGACGGGGGCTCGCCGCTCTTTGGATAGATGTCGCGCGCGAGCTGCATGTATCGCGTCGCGTCCGGCAAGCGGCCAATCCGCTGATACGCGGTGCTGATCGTCATCAAAGCGTCGAAATTCTTCGGATCGTCGTTGAGAACCTTCAGCGCTTCTTCAGCAGCCCTGGTATAAAAGGCGGGCTCGAAAATTCCGGCATATCGGAAGATAAACGAAAGCTCCAACGGACTGGCCCTGGGCAGCGATTCCTCGAGCCGGGCAAGAATGAAGTAATCCTGCTCGACGCGCTCTGCGCGATAAGCCTCTTCCCAGTGCTTGACGTCGCCGGTGACGCCCGCCAGCGCGACTTCGGCAGAGAGTTTGTGAATGAGCGCCCTGGACGCCCGTTGATACGCCTGAATCGCATCATCCTTCCTGGCGGTCATCCAGAAGGCTTTGCCGAGTTCGAGGTCAAGGGCTACCGGCCCGTTGTAGGTTTTGGCGGTATTGAGAGCATCCTCGTAACGTCCGACTTTGACCAGATTCTTGACCAGCTGCGGAATCAGTTCTGTTCTCGATGCGTCGCGTTGCAACGCCAGCTGGCTTTCGAGGACCGCCCGGTCGAGCGCTTCCCGTTCATGCCGTATTTTAAAGTCGTAGGCGCGTCCGAACTGGCCGTGAGCGAGAAAGAATCGGACAGCGAGATCCTGAGTCGGCTTCGACGGCTTCGAATTGCGATCCAGTTCGGCCTGAAATCTGTCCGCCGGGTTCTGATCGAAATAGATGTGAAGAAGCAGGTCGGATACCGCTGGACTATCCGCATCCAGTTGGCGGGCCTTTAACGCAGCCTTCTCCGCCTGATCGAGATTCTGCTGCTGCCATTGCGCGCGGCCGAGAGCGAGCCATGCATCCAACGATCGCTTTTCAACTTCGGTGGCGCGCTTCGCGTCATCGACCGCCTTCGCCGCATCGCCCAGTTCGATATAGGAGGAGGCGAGGCCGATCCACGGATCCGATTCCCTGGGCTCCGCCTTGATTGCAGCCTCAAATTCCTTGATCGCCGCTTTATATAGATGAAGCTTCAAATAGGCAGCGCCAAGATACGAATGCACCTGTAGTCCGCCCTTTTTCGAATCCGCAACATCGCGCAGAGTCTGCAGCGCGGCCAGGTAGTTCTCGGTTTCAAATTGCGCGCGCCCGCGCGCAAGGCGGTATTCCGTTTCGCCAGGCTTCTTATACAAGGATATGAGCACTGCTGCGCTGACGATTGCAAAGACGATCGCGGCAGCCAGTAAGAGGTATCGTTTCATGTGGAAGGATTATATAGCCGCAAATGGCGGCAAGGCGATTTAGTCCCTGCCTGAGTTACCGCTGCTGAAAACCATCGCCGCTATCAAAACGGGAACAGGCCACAAAAAACACAAGAGACGACACAGGAATCACAAAAAAGACTCGACGACGACAGTTTGTGTGCTCTTTGTGTCGTGTTTTGTGTTTTTTGTGGCCTGTCCAACACGGAAAGGAGGTGTGATTCTTATGACAATCCAAGGCGAGACATTAAAGTCCGGCTCCCATTCGGCCGATTCTATCAGCGGGAGTATTCCCGTTGAATAGAGTCGTGTTAACTCGGAGGGAAGAGGAAAAATGTCAGGTAAACAGATCCGAAATGCAGTCGCATTCATATTAATTGGTTCGTTTGGGGCATGGGCAGCGATAACCGGAGACATCGAAGGATTTGTTGCCGATGCTTCAGGGGCGTTCGTGCCCGGCGTCAGTATTACCGTCCGGAATATCGAGACTGGAGCACAGCGGTCGCTGATCACAGACGAGCGCGGTCATTTTCTAGCCCCGCTTCTCCCTCTCGGCGAATACGATGTTCGAGCGGAATTTCCAGGGTTCCAGTCCAATGGCAAACGCGTCGAGGTTAAAAGCGCCGAGCGGATCAGCCTGAACTTGACGCTGCAAGTCGGCAAGGTCACCCAGGAAGTGAGCGTCGCTCTGGAAAGCAAGCTCTTGAACACGGCCGACGCACAGATTCAGATATCGATCGACGAGAAACGGATTAGGGAACTTCCGTTGCGGACGCAGGATCCTCTGGTGCTTGCCACGCTCTCTCCTGGTGTAATTCCGGTCACCCCCGGCAATCCTTTCCTCGGTTCCGGCAGTTTCAACAGCAATGGCGGCCGTGGACGCGGGAACAACATCACCATCGACAACATTGTTTCCTCTGATGTCATAACCACAGGCCAGGCCGGGCTGGAAACACTGAGTATCGACGGAATTCAGGAATTCAAGCTCATTACAAACAACTTCAATGCGGAATTTGGCCGAAATGCAAGTGCCCAGGTCCAGATTCTTACCAAGAGCGGCTCGAACCAGTTCCACGGAACGGGCTACGACTTTCTGATGAACGACATGTTGAATTCCCGCGATTGGTTCGATCAGACCGGGAAAGCCAGCATTGTCCGCCGCAACCAGTTCGGCACAACGGCCGGCGGAGCAATCGTTCATGACCGTTTATTTTTCTTTGGTCACTATGAGGGCGTGCAAACGCGGGGACAGGGCGGAACGCGCATAGCGACCGTGCCGAGCGCCGCACAACTGACAACTGTGACCGACCCCACGTCGCAGGCAATCCTGGCAGCGGCAAAATTACCCGCGGCAACTGCAGTTGACGCGAGCGGAACCGGGAGTGTGCCGCAAAGCTCGCCCGATTCGGAGAAATCAAACGGGGGGTCGATAAGGCTGGACAGCATCCTTAATGGCGGAATCGACACCATAACCGGACGCTATTCCTTTCAGGGTAGCCAAATCGCTTCGCCCGATAACTCGTTTCTTGTATCGAATCTCGCGGGCTGGGGCGCGACCCAGACGCAACATCCGCAGAACCTGCACTTCGGTTGGACACACGTATTCGGTCCGCGTCTCGTGAATGAGGCTCGCATCGCGTACGGCCGCGCGAATCCCTTCTACACGCCCCAGGCGAACAATACGATGCCTATGATTCAAATTACGGGCATGGATACCTTTGGGGAGTATGTCGGAATGCCGCAGGGGCGTGTACAGAACACCTTCCAGTACAGCGACAACGTCGCATGGTCGGCCGGCCGGCACAATCTGAAGTTTGGAGGAGACTTTCATCGGATCCAGGCAAACAGCGTGCTCGACAGCTATAAACACGGCGCTCTCTCGTTCGCAAGCTGGGATGACTTCGCGGCGGGCCGTCCGTTGACGTTCCAGCAGAGATTTGGTTCGACGGATCGCGGAAACCGCGTCTCGAATTTGTTCCTGTTCGGTCAGGATGATTTTGAAGTCACCCCGGCTCTTACTTTCAATCTTGGCATGCGCCTTGAGGTTGCCGGCGGCGTAAGCGAAGTGAACAATATTCTCTCGAATCTCGACGTCCGCAAATCCGGCCCGATCGGCGTAGCGCCTGCAGGGCCTTTCGGAAGTTTTGTGATCGGCGGCAATACCTACGCGCCCAATTTCAACTACGAGCCCCGCGCCGGATTCTCGTGGAATCCGAATCGCGGGAATTGGGTGTTGCGTGGTGGTTATGGCATTGCGAATGACTTCATTTTCCTGAATCCGATTACCAACATGCGCTCGCAGCCGCCTTTTATCAAAAGAGTGGATCTGTCGGGAGTAAGTTCGTTTGCCGGCGCAAATTCCTTTGCCGGCGTGTACGCGGGCACAAGCGCCCTACAGCTTGACGGCAACGCCTCGGTTGGGCACTTCAGCCCGACGCAGACGAATTTCAGTTCGATATCGCCGGTCGATACCCGGTTGAAAAACCCGCAGGTGCAGCAGTGGAGCCTCAACGTCGAACGCCAGCTCAGGGCGAACTTCGTTGCCAAGGTCGGTTATGTCGGCACTGCAGGCCGCTACCTGTTGCGCAGCCGCCAGCTCAACACGATTCCGCAGGGTCTGGTGCAGCCCGCAACGAGCGGAGCAGATGAGATTGCAAGACTCCCTCAGTTCCAGGCGATTTTTGCCGGGGAGACTGGTCCTTCGACAGGAGGCAGCAATCGAATCGACCCGAGGTTTAACTCGATCGCGATGACGGAAAGCTCCTCCGCTTCGACCTACCATGCTTTGCAGGTGGAATTGGACAAGCGCTTTTCGCGTCACTGGCAGGTTCAGTTGTCATACACCTGGTCGAAATCGATCGACGACGTTTCCGATGTTAACGGCGTTCTGGCGAATGACTCCTATGTTTCCCAGAACCCCTTCAACCTGCGGAACAGCCGCGGAATATCGCAATTTGATATCCCACACCGGCTGGTTGTGAATGACATGCTGGAGCCGCAGATCTTTCCCGGCCTCGGCGGCGTCGCCGGCAAATTGCTGCACGGATGGGCCCTGAACGGCATCTTCCAGATGCAGTCGGGTTTCCCGACCAACATTTTTGCCGGTACACGGCTGGGGATAACGGATGCAGCGCTCTCCGGAAACAGCGGGGCATCGAACGTCGTTCGTGCCAACGTTGTTGGAGATCTCAGCCAGATCGTCTTCGCGCCGGCCGGCAGTCCTGCGGCAGCATTGATTCCTGCAGTTGCGGCCCGCGGCGTAAACTCAACGGCAACGAAACGCAATACCAATACGAGCGGCTATGCGCTGGTGCAGCCCTTGCTCGGTCAATATGGAAATCTCGGCCGGAACGTCCTTCGTCTGAATGGTCTGACACAATTCGATTGGTCGATCGTGAAAAATACAGTCGTGAAGGAAGGTGTCCGTCTGCAGTTCCGCGCCGACATCTATAACGCATTCAACAATACGAGCTTTGCCGGTTTCCAAAACGTCCTCACTTCATCGGCGTTTGGAACTTACCAGTCCACGGATACTCGTCCGCGTGAGATCCAGCTCGGGATGAAGCTGCTCTGGTAACAAATACCTCTACTGATTAAGGTGCTTCTTGACTTCAAAGGCTTCAATAGTGGGGCTCTTCCGGGTTTCTTCGTCTGGCGGGTAATTCCCGGGAAAAGGCGAGAGAAAAGCGGACGGATGGTCTTGCACCGTCATCTCGCCGCTGGAAGCAGCGCGCTCTAGCAATTGAGCTACGTCCGCAGGTTCTGGATGTGGCTAGCGCATGGTTTCAATCTACGCCCCTGATCTCAGAGCCAGAGAAACACTGTAGCGTGGTACACGAGCGGCCCGCAACGGCAGAGTCGAACGTCCTTTCCCCTTATGTTTGTTTGCCGCGAATTCCGCCAATTGCGCCCCATTAATTCCCGGAATTGGCGCAATTGGCGGCCGATTTCCGGCTTAGGTGGCCATGCGGTTGACGGACAGTTATCGAACTGGTGAGCCGACTTGTGGAAGATGCTGGTTGGTCGAAGACAGCTGAGGGCGACCGGGACGAACGGAAGATTTGACGACAATACGGAATCCAAGTTTGTCGCTGTGCTCGCTGGGATCACGGCTGGCGCGATTAGCATTCCGTAATTGTGTCTCGTCGTCAGCCCAGCTGCCGCCGCGGATCGCGCGTCTTATGCCACGCTCGGGTCCTGTCGGATTCTTGATGGGCGAGTCTGCGTAGTAATCCCTGGAATAAAAATCCGAGACCCATTCCCACACATTTCCACTCATGTTGTAAAGACCGAAGCCATTCGGAGGGAACGCGGTTTGTTCGACAGTCTGCACGCGCCGGGAGTCTTTTTCCTTGTAGCGCGCCCGCGTGCTCGGGCTTTCAAAGCCCCACGGGTACAGCACGTCTTTTTTGCCTCCGCGCGCGGCATATTCCCACTCGGCTTCAGTAGGAAGCCGCACAGTCACGGCGTATTTCGCGCTCGCCCAATTGCAAAAATCGACAGCGTCCTGGTAACTGACGTTGAGGACGGGGAGATTGGGATAGTTCATGAGATAGTTTCCGGCAAACGCCGGATCCTTCGGACGGGGATGACCCGTGGCTTCAAGGAATGCGATGTACTGCCGGTTGGTGATTTCGGTTCGGCTCATTTGAAACCCTTCAAGGCTGACGCGGTGCCGCGGCTTTTCGTCTTTCTTACCGTCTTCTTTTCCCATCATAAAGACCCCGCCGGGAATCGCTGCGGTGTCGATCAACACCGTCCAATTCGGGCGCGGCTTCGTGTCACCGGTCTCCCTAGCTTCAGTCGGAGGATCCTGCTTCCGCACAACCGGAGGGACCTGCACGATCCCTGCCGCAGGAGAGGGTTGAGACGCATTCGCCGTCACATTTTGATCGAATTTGATCTTTGATTTTTCTTCTGCCTGAATCCGCAGTTTATTGAGGCGTTCCTGCGCAGCAAAGCTCAGTTGGCCCTCTCTGTGGTTCTTGAGAAAGGTGTTCCACAGCTCTTCAGTATCGACCGATTGGGCGTTCTGGAAAGACGCGACCTCTTGTTTGTTCTTTGTGCTGTGATCGTACATGACAACTGCCGTAACCAGGCCTGCGGCCAACGCTACGAATCCGAGTGTCGCCAGAAGTCCGTGCCGCATTCCGAGGCGCGCCCTTGCCAGAAAGTTCCCTTGCGGCGGCAACGACACATCGAGGAAAGATTCCTTGAGCTCCTCAACGGATGGAAAGCGCTTTGTCGGATCTTTCTCGAGGCATCTGAGGATTGCCCGTTCGATATGTTCCGGAACGGTCTGCTCAAGGTCGCGCGGATTGCGCGGGGCCTCAACGATTTGTTGGAGTGCAACTGCGATCGGAGTGTCGCCGTTGAAGGCGGCCGAGCCTGTGAAGATCTCGAACAGAACGAGCCCCAAAGCGTAGATGTCAGCGCGTTGGTCGTATAAAGCCCCTTGAACTTGTTCGGGCGCCATGTAAGAAGGTGTGCCCACGGCTGCCGTGGAACTTTCCTTAAGCAGATGCGCCAACCCGAAATCCATTAGTTTGACGTTGCCGGACTCATCAATCATGAAATTCTCAGGCTTGATGTCCCGGTGAACGATGCCCTGGGAGTGGGCCTCGCACAGGCCGTCGCAAATCTGCCTGGCGATCTTGACGGCCTTACCGGGGCTGAATGCGCCAAAGCGATTCAGTACGTGCCGCAGGCTTTCGCCTTGAACGAATTCCATCGAAATGGACGCGACGTCGCCGGTGCGATTGAAATCGTAAATGCGGCAAACATTCTTGTGCGTGATTTTTCGAGCCAGCCGCAGCTCATTCTTAAGGCTTTCCATAAGCGACGCTCGATCCGCGATCTCCGGCTTAAGAACTTTGAGCGCAACGATTTCCCCGGTTTCCCGATCCCGCGCTTTGAAAACAACGCCCATGCCGCCCACGCCAACGCGAGCCAGGATCTCATAGCGCCCGGGCGCGGGCGGAAGCATGTGTAATTCACCCGTTGCCGAAGGCGGAGTCTGCAGCATGAAGTTATTGTGCGGCTCGCCCTCGGAATAGAGGCTGTTGTCCACGCGAACGACGTTGACGCGGGATCTCAGCTGGTCGTAGTCATCCGCGTTCGTCCAGATCACCTCATAGAGTTCTCCCGCCTCCGCTTTACCTGCCAAACTGGGGTTCCCCACCGACCTGCAGCAGATTTCCGTCCCGATTGTGGCTTCGTGCACAGGTCCGGATACGAGAATTTGCGCCGAACCGCTGCGTTTGGTGATTCGCGCCGCAACGTTGACGGCGTCTCCCAGGAAATCGGTCCCTCTGCGGAAACCTACGCCGCAGTTGATTCCGACGCGGACCTGTAAACGCTCGCTCTCGATGAGGCTCTGGTTGTGCCGGAACACTCGCAGTTGAATTTCCACGGCTGCGCGGACTGCGAGCAGCGGTTGCGGAAACTCCGCCATGACGGAGTCTCCGATTGTTTTGATCACGACTCCCTGGAATTCCAGGACCGCGCTGGTGACGAAATCATCATGACGCTGGATCAAGAGCAGCCCCGCGGTGTCGCCAAACCGGTCAAAGTACGAAGTAGAACCGACAACGTCGGTGAAAAGAATGGTGAGCTCGGTTTTGCGACGACGAATCTGCTCGTCGATTTCGGAGCGAGCCTTGAGGAGTTGATGGACGTCTTCCTGCAAATCATCTCCCATTTCTACCCAAGCAATGGTCTCTTGCGCAGCATACGTTACGCTGGTGTCGTGGCTAGACGAAGCCCTTTTGCGCCTTGCGCTGCAGTCACATGCGGCGACAGGGGCTGGTACAACCCTCGACAGAGCCTCCGCCAACGGTAGGTAGCGAGGAACGGCCCTCGAAAATGTATGCGAACTTCCGACTCAGGCCGCTAGACACTCGATCAGTTTGCCGAGCTTCGTATGCATTCGCGGCAGTTGTGATTCGCACTTTCAATGCCGCGGAATACACGGATTACGCGGATACATTTTTCCGATAGAATGGTCTGTTTGGAAAGGTGGTAGATCGATGAGCGCTGTAATCGTGAATTCCCAATTAATAAGAGTGGCGCGATTCTACGAATCGACGATCGGCAAGAAGGCCATCATGGCGGTGACCGGCTTGATCCTGTTCGGATTCCTGATCGCGCACATGCTGGGCAACCTTCAAATCTTCCTTGGGCCGGCAGTCATGAATCATTACGCCGAAACCCTGCACGGCAATCCGCCGCTGCTGTGGTCGGTGCGTACCATCCTTCTCGTTTCGGTGGCGCTGCATATCTGGGCATCGGTCTCGCTCTGGTCCCTTAAAAAAGAAGCGAGGCCCGTTGCTTATGTAAAAAAGGCAAATGTCAGCTCGACGTGGGCGTCGCGGACGATGATGCTCAGCGGTCCGATGGTTGCGGCGTTTGTCGTGTTTCACCTTCTTCACCTGACGACTGGCACGATTGATCCGCAACATTTCGTTCCACTGCACGCATACGAAAATCTCGTGAATGGGTTTCTCGTTATTCCTTTCGCCCTTGTTTACATCGTCATCATGATTCTCATCGGATTTCATCTGAGCCACGGCATCTGGAGCATGTTCCAGTCGATCGGATTCAGCCACCCCAGGTACACGCCCATGATCAAGACATTCGCGGCGGTCTTCGCATGGATACTGATCGCCGGATTCATTTCCGTACCGGTAGCGGTGCTAAGTGGTTTGGTGAGGTGAGCGTGGAATTGAAATCCAGGATTCCGTCCGGTCCGATCGAGAAGCGATGGGACCAGCATCGATTCGACATGAAGCTGGTGAATCCGGCCAACAAGCGGAAGTACCAAATCATCGTTGTCGGATCGGGACTGGCAGGCGCATCCGCATCGGCGTCGATGGCCGAGCTTGGCTACAACGTGAAGTGCTTCTGCTTTCAGGATAGTCCGCGGCGCGCACACAGCATTGCCGCGCAGGGCGGCATCAACGCCGGCAAGAACTATCAGAATGACGGCGACAGTATTTTCCGATTGTTCTACGACACGGTAAAAGGCGGCGACTTCCGCTCCCGCGAGTCGAACGTTTACCGGCTCGCCCAGATCAGCGTGAGCATCATCGACCAGTGCGTGGCGCAGGGCGTCCCCTTCGCGCGCGAATATAGTGGAATGCTGGCGAACCGCTCGTTCGGCGGAGCGCAGGTCTCGCGCACGTTCTACGCAAGAGGACAGACGGGACAGCAGCTTCTGCTTGGCGCCTATCAGGCCCTTCTGCGGCAGGTCGCATCCGGCAGAATAAAGATGTTTCCGCGGACAGAGATGCTCGACCTGATCGTCATCGACGGCAAGGCGCGCGGTATCGTTACCCGAAACCTTCTGACCGGCAAAGTGGAATCGCATCTGGCAGATTCGGTCGTTCTGGGTACCGGCGGTTACGGAAACGTTTTCTACCTTTCCACCAATGCAAAGGGCTCAAACTGCACCGCGATCTGGCGCGCGTACAAGCGCGGCGCAGCGCTGGCAAATCCCTGTTTCACGCAAATCCATCCGACCTGCATTCCCGTCAGCGGGGAATATCAATCGAAGCTGACACTGATGAGCGAATCGCTGCGCAACGATGGCCGGATCTGGGTTCCCAGCAAGAAGGGCGATACCCGCCGGCCGGATCAAATTCCGGAAGACGAGCGCGATTACTACCTCGAAAGGAAGTATCCAAGCTTCGGCAACCTGGTTCCGCGCGACGTGGCCTCGCGAAATGCCAAACAGGTCTGTGACGAAGGACGCGGCGTCGGCGAAGGCGGGCTGGGTGTTTATCTCGATTTCGCGGATGCGATCAAGCGCCTGGGAAAGCAAGGCATTCGCGAACGCTACAGCAACCTCATCGAAATGTATGAGCGCATCACGGGAGAAAATCCATACGAGGTCCCGATGCGAATCTATCCCGCCATTCACTACACGATGGGCGGACTGTGGGTCGATTACAACCTGATGACCACGGTTCCGGGACTCTATACCATCGGCGAGGCGAATTTCTCCGATCACGGCGCAAACCGTCTCGGAGCCAGCGCTCTGATGCAGGGTCTGGCCGATGGTTACTTCATTCTTCCGTACACGATTGGCGACTACCTGTCGAGCGCCAGGCTTGAAAGGGTCGAAGCATCGCACGCTGCCGTGCTCGATGCGGAAGCCGGCGTGACGAAGCAGACAAGGCGCATGCTTGAAATCCGCGGCAAACGAACGGTCACATCCTTCCATCGGGAGCTTGGCAAATTGCTGTGGGACGACTGCGGCATGGGCCGCACCGCTGCAGGACTGCAAAAGGCGTTGAAGCGCGTTCCCGAACTTCGCGAGGAGTTCTGGAAGAACGTGAACGTGCTCGGCAGTGGTGAAGAGTTGAATCAAGCGCTCGAAAATGCCGGACGCGTCGCGGACTTCCTGGAATTCGGCGAGCTGATGTGCCTCGATGCATTGCAGCGCAACGAGTCCTGCGGCGGCCACTTCCGCGAGGAGTTTCAAACGCCCGATGGTGAAGCGCTGCGAGACGACGCGAACTACTCATACGTTGCAGCGTGGGAATACGCGGGTCCCGGCAAACAGCCGGTCCTCAACAAGGAACCACTGACATTCGACTATGTCCATCCCGCACAACGGAGTTACAAGTAATGAGACTGACTCTTCACATCTGGCGGCAAAAAGGTTCGAACGATGCCGGCAGCATGGTCCAGTACGAGCACACCACCGTGAGTCCGCACATGTCGTTTTTGGAGATGCTCGACGTGCTCAACGAAGACCTCATTGCCAGGGGTGAAGAACCTGTCGCCTTCGATCACGACTGCCGCGAAGGAATCTGCGGTTCGTGCGGATTCATGATCAATGGAATCGCTCACGGCCCGCAGCCAGCCACAACGGTTTGCCAGCTTCACATGCGCCACTTCAAGGATGGCGATGTGCTGTACCTCGAGCCCTGGCGCGCGAGAGCGTTTCCCCTTGTCAAAGATCTGGTGGTCGATCGCAGCGCATTCGACCGCATCATCACCAATGGCGGATACGTGTCGGTATCCACCGGCAGCGCGCCGGACGGAAACGCGGTTCCCATAGCCAAGAGAAATTCCGATCTTGCCATGGATGCCGCGGCCTGCATCGGATGCGGCGCATGCGTCGCGGCATGCCCGAACGCGGCGGCGGCGCTGTTTACGGGCGCGAAGATCAGCCACCTCGGTCTTCTTCCGCAGGGCCAGCCCGAGCGCTCTCAGCGCGCATTAAATATGGTTGTGCAGGTTAAGCGGGAACTCTTCGGAAGCTGCACCAATATCGGCGAATGCGAAGCCGTGTGCCCGAAGGAAATCAAACTCGAGGTGATTGCGAGAATGAATCGCGATTACCTGAAAGCAAGCTGGACCGACCGCGGTGACTCCGCACGGGCAGAGGGTTAGCCACAAAGAGGCACAAAATCCCGAAAAGGTTTTTGCGGTTTTTGTGCTTTTTTGCGGCTAATATAAGCGGTCTTTATTGGAGGTATAGTGGTAAAGAAAGGTGTCAAGATCGAGGCGCCGTCCGGAAAGCTGGGTGTCCTCATTCCAGGCCTGGGCGCGGTGAGCACGACGTTTATTGCGGGCGTCGAAGCGATTAAAAAGAAGATTGCCCAGCCGGTCGGTTCTCTCACCCAACTCGGGACCATCCGGCTTGGCAAACGGACCGAGCACCGAGTCCCGAAAATTCAGGATTTCGTTCCCCTCGCGACCCTCAACGATCTCGTTTTTGGCGGATGGGACATTTATGAAGACAACTGCTACGAAAGCGCAGCGAAGGCCGGCGTTCTCGAAAAGACTCTTCTCGATGCAGTTCGGCCTGAAATCGAAAGGATAAAACCGTGGCGAGCTGTTTTCAGTCAGGACTACGTCAAAAGACTGCATGGCCCCAACGTCAAGGCGGGCAAGAACAAGATGGAACTTGCCGAACAGGTCATGGACGACATCGAGCGGTTCCGCAAGACCAACAACCTTTCTCGATTAGTCATGGTCTGGTGCGGGAGCACCGAGATTTACATGCAGCCCGGACCGGCGCACGCTACGCTCCAGGCATTCGAGAAGGCGCTTCGCGACAATAATCCGGCCATTGCGCCGAGCATGGTTTACGCCTATGCCGCTCTGTGCAAGGGCATTCCCTTCGCCAACGGAGCTCCCAATCTCACGCTCGACGTACCGGCTCTGACGCAACTGGCACAGGACAAAGGCGTGCCGATCTGCGGCAAGGACTTCAAGACCGGGCAGACGTTAATGAAGACCATTCTTGCGCCCGGATTGAAGGCGCGCATGCTGGGATTGAATGGCTGGTTCTCGACAAACATCCTTGGAAATCGTGACGGAGAAGTCCTGGATGACCCCGAGTCGTTCAAGACGAAGGAAGAGAGCAAGCTGTCGGTTTTGGATCAGATCCTTCAGCCGGACCTTTATCCGGATCTGTACAAGGATTTCACGCACAAAGTTCGGATCCACTACTACCCGCCACGGGGTGATAATAAAGAAGGATGGGACAATATCGACATCTATGGATGGCTCGGTTATCCCATGCAGATCAAAATCAACTTCCTGTGCCGCGACAGCATCCTCGCGGCGCCGATCGTGCTCGACCTAGTGCTGTTCCTGGATCTGGCTCAACGTTGCGGCATGCGCGGCATTCAGGAATGGCTGAGTTTCTACTTCAAGAGCCCGATGCACGCGGCGGGGTTGTACCCGGAACACGATTTATTTATTCAGTTGATGAAACTTAAGAACACTTTGCGGTATCTAAAGGGAGAGGATCTAATCACCCATCTGGGGATGGAGTACTACGACTGACTTGAAGTTTGTGAGGAGGTTAACGTTCAAATGAGACGAACTGGTTATCCGCGAGTATCCCTGCTGCTGATTCTGATCCTGGGGGTTTCAGCGCTGCCAGGCTTCAGTCAGGCGCCCGCCGCACAGGCAAAGGCGCCGGCGGCCAAGACCCAGGCCGAGTACGACGCGTACAAAGCTGTCTATGACGAGAAAGATCCCAAGAAGAAGGCGGAGCTGGGCGAAAAATTCCTCGCCAATCCCGCTTTCAAGGAATCGGACTTCATTCCCAATACGCACACGATTATCATCACCTCATACGCAAACGACAAGAACTGGGCCAAGGTGATGGAAGCCGCCGACCGCGCCGCCGTCCTTCCGAATGCGGACAACAGGCTGAAGGGCTTCGCTTACGGGAACGCTATGATCGCGGCGCAGAACGCGAACAACGTGGACAAGGTGCTCTCGTATGGAGACAAGGTGCTCGTCATCGATCCCAATGACCTGAATACGCTGATCACTCTTTCCGCCGCAATCCCGGCGAAACTCCCTGCCGACGACGCCGGAAAGAAGACTGCCCTCGACAAAGCCGCCGACTATGCAGGCAAAGCGCTCGCAGGCATCGCGCCACTGATGGCGAAGGCCAGCGCGCAGGAGAAGCCGCAGTTCGTGCAGATCGACGGTCAGCTCCATGCGACGCTCGGACTCATCGCTTATAGCCGGCCCGATTATCAGAAATCGATTCAGGAATACGACACTGCGATCAAGAGCACGCCGAAAGACGACGTCGCTCACTTCTACCTTGCTCTCGACTATCAAGCGCTGGCCGCGCAGGCTTCGAAAGACTATCAGGCCGCCCTCAAAGCCGAGAACGAAGCGAAAGCCGCCAAGGCAGAGCAGCCAACCATCGACGAACTCGCCGCCAAGCGTGGAGGTCTCGAAGACGACATCAAGAAATACCGCGACAAAGCCCTTGACGAGTTCGGATTCGCGACAGCAATCGGCGGTCCCGTCGCGATCCAGGCAAAGGATGCGCTTACAAAGCTCTGGACCTCGAAGAACGACAACACCGACGGCCTGGACGCGTTCATCGCACAGAAAAAGCAGTAACTGGCGGACGAGGAGAAATCCAGGTCAGAGCGTAAGTAGACAAAGAAATCGGGGCAGAGGGAAGTAACCACAAGAACGACAGAAATCGGGGCCAGACGGGTAAAAAATCCAAGTCAGACTAGTGATTTCATATTTTTTGAACTGCAAAAATATGAAATCACTAGTCTGACTTGGATTTTTTACCCGTCTGGCCCCGATTTCTGTCGTTCTTGTGGTTACTTCCCTCTGCCCCGATTTCTTTGGATTTTCCCTCCCTTTCCCCGAATTACAATTTTGTTGCCCCCTATTTTTTTGTTCCCCGCGGCATGTTCAAGTAGTATGGGTCCGTTCCATGACGAGCGGAGGTTAACAGTCTATGAGACGTTCCCGTTATCTGGCTCTATGCCTTGTGCTGATGCTGGCGTGGGCGCTTCCAGGCCTGGCCCAGAGCGAAGTTGAAAACAGTGCCTACCGGGCTTTCTATGGCGAAAAGGATGCCGCCACGAAAATCCAACTGGGTGAAAAGTTCCTGACCGACTTCAAGGAATCCACGTACCGATCGCCAATTCTCATGACGATTCTTCCTCTCTATATTCAGGCCAAGAATTGGGCGAAGGTCCTCGATCACGGCGAAAAGCTTTCAGCTGAACTGCCCAATGCCACTGCCAGCGCGAAAGTCTCTGTCTATACCTACGCCATGGCCGCCGCAGAATCGACAAACAACACAGCCAAAATGGTCGACTTCGGCGACAAAGTGCTTGCAGCTGACCCCACGAATTTGCAAGCGCAAGTGACGGTGGCAACAACAATTCCCCAGTGGATGCCCCAGGACAAAACTGCGAATGAGAAGGCCTTCGATCTGGCCAACAAGGCGCTGGCCGGCGTCGCACAGATCTTCAGCCAGCCGAAGCCCGCAAATGTAACGGATGCGCAATGGAAACAGGCACGAGCTGAGTACGACGAGCAGCTCCATTCGGCGCTCGGCATGGTCCAGGTCAATCGCAAGGACTATGCGAAGGCCGCGCAAGAATACGCGATCGTGACGAAGAGCAATCCGAAGGACTCCGTCGCTCATTTCTATATCGGTTTTGCCTATCAGAACCAGACTGCCGATGCCTCAAAGGCGCTTGTGGATGCAACCAAAGCGTTTAGTGACGCGAGAGTGGCAAAGGCGCCTCAACCGGATATCGATGAACTGGATGCAAAGCGCCAGGGTCTTGAGGCGGATTTGGACAAAAAGATGGACGCCGCTCTTGGCGAGTTAGCAACGTCGGTCGCTATCGGCGGTCCTATGGAAAAGCAGGCTCGCACCTATCTCGAAAGTCTCTATATGACCAAGCACAATTCACTGGACGGGCTCGATCAGTTTATCCAGTCGAAGAAGTAATCACGGGCTTGCGGACCAGCTCGATTCCGGAGCGGTCGAAATCGTCTTTGACCCGGCGCCGCCATTCGCGAAGGACATCAGCGTTCTTGAATGGCGGCGTTTTCACAACAGATCGAATCATCGCGCCGGAGTCATCCAGTTTCTCGACACCGAGAATCACTGGCTTCTCCAACAACCGATCGGGCCAATCCTCCGCAAGGCGGTCCCCGATTCGTTGAAGCACCTCCATGACCCTGGATAGGTCTTCCTTGTGGGGAACGGTCACGTCCAGCACCGCGCGTGCCCATTCCTTCGTCATCACGGTAACGTGCGGGATGTTCCCGTTAGGCACCACAAGCACCTGGCCTTCGAGATTACGCAAAACCGTCGCGCGCAGCGTCATGCGCTCGACGGCGCCCGTGAAGTCTCCGATCCTGACGACATCTCCAACACCGAACTGGTCCTCAAACAGAATGAAGAATCCAGAGATGAAGTCCTTCACCAGGCTCTGCGCGCCAAAACCTACGGCCAGTCCTGCAATGCCAGCGCTGGCCAGCACCGGACCAAGGTTGTACCCAAGCTCGGCCCCGATCTCGAACGCAACCACGAGAACGAGGACTCCTTTGGCAATACTCCGAATGATGTGCCGCAGGGTTTCCGTGCGCTGCTCGACGCGCGCAACGACGTCGGAAGATGGAATAATCAGGCGCAGGCGATTCAGCGCGGAATCGATTAGCTTGAGAATGACGTAGGCGACAAAAACGATCCAGAGGATGCGAATAGCGGGGAAAATGGCAGGGGCGTAGAGGGATCCAACGATGTCGCGCAGCAACTGAGGCATCTTTCCGGCTTAGTGTATCATGAGGAAACTCCGGCAAGGCGGAGGCCCGGCGCTGACTATATGGTGCGGAAGAAAAAAGACAACCCAACGCATGTACTCTCGATTATCCTCGCGGGCGGCGCGGGCAAACGCCTCTTCCCGCTCACGCAGGATCGATCGAAGCCGGCCGTGCCGCTTGGAGGCAAATACCGGCTGATCGACGTACCGATCAGCAACTGCCTCAACTCCGGATTGAAGAAGATCTTCGTCATGACGCAATTCAACTCGGCTTCATTGAATCGTCACATCACAAATACCTATCGCTTCGATCCATTCGCGGAAGGTTTCATCGAAGTGCTCGCCGCCGAGCAGACGATCACCAATGCGAACTGGTTTCAAGGCACCGCCGACGCCGTTCGCCAGCATCTTCACCGATTCACGTACCGCGAAAACGATTACCAGCTGATTCTCTCGGGCGATCAACTCTACCGGATGGATTATCACAAGCTGCTCGAAAACCACTGGAAGCGCGGCGCAGATGTGACTATCTGCGTTATTCCGAAAAGCGAAGGGATGGCATCGACTTTCGGCCTCATGAAGCTCGGCACGGACGGCAGAGTCGAACAGTTCCGCGAAAAACCCAAGGGCGATGCCCTGCACGAAATGCGGACGGACACCGAAGCGCTCGGCCTCAGTCCCGAGGAAGCAGCGAAGCGGCCATACCTGGCGTCGATGGGAATCTACCTGTTCAAAAGGGACGTCCTGATCGATCTCCTCGCGGACGCCTCGATGATCGATTTCGGATACCAGGTCATTCCACGGGCCATCGAGAAATACGATGTCTATGGATATCTGTTCGATGGCTATTGGGAAGATCTCGGAACGGTCGAAGCGTTTTACAAAGCCAATATGGACCTCACCGGGAGCGATCCTCACTTCGATTTCCATGACATGACGGCGCCAATCTACACTCGCGCGCGCTTCCTGCCCTCTTCACGCGTGAAACATTGCGAGATCAGCGAATCGATCATTGCGGAAGGCTCGATCCTGCAGGGCGCGCGGATCCTGAATTCGGTGGTCGGCATTCGCAGCCAGATCGGACAAGACGTGGCGCTCGAGCGCGTGATGATGATGGGCGCGGACTTTTACGAAGATGAAGACGACCTGGATTACAACCGCCAGATGGGAATCCCGAACATCGGGATCGGAAGAGGTTCGATTGTCCGAAAGGCGATTATCGACAAGAATGCCCACATCGGGGAGAACGTTCGCCTGCTGAATGAAGAGCGGATCCTCAACTTCGACGGGCCGGGATATTACATCAGGGATGGGATCGTGATTGTCCCTAAGAATGGAATTGTCCAGAGCGGCACCGTGGTCTAAACACGGAGGCACAAAGGCAGGGGGAAGGAAAAAAATAGCCACAAGAGGGAAATTCGGGAAAAAATCCAAGTCAGACTAGTGATTTCATATTTTTGCAGTTCAAAAAATATGAAATCACTAGTCTGACTTGGATTTTTTCCCGAATTTCCCTCTTGTGACTATTTTTTTCCTTCCCCCCGGCCTTAATCCAATTCGGGATTCGTGGCGTGGCACGTCAAGCAAGTAACAGTCCCCTTCAGCTTCGCTTTGGCGCCAAACTCATCGCTGTTCAGGCGTGCGACCCACTTCTTCATCAGCCCGGCCATGAACGTCTTATCCTTCTCCAGGTCATCCACCATCGCGTCGCGCATTTTCGGTATCTTGCTGAAGTCGACTTGTTGCGAGACATGACAATCCGTGCACCACACGCGCCCATTCGCCGAATCCTTTAAAGGCGATTCCCATTTCGGATTCGGATGCTTGTTTCCCGGAGTGCTGTAGAGCGCCTCCACCCACATGTGCATGAAGTAGGCTTTCACAAACGGTGGAATCTTCGCCTTGTCGTCAGCCCCCGCGGCTCCCTCCTCTCCCGGCCGCGACAGCGGCGCTGCATTCGCGTCCACAATCGGCTTCGGCGAGTCTTCAAGCCGCTCGCCGGAGTTGACGACTTCCATGTTTTGACTGCAACCGCCGCAGGCCATTGCCAGCATGATCAGGACAATAAAACGATACTTCATAATGGCTTGGTACGTTTTGGATGCTCAACAACCCGGAGCATGCGAAACCTTCATTTCTTTAAATTGCCTGTTCTGGACTCTCACGGCGAGATCCAGGACGGCTTCGACCGCTTTCCGCGCCTGCGCCTGCAGGTCGGGCGTGTTCGCATATTTCTCGAGGACCGTGCGGCCCAGATGCACGTGCCATTCTTCGTCAGGCTGAATGCTATCGCGATACAGCTTCGCCGTCGCACTATCTCCTGCGGCTTCGCAGAACTCCATGAACTGCTCGTTCTTCTTCAAAGCGAGCGATTCGCGGGTAAACTGGGCGGCTCCAATTCGTTCGACGGTCGTTTTGAAGCCGGCAAGCAGTTGAAACATGGGCCCGTAACCGCCTTCAGCCGGATCGAAAGCGCTGAGATCCGCTCCCATCTTGCGGAGATGCTCCTCGATGAGCTTGTAGTGTCTGGCCTCGTCCCCGACCTGGCGCGCGAGCGCCAGTTTCACTTCGACCTCCGGCGTTGTCGGGATCCAAACGGCGGCAATCTCGCTCGCCTCGAGTTCGTTCTTCAACGCCATCTTCAATCGGCGCACGATCTCGGAACGGTCGACCGCGCCGAGTTTCGGCTCTTTGAGAAGATCGAGGCTCGCGAGCTTCTCGTGAACATCCCTTTCAAGCTCCTGAACAAAAGTCATAGGCTCGAATTATAGCGCACAGCGAAAGCGGCGCGCTGTGTGGTATCGTTGGGCTCCATGTCGCTATCCAGGAGACAGTTCTTCAGACGGCTGGTTAAGCCCGGCGAAAAGACTCGCGAAGATCGGGAAGCACGGTACGAGTTGATGCACAACCACGTCCGCACCAACATCCTTCCCTACGACTTCTGTTTGACGGCTTCCCAGGAAACGGAACTGTTCGCCACCGTACGTTCGGCGCTCGAGCAAACCAACGACGAGGAATTGTTCTCCTCGATCCTCCGCTTCAAAGTCGAAGAAGTTGCGGACAGGAAGATCCGGCTGTGGCGTGATGAGAATCAGCTGAATGAACAATTGAACCGTCTAAAAGAAATCAGAAATTCCGCCGCCGATTATGTCAGCGTGTTCCTGAATGGCCAGGCAACGCCTGCGGCCATCGAGCAGCTCAAGACGACCTGCGGAATTCAGGAATCCGGGGCCCTGGAGACGGAACTCCGCTCCCGGATACAGGACTGGATCATGAGAGTCGACGATGGCGAACTGGTCCAGTATGACGTCGTGACCGTCAAGGACCTTGTCTTTGCACAGCTCCGCTCGTGGTGCTAAGATTATTGGTTTGTTCGAGCCCTAGCGGGGCTGTCTTAGGAGTGACAGCATGACATGCGTTCGACCAACTTGAAGAAGTACAAGGACCTGCTCGAAAAGAAGAAAGATGAGTTACTGGCCGCAGCACCTGTGCGTACGCCGGCCGCAGAGCCCGGATCCAAGAGCGGTGACTGGATCGATCAATCCAGCCAGGAAAGCGATGTTCACGTTCGTCTTGCCCTCAAGCAAACCGATTCCAAACTCCTCCGCGCCATTGAAGAGGCAATTCACCGGATCGACCAGGGCACGTACGGAGTCTGCATGGAATGCGAAGACGGCATCGCTCCTGCCCGCCTCGAAGCCGTTCCCTGGACCCGCGTCTGCATCGACTGCAAAGCCAAGCAGCAGATCTGAAGAGCCGCTTACTGGCCAGTGCACATTCTCGCCGTCAGGATTTCCATGCGTGCCAGCTTGCTGCGAATCTCCGCCAGGTCCAGTGGCGTAATGTTCATAAACCGGAACGCAAAGAATTGCAATTCCCTGCGAATGAGCGTTCCCTCAAGGTGAAACATCGCGCCACGGCTCTGGAAATAGAGCTTGTGTTTGCCGCCGGATTCCACGTCAACGGACGGATCCGTTGTATAAATCAGCGCTCCGCCACGGCTCAGATCCAGCAGTTTCGCGACAAAATGGCTCTGGCCATTCGTATTGAACAAGACGATATCCTCTTCGGAAACGAGTGAGAACACTCTCCGGTGTCTCCTCCGCTCCTCTCCGGGATCAATAAAGTCCATCAATTCGACCTCCTTCACGCTACACCGCAACCTGAGTCAAACGCTCAAGCGCTTGTTTTGCGACCGTCATGTGCCGCGCCGAGGCGAGATCCCGCGCCATATCCAAACTCTCCTCATAAAGCACGCCCGCCGCTTCGTAATTCTTTTCCGCGATCATCAGTTCGGCAAGGTTCTGCAGCGCACCGACGACACCGACCTTTTCGCCCAGGCCATGAGAGAGCGCCAGTCCCTGTTCAAAGTAAGACTGCGCGGAAGCGAACTCTCCCAGCGACATTGCGATGCGTCCAAGCTCGGTCACCGTTAGGGCAATTCCGAGTTGATCGCCGTTTCGGCGAAACGCTTCCAGAGCCTCGCGCAAGTTTCGGTCGGCGGCGGCATAATCGCCGCTTGAAGTCAGATCCGCAGCCAGGTTTGTAAGGCAGGTCGCAACTGCGGACTCCTGCCGAAGCTTGCGAAACAGTTTCAGCGCCTCTTCGAACAGCGGCTTGGATCGATGGTGATCGCCCTGATGCTTGTACACGATCCCCAGATTGTTGAGCGTTGCCGCCGTACCGCGCTCGTCGTTCACCTCCCGCCGGATCGCAAGACTTTGCTCATAATGGAGCGACGCCTGCTCGTATTTGCCAAGCTGACAGGCAAAACTTCCGCAGCTGTTGAGCGCACGCGAGCGCTCGGCTGACAGGCCCTGCAGTTCCGGGCGCGCCAGCACTCGCTGGAGGCACGCCAGTC
>Ga0207090_1061_pt2 | contig 23693 bp, 20 predicted proteins | sample Alteio_BWMinHeat_50_FD_153565 | JGI IMG/M metagenome (GOLD analysis project Ga0207090, IMG submission 153565) | Enriched cells from forest soil in Barre Woods Harvard Forest LTER site, Petersham, Massachusetts, United States -... | ecosystem: Environmental > Terrestrial > Soil > Temperate forest >...
CAATTGATTCAGAATATTCTCACGACGCCGCGCCAGGGAGGGCTTCCCGGAGCACAGCCGGGCGGCCAGCAAATCGGCGGCGGCCTTGCCGGCGTGGCCAGCACCTCCGAGAATCCTTCGATTATGGTCTACAACGAGCGCACCAGTTACAACGAGTGGGAGTTCATCTTCGATTTCTCGAAGCAAAAGGGCGTGGTCAATCCCAATGTCGCGGGAGCAGTCGGTACGCCAGCCTCACAGATCGGGACTGTGGCCGGGCCGAATCCGCAGCCTGCCCTTCCCGGCTTGGGAACCGTCTCTAGTAGCCTCCAACAGCCGATCGGCACGGCGCCCGGAGCTGCGAATCCCGCAACCGGGCAAACTCCCGGGGGCCCTTCTCAAGGCCAGGTGCCTACCAATATCCGGATGGGGCGGCCCTGATCGGCGCTCAGCGCCGCTCTTTAGCGTGCCGCTCCCGCTCCGCCGCGCGCACCTGCGATTCGTTCATTCCGAAGTAATGGGCCACCTCGTGCCAGATTGTGTCTTCCACGAGTTGCGCGAGATGTTCCGGGCCGCGCGCCATACGTTCGTGCGGTCCCTGGAAAATAGTGATGCGGTCGGGCATTGAGAACGGCTCGAAGACGCTGCGCACTGTCAAGGGGCGGCCTTCGTATAATCCGAGCAGGGTGCCGCCGCGGCCCACGCGGCCGCGCGCGAGCTGCGCGGGCGTCGGCTCGGGCTCCACAACCACCGCGATATTCTTCAACCGCCGGCGGAAGCGGCCGGGAATGCGGGCATAAGCGGCGGAAACCAGGCGGTCGAATTCGTCGGGATGCATGCCTGCTGCTATTCTACTTTTTGCACGCATGACACAGAGACACGTGGTAGTGGCCATCGATGGGCCGGCCGGCGCCGGCAAGAGCACCATCGCTAAACGGCTGGCCGACCGGCTTGGGTTTATTTATATCGACACCGGCGCGATGTATCGCGCCGTAGCCCTATGGGCGCTGCGGCAGGGCGTCGAGACCAGCGACATGCACCGCATGGAACAACTGGCGCTCGCGGCGGAGATCGAGCTTGCGCCCGGCCGCATCCGGCTGAACCGCGAAGACGTCACCGAAGCCATCCGCACGCTCGAAGTGGCCAATGGCGCATCCAAAGTGGCGGTGATTCCCGGAGTGCGGCGGGCCATGGTGGCCAAGCAGCGCGCCATCGGCGAACGCGCCAGCGTGGTGATGGAGGGCCGCGACATCGGCACTGTGGTATTTCCCGATGCGGACGTCAAAATCTACCTCGACGCCCAACCTGAAGAACGCGTGCGGCGGCGCTTCCAGGAGGAGCGCGCAAAAGGAGGTACGGTCGTGGAAAGCGCGTTGGCCGAGCAGATGAAGGAGCGCGACCGCCGCGACACCGCGCGGGCGGATTCGCCGCTGGCGCAGGCTCCCGACGCGATCTACCTCGATACCACACCGCTCAGCATCGAAGAAGTAGAGGAAGCCATATTGAAAATCGTGCGCGCGCGAGTGACTAACGGAAAGGAAATCAGTTGAACGGTCTGTTGGTGATGAAGTTCGGCGGCACCAGCGTGGGCTCGGCCGAACGAATGCGCGCCGCCGCGCGGCTTGCGGCTCGCGAAAACCAGCAGCGGCCGGTTGCGGTGGTGGTCTCGGCGATGTCCAAGATCACGGACCTGCTGCTGGACACCATGCGTCATGCCGAAGCGGGCGACCGCGCAGGCATGGCCACGAACCTGGCGGCGCTGCGGTCGCGCCACGAAGACGCCTGCCGGCATCTGCTGCCGGAGACGCGCCACGCGCCGGTACTGGCCGCCATCCACGGGTTGATCGCGGAATTCGAGCGCATCGTGAACGGCATGGCGATGCTGAACGAGCGGCCGCCGCGATCGGTGGATGAAGGGTTGGCGGCGGGCGAGAGGCTCTCCGCGCTACTGGTCGCCGAGTGCCTGAACGCTGAAGGCACGCCGGCCGAAGCGGTGAACGCGTGGGACGTGGTGGTGACCGATGCCATGTTCGGCAACGCCTCACCGCTGATGGAGCCCACGCGCGAAAAAGCCCGCGCCCGTCTCCTGCCGCTGCTGGAAAAGCGGCTGCTGCCCGTGGTCACGGGTTTCAACGGGGCCACTGCCGATGGCCGCCCGACCACCCTGGGCCGCGGCGGTTCCGATTTCTCGGCATCGATCCTGGCAGCCGCGCTGGATGCCGCCGAAGTGTGGATCTGGACCGACGTGGATGGAATCATGAGCGCCGATCCGCGGCTGGTGCCCGATGTGATTGTGCTCGACGAGGTCACCTATGCGGAAGCCGCCGAGCTGGCCTACAACGGGGCCAAAGTGCTGCACCCCCGCACCTTGGCGCCGCTGGTGGATAAGCGCATTCCGGTGTGGAGCAAAAACAGCTTCGCGCCGGAGAAGCCCGGCACCAAAATCGTTCCGGGGATCGCGAAAGCGAATGGGGCCCGCGCCGTCGCTTCCATGGCTCAGGTGGCGCTGGTCTCCCTGGAGCCGGCCAGCGCGGAATTGACAGGTGTCCAGGTGATGGCCCGCGCGCTGGACGCTATTGCGCGGGTGAACGTGGAAGTGATGGCGTTATCGAGCTCCAGTTACCGCCAGAGCTTCTGCTTCCTGGTGCGTGCCGAGGAGCTGGAACGTACTTTACAGGCGCTTGAATCGGCCCTGGCGCTGGAGCTGGCGCACGGATACGTGAAACCGATCCACGTGGATGACGACGTGGGATTGCTAGCGGTAGTAGGAGAAGGCATGCAGGGAAAGCCGGGCCTGGCCGGCCGGATCTTCACAGCCATCTCACGCGAGCAGGTAAACATCATCGCCATCGCGCAAGGATCGAGCGAGCTGACCATCGCCATCGTAGTGCGCCGCGACGGCCTGGAGAAGGCCGTGCGCGCCGTGCATCGGGAGTGCGGGTTGGGGCGGGGGTGAAGGGCATCTCTCAGATCAGCGAGCCACTAACTGCTCCAGTGCAAGCCAGTCGCTCTCGCTCAAGCGCAGGTTGACAGACGCGACGTTCTCTTCGAGGTGCGAGACCGAGGATGTCCCGGGAATCGGCAGCATAACAGGCGAGCGGTGCAACAACCAGGCGATGGAGAGTTGCGCCAAGGAAACCTCATAGCGGCGCGCCAACTGGTCCAAAGGTCCGCCCGGCCGCGCCAATTTGCCGGCGCCTGCAGGAAACCAGGGAATGAAACCGAGTTTGTGCTGCTCGCAATACCGGAGCGCCGGCTCGTGCTCGCGATCCAACAGGTTGTACTTATTTTGCACGGTGACGACGTCAACGATCCGCCGCGCTTTCTCGATCTCCTCGGGTGTCACCTCCGAAAGCCCGATGCAGCGGATCTTGCCTTCTTTCTGGAAATCCCGGAGGGCTCCGAGGCTCTCCTCCATGGGCACTCGCGGGTCGATGCGGTGCAGTTGATATAGACTGATGCAGTCCACCCGCAGCCGGCGCAGACTCATTTCAAGCTGCTGCCGCAAGTATTCCGGACGGCCCACGGGCGCCCAGAGGTCGGGACCCTGCCGTGTCAGTCCACTTTTGGTGGCGATCACCAGGCCGTTCGGGTAGGGCCACAGAGTGTCACCGATCAACTGTTCGCTTACCTCCGGACCATAGGAATCCGCGGTATCGATGAAGTTAATACCGAGATCGATCGTCCGCCGCAAGACCCGCCGGGCTTCGTCCGGATTTAGGGGATCCCCCCAAATTCCGGGTCCAGTTAGACGCATGGCGCCGAAACCCAGACGGTGCACCGTAAGGTCAGGCCCTATCGTGAATAGGCCGCTATCCGCAGCCGTAATTAACGCCGAATGCATTCAATATTCATCCTTTCTTCATTCGCCACTAGTGCGCTGGAGCCGTGACCGAAGGCCCGGCGTGCGGTTCTCTGTGCCACGAGCGGAGCCGGAACCCCAGCGCGATCAAGATGATCCCGGAAACAAGAGCATAGGCGCCCACCCAGAGGGCGATGACCAGCGCACCGGCAATTGGAGCGATCATCATCAGAATACCGAAAATCAGGGAGGCAATTCCGCTCAGCGCGAGCAGCCATTCGCCCTCGATGTGCCGCCTCAGCCGCACTGCAGCGGTGATTTCGAGCACCCCGGTAACCACTGCCCATGCCGCGATCACATACACCAGGGCGATCGCCGTGATCGCGGGCCAAAGTATCGTCACAACCGAAGCCGCGATGCCAACCAGGCCTTCGATCACTAGAATGCCCCAGCGCTCGTGCGCCTGGACCGCCCGCACGGCGGCTGCCAGATTCAGGGCTCCATCCACCAATGAATAAGCCCCAAACAGAAGGACCAATGCCGCCAGCGTGATCCCGGGCCAAATAAATGTAAGCACGCCCACTACGACCCCTAGGATTCCGCGAATCACGAGCGCCCACCAGTTTTTCGCAAGTACGAGATTCATACCGTTCCTTTCACTCCTTTTTCGTTCGAATTTGTCCCACCGGCTTCACCGCAGGCGTCCGCGCCACAGGCCCTGGTGAATCGAACTCTGCAGATCCCAATTTCCCGAAGCCTGCTAGTCCAGACACCCCTCAAAACGTGTAGGCGACGGCCATATTTGCATGGTCGCCCAGATTGTCCGCCGCAAGCTGGTTTCGGTAATTGGTGAGAAAGCGGCGCCATTCCCAGGCGAATGTCACGTTTGGCGAAAACTTGTACATGAGGTTCACCATGTAAGTCTGGTTCTTCGCGCGTGTGCCGGTGGTCAGGTTACGAAGTTCGGGCGCATCGATACCGTAGGCGGTGTTAGTCTGCCACTTCGCGGCCCAATTGAACTGGGCTTGCATCCAGCCACCGCGCGTGCCGATGCCGTGCTCGCCCGGCGTGCCCGGCGCCAGATAGCTCTGGCCGATATCCCCAGTGAAAATGCCTAATGCGCGACCGCCGAAGATTTCGCCCGAAAGCGCAAACCACTTGAGCAGCGGAAGATTGTAGTCGAGACCAACACCCCATGCCTGGAAATTACGCACTAACGTCTCAGTGCCGATGGTTGCGACGTTCTTCGCGGGATTCCAGTGACCGCTCACACCCACTTCGGCCTGACGATCACCCAGTGAAGTGTCGAGCGCGACGCGAGACTCAACCGCAGGCCCGCGGCCCAACTCTCCGGCCTTCGGTTCCCTCAAGGTTACGAAAGCCGCCGCGTTGTCACCGACGTTCGGATCGAGCGCTGCCAGTTGCCACAAAAAGCGCCGTCCCTGTCCCAAGTCGTGGCGCCATTCGGTTCTGATCTGCGGTGTGCGGATCCACAAGTTACCGGAACCCGACATGGCAGGAATTGCGAACTCGGCCAGCGATGTGGGATTGAGTGGCGCAAAGATCGCCCAGTCCTGTCCGGCCTCCAGGGAAAAGTTCGTCCAGTCCAGACGGCCGAAGGCCAGGCGCAGGCGCAGCATATCCATGCTGATGCCATTGGTCAGTGCCGCCTTGCCGCCGAAGAAATCCATCTCCACCTCGCCACTCAATCGGGCACCGCTAATTACCGGTCCCTGGTAACGCAAGCCGAGCCGTGTCTGGCGTGCAGTCATGCCAAAGTTCTCTACTGGCCCGGGCGCGTTCGGGCTCGCGAAGAGAGGGATATCGGTATTGTTTGACGAAGCAGTGTTGTAAAACGAATTCCAGAGTAGCGTGCCGAAGATGGTTGCAGGAAACTTAGATTGCGCTGTTACGGACCCTTCCGCCGGCGCCGACTGCGGCCGCTGGGGCGGTTGCACCGCGTAGGCAGGCGACTGGCTTTGCACCGCCAGGGGTCCGCTAGTCGCAACGGCCTCGACTCCGTTCTGGACGCGGGCGGCTTCGGTATTGTCGAGCAAACCTTTCTCTTGCAGGATCGAGGTCAGCAGCCGGACGCTCTGTTCCGTGTCCAGTTGCTCTAGCCGGCTGAGATCCGTCTGACTGATCAGACCTTTTTCTCTGAGAACTCTGGCTAATTCCCGAGCAGACGATTGGGGCCAGGCTAGCGTTCCCGCAGCTAACACGAATAACGGAACAACGAGTTTTTGACGCATCTCAGTGCCAAGCCGGGTAGCAAACGAACTTGCACACCACGAACTTTCCATCGCACACGCACACGAAGGGCCATGGCCAGCAACCGGATGAATCAGCGACTGAACGCAGGCACAACCCGATGCGTCGTAGTCGCCAGTTCGACAGCATTCTTTCGACATGGTGTCGGCTGTTCGACACTACCGGCGCGACTTTCAGCTTCAGTCAAGCGCTTCGCCGTTTGGTCCCGTATGGCGGGCAAGCGGGGCGAACGCCTGAATCTGTTGATCGGCTTGGCACCCCTGTTTGCTCGTACCGCGGGCTGCCCCTTCGGTTGGCGCACGACATGCTCTAAGACTCGGCAGCATATCGCGGGAAGGAAAGCAGGACCATGGACACCAGTCGCAGAGACTTCTTTAAAATTTCCGCAATGGGAGGCGCCGCCGTCTCTTTCTTGGGCTTCGATCTGGCGCCGGCCTATGCCCAGCTCCAGGAACTGAAAATCGCCCGCGCCCAAGAGACTCGCTCGATTTGTCCGTATTGCGCCGTCGGATGCGGCGTTCTCATTTATACGATCGGCGACAAGGCCAAGAACGTGACCCCTCAAGTGATCCATGTCGAAGGCGATCCGGATCATCCGACCAATCGCGGCACGCTGTGCCCGAAAGGCGCATCGCTTCACCAGGACATCCTGAATCCACGGCGGCTGCTGAAGCCAGAGGTTCGCAGGCCGGCATCGGATCACTGGGAAGATATTTCGTGGGACCAGGCGCTGGACGAGATTGCGCGTCGCATCAAGAAGACCCGCGACGACACCTTCGTTGAAAAGGATACGCAGGACCGCACCGCGAACCGCTGCGAAGGCTTCGCCTGGATCGGCGGCTGCACGGACACGAACGAGTTCAATTATCTCGTCGTGAAGACGATGCGTAGCCTGGGAGTCACCTACATAGAAAACCAGGCCCGCGTTTGACACGGCCCCACGGTCTCCAGTTTGGGGCCAACTTTCGGACGCGGGGCGATGACCAATGGTTGGGTGGACATCAAGAACACCGACATGATGTTGGTGATGGGTGGCAACCCTGCCGAAAATCACCCCTGTGGATTTAAGTGGGCGATGGAAGCGAAGCGGGATCGCAATGCAAAGTTGATCGTGGTGGATCCGCGCTTCACGCGCACGGCGGCAACCGGAGACCTGTTCTGTCAAATCCGGGCCGGAAGCGATATCGCATTTCTTGGAGGCGTGATCCGCTACGCGATCGAAAACAACCGCATCGCGAAGGAGTACCTGACAAATTTTACCAACGCGGCGTTTATCGTCAAGGAGGGTTTCAAGCTGCCTGAGGACGGATTGTACTCGGGCTTCGATCCGGCGACTCAGACCTACGATCAATCGAGCTGGAATTACGAGGCGGACGGCGGCGCGTCATCCGCCGGATTGCCGGCGAAGGTCGCCTATGACCTCACGATTGAGAACCCCCGCTGCGTGTTTCAGTTATTGAGAAAGCAATATTCGCGCTACACGCCGGAAATGGTCGAGCGCGTTACTGGCGTTCCAAAGGAGCAGTTCCTCAAAGCCGCGGATCTGTTTACTTCGATCCGAACCAACGGCGATATGAAAAAGGTGGCCACCATCATGTACGCCGTGGGATGGACCCAACACAGCTTCGGCACGCAAATCATCCGCACGGCCGCAATCCTTCAGTTGCTGCTGGGGAACGTGGGGCGGGCCGGCGGCGGCGTTAACGCTCTGCGCGGGCACTCCAACATTCAAGGCGCAACCGATATGGCCGGACTGTTTGACTCGCTGCCGGGTTATTTGAAGGCCCCCATTCCGAGCGACGTCGATTTTAAGACTTACATGACCCGCACCACGCCCACTGCCTCAAAGCCGGCTCCGTGGGATTCGTTCAATTATTACTCAAACACCTCGAAATTCGCCGTCTCGTTTCTCAAAGCTCTGTACGGCGACGCTGCGAAAAAAGAAAACGACTGGGCGTTTCACTACCTGCCGAAGGTGGACCGCAATTACTCCTGGACCGAAATCTGGGACAACATGTATCGTGGCGGGGTCAAAGGGATGTTCGCTTTCGGCATGAACGGCGTATGCATCGGTCCTGATTCCCAAAAAAATATCGAAGCTCTGAAGAGAGCCGATTGGCTCGTCGTCGGCGAGATTTATCCGGATGAGACCAGCGAATTCTGGAGATCGCCGGGAATCACTCCGGAGGAGATGAGGAAGATCAACACCACCGTCTACCGCCTCCCCTGTGCCGGATTCGCGGAAAAAGACGGCTCGATGACCAACTCAGCCCGGTGGTTGGTGTGGAAGAACGCCGCCGTGCCGCCTCCGGGCCAGTGCCGGCTCGATCAGGATATCGTGGCTCAAATCTTCCTCAAGGTTCGCGATCTGTACAAAAGTGAAGGAGGAAAGTTCCCGGATCCGATCCTCAATCTTACCTGGGCATATGCTGTGCCCGAACATCCCTCGCTCGGCGAAATCGCCAAGGAGGTCAACGGCAAGGCGATCGCGGATATTGTGGATCCGAAGACGCACCAGGTCGTGCTTAAGGCCGGGCAGCAGTTGCCCGGGTTTGCGCTGCTGAAAGACGACGGCACAACGTCCTGCGGCAACTGGATCTATTCAGGATCCTGGACCGAGGCGGGACCGCAACTGGCGCGCCGCGGGACCGAAGACCCGTCCGGCCTGGGCATCTTCCCGAATTGGGCATGGTCCTGGCCGGCGAATCGGCGCGTGCTGTATAACCGCGCCTCGTGCGATCCATCCGGCAACCCGTGGGATGCGACGCGCAAACAGGTTTGGTGGAACGAAGACGCGCAACTCTGGGTCGGTAACGACGTGCCCGATTTCAAAGCCGATTCGCATCCGAAGGACCACATGGGTCCGTTCATTATGAACCCCGAGGGCGTCGGCCGGATCTTCGGGCCGCTGGCGGCGTTCGCCGACGGTCCCTTCCCGGAGCATTATGAACCGATCGAGAGCCCGGTCGCAAATCTGTTCCATCCGCAGCATTCGAATAATCCGGTGGTGAAAAAATTCTCGACTCCGGCGGACAAGTACGGCACCACAGCGGAAGGCTTCACCGTGATCTGTACCACCTACCGCCTCACCGAGACCTATCATTACTGGACCAAAAACAATCCAGTGAACGTCGAGATCATGCCCGAACCGTTCGTCGAAATGCCGGTGGAACTCGCGCAGGAGTTAGGCATTCGCGGCGGGGATAAGGTAAAGGTCACCAGCGCGCGAAGCTTTTATATCGCGAAGGCCTTCGTCACCAAGCGCATCAAACCGATGATGATCGACGGCAAGAAGATTTATCAGATCGGCTTGCCGATCAACCAAGGTTACCGCGGCATTCAGGAGGATGCGGGCAAAGTGGCCAAGACGATCGCCAATCGGCTCACGCCCACCGTGACGGATCCCAACTCTCATACTCCGGAATTCAAGGGATTCCTCGTGAAGATCGAGAAGGTGTAGGTGCATCCATGAGCCAGGCATCCGCGCAAATTCGAAAAATCTCCGGCCATCCGGGACCTGTTCCGGGTGCTAATGTCGAGCCGATCTACACCGTCTGCAAGCTGATCGACACGACTACCTGCATCGGTTGCAAAGCCTGCGAAGTCGCGTGTCTTGAATGGAACGGGTATCCATTCCGCGAGACGGTGTTCGACAACTCCTATCAGACCATGCCCGAGACGGCGTGGAATTACTGGAATCTCATCAAGTTTAACGAAGTGGAGAGCGCAGACGGCAGCGTGAGCCTCCTTATGCGCAAGGATCAATGCATGCACTGCGCCGAGCCGGGCTGCCTCGCCGCATGCCCGGCCGACGGTGCGATCGTGCAGTACTCCAACGGCATCGTCGATTTTCAGCAGGACCACTGCATCGGTTGCGGCTATTGCGTTAACGGGTGTCCGTTCAACATCCCGAAGTTCGATCCGACTACGAAGAAGATGTTCAAGTGCACCCTCTGCGTCGACCGCGTCACCGAGGGTCTGGAGCCTGCATGCATCAAGAGCTGCCCTACCGGCTGCCTGCATTTCGGAACCAAGGACGACATGAAAGATCTCGCCGAGACGCGGGCTCAGCAACTGCGCGAGCATTACGGATTCGCGAAGGCCGGCGTCTACGATCCACCCGGTGTCGGTGGGACCGGCGTCATCTATGTTCTGCATGACATGACCAATCCCGAGGCGTACGGCGGTTTACCCAAAGATCCGCACATCCCCTGGGTAGTCCGGCTTTGGAAGGGGCCGGCAAAGTGGATCGGCAATCTCGCTATGCTCGGCGGTGTTTTGGGTGTAGTGATTCACTATATGCGTTTCGGCCCGAAGCGCGTAGAAGAGCAGGAGGAGAGGAAAGGCGGAGAATCATGAGTTCGGCGCAAACGATCCCAGGTTCGCGCGAGACTCGGATCGTCCGTTATACCCTCGATGAGCGGATCCACCACTGGCTGGCGGGCGTCAGCTACGTGTACTGCTTGATCAGCGGCCTAGCGTTCTGGTCGCCATACTTGTTCTGGCTCGCGGCGCTGGTTGGGGGCGGAGCCACGGCGCGCTTCTGGCATCCGTGGTCGGGTTTGATCTTTGCGATCTCGGTTCTGTGGATGTACAAGCTTTGGGGCAAAGACATGGCCACCACGGACGGAGACCGGGCCTGGTCAAAGGCGATGAAATATTACGTTCAGAACGAGGACGAGAAGCTTCCGCCCATCGGCCGTTTCAACCAGGGCCAGAAGACGTTTTTCTGGCTAATGCTCTACGGCGCGATTCTGCTGCTGCTTTCGGGACTCGGACTGTGGTTCATCGAATCGATTCCGGCGTGGCTCCGCCATCTTTCCATCGCCGTGCACGTGATCGCTGCGCTCGCAACCATCGCCGGGTTCATCATACACGTCTACATGGGAACCGCGATGGTCCGCGGCGGCTTCAACGCGATCGTTACAGGAGAAGTGACTTCGTCGTGGGCTCGTCATCATCACAGGCTCTGGTACGAACAGGTCACGAAAGGGACGTCCGGACAGAAATGATTCGATCCAAGTGGGATCAGCGGATCGAGCGTGCCGGCGGTTTGGCAGCCGCACATCCGTTTGCGGCTGAAGTGTTGCAATTCTACAAACGTATCGCCACGTTCCAGCAGGCGCTCTATTCTCATGGCGCGGGAACCTGTGGCAGCGAATCCGGAAAGAGTGTTTCCACTGTGCCCGGGCAGCACCTCAATGTCAATCTCTTGCTGCCCAAGTTCGGCGAGTTCCTTTCCACCGTCGAGGCATGCGCACCCGAGCCCATTGCCCAGTCTGCCCGCGATTTGTGCGCACAAGGGGCCGGCCGATGGCAGGATTCGCTTAGCTCCTTTTGGCGAAATGCATCGGATTTCCAGCCGAATTCCGGACAGCCCGGCATGCTCCTGGCATGGATTTTTCTGCAGCCTCACGCAGAGTACCTGGCTGATCATAACGGGGGCGTCTCTCGCGAGGAGACTCTAGCGGTCTGCCCCTTTTGCTCCGGAAAACCTATGGTGGGTGTACTGCGACCTGAAGGGGATGGGGCGAAGCGATCTCTGATTTGCTCGATGTGCGCCACGGAATGGACATATGGCCGAATCATCTGCCCGGCGTGCGGTGAGGAAGCGGTCGAGAAACTCGCGATCTACACCGCAAGTCAATTCGACTATATTCGGGTCGAGGCATGCGACACCTGCCGCCGTTACATCAAAACAGTGGACCTCACCAAAAATGGACACGCCGTTCCGGTTGTGGACGAATTGGCGACGATGCCGTTAAATCTCTGGGCCCAAGAACACGGATACGTAAAATTGCAGGCCAACTTACTGGGAATTTAGGTTTCGGGTATCGTTCTAAGGGAGATTGTACACGATGACGCGCCCGGTGATTTTCGGCACGGGCCAATTTGCGGGGCTCATGCCAGCAGCCACAGCTACGCGTTGGTGTCCGCCTGTCTGATAAGTAATAACACCGCCTCCGAGAGCTGCACCGGTCGCGTTGCGCCACAACACCGATCCGTTACCGGCGTCTAGGGCCAGCACATCGCCATTCAAATCCCCGGTGAAGACCACGCCGCCCGCGGTGGGGGTGACGGCCGCCACCATGGGCGTGGGCGATTTGTACTTCCAGCGCACGCGTCCGGTGTCGGCGTCGATGGCGGTGAGCCAGCCGCCCCACATTTCTTTTGGATCGTTGCGGCCGAAGGGATGTTGAGGGTCCGAGCCGGGCCAGATGGAGCCTCGCTTACCAGTGAGCGTAGCGGAGTCGGCAACCTTCACAGCGGTGCACCAATCCACGCTATTGACCAGTAGTAAATTCAAACTGGGGTGAAACGCCGGGCCATTCCATTCAGTACCGCCTTGCGTTCCCGGGCAAAAATGTGTTTCCGTGTTTGCATTTAATGGCGCTTTGACGTTGGTGCGCGTGGTGACCGGCGTGGCGTAAACGATTTTGAGCGGCTCTTGCGAGGACGCTCCTCCCGGAGCCACGCCCGAACGGTCCACTCCATACAGAATTCCGTCTTTGCCGGCTGCGGCGGCGATCTGGCGTCCGCCACGGGTACGAATCAGCGCTGGAGGCGCGGTCATGTCCCAGTCGTGAAAATCCTTCTTGACGGGTTGAACGTAGCGCAGCATGGTTCCGGTTTTGGCGTCCAGCGCGATAACGGAGGTGGTATAAAGATTGTCGCCGGGATGCAGAGCGAGAAGAAAATCGGGCGCCACATTTCCGGTGGAAACCCACAGCACGCCTGCATCGGGATCGAGGCTGTAGCTGGTCCATGTGGCACCGCCAGTCGGTGGGTTGCGATCGCTCAAATTTTTCCAGGTGGCCCGCGCGGGGCCCGAATCGGGCACCACATTAAACCGCCAGAGCTGGTGGCCATCGGCGGCGCTTAAGGCGTAGATGCGTCCGGTGACTCCGAAATTGTCGCCGCCCGCATTGCCCGCGAAGACCATTCCGTTCCACGCAAGGGGCGCCATCGGAACGGAATCCCCATTGGCCGGATCGCCCAGAGCCGCTTCCCACACAGGTTGGCCCGTTGCGGCATCCAGCGCGAAAACGTGCGCGTCGCCGGCGCCTCGAAATAACTTGCCGTCCAGATAGGCGGCTCCTCGGTTGACACCGAGCCCGCCCGCCGGACCCGGCCGGCTGTACTTCCACTTCAAGGCGCAGTTGGATGCATCCACGGCATAGGTGGTGTTGTAGGTCGTGAAGTAGAGCACCCCCTGCACCATCAGAAGGCCGCTTTGGAAGGCGGTGGTTTCACCCGTGTCATACGTGCAGGCAGGGCGCAGGGATTGCGCGTTGCCAGGGGTGATCTCGCCAATAGGCGAGAAACGGGTGGCGCTGAGGTCGCCGTTGTAGGAAGGCCAGTCGCCGGACTGTGAGAGCCCCGCTTGACTGAGGAGTCCGAGAGAAATAACAATCAAATACAGTTTTGTTCGATGCATGCGTTCCACAGGATTTGATTTTCCACCAACGCCGGGAGTAAGGCAAGGCACTCGCCGCCTATCCGGAAGTTGGCTGGGGAGTGGCGAGGTTCCTACCATAACTATTGACATTGCTTTAACACGCGTCCATACTGAGAAAAACTTCTCTAGGGGAGCCGGCGCTAAGCGCGGCGCGGTTGGGCGCTGCTTGCGGTTTTCCACTCCCGGTTAGCCGCTGAACCTCGTCAGTTTCCGGCCCACATCCTTGACTTGAACTGGAGGTAGGCTGTAATGCGTGATCGACGATTGTTGTGGGTATGCATTCTTCTGGCAGGTTCGAGCCTGACCGCGGGGCTGGTGTTCGCGCAGTCCCAAGCCAATACGGGAACAATCGAGGGAGTGGTGAACGACCCCTCGGGCCGTGCGGTTCCGGGCGCGAGCGTCACTTTCACAAACACCGGAACGAACTTTGGGCGAACCGTCCAAACCGATGACGAGGGCCGGTTCCGTGGCCTGTTGCTGCCGTTGGGTCCCTACAAAGTAACCGTTAAAGCCGCGAACTTCGGCACGCTGGTTCGCGAGGGCCTTGACTTGGCAGTAGGCCAGACCATTACCTTGACCCTAGCGCTAGGTATTTCGCAGGTGGAACAGGTGGTCTCGGTGACCGCAGACGCTCCCATCATCGAGACGGGCCGGGTTGAGGGATCGACTTACCTGAATACGCGATCGGTACAGGACCTGCCGAACAATGGAAGAAATTTCCTGAGCCTCGTTCCGCTCACGCCAGGCGTATCCATCGTGCAAGGCCCGGATGGCGATGAAATCTCGATCAACGGCCAAAAGGGGATCAACAACAATGTCACGATCGACGGCGCCGATGACAATAACCCGTTTTTCGGCGAGCAGCGGGGAGGACAACGCCCCGCATTTACCGTCAGCCTGGACGCCATCAAGGAATTTCAAGTAGTGGCCGACAGCGCTCCAGCCGAATTCGGGCGCAGCTCCGGAGGGTTCATCAACGTCGTAACTAAATCGGGAACCAACGAGGTGCACGGCAGTGCGCACGAATATCAAAAATGGACCGGTCTGACCTCTCGGCTTTCCGATGGCACCCGCTTGAGCGGGTTTGCTCAAGAGCAGTTCGGCGGCACGTTCGGGGGGGCAATTCGAAAAGACAAGCTATTCTACTTCGGCGCCTATGACCAGCAGTACTTCACGCAAACCAAGCAGAACAACCCTAACCGCATCGACCCAGTGCTGGTCAACTTTTTCGCCACCAAGTTGGGGGACCCGAATGAGAACGGTCCCATCACGCGCGAGAATAACGCGATCGCAACCCTCGGGAAGATCGACTGGTACGCCAACCAGAAGAATCTGTTCACAGCGCGCTATAACTATGCCCATGCCCGCCAGCCCAACGGCACCTTCGACGTAGAACAGTGGGGACGCAGCGCCAACGCGGTGGAACGCGACTTTTCCAACACCATCAGCACGCAGCTTAATACCACTTTCACACCGAGCACGCTAAACGAGCTGCGCTTTCAATTCTCCAGGGAAGACCGGCCGCGCGACTACAACGGACCAAACCTGCCTGGAGAGAGCCGGCCGTTCCCGGATACGGGAATCGATTTCGCGGGACAATACCGCTTCGGCTTGCCGTTTTTCATCCCGGTAAAGGATTTCGACACGCGCTTCCAGGTGAATGACAACCTGTCGCTGATCCGCGGAGCTCATAATTTCAAGGTCGGCGTGGAATTGAACCGCACTTCTACGACGCAGACCTTTCTCGGGTTCGCCAACGGCCGCTTTCTCTTCGATAGCGTGCAGGGGTTCATGAACTATGTGAATATCGGCCCTAAATTCGTTGAGTGCTCGGATTTGACCACGAACAACTTCGGAACTTGCCCGACGGGGACTTCGATTACGGGCCCGCTGCTCCTGTTCCTTCAGTTCGCGGGAGTCGGCGGCAAAAGCGTCAATCAGGCTGGCACACAGAGCATTCCCCAACTGGAACCCGCTCTGTTTGTTCAGGACAAGTGGCAGATCCGTCCGAACCTTACTCTGAGCTATGGCCTCCGCTGGGACGCCCAGGTCGAGCCGGATCCCATCACGCCTGCCAGCCAGGTCTTCTTCGCACCGTTCATTGGCAAGTCGGGCTTTCCTTCGAACGGAAACATTCCTTCGTCGTGGAAGCAGTTTCAGCCGCGGCTAGGCGTTGTATGGGATCCCAGCAAGAAAGGGAAGACGGTGATCCGGCTGGGCGGCGGAATTTACTATGCGCGCACGCCCGGGCTGGACTTCGCGAGCATCCGCTCCACCAATGGTTCGGTGGGCCAGACGATTGCCAGCGGCTCGTTCGGTAACGGCTTCGGCGCCCCGCCGCCCGCGTATACGCAGCTCATTCCGAACGCAGGCAGTGCGCCCCCGGACCATCCGGACGTCTACGTGGCCGACAAGAACTTCACCAATCCAAGGACGTACACGTGGACCTTCGCCGTGGAACAGGCTCTCACCGACAGCCTCAAAGTGTCGGGCGCCTTTACCTACACCAAGGGAGTGCACGGCAACCGTTTTGTGAACCGCAACGATCCCGTCTTTGGCTCACCTTTCAGCGCCGGACTGGGCGCGGACAACAAAAACGGGATCGGCACTTTGTGGACCGAGGAGAGCTCCGCCAAATCGCTATTCCGCGCGCTGACGATTGGCATGCAGCAGCGGATGTCGCGGCACTTCCAATTTTCGATGAACTACCAGCTCTCGGAAGACCTGGCGGATGACGACAACGAACGCGATCCGTTCACCCTTCGCTACGCGGTGGCCAACAACTTCAAGCCGGAATACGGATTCTCGGACCGCGACGAGCGGCACCGGTTCAATGCGTTTGGACTCTGGGAAGGACCGTGGGGAATTGAGTTCTCTCCGCTGATCAGCTTCCACACCCCGCAACCCAAGTCGTTCGGAAACACCCCGCAAGACCGCATCCTGGCCAACGGCTACATCATCAAGCGCAATACACTCTGGAAGGACAACACATTTTTCGCCTTTGACTTCCGCGCAGACAAGAACTTCAAAATTGGGGAGCGCTTCCGGTTGCAGGCGATTGTGGATGCCTTCAACCTGACCAATCGAGCCAATCCCAAGCACCCCGAAACGACGGGCTTGCTGTTCAACTTCGACGGGACCGTGCAAAGCGGCCTGGGCGATCCACGCCAGGCGCAGTTGGGGCTGCGACTGTTGTTTTAATTTCCTGGCGGTCCAGTTCCCTTGTAATGATGGAGGAATGGAATCGCACAGAGGACTCCTCGGCCCCATTTTGACGTCGGACCTGCTGCCCAAGATCGACGGCCTTCTGATCGAATTACTCCGATCGCTGGAACCGCACGATTGGGAGGCGCCGACGGTCGCTCGCCAATGGAAGGTGAAGGATGTCGCGGCGCATCTGCTGGATACGCAACTGCGCAAGCTCTCGATAGTTCGAGATGGCTACGTTGACGAAGCTCCGGTGATTCGCTCTCCGGCGGATCTCGTGGCGCTGATCGACCGGCTCAACCAACAGGGTGTCCAGGTATACCGGCGTTTGAGCCCGCGGGTTCTTATTTGCATGATGGAAGAGGCTTCGCGTCAGAGCGCGGAGTTTCACCGGTCACTGGATCCATTTGCCCCGGCCGCGTTTGCCGTAAGCTGGGCAGGCGAGACTACGTCGCCAAACTGGTTCGATACCGCCCGCGAGTTAACCGAACGTTGGCATCATCAACAACAGATCAGGCTCGCTGTAGATCGCCCGGGAATCATGACGCCGGAGTTCTACCGGCCGGTCCTGGATTGCTTCATGCGCGCTCTGCCGTTTTCATACCGCGATGTCGCGGCCGATCCGGGGACTCTGCTACAGTTCGACATTTCCGGTGACTGTGGCGGAACATGGTTCCTTCGCCGCCACGACAGTTCGTGGCAGTTCGTGCCAGACTCGCGCGAGCGAGCGACTTCGCGCGTGACCATCCCGCAGGAGATCGCCTGGCAGATTTTCACCAAAAGAATCGACCGGGCGTCGGCCGCCGCCCACGTCCAGGTTGATGGAGGTCGCGAACTGGGTCTTCACATTCTGGGGATGACGGCGATCGTCGGATAGATGCGAGCATACGCGGTTGGCAGGCAAAAGCGCCTGCCCCACGTCCTCGGTTGCAGTTACTTGACGTCGGGCAAGGTGTAAGCAATCGCCAGCGACGCCCAGCTCGCGCCGGCTGCCGAAATCCACTGGTTGTGGCCGAAAGGATAGCCGCTCTCGAAGTAAGGCTGCACCGGATACGAATGGGTCTTCACCAACCACGACCCGTCCGGATATTGGTTTTTTAACAGGTACGCAATACCCTTGCGGTAAAGTTCGGCCGTAACGGGAATGCCGGCCTCGTGCAGCGCATAGAGAGAGAGCCCCGTGGCGTAGGCATCGGGGGCGAATTGATCCGCTTGCGGCCAGCCGCCATCGGGACGCCGTTGGGCGATCACCTGCCGTGCCGCCGCCTCGACATCCGGCTGCGCGGCCTTCGTCCACACCAGACCCATCAATCGCATGCTGTTCTCTTCGGCGGAATGCGGCTCGGCGGCCAGCAGCCAGCGTTGTGCCCGGCGCAGTTTTTCGTCCCACTCGTTTTTGTGGCCCGCGAGCGGATAAAGGGTCATGGCGCGCACGGCCATGGCGGTGGTGGTGATGATGCCCCCCTCCGCGGGCGGCCGCGAGACTCCGTTACCGAGCCAACGCCCATCCGGCATCTGCAGCGCCGCGGCCAGGTGGGCGTAGGCGGCCGTTATTTTGTCGAGAGGATGCCGCTCGGCGGCAAACGCCGCCATGATATAACCCAGGGTGACGGAGTTCCCCGCAAGCTCGTCGCCCTGCAATGCATCCTCCGCCGCGGTTTGCGAAAAGGCCAGAATCTGGTTGAGATTCTTCCCGACCATCTCCTCATTCACTGCGATTCCTTTTCTACGCGCCACCGCCGCCAGCTCCGCCGGCAGAGCCTGACTGTGGCAAGTGATGCACCGGCGCTTCTGAAACACGACCGGGGCCGCGGGCAGCAACAAAGCCAGGCTCCGGCTCAGCGAAATGGCGGGATCGGTAATGGCCTGCGTTTCTAGCGCAGGGTAAATCTGCTGGCGCGGACCCTTGCCTCTTTTCGCGCCATACTGCTCGAGCACGTCGATCCGGCCCTGGTCGCCTCGATACATAGCCCAATCCAGCGGCCGCTCTCCCTCGGAATCCTCGGCGTTGGCGTCGGCGCCCTTTTCGAGCAGCACCTTAAGAGTTGCCGGGCTGGCTTGTTCCGAAGAGGCTGCAGTCATCAACGGCGTACGGCCGTAGGGGCCTGTCTTAGCATTCACGTCGGCTCCCAGGCCGATCCATTTCTCGATCAGAGTGGGGTCGTGCCAGGTTGCGCCATAAGCGAGAGCGTCGCGGTCGATTTTTATGCCCTTCGACGTCAGGTATTCGAGAGTAGCCAGATCGTGTCGGGCGAAGCGGCGCCCGGGTGAAGCCCCCGGGTAGCCGGGTTCGTTGGGATCGCATCCGTGCTCCACCAGGAAGCGCACCACCGCAACATCCGCAGTCAAGGTGGCGCGGCCCAGTGCGTGCACTTTGTTTCGGTCCCTGGCGTGGATATCGGCGCCTTTATCGAGCAGCAACTGCAAAATATCGACGGTCCCGGGATAGCTGGCGGCGACGAGCAGCGGCGTCCGCTGCAGGTTGCTGGAGCGCGCGTTGACGTTCGCGCCGTGCGCCAGAAGCAGCTTAACCTTCGCCACATCGGGGATAGCCCACATCAACGCTGTCGCGCCGGCGGCGTTAGGGGCGTTGGGATTGGCGCCGCGATCGAGCAACGCTTGTACGCAGTCGGCGCCCGCGTAAAGCGCCGCCGCCATCAGAGCGGGAGTACCCTCCGCATCCTGCGCGTTGGGGCTAAGCCCACGGCTGAGCAGGCGCTTCACGGCATCGGTGTCGGCTTTCTGAATAGCTTGAAATAAAGGCTCAACGGGAGCCGCGTCCGCGCCCCAAAGCCGGAAGGCAAGCGGCAAAACGAGCAGCGATGCACGAACCGACATCGTCTCCTCCTGTGTCAGTATATTGTACAATTGGTTCGATTTGTTGCGAGCAGGCACGAAAGGAGACGCTTCATGAAATTCCCCAGACTCAGGGTACTGGCCAGCGCGGTTGCATTACTGGCGATGCCCTCGCTGCCGCTGTGCTCCCAGTCCACGGATATGACGCCACAAGAAAAAGCGAACTTGAAACTAGTGCTCGACTGGTGGCGTGAGGGCCTGGTGGCTGGCCACTCCGAGGTAGTGACGAAATATTTCAACGAAGACGTGGTTCAGCATAACCCGAATTTTCCGCAGGGACGTGCCGCCATCGAAGCGCTTGTGAAGCGCCGGACGCCGGTCAATCCGATTCCAGCCACGCTTCCGCAGGATCGAATGCCCGCCAAGTCATTTGCAAAAGGCGATTTCGTGGTGCTGATCTGGGACCGCGAAGCGCCCGATCCCGCCGATCCTTCGAAAAAATACACGTACAACGATTTCGACGCCTTTCGCATCCAGAACGGCAAGATCCAGGAACATTGGGACGGCGCGACGAAGAATCCTCCCGCGGCCGGCAAGAAATAGGGGAACAGGAGAAGCCAAAATGAGACTGTCAATGAAATGGGCGGGCGTGGTGGCTGCACTTGGGGTGGGTTGCTGGATCCTCTCGGCGCAAAGCGTGGGCAAGCTGACTGCGCAGGAGCAGAAGAACCAGGAAATCGCAACCAAGGAGATGAAGGACATTCTGCAATACGGCCATATCGAGGTGGCTAACGAAGTAATGGCGCCGGGCTATATCCAGCACAACCCGAACGTTCCCGGCGGCCGCGATGGATTTCTGAAATTCTTCGGCCCGCGCGCGAAACCCGAACCGATTAAGGAAGAGTGGAAGAACAAGCCGGCCCTGATCCTCACCAGCGGCAACCTGGTCTTCTTCATGCAGGAACGCGAGGGCAAAGATCCGGCCGATCCCTCGAAGACTTACAAGTACAACACGTTCGACCTGCTGCGCGTTGAGAACGGGATGATCCAGGAACATTGGGACGCGGCGCGGAAAGCGGCGCCCGCTCCGCCGGCGCGGTAAGCACGGTGGCGCGGTTCAAAACCGCGTCACTTCCGTAAAGTTGAATTCGTTCACCTTCATTGCCGGCACGACCATGTCGCCGCTTTCCTCGCCCGAAGCCCGCACTGGCGCCGATAGCGACTCTACATTCGAGAGCAGCTCGATCAGGCTTTGATTGAACCGGAAGTTGCGGACGCCGCCCGTGACTGCACCGCCTTCGATGAGAAAGGTGCCGTCGCGCGTCATCCCGGTAAAGATCTTTTCGTAGGGGTCCACCTCGCGGATGTACCAGAGCCGCGTTACCAGAATTCCCCGCTCGGTGGACTTCACCATTTCGTCCACGGAAGAATCTCCGCCGGCAATAACCAAGTTGACCGGAGCTTCGCCAATCTCGTTAGGCAGCGGAAAGCCGTGGCCCGTGGGCGCCACGCCGGCCAGCGCGGCTGCCTGGCGGCAATAGGCGATATCGCGCACTACGCCCCGATCCACCAGTGTGAGCCGCCGCCGCGGCACGCCTTCGCCATCGAAGGGAGCGCCGGCCTGGAGCGGATGGTAGCAATCGTCGTGGATGGTGACGTTTTCCCCGAATATCTTCTTGCCGATGCGATCGTTCAGGAAACTGCGGCCATCGCGGATGGCGGTGGCGCTGAAATCGCCGAACATCTGGCCCACCAGGTCCAATACGGCAGCCGGCTCCAGAACCACGGTGTAGCGGCCCGCCGGCAGTACACGGGGACCGCGCGAGTGGTCGGCCTTCCGCGCCGCCCGGAGCGCCAGCTCCAGGGGCCGCAGATCTCCGTGGTAGCAGGCGCTCTCCTTGGCCCATCCCGAACTGTCGGCCGCCATCGCGGTGATTGAGAAGCGCGACATCGTCTCGGCATACCAGGTGGACACGCCCGCGGTATTCAGCAACGCAAAGACGGATCCGCCAGTGGAGTAAATTCCCGCCGCGGTCTGGCTTTTTTCCTCCACGGCCGCGATGGCCTCCGCTACGGCGAGAGCCCGTTCCCGCGGAGTGGCGCGCGCGGTAGCTTCATAGGATCGCCGAACCTCGGGATACACCGCGGCAGCGGCGAGCGGCAACAGCTCGGCGTCCCGCTCCGTCAGGCGCGTGATGGCGATGGCCGCCTCCACCACCTCCCGAATGCCCTGGCGGTCCAGCCGGTTGGTGGAGGCGCGCGCCGTGCGCCCATCGATCACCGGCCGCACGGAAAGATGTACGCTACGCTCTGCCACATTTTGATGAATCGTGTTATTGGCAAAACGCGTGAGCGCCTGATCCTCGCCGGCAATGATGGCTTCGATGTCCGGCACTCCCTGGGCGCGCGCGGCTTCGGCAACCTGGCCGAAAACGGCCTCGCAATCCGCTTTCCCCAGCGGTTCATCCGGCATAGGCGCTCCCGATGCGGATCTTCCGGAAACGCGCCGGGCTAGCGCCATGGCCGGTGCCCATCACCTGCTCGGGCTGCCCTTTGCCGCAGTTGGGTACGCCCCACAGAGTCCAATGCTCGCGCCCAGCGATGGCCGCGCAGGCATTCCAGAACTCCGTCGAAATGCCGCTGTAGCTGGGGTTCTTCAGCATGCGCACACGCTTGCCGCGGCGGATCTCCCAGCCGATTTCGCAGCCGAACTGAAAGTTGTAGCGCTTGTCGTCGATCGACCAGCTCCGATTGGTCTCCATGTAGATGCCATGCTCGGCGTCGAAGACTTCCTCAAGCGATTGGCTCCCCGGCTCCAGGCTCACGTTGGTCATGCGAATCAGCGGCAAACGAGCCCAGCCGTCGGCGCGCATGCAGCCGTTGGAGCGCGCTTCACCCACCTGCGCGGCGGTCTCGCGCGAGGTCATGTATCCCACAAAGCGGCCATCGCGAATGATATCGGTGGACCGCGCCGGCACGCCCTCGTCATCGAACGCGAAGGTGCCCAGGCCCGGCCCGTGTTCCAGGCACGCGTCGCATACCACGTTGACGATGTCCGACCCATATCGCAGCCGCCCGAGTTGATCGAGCGTGAGGAAGCTCATGCCCGCATAGTTGGCCTCGGTGCCCAGAACGCGGTCGAGCTCGATGGGATGGCCGATCGATTCGTGGATCTGCAAACCGAGTTGCGCGCTATCCAGGATCAGGTCGAATTCCCCTTCAGGGCACTGATCCGCATCATGCAGGGCCACCACCTCTTCCGCAATGCGCGGCGCGTTTTCGAGCAGCTTCAGCTCCTCTACCAGCTCATAGCCCTTGATCTGATACTGGCCGCCGAAGGAATTGGGATAAGAGCGCCGCTGGATCTCACCATCCTTATAGCTGAGGGCGGAGAAGCCGGCCCCAGTGACGCAGCGGGTCTGGTCGATGAGGCTGCCCAGCGTAGAAGCGAACACTTGCCGGCGGCGCTCGAAATGCATGGACGCTTCGGCCAGGCTCACTCCTTTTTGGCGTCGCAGCTCCGCATCCACCGCCAGCAGCACACCGAGCTGCCGGTCGATGGGCACGGCCAACGGATCAATGCGAAAGGGGGCCACCCAGGTAGCTTCGTACTTGTCCTCGGGCGCCAGCACGACTTCACCCTTGCGGGCGGCGGTGCCGGCGCGCGCAATCTCCAGCGCCAGGGCGGCGGCGGATTCGATGCCTTCCCGCGTAAGATCGTCGGTGGCCGCGAAGCCCCAACAGCCAAACGCCAATACGCGAATTCCAAGGCCCAGGGATTCGGAACTGGAGACGTGCCCGGCCTTGCCGTTCTTGGTGCCGATTTCGCGATCGCTAATCTCGATGGCGCGCACATCGGCGTACGAAACGCCGCGCCGGGTTACCATGTCAAGCGCTTGTAGAACCCAGTCTTTCATCGCGGTGTGATCAGCCCTCCAAGCTTATCCTGTTCGCCGGAAGCGATCCGCGGAAAACGTGTCGCGTACGCCTCTCCATATTTCAATCCAGTGCCCGTGTTATAGAGGACCACGCGATCAGCCGGTTTCAGAAAACCGGAAGCCAGCAGCTTCTCTAGCGCCGATACGCAGGCGGCTCCTTCGGGCGCCGCGTAAATGCCTTCGTCGGATGCCAGCCGGATTCCCGCATCCAGCATCTCGGCATCGCTCACGGCCACCGCTG
>Ga0207090_1087_pt1 | contig 23580 bp, 27 predicted proteins | sample Alteio_BWMinHeat_50_FD_153565 | JGI IMG/M metagenome (GOLD analysis project Ga0207090, IMG submission 153565) | Enriched cells from forest soil in Barre Woods Harvard Forest LTER site, Petersham, Massachusetts, United States -... | ecosystem: Environmental > Terrestrial > Soil > Temperate forest >...
GGATACCGGACGCGTGCGGTGGAAGTACAAATCCCCGACGCCGCTGGTGGCCGCAGTCACGTCGACTGCCGGCGGGTTGGTTTTCACCGGTGATCTGAACGGCGATGTACTCGGTCTCGATGCCGAAACCGGCAGTGTCCTGTGGCGCAATTCAACGGATGCGCCCATCGGCGGCGGAGTGATCGCATATCAATCCGGAGGACGTCAGCGAATCGCCGTTGCCGCCGGCATGAATTCGCGAGTATGGCCGGTGAAGACCACCACAGCCTGCATCGTCGTTTACGGACTTCCGTAGGAGAACCATCAGCATTATGACGCGTGCCTGTCTCTGCAGCAGCCTTTCGGTCATCTATGGGTCAGTGGCGGGCGGAAAGACTTTTCGCACGCGATCTCAGATCCGAGATCGACATGGCCTCCGGTGCGCAGCGGCGCTTTGTTCGCCTGCACTTTGGCCTGTCTCGAAACCTCTATATATTGGAGCGGTGTCTTTGTGGGAAGCCAATGGATCGATCGCGGTCCGAATAGCGGAGACATCGTAGTGAAGATTGCTGCTCTGATCGGAGCAATCGCCTACGAACTCCGTTACACCCTGGTGGCGAACGCAGCGCCCGGTCCTTGAATCGCCGGACCGGTGGTTCCTCAGGGCGCTTTGCGATCCGCGCCGCCAATCTCTGATTAGCGGCAAACCGTTATGCCGATAGCCCAAAGATGTCTCGTCGTGTAAAATCGGCGAATGGCGCTCGAATTAACAACTTGAAGATCCAGTTGATTACCTGTATCCGAAGGCTACAAAAAAGGGCCGCATCGGTTCAAAGTGTCCGCCTGTTCAGCCACGGGCGGTTGTCATCGAACGAATGGGCCAAACTCTTGTCGACGAGGCTGCTTTGAGCTGCATGGGGCCCGAGTGTTATTCGGATCCCCGGCGGCCGAGATGCGCATTGGTATCGCGCTTTACGAGTTGTTCCGACCTCAGCAGTCGTTCGGCCCCAAGCCAGTCATCAATATCACCGCCGTGTTCACCGGCGCGCTGTAGATATAGTTCATAAGCGCGGCGCGCAATGGCTTCTTCCGTGACTGACGAGGACAATTGTTTGCCAGCCCGTGCCGGCTGCGTCTTATCGGATTTTGCCTCTGCCATTCCATTTTCCTTTCTGCTTTTCGTCTGAATGCAGTGCGAGCTTAAACCCATGGAGAGTGTCGAACGAATCTGCCATACAATCCTCCGCTCCGGAAACATTTTAGATAAACTTGAGCCGTGCCTCACATTAAAGTCGGCGGCATCGAGATTTATTGCGAAATCTATGGGACGGGTGGCAGCACGCTCACGATGATTCGTGGATTGGGCTCCGACCTCCTGGCCTGGTTTCCGCAGAGTACGGAATTGTCGAAACACTTCAGAGTGGTCGCGTTCGACAATCGCGGGGCGGGACGCACGGATAAACCCGATGAACCGTATTCCATCAAACAAATGGCCGACGATGTGAACGGCCTGCTCGACGCGCTTGATATTCAGCGTACCGCGCTGCTGGGAATCTCGATGGGCGGGATGATCGCGCAGGAGTTCGCGATCCACCATCCGGAAAAGCTGAGCTGCCTGATTCTCGGCTGCACCACTTTCGGTGGGCCGGAATCCGTCCCACCGCCGCTGGAGCTCCTCAACGCCATACTGGCTGGACCCGATGCCGATGAGAAGACGCGCCGGCTTCAAGAGCAAGCGCTCTTCTGCAATGACACGATTGCAAGTCATCGTGATGTGATCGCCGCATATGGCGAAGCGAAGCGTCAATTTCCAATCCCGCCATTTTCACTCGCGCGGCAAGCGGACGCGATTCGAAGACACGATACCGCGAGCCGTCTGGGGCAAATTCAGGCGCCAACTCTGGTAATGACAGGTACGGGGGACCGGCTCATACCACCCCAGAACTCCCGCCTCATCACCGCGAGAATTCCTGGCGCCATTCTCAAGGAGCTGCCAGGCGGCCACCTTTTCATGACCGAATATCCCGATGTCTTCAATCGCTCGGTGATGGAGTTCGCGCGTTGATTGTGGAGCCGGCCTCCTGCAGGCCAAAGCAGTTCGCGCGACATTGTAAGCACTGAAGGGCCTTTCACTAGTGAGCCATCAGCGAGTGGTGCCCTGCGGCGGCTGTCAGCTTCCATATGGCGAGGCGCAGGGATGGATTCGTCTACAGGCAGCCAATACGGCGCAGAGACAGTTTGCTAATTGTTCGCTGCAATTTGTCATTGCGGTATGCGATGAAAAGTATTTCGTGACATCGTCCATGCGGTAGAGGGCGGGCTCAACCTGGTCGGTGGGGTTTTGGGGATCCGGAAGCGCCTCAGACTAAGACTGGGCCGTCTTCGCGGGTGTATCTACTTAGGCAATAACGATCGTACCCGTTGGCAAAGGATGTGGATGAGTCCGCGGGCCACATCCACGCGGTCCGACATCAGCTGATAGAGCCCGATTCCATTCAATTCCAACAGAAACGTGTCATTCAGGGCGGTAACGGAAGCGGATCGGGGTTCGCCATCAAGCGCCGCCAATTCTCCGATTAAACTGCCGCTGCCGAGGATAGCGACCTGCTTGCCTTGGAGATGCACTCGCACTCGCCCCTCCATGATGATGAACAGGGAGTTTCCCAGTTCACCTTCGCGAAATATGTCTTCGCCGCCGCGCACTTCCTTTCCCTTAAGAATGGATGCGACCTTTGCAAGATCTCGGTCCGGCATGGTCCGGAAGACTTCCAGTGATCTCAGGACCGTGACATTTTCCATCGTCAACATAGGTGTAAATCCAAACACAAAGAGCGACTGCAACGGCACTCATGAATCTTGAAGGATCGTACGTCTTTTGCCGCGCCACGTAGAATCAGGGTTTCTCCCTAGCTTTTGGGGGGATTCACCTTAGGTTACACCCCTCTCTGTATTCAGGAAGGCCGGACGTGAAGTGGCCGAAAAACAGGAGGAGCTTCAAAGGTAGAAACCCATCACGCCCGCTCATCGAACCAATGCTCGAGTTCTTCAACACAAATTCGAACGGCATGCCGAAGGCGTCTCCGGCAACTTTGATTCAGCTTTCATAAGCAGGAGTTGAGGGAAATGCTTGACATAAATTCAAGCAGTTTCTAAAAGATAGCCATCGCTCGGCATGACGACGTGCCGCCGGTTGACAATGAAGTCCTCAAACCCTTGGGTTTTGGGGGCTTTTTCTTTTTGAGGCACAGAAAAGTTTCACGACGATGGCAGAGCGCGCTTGTGGCATTTGCTCAGCAACGGCTTCTGTATAAAAAGACAAGGAGTGTCATGATGGTTTTAATCAAGGTTCGATACGATGCCTATAACCGGCAGTTCACACTGGTCGACCGAGAGTTGGCGCACGCACTCGATGACGGAGAGAACTATCTGCTCATCGCGGATCTGTCCGTTGAAGATCTGAAGTTGACAGATCGCGCACCGATTCCCGCAGGCGTTGAACAAGTCGTGGCATCGCAACAACGCCGGTCCGCCCTACGAATGCGAAGGTCAGAACCTGCCTCCTGATATATTCAAGCGGGCACGTATGAAGCAGCCACTTCACTACTGTCAGGGGACTCGAGGTGTGAACGTGCCCGATTGGGTGGGCAAAGACTGCGGTCAGGCGTGCACCTCTTTCTGCCGCATTTCTTGCCGCGTCAAAAACAGGACTCGTTTTGAGATTGGAGCTTCCGTGGCTCGATGCTGACGCTTGGTTTACCAATAATCCCAGACTGGTGATGGCACGGAAGTATACTGAATCGCAATTTCCAGGGAGGTTCGGTGATCTCGATCAAGTTCACTACGGCCGGAGTCATTCTGTTTCTGGTTGTCCTGATTCCTGCGGCATTTGCGCAGGAGGACGGCAGTCAAGCCGCCACAGCGCCGAAGACTCGGCGCATTTTCACCAACGACAGCTTGAACGGCAGCCCCACGCAATCTGCCGACGGATGGCCGCCCATTTCCGGCCTGACCCAATGCGGCAAAGACCTCAAGTGTTTTCTGCCGAGTCTCGACAAGGCGATGCCTGCGGTCCTGACGCGAACCGAAACAGTGAAAGAAGGGACTGCTGTGACCTCATCTGCCTGGAGCTTGGTTAGTCTCGGGCCGGCGAGTGATTTCGGCAAAAACTGCTCCGGCTCCATGTTCGACGCTCCCCAGAGCCCGCGTGCGAACGGCAACAAATGAAAGGCCTCCTGCACGGGTCGTGTAAGTGCCGCTTGGAGACGCCGGCTTCCCGCCGCGATAGACCCAGGTTAGCTGTCTTTCCGCACCGTTGGCGATGCACTTAGTGCCCGTCCCCGGAAGTCGGAATAGATGAGCGCCGGCATGAGCAACGCCAGAGTCACCGAGAAAACAAGTATCGGAATCATGGGCCACCAGACCCCTTGTTCCAGGACCGCGGAATCGGCATTGTTCGGATCAAAATAGACAGTGACCGAATTACCGACCGGATAGGCAAAGACAACCCGTTGCGTCTCCTTCTCGTTCATTCCGCGAACGGTGAATTGAATTCTGTCGCCGACAATGCGCCTGTTGCCCACAACGTACCCATACTGCACTTCCGGCCAGTACGACATGAACTTGCCCTTCCCGCCGACCATCAGTTTGGAACGCGCCACGGACGAAATAACTGTCCCGCTCACATGCGGCCAGGTGTAGCCACGCAGCGACTCGTATAACTGACCGGTCCCCCATACAGAAAACGCTCCAAATGTAACCGAAGCGAAGAGGGCAGCGACCTTCCATGCTTGCATATTGCGGGGCCTCAGGCTCAAGCGTTCACTTGGGACAATCGGATCGCAACGGAAAACGCTTTCTGTCGATCCGCGCTCCGTTGAAAGCAGACGCAAAACGAAGCTTGCTTCTTTAACGATGCAGTCGATTTCCGAAAGCAGAGCAATGAAAGCAGCGTCTACCGGTTGTTTTTCCTGTCGCTGGCGAATTGTTGTTATGCGCCCAATTCCGCTGATTTCGCCATGTTGTTTATGATCTCTTTTCATCAACTAGAGAAACGGTGGACGGCACTCGAACTGAATCAAGTGTCGTCCGCGCAGAACTTAGTTCGCCTGCGAGATCACCCCATGGGCCGCTTTTTCAATGATGTCTGCGACAGCCTTGGGCTGCGACACATAGATAGCGTGGCTCCCTTTGACCTCAACGATTGCGGAGCCCGCCCGTTTGGCCATCGAACGCTGGCCAACAGGCGGATAAAGTGCAGCGACACACCACGCCTGGCGTATAACCTAACCGAAATCCCGCCTGGCGGGATGGTCGACGATTATTACCCGCCCGTTGGTGAGGGCCTTGACCGCATGACGGACATTGCTCGGTACGATCGCAACCACGCCTACTCGGGCGATTTGGGCGTTGCCGTCGATGGTCACCTCAAGCTCTCCCTCGATGACCTCGTAGACCTCTTCCTCGGCGTGAAAGTGTTCATGTATGTAGGAACCGCGTGTGAAGTCGTAGTGCGCAAATGTCATATTAGCCGAATGGAAATAGCGTCCGTGCCAGCCTGGTAACCGCTCAATGACCTTGAGACTGCTCGTATCCACAAAGGGCATGGGAGACTCCTTTTGCTGCATTGTAACAAGCTATCTGGGCCAAATCACGCCAGCGCCTGATCGACCTCGGAAGCCGTCGGATGGGAAATTCAAGCGGGGTGGGCCGACGTTTCGATATGCCCGACCCGGCGGCGGCGTTTTCTCGCGAAGTGGTTGCACACGTTCTTCGTCGAAGGCCTCGATGCGCTCGTGGCGCAGATCGCTGAACGGGGACTCGACCCCGCGAATCGCACGTTTTATCACAGCCGGTAATAAGCCGCTGATTCTTAGCATACCAATCGGCTTGCGTGTGAGCGTTTGTGTGAGCATAAGAAAAGCCGGGCCATTAGAGGAGGCTTCGCCCAGCGGCAGGATGACGTTGAGGTCGGTGCGGTATGAAACCGGTGTGAGCGAGCCTTCGATCACCAGGTTCACGGACATCCTCGACAGCAATTTTCTCGAATGACAATTTTGTCACAAAGTACCTAAACGATGTCGTCGCATTGGCAGTTTGACGCAACGGCAACCACAGTGCGAACCTAAAGCGGCAGCCTGTCGAATGTTTCGTAAGTCGTTCTCAGCCAGGTCTTGACCCGCTGGCGCTCCAGCATACCCAACACGCCCGGGTTGTTGATGGCTGACCAGAAGCTCGCGTTGTGGCTGTCTATCTTGCGCATACTGCCTTCGTGTAATTGCCCCAATGTGAAGACCCGTCCCCCAAGCGCAAGAGCCTTTTTTAAAGCCGGGGATTCGTCCAGTTCGGAAAAGTCAGAGCCACGTCCCAGGTTCTTAACCACAAAGTAGTTCGGCCCGGATCCAAAGGTACCGAGCAGCTTATCCAGCAAGTCCACAGAATCTCTCCCTGCGTCGGCCAGATGCCAAAAGTTGGCGGTGACGCCCATCTCCGAAAGCAGCAACAGCACATCCGAGTCTTTGATCCAGCGCGCCAACGGTCCAGCGGTCTGCGCCGCAAGATCGACGATCACGCTATTTTGCTTGCCCTCGATCGGGACTTCTTCGAGAACGCCGGCGATCAGATCGAGACCTTCGTAGCTGTCAACGATGATGTGCGACGCATGGTCGGCATAGAAGCGGGTAAACGACGTATGCGATCGGTCCGTGTCGAACCCAGTGAAGGGTCTGCCTTTGTCGATGAAATACTGCGCCAAAATTCGGGCCGCGACAGACTTGCCTACGCCGCCTTTTTCACCGCCAATGAAATTGAGTGACCTCATGTACTTGTCCCGTGGGTTGTCGAGATTAATGTCTGGCCGCCCGGCTTGCTTTCCACCACCGCAGGCTGCGTGCTCGCCCGGCCAGCTTAACTCAATCTAGCCGATAGTTCCGCCCAGAATTATCTTCATAGAAATTGTTTATTTATTGGCCATAATCCCGGCACTTCTCTTTCTAAGACGAAAACTTTCACTTTCAAACTGAGACACTACCGCTAGCTTCGGCGCAAGCCAAGACGTGTCGGGCTAGTAATGCGGCACGTCGGCAACAGGTTTTTCTCTTGGGCTTGGCGCCCTCGTCGTCCAAAATCCAATTCTGGAGAGTGGTTGCGCTTGAGCGCAAAAATAGTGGCATTCTTGAATTTCAAAGGAGGGGTCGGTAAGACCGCTAGTGTGGTCAATATCGGCGCTTGCCTCGCTAAGTACCACAGTAAGAAAGTCCTGATCGTCGATTTGGATGCACAGTCAAACTCCAGTTCATGGTTAATGCAACCACCGGAACTGCGGAAACACACCCAAAGCCTCGAGAAGACGGTCTACCAATTGTTCAATGACCAGATTCTCGGCACACGATTGTTTCAACTGAGCACTGCGTTGATTCTCGGCGTTCCACGTAATCGCGAGGGGTTCCCTTTGATCGGAAGCCTCGATTTGCTTCCGTCCGTAGTGCAAATGATCGATATTGAAATGAGAATGCGGCAGGTGCAGGGCTCCGCAGGCTACACCGCGTTGTATCGGAGTCTGATCCCGATCATGAACAACTACGATTACATCCTGCTGGACTGTCCGCCGAATCTACATGCTGTAACTCAAAATGCGCTGATCGCTGCCCAGTACTGTGTCGTGCCGTTCATTCCTGACGCATTGTCCTTGTCGGGTTTCGAGTTCTTGGTGGACAGAGTTAACGTACTCTGGCGTCAGCAAAGCGCACAGTTTACAGCTAGGCCAAAACCGCAGTTTGCCGCGTTCATCATCAATCATTATGAACAGCGGAAAAACGTGTTTGCAGCCGGCGTGAACGAGCTCGAAATCGCCCTGAACCAAATACGCCCGAGCGGGAAAATCCACCCGAAAGCAGTTTGCTTAAAACCTTTCGTTCGATTCAATGTTCATGTTGCTGAGTCCACCAGCGAACACTTGCCAGTCGTTTTACACAAGGAAAACAGCATCGGCGCGGAAGACTATATTAGCCTGACCCAAAACTTCATTCATCACTTTGAGACAGTCCTATGAGCTACGTGGACCTCGCTAATCTACTTGACACCCTGGCCAAAACCCTGGCCAACAAGCACGAACAGCTCGACGGGGTGCCGCTTGCAAAAGCGGCGAGCGGACTCCAGAAGTCCGCGGCCAAGTTCGAAACAACTCTGAACGATTTCCTCAGCGGCGCTGACCCTTCAGTCCGCGAGCTCGAGGCGATGCTCAAGACTCCGGCCAAGCTCCTGCCCCTTCATGGATTGAACATCGCATTCCGAGACGTGTTTGGAAGCCCATTAACAGCAAATAAGTTACCCGCAGCCCGGAGAGAGTTTCTTGCGCGGGTCAAGAAAGAGCGCGCCGCAGAGAAAGCTTTGAATTCGTTGAAGGAATTGTTGTTGAAGGCATCAGGTGCGGCGGCCTTGCCTACCGATAAAGTCGGTCTTCAAAACGAATTGCTGCGTCTGGGCGGTCTATCTGATGAACAGTTGAAATGGGAATTTGACAAGCGTCTGAACACCGTCGCAGCGTTAAAGACGATCGCTGAGGCCAATTCTCTCCCGGTTTCGAAAAGCGCGACCAAAGGCACGCTTATCGAGACCATCACGCATTACGCGCGACGGGCACACGCCAATGTCGCGCATCGGGAATGAGGCGGTTTTGCGTGCAAACCGGGATTGATTGTCACCAGGGATTTACCAAGAGTTGTGCAACTCCACGGTCTCATCGTTTCTGCGATTCATTGCTCGACGCTACGCACTCATTCCAGTGAAAACCGTTCTGCATGCGATCAAAGTCCCGACGAACGAGCGATGCACCCACTGCAATGCAATCATGACTGCGGACCATCGCACCGACAGCACGATCGATGGCACTTACGCATTCGCTGGCGCTGCTCCAACCTGCAGCACCAACAAGTTCTTCGACCCTACGCTGGAACAACAGATTGTCGCCCTCATCGACGCCGCAACTTTTGCGCAAAGCCGAAAAGTTGATCGAATCGTGCGAGCACTGCAATCCAGACGCTGAGATCCCATATGCAATTCTGGACCGAGTCACCGGCTCCGATCCGGCGGTCACTGATTACATCCTGGAAAGGCCAGCAAAGTGTCCGCGATGCTCCCGCGACATTATTGAGAAGACATTGGTCGGGCCGGAACGAGACTGCGGAGTAATCACGGCTATGGGAAGCACATTCTTAGGTCCGCATAAGTTATTGATTCTAAAATGGGACCAACAGGGCTCGAACCTGTGACCTCCTGCGTGTGAAGCAAATCCACCCTGCCTATCCTATTGGTTTTCGTTGTCCTTGCGTTACGAAAACCTCCCTTAAGTGACCTCATTAGTCAGAAATTGTGCAGAACTTGTGCAGATTCTTTTATGGGGTCGGAACAAACAACAAAAGCCCATTCGAGGTATGGATATGGAAATGAACAGACGAGATTGGCTGGTCGCCTCTGCCGCAGTTACCGGTTCCGCATTTGCAATGCATTTTCAGCAGCCCAACTACTATCGTGACCTTCGCCCACGGCGCTCGCGTGTTGCAATTGTTCGCGCCGACCACTACTCGGACAAGCTCGATGAACTCCTGCTGAATGGTCTTCGACTATTCAAGATGAACGTCCGCGGGAGATCCGTCCTGCTCAAACCTAATATTGTCGAGTACATCCCTGGAAAACCTGTAAACACTGACGCACGGCTAATTGGCGCCGCGGCCGAAGGCTTCCTCCGGCTCGGAGCCGGTTCCGTGACCGTTGCCGAAGGACCCGGCCATCATCGCGACACCGAACTGCTGGTGTACGAAACTGGTCTCGCCGACCAACTAGTGCATCGCAAGATCCAGTTTGTTGATTTGAATCGCGACGATCTCATCAAAACCAAGCTTCAAGCCAACTACTCCGCCCTCGGCCATCTGTGGTTGCCACGAACAGTTCTCGCGTCCGATTTCATCGTATCCATGCCAAAGGTGAAAACGCATCACTGGACCGGAGTCACGTTGAGCATGAAGAATATATTCGGTATCGTCCCAGGAAGCCGTTACGGCTGGCCCAAGAATGTCCTTCACTGGGCAGGAATCCACGAAAGCATTCTCGATATCTGTTCCACGGTTCGCCCGCACTTTGTCATCGCGGACGGCATCGTTGGAATGTATGGAGATGGCCCGCTCAATGGCTCACCAAAACCACTCGGAACCATTTTGCTCGCGGATGATCCTGTAGCCGCTGACTCCAGTATGATACGACTGATGGGGCTGGATCCAACCCGAGTCCCTCATGTCCAAGAGGCCAGCCGGTTCATCGGCAACTGTGATGAAGCGGCCATTTGGCAGCTTACTTGATTCGCCCTGATAACCGGCTGGCATGGAGTTTTTCGCAGCGAAACTCTCGCACGGCCGGTACGAGAAGTCGAGCGGGCCGTGCCTTCCTAGATTAGAAAGCGAAGCGAGGCAAATTGACAGAACCAATTCCGAGCCAGTACGAGTCCCTACTGGGTGAAATCATGGAGCGAATCCGTTCTGCACAGCTCGTGGCCTTACGGCAGGTCAACCGCGAGATGATCACGTTGTACAGCGATATCGGCCGACTCATCGTCGCCCGCCAAGAGGGCTACATGAACCGCCTCAGCCCGACCTTGTCGTGTTGCCGGAATGTATTCAGCCGTCAGGTTTTGACCATCACGCCGCCGCAGCAGCTCTTGAGGTGACGCGCAACACGCTTTTGGAACTGGTGAACGGGAAGCGGGGCATTTCTCCCGAAATGGCCGTCAGGTTATCGAAGGTCTTCGGAGGCAGCGCCGAAAGCTGGCTTGTGCAACAGGCCCGGTATGATCTTGCCCACGTCCGCGCCGATCGCATGAAGCCGATCGCATGAAATTGAAGCGGCTCGAACTGGTTTCGCAACAGGAAAAAGAACGATCGCCACAACACCTCAAAACATGCAACGGCAAACAAGCTTTTGGAAATTGCCTCGGATGCAGTTTTCCTGTATCCCTTTGGCGTAATATGAATGAAAGGAGCACCGATCATGGCAAGTCTCGATTGGTCACAATGCCCCGCTGTAGAAAGCGTGCCGGACAGGCGCAGCGGCGCATGGGTGTTTCGGGATACCCGGATGCCCGTGGCTACGGTTTTTGAAAATCTTGAGGCGGGTTCGAGCATCGAGGAAATCATCGAACAGTTTCATGTCACTCGGGAGCAGATTCAAGCAGTGCTCGAATTTGCTGCGCGCAGTCTCGACGCGCCGCCGCTTCCGGCTGGCGCATCCACTGTGACTGATGCTCATTCTCTTTGATCATGGCACTCCAAGCGGCATTGCCAGTTCGCTTTTGGGCCACGATGTCACAGAGGCGAGAGAGCGCGGGTGGGACAGGATTTCTAACGGCGAATTGCTCAAAGTGGCTGAGGCCGCAGGGTTCGACCTTTTGCTCACGACGGACAAAAGAATCCGATATCAGCAGAACTTAACGGACCGGAAAATAGCCATCGTTGTACTTGGGAATTCGGCATGGAGGGTTGTGCGGCTCTATCTTGACAGAGTTGCCTTGGCAGTTAACGAGGCCACACCTGGCAGTTATGCCGTGGTGGACATACCATTCAAGTAAGCCCCGCCGTGTTTGACAAAAACTGCGAGGTCAGCACGAGTGTAAAGTCACATTGAGACCTTGCCATACAAGTGTTGAGTGGCGAATTCCTGTTCTTCACGGAAAATCAACGGTTTACAAGGCAGATAGATTCTGGCGAGATCCTCGCCGAATCGGGTTCCACCTGTTCTTGGCGAATTCATAAATCTCGCGGCAATCGGCGTCTGGTACAACCCGCGACAGTGCTTCTGCCCACCGGTACGACGCAAAGCTTATCGGTGATTCTTGGCAACGATTTCTTGCGAAAGGTTAACGACCGCATCATGTCAATGGAGGAAACCCTCAAAAGTTTCCCTTGGTGCATCGCCAGATGAGGCGTGCATTGGTGACGCGGTTCCCCTACGAGATCGAGAATGAGGAACTCATTATCTACGCATTTATCACTGCGCGAGAGGTCAGGGAGACCTGGAAGCGCCGGCGGGAAACCTAAAGTCTGTCCCCGTTAACCCTGTCGGCTTAACGGCGGGCGCTGATTTGCGTGCCGGCCTCATCACGGTTCGAATTCCTCCCACGCGGTCTTTACTTTTGAAAGCAGCTTCTGGAATCGGGGATTGCCGTCGAGTTTGCGAAGAAGGTGGCCGTGCTTCGAAAAGTACGGGTAATTGAAATTTCCGCACTCCAACGAGTTATCCAGCCAGTCGAGAGCCATGTCCACTTCGCCAATGAACGCGCAGCATTCGGCGGCCCACCAAGAACCCCACTCGTAATTCCTGGCAGGCGCCATCGAGGGACCATTCAGGTATTCGATGGCCCGGGTACGCTCACTTCTTAAGGCCAGCTTCCAGGCCATACAAAGATGCCCGGCCAAATTCGACGCGCCCTGGCAGGGCATCACCTCGAGGATATTGAGTGCGGCTCCAGTTTGTTCGGCGTAAACAAGGGAGATCATGTAGGACAGCCGCAACATTGGAAAATCCGGCATGGTCTGGACAAGTCCCGCCCCTTCTCGCCGCGCGACGTCGCTGTGGCCGAATAGCAAAGCGGCAGCCAACCTGGCCATATGAGCGACCGCGCTCAGTGGATCGACCGCTAACGCCTGCTCGTTCAGCGATTCCAGTCCACTCTCGTAACCGGCGAACGAGTAGATTCGTGCGAGTTCCACCGCCGCGTAATGGTTGCTCGGGTCCGCCGTTAGGGCGCGTTTGAAACTCCTAACCGCCTCCGCAAACCGTCTCTGTGCGTGCCGGACCTGGCCCATTAGGGCGTGACCGGCGGCGGAATCGGGATTGATTTTGAAAACACGCCTGGCGCATTCCTCGGCCCGATCGATTTCGGCTTTGTCGGGCCGGAGACCGGAGTTGAAATATTGCCAGTGGACCGTTCCCTGAGCGGCATAGAGCAGTTCATTGTCCCCGACCATATCCAGTGCCGTCTGGATCAGTTGGAGCGCCCTGTCGAGTCCGTCTTCCGTGAACTTATAGATTTCCCGCCGCGCCCGATGATAGCACTCGAATGCCTTCACGTTGTCGATCGGCCGCGCGGCCAGTTTCTGTTCTTCCTGCGGCGACAGTCTCAACCTGAGAGCGTCAACGATCTTTCGCGATATCTGTTCCTGGATCTCAAAGATGTCTTCGAGCTTGCCCGAGTACTTTTCTGACCAGAGATGTTCGTCGCCCAGGGGATCGATCAACTGGACCGCCACCCGAACCGCGTTCCCGGACTTCCGGACACTGCCCGTTAGCAGATAGCGGACGTCCAGATCGGCGGAGATGGTCCGGAGATTTTTTCCCGAGCCCTTGAACTGCATGCTGGAATTCCGGGATATCACGCGCAAACTTCGAATCTGAGACAGGTCGGTGATGATTTCCTCGGTCAGACCATCGCTGAAGTATTCGTTATTGGCGTCAGCGCTGAGATTCTCTAAAGGAAGGACGGCGATCGACTTCTTTTCGCTATTGGAGGCTACCGTCGGTCGGGACGCCAGGCCACTCTTGAGTCTGCCGAGAGCTGTCTTCACCTCCCGCGCACTGGATGAACGGCGGTTTCGGTCTTTTGCAAGGAGTCCCTCGACGAGCGTGTCCAGGTCTTTTGGGATTCCGGAATTGAGACGCGTGAGTGGCTCAAGGACCTTATTGAAAAGCCGTTCGAAGACAACCGCCGAAGTGTTGCCTGTAAAAGCGGGTTGGCCGCTGAGCATCTCGTAGAAAACGACACCCAGCGAAAACAAGTCCGACCGGACGTCGAGCTTCTCGCCGCGCGCTTGCTCGGGGGACATGTAGGAGACGGTCCCCATCACCGTGCCTGCCGAGGTGACGCCCAGTGTCGGCGCGTCTTCCGGTGCCGCCGATTGGGCACGGGCCAGGCCGAAGTCCAGAAGCTTCGCGGGGCCGCGATTGGTGATGAAGATGTTCGCCGGCTTGATGTCCCGGTGAATGATGCCTTCGCAGTGCGCGGCGTCCAGACCGTCGGCCAGCTGCATGCCGAGATCGAGTGCCTCGTCGATCGGCAGCGGGCCTCGTTCCAACCGTTCCCGGAGGGTCTCACCCCGGAGCAGTTCCATCACGATGAAGGGTTGGCCGTCGTGTTCGCCCAGTTCATAGACAATACAGATGTTGGGATGATTCAGGGCGGATGCCGCCCGGGCTTCACGCCGGAAGCGGGACAGATGACCGGTGTTTGCAGCGAACTCCGGAGGCAGCGTCTTGATCGCGACCTCGCGGCCGAGGTTGAAATCGCGAGCTTTCCACACCTCGCCCATGCCGCCTGTTCCCAGGTGGCCGGTAATTTCGTAATGTGCGAGCTTGGTGCCGATCATGGTGTGCTGCAGTCCAGAGACGGAAGTTTATCAGATGCCCTTTATATCACTGATGGATTTGCAGATGTGAAACAGCGCAACAGGCAGATCCAACAAATCCGGATTCAGGACGACGTAGCTCCACCCGCGCCGCGGCCCTTCTTTAGCTACGCAGTCAATTCTTTTTGCCGGTAGCAGACGAACGCTGAATCCATCGCAAAGTGGTAAGGCCCTCGTCTCACAGCGGCGAGCAATAAGTTCTTCGGGATGGCATTGGGGAGTTTAAGCCGGTTTCCCGCCTTCTTCGGCGAGACCCAAGAAGGAGAAACCGGTAATGCTCTTTTCATGCCTACGCAGATCGACTCTCGCGATAGTTTTCATCGTCATCAGCTCTTTCGGAAGAAGCGCACTGGCCAAGGAGGTCAATCACAACGGCCGGCCAATGGTAATTGTTCATGTCTATAACAATTCGAAAATGCCCGCATCCGAACTGGCAGAGACTGGCACGTACGTTCGGGAAATATTTGAGAAGGCTGGTGTTGAAATCGTTTGGCTCGATTCGAGGTCTCGCGTTGGAGCGCACGAGCCGGACTCACTCAACCACGGACGGGCCGAGGGAAGCGGCAGGCACGTGTCGCTCGCTATTGTTCCCAGGCCGGGCGCAGTCGGCCCGAAGGGCCGAAATACAGAGAGCGTGCTGGGTTGGACGCCTTCCGGCCAACGCAGCCGCACTTACGTGTTTTACGAGCGCGTTGAGGCTTTTGTCTTGAACAGTTTCCCCAGAGTGTCTCTGCGAGTCCCTCGGGTGTTGGCTTACGCAGTGGCCCACGAACTCGGGCATCTGCTGATCCCATTGGCCAATGCTCATTCCGAAAAGGGAATTATGAAGGCGCAGTTGGACAGAAATGATCTTGCCGAACTTTTCAGCGCCAGTTTGGGGTTCAGCGGGAAGGAGTCGGAATTAATTGTGCGTGATCTTAAGCCGTGGGCCGACATTCAGGCATTGGTGCGATGAGACCCGATGCGCTGGTCAGGGTTTGGGTTTCCAATTCAGGATGACAGTGATGGGAGCGGCGCCTTCTTCGGTAATCGTGTTCATCAGGAAGCGATTGCCGTCGGGAGCGACCATATACTGCTGCCTGTTGATACCTTGCACGGCGCCACCTACCCGCGTGGCGAACAGCGGGACGGGCGTATCGGCTTCGACGGGCTGGCCGCTTGAGGGGAATCGGATCGGAACCGACATGAGTTGACCGTCCAAGGCAATGTAAAACAGTTCCTTGCCATCGCGCCGCCAACGTACTTGAGCGCCGCCGTTTGTAGAAACTGGCCATTTGGCTCCGGGACCTAGGAACGGTTGGACGTAAATTTCAAATCGGCCTGACTCGTTGGACTGGTACGCGATCCACTTTCCGTCCGGCGAAAATTGTCCATCCCGTTCTTCGAAGTTCGTCTGGACGACTGGAAATGGCATCCCAGGTTTTCCATTGTCTTGAAACGGCAATGCCCAAATGTCGAAGCCCGTCTTCGGATCGCTGTTTCGATATAGCAGGAAGCGGTCGTCGCTCGACCAGTCCGCTGGAGCCTTCGATTGCGGCGTCGCCAAAAGCAGTGTTTCACTTCCGGCGCTGGTGGTTGACTTCACGTAAAGATCGTTTTCGCCATTCCGGAGCGACTGGAACACGATGCGGCTCCCATCCGAAGACCAGACCGGGTTAACGTCAGTCGTTGGGTCAGTTGTGAACCGGCGGAGCACGCCACGTCCCAATTCAAGCAGCCAGATGTCGGTATTGCCATTCACGTCTCGGTACATTGCTACGGTTCGCCCATCGGGTGAAAGCGAAGGGCTCTGTGAAAACGCAGAGTCGGGACCACCAACCTTTTCAATCGCCCGGCCGGACCGATCAAACCACACGAATTGCCTCGGCACAATTGCGGAACCCGTGCGATAGATGATGGAATCCACGGTCGATGCGGACCATGCCGCTACGTGCTCTGCTACTGAAGACGGATTCCCGATCAGCATCAGCTTGTCCGGATCGAAGGTTTGCGTGAACAACGTTCCTTGCCGCATGAACAAGAGTTGCCCGGACGATAGATAAACTCCAGTGGAATTCGTATCGAGCAAACGCCGAGTGTCAGGGCCGTCCAATTCACTGACATAAAGGCCGCGTTCTTCGGGACCGCCGTCGACATAGTAGAGGAAGTGGCGACCATCGGGAAGGAACCGTGGGTGGTGGTGACCCACTTGCAAAGGCTTCAAGTGTGTCACCGCGGTTGGTTCGCCGCCAGTGGCGGAGGTACGGTAGATCGGACTAACCGATCCCGGGACAAAAAGGATCGTCCCATCGCGGTTCGATGCGCCGCCGCCTTGGTTGCCTACGCTGCGGCCTTGGTTGAGGTTGCCAAAGCTTGCCAACTCTTGCACCGATCCGCCATCGATATCGATTCGTTTCAGCTTGAAGTCCGCAGAAAAAACAACGGACCGGCTGTCAGCCGACCAGAACGGAAACTGTGCACCTACGGTTCCCGCCAAAGCCCGGACCGTAACGGAATCCAACGCCCGCAACCACAATTGCTCTCGGCCTTCAGTGGTAGCAGTGAAAACAATTTTCTGCCCGTCGGGCGAAATCGCCAGCGAATAGGGATCTGTAGTTGCTTGGGTGTTGATTTCGAAGCGCACCTCTGGGGGCTGCGGCGTCGAGTGGAGAATGAGGATAGCCGTCACAATAACAATCAGCACAAAGGGAACGAACGTCGATACGAATATGAGCGCTGCACGCCGCTTCGAGTTACGTGGTTGTGAGGTGCTTTCATGTGGGGACTCACTGTCGTCGGCAATTTCGAGGCATGCGTCGCCAATGTCGCGAAGACGGAGCTTCCGATCCTTCTGCAAGCAGCGGCGCAGCAAACGGCGGATGCCTTCCGGAGTCTCTTTCGGCAATCGTTGCCAGTCGGGCTCTGCCCTGAAAACTCCGCCCAGAATTTCACCGACCGTTTCGCCTTCAAACACCACCTGTCCCGTGAGCATCTCGTAGAGTACGCATCCGAATGCCCAGATGTCTGCCGAGCGACCCACCTCTTCCCCTTTGGCTTGCTCCGGCGACATGTACGCAGGCGTTCCCAAAATCATTCCCGGCGTCGATACAGTGACTCGCGTCGGCGCTTCTGGCGTGCCGGGGGATACAGTCTCGACCAGCTTCGCTAATCCAAAATCGAGAACCTTTACCGTGCCGTCGCGCGTGACCTTCACGTTCGCGGGCTTTAGATCCCGATGCGTGATTCCCTTCGCGTGCGCCGTCTCGAGCGCTTCTGCAATCTGCTTCGCAACCGTGAGCGCTTCCCGTACCGGCAACGCTCCACGTTGGATTCGTTCGGCGAGCGTCTCGCCTTCGGCCAGTTCCAAGACCAGGCATCGCGTCTCGCCCGCTTCTTCGAGGCCATAGATTGCTGCAATGTTCGGATGATTCAACGATGCCAGCACTTTCGCTTCGCGCGCGAAACGCTGCAGACGAGCCGGATCGGCGGCAAAGGCATTCGGCAGAACCTTAATGGCCACATCGCGAGCGAGTTTCATGTCATGTGCTCGATAGACTTCACCCATACCGCCCACGCCAAGAAGTTGGGTGATGCAATAGTGCGCGATGCTTGTCCCGATCAGCGCTTCGGGACCGCGCACCAGAGCCGGCGCTTCGAGAAAGTTTTCGGCCTTGTCGCCATAGGCAAGCAGCGAATCGACCTCACGCCGCAACTCGCTATCGTCCGCGCAAGCTTGCCCTAAATACTCATCGCGGCGCGCCGGCTGCACCTGTCGCGCTGCCTGATAGATGTTCTGAACTTGTTCCAGGCGTTCACGCGTCATGACTCATGTCCCGAAGCAGCCAGGTTTTTGCGAAATTCCAATCGTTCGAGACGGTATTCGGCGAAACGTTCAGCGCTTCTGCGGTCTCGTCGAGCGTCAGCCCGCCAAAGAATCGCAATTCCACAATCTTCGCCTTTCGCGGATCGATGTTTTCGAGGCGTGACAGCGCCCGGTCCAGGTCGAGCAGTTCTACATTTTTCTCTTTTGAAGCCAAGAGAGCATCATGCAATGTAATCCTGATGTTGGCCCCGCCGCGCTTGGTATAAGCGCGCGACCGCGCATAATCCACGAGCACATGGCGCATCAGATTCGCAGCGACCCCGACGAAATGCGCGCGATTCTGCCATCGGACATTCCGCCAATCGATCAGCCGAAGATACGCTTCATTGATGACCGCCGTCGCTTGCAACGTATGATTCGCGCGTTCTCCGCCCATGTACCGCTTGGCGAGACGGTGCAGTTCGTCGTAAACAAAAGGTGTGAGCTTATCGAGAGCATCATGGTCCCCGCCATTCCAGGCGAGAAGAAGCCCCGTGAGTTCATGCGGCGATGCCATGTTCATGGTCTATCCGATTGCTGCAACTCCTTTTGTAGTGGGCTGATTTTAGCACTACGCAAAGAATTGACGGAGGTTTTGAGTGTCAACTCCCGTAACCGGCTTGTGGGAAACTTGAAAACTCAACAGGCTCGACGTGGAGAGGATTGTTCATGATAACAGCGCGTTCTCATGAACCAATCGACAGGGCAACTTCTCGGCAGAAACAGCCTCGTGATATCGGCAACGCCTGAGTCTTCGCCGAGAGGTCGTGGCCAACGCCGAAGACCACTCCAAGCGCGCGGCGGCGGCGAAGATCGGGAAGGAATTGTCCAGTTTTGTTCAGATTTCTGAATCGATGACGAACTTAACGAATTGAGGAAGGCGTGGAAGTGCGTCATAAACTGGATGGTTACGGGAATGGGACCAACAGCGCTCGAACCTGTGACCTCCTGCGTAAGAACAGGAGGTCAAACTCAATTCCTATCTGGATAAGTTATTGATTCTAAAATGGGACCAACAGGGCTCGAACCTGTGACCTCCTGCGTGTGAAGCACACTCCACAACCGTATCCCGTTGGTCTCTCGTGATTCTAGCTCGTCACAAACAACCAAAATCGACGGCATTCGGCAGCAATTAGTCACAAATTAGTCACTTTCGTGGCATTGCAAGGTTGGCTGGCCGAAAGGCGAATCGGCATAAAATCTCGTTCGAACGCGGGAGTCAGTTCAAAGGAAAGAGTTCTTTCAACACCGAGACGAGGACTACTCTGGCCTCCGTCATTTGTCAAGACGACCGCGAGTGGAGCGCGACTGGCGGGTTTGTTTCAAAACAAACCCGCCTTTCCCCGCAGTCGAGGAAGGCCCGACTGAAATGTCCCTTCGGCGCTTTTCCACGGTCCTCCTGCGGAACCTCGTGAGAACGGAATCCAGACTGGAACATACGCGCATTACAAGAAAAATGAAAGAGAACCGGCCGCGGCCGAGCGGAATGCACCAGCCGGTTACGCCCGCATAAAAATGGCGGCGAGCACTAAGAAAATTTAACTAAACACGACAAGTTTTCCACATTTGGAACGAAAGATTTCCAACATTCAGGATTAGGGTCTATTTCCCTTGAGTTCCAGCAGCAGCTAGGCTATCGTCGTCAAAATTTTCCTGATGTTCTTGCCTTAAGTGCCTACAGCTTAAGCGTTAATAGCCCAAAGCTGGATGGGATCGGCCAGCTGATGTGCTTAATTGCACAAAGGAGGAGCGATGAAAAGCCTTACAGTGATCGCCGCGGTGCTGTTGATGTCGACCTTTACAAACGCGTTCGCGCAGCAGAACGCTGCCGTTAACGGAACGGTTGCGGACGCGACCGGCGCGTTGATTCCGGGTGCGGAAGTCACGGCCACGAACGCGAACACCGGGATCGTCACGACGACGGTCAGCAACGAAAGCGGGGCGTACAATTTCCCGAGTCTGCAGCCGGGAGCCTACCGGCTGACGGCGTCTCTCGCTGGATTTCAAACGGCTGCGTACAACAACGTGCAGCTGGGCCAGACCCAGCAGGCTCGGTTCAACTTCACGCTGCAGGTGGGCGCGGCTGCGACGGCGGTGGAAGTAACCGCGGATTCCGACCTGATCCTGGCCACGACCAGCGCGTCGGTGGGCAACGTATTGGCCGAACACGAAGTCAACTCTTTGCCGTTGGGATCCCGCAACGTGCTGGATCTGTTTCAGACCATGCCCGGAACGGGTGGACTGACCGGTCAGGGAACCGGCACCTACGGAGGAATCGGAGGGAATTTTGACGGCCAACGGATCACCGAAGTCAACACGACCCGCGACGGCCTGGTCACGAGTAATCCGCGATTCTTGATGAGTACGGGTGTCGAGACAGCCACCTTCCTCAGTCCCGATCTGGTCGAAGAGGTTCAGGTCGTCACCGGGTCGATCGATGCGGAATCGGGACGCGGTTCTGGGCAGGTCCGGCTCCAGACGCGCTCGGGAACAAACGAATTCCACGGCGCCTTGTTCTACACGAATAACAACACGGCGCTCGCTGCGCACGACTGGTTTGCCAACCGGGACAGCACCATACTCCCGTGGACGAACCAGAACCAATTCGGCGGGCGTCTCGGTGGCCCGATCCTCAAGAACAAAGCGTTCTTTTTCGTCCTTATCGAGAGCGGGCGTTACCTGCAGAAACAAAGTTATGTCGCCCCCGTGCTGACGAACGAAGCGCGGCAAGGGATTTTCCGCTACCTTACCGCGGGTGCGGCGGCTGGCCAGCCAGGAGCCGTCGGCCTGCAAAACGGCAACGCGCTCTCCCTGACGCCCTCCGTCGATAGGAATGGCAACATCCTCACCTCCGCCGGTGGGCAGAGTTTATTTGTGAATTCCGGCAATCTCTTCACGATTAATCCGAACCGGACCGGCCTCAGCACCTCGCCCTGGCTTCTGAACTTACTGGCCAACATGCCGTTACCCAACGACTGGACAATAGGCGACGGTCTAAATACCGCCGGTTTCCGTTGGCGTCGCCCAGTCCCTGGCTTGGCAGACCCCAGGAGCACGAGTACGAACACAAACCGCGACACTCTCAATGCGCGTTTCGATTACCAGGTGAACGCAGCCAACAAGCTCACCGGTGTCATGAGTCGAGAAACGAACTCGGCTGAACAGAGCAACATCGCGGCGTATCCCACGGGGATCAGCGGGCCCTTGAAGACGTTCCCGAACGTGTATACTGGAGCGTGGACGACGACGATCTCGCCGACCAAGCTGAACGAATTTCGCTTCGGGCGGCAGCAGGAGTATCTGGTCGACCGGCCTGCTCAATTTGCCGGTTGGGACGGCAACAGCCTTGCTACCATTGACCCGGCGAAGCTCACCTCATTGCCTCAACCTAACGGTTATCTGCTTCAGGTGACGCCGACAAACTTCCCGATACTCGCTCCCTTTAACAGCGCAAGCCTGCGCAATGTGACGAGTCCCAGGTACCAGGTATCCGACACACTCAGTTGGACTCGGGGCTCCCATGCGTTCAAGGCGGGCGGAGACTGGCAGGGCTACTGGGCGAACGGGTGGAGCACGCTCGGGGGTGCGGTTCCGTTTACGTCGTTCGGTCAAGGCGGTTCACCCGTGACCACAGCGCAAGTCATCGGCGGGTTTCCCAACTTGGCGGCAGGAAACGTCGGCGGGGCGCAATCGGTCCTGAACGATCTGACGGGGTCGATCGCCTCACTTACTCAGTTGTTTTTCATCAACTCGCCAACACAAGCCAACTGGCAAGACTACAAGGATGATTTTCGAAGGCGCCGGAACTTCCGTCAGGATGACTGGAGCCTGTTCTTCAAGGACACCTGGCAGGCGACAAAAAACCTGACGCTAACACTCGGTCTGCGCTACGACAAGTACGGCGTGACCTATGAACAGGCCGGCCTTGCTCCGGCCACCAAGGGAGGTCAGGGCGGGATTTTCGGCATTTCCGGCACGGATTTCAGCTCTTGGTTCAACCCCGGCGCGTCGGGCGGTTCCCTGACTCAGATCGAGTTTGTGGGGAAGAACTCCCCCAACCCGAGTCGTGGAATGCATAACGACGACTGGAAAGACATTGGGCCTTCGGTGGGATTCAGTTGGAATGTCCCCCGGTTCAATCGCCGGACGGTCGTCCGCGGCGGATATGGCGTCAATTACTCGGGAGCGGCCTCGATGTTTTTGTACGAGACCTGCTGCGGCCGATCTCCGGGCTCGACTCTCACTGTGCAGTCGATTCCGACGACGTATCAGAGTCTGACGACGATTAGTCTGCCCCTGACGCAGCCGGTGCCGCCGTATGGGACCGTCCCATTGACGGACCGGGTGTCAGCCTTCGCCACGTGGAGCGATAATACACGCACCCCGTACATCCAAAACTGGAACCTGTCGATTACTCGCGAGATCGCGCGAAACCTGACGCTGGAAACGTCCTATGTCGGCAGCAAAACCGCGAAGCTCTACCAACCGATTGAGCTGAACGAACCCAACATCTATGCCTCATCGCCCGCGCTTTCCAACGAGACCTTCCTCCAGGCGTTCACCATCACGCGCGCCGGCGGTCAGTCGACGTTGTTTGATCGGATGCTGAAGGGAATCGATTTAATCGGAACCGGTCCCGTCAACGGTACGACCGTTACGGGTTCTTCGATGCTCCGCCGTTTTACCCAGACCCAGAGCTTCATCGCTCGGGGAGAGGTCGCAGGTTTGGCCAAGTATTTGAACGGCACCACGGCCGGGAACGCCCCCGGGGACCTGAACACTGGGAATCTGATACGGAAAAACGGTTTCCCGGAAAACTTCTTCATGGTGAACCCACAATTCGGCAGCGCCCAGCTATGGGGGAACAACAACCAATCGAACTACCATTCCCTGCGGGTTCAGTTGACGCGGCGGCTGGCCTCGAGCCTCTCGAGCCAGTTCACCTACACTTGGGCCAAGGCCCTGGGGCATGAATTGTGGAGTGGCGTCGTGGGAGACGGCAATTCGGGAGCAACGGCGGCCACGACGCTCGATCCCCGAAATCGCAACGCGGACCATGGCCGGCTGTCTTTCGACCGCACGCACACTATCAATGCCACCGGCACGTGGCAACTGCCGTTCGGCTCCAACAAGTTGTTCTTGAGCGGCGCTCCGAAGTGGATCGACCGTCTCGTAGGGAACTGGGAGTTGTCTGGAATCCTCACCGTGGGAACCGGGTATCCTCGGGATATTACGACGAGCGTCGCGACGGTGGGTGCGAACAGCAACGCGAATTACCCGAACGTGGTCGGCCACTTTCCCAGGCGCACCGGCAAG
>Ga0207090_1088_pt1 | contig 23546 bp, 28 predicted proteins | sample Alteio_BWMinHeat_50_FD_153565 | JGI IMG/M metagenome (GOLD analysis project Ga0207090, IMG submission 153565) | Enriched cells from forest soil in Barre Woods Harvard Forest LTER site, Petersham, Massachusetts, United States -... | ecosystem: Environmental > Terrestrial > Soil > Temperate forest >...
CGAGGCGGCAAAGACCGGGAAGGCCATCCCCATCCGGGGAACGACAACCCGCCGCTCCTCCGGCACTCGCCGCGGCAGCAGGCGCGAGCAGCTCATGCAAGTGATCCGCGCGGGTGGCGGACTCTCGCGCGGCGAAATCCTCGAAAAGATGGGGCTCAGGGGCGACAAGTCGGGTGAGATGTCGGTGTCGAACGCGCTGACGGCGCTCACCAAGGCCAACCAGGTGCGGCGGGACGGGGGCAAGTATCTCGCCGCGTGAGGCACGGCGAGGCATTGAGTCGCCGCGAGGCACGGCGTAGCATCCTTTTGCGGGAAACCTCCCGCCATCGCGCGATGCTTCTTTTTGAGGAGCTAGCGGATGTATCTCAACACAGGACAGATGCAACAGCGGTACGGAGTCTCTCGCGAAACCATCCGGCGCTGGGAGAGGAATGGTCGCCTTCCTTCGAGGAAAAACCCATCGGGCTTACCCAAGGGACGCCGCTTCTGGCTCAGAGCCGAGGTTGAGGACTACGACCGCCGCTTCTGACGTGGCGGAACACGCCAACTCGCTTCCGAAAGGAGGCCACTCAAACCCCGAGTTCGCTTGGGGTTTCTTTTTGAGCGTGTCCATCGGTATTGCATTTGTCGGCCATGCGATTGATTCGGAACAGGCATTTTTGACACACTCTCGTATTCCATAACGCCCTAGCCCAGCCGCGCTGCACATTCTCTCTTTGCCTCACAGCTTCTAAGTGACCTGGCCGCACGCACAGCGTATTGTTACAAAGGTGGTCAATTATGTGGTGTTCAGGTATGTCGCCGCGGAATAGAATATAAGATAGCCGATGTGCCCGAATAGACTTTCGAGCGCCGCTCTCTGTCAATTGAAGCCGACCGTATCTATCCTTTGCTTTCGCTCGTCGCGCGACCCAGGAGCCTTTCCACAACCAGCAGTGCGGTGTCTTTTCAATTTTCTTTAGGAATCTGGCTCTGATAATGGGATCGCTTCGCAAATTGTCGTCTAATGACATATCCCCTATTATAGCTCCCTATGGGAGCAATTTCACCTGCCGACTGTGGACAACTAGGAGCCGGGGAAACTCGGCTCTTTTTTTGGGGGAGCTGCCGACCATGCGTTTTCATTTAACCGAAGCGGCCTTTAATGACCCCGCCTGCTTGAAAATTCAAGCAGAATTTACGGACGATGATCGCGAATTTATCGAGACAAAGAAATTTAGCCAGGGTTGGGATACGATAGCCTTCATCATCACGAGTTACGTTTATAGTTCTATTTACAAGGATTGGCCCATAGAGAAGAAGCGTGCTCTCAGCTTGGCCCCAGCTACCAGTCTTAAATTTCCCTCTCGGTATATCGATCAAAATTGGATAAAATACCAGCACTTTCGTGATGGTGATGTCGTTCTTCACTTTAACTCTCCGGCAGGAGCCATCGAATACACTAAAAAATTCAAAGACGAAGCATCCCGCTGGGAGGCGTCGTTTCGCTCATACGCAGAAGAAAAAATAGCACAACGCGAACTGGCCGCCCAAGAGCAGCGGCGACTCTTCGAGACTCCGAACCAAATCGACCCAAAAGACTGGTACAGCCACGCCCTCTTGCTCGCCCAGCCCGGCGCAGGCAAAACGAATGCGATCCGCTGGCGTATCGTTCAGCTGATCCCGCAAATCAGAGAAGGGAGAGCCTCGCTCATCGTCCTCGACCCCAAAGGCGTGCTTACACACGAAATGCTCACCCTCGCCCGCGCCCAAGGGCTTGAGAAGCGCACCGTCTTCATCGATCCTGAACGTGCTCCCGTCTCCGTCAACCTCTTTGCCAATGACGGCACGGTAAACGAGACGATAGCTCGCATCTCGCGCGTGTTCGCAACGATCTCAACCGACCTCACGGCGATACAGCGTGACACTTTAACTTTCTGCCTTCGTGCTCTCTTTGCGTCGAGTAATAGCCCGTCTCTGGCGGAACTCCGAAGGATTTTGCGACAGGGCAAAGCAGCGATTCAGATGGACGCACTTCCGGAGGTGGTACACGAATTCTTTGAGTTCGATTTCAAGGAAGCGGATGGCACATTCATCCTCCGGCGCCTCAACAGCTTCCTCTCCAACCCCATCTTCGAGACGCTCTTTTCCGCAGAAAGCAGTTTCGATATTGGAAAGGAGATGCAGGCAGGAAAGCTGATTGTTATCAACGCAGGTAACACCGAAGCCTTATACGGTCGTTTTTGGATCGAGGAAATTGCTCGTACCATTCGCCCTCGGATCGCGCTCCAGGGGCGGCAACTTCCAACCACGCTCATCATCGACGAAGCGCCGACATTTATTGCCGAAGACCGTCACTTTGCAGAAATCCTTGACCAGGCCCGCCAGGCGCTTATCGGTCTTTTCATTGCTGCCCAACATATGGGGCAGATCACAGACGACCACGTCAAACAGTCCCTCTACAATTGTGTCCTGAAGTTTGTCGCTCGCACGAACGCCGACATCCACAATCTTTGCCGATCAATGGGCATGACGGAGCCAGAGTTTCTCGGCACTACACCCCAGTATCAATTCGCCTTTTTCGGGCCGGATATGGACACAGCGGTACGCGTGAAGCTCCCGCTCGTGGAGTTCGCCAGAGCGAGGCGGGAGGATATCGATTTCTTTTCCCGCAGAGCCTCGGCATCGCCCCCGCCGGAGGAGGAGCCTGAGGAGGAGCGGCAACCGAGCATCGACGATCTCGGCCTCGCCGACGCCTACCACCAGCTCGCCATCGCGATACGGCGTGGCAACACGCAGCGAGCGGCCGAATTGCAGGAGTATATCGACAGCTACCTCAAGCGGCAGCAGCCGGGCGGCGGCTTCAACACAGAATGGAAAGGCTAGTGATATACTGAGGCACAACAAGCCACCGTGCCGAATTGAAAGATCGCGGCGGCTTGCTATGAAAGCGTATGCTCGTTGCCCAAATCCAAAAACGCCAATCACGATGGAACCCTAAAGGTAAAGAGCCGCAGCTCTCGCCGCGTCACATCGAAGCGTTCAAGCTTCTCACGCGCTACACTTACCTCACCCGGCTGCACTTCCAGGCCTTCCTAGGCGGCGACACCAGCTCGTGGCAGGAGGCGCTGCGGAACCTCACCGCCGCCGGCTATCTTGAGCGCCCCAAGCAGCAGCGCCAGCACTACAACGCTAACTACCGGCCGCTCGTCTACTCCCTCGGCAATCGTGGGCTCTATGCCTTGCAGGAGCGCGGCGTCGACGCTCTAAAGCCCCGCGCTCACCGCAACTTCGCGCACGAACTGATGACCTCCGAGCTTATGGCGAGCTTCGAGCTGGGAGCGCGCGAAATGCGCGTGCGGCTCGTCACCTGGCCGGAGATCCTCGCAAGCCAGAGCTTGCCCGAGGCCACCAAGCGTGCGCCCAAACCCTACACGATCCCGCTGCGCTACGACGGCGAAGACCACCAAATCACCGCCGATGGCCAGCCCTTCGGCATCGCGTGGCCCAACGACAAGGGCACCGTCTTCTACTTCTGCGCCGGCATCGAAGCCGACTGTGCCACGGAGCCGCTGGAAACGTCGGACTTCGAGCGCTCATCGATCTACAAGAAATTCACGCTCTATCTGGAGATCGAAAAGCACCAGCTCTATCGCTCCCACTTCGGCTTTCCGAACATGCTCGTGCCCTTCATCACGACGAACCGCGTGCGGCTCGAAAGCATGAAGCGCGTGTTGGAGCGAGTGACGAATGGCAAAGGCTCCAAGAGCATTCTTTTCGGTGCGCCGTATCCGGCTTTCACGTCTTTCGAGAAGCCGCTACCGCCTTCGGGCTTTGCACTCACTAACAACTACGAAAGGGTCGGCTTCCCGCCGTTCAGCTTTCTTACGGCGTAGTACAATTACCCACGGCCAGCACAAGGAGGTGACAATGGCTCAGGGCAAGATGCCTACCCACAACGTCCGCGCCAAGACCGGCCGGAAGGACGACAAAGGCGAGGACATTTTCTTCACCGTCGGCGCCGCGTGGCCGTTCCGCAACGGCGACGGCTACAGCCTCAAACTCGGCAGCCTGCCGATTGGCTTTGACGGCACGCTTTTGCTCTCGCCCATCAAGGACGAGTAGCCCGTTCCACCAACGACCGGCACCGACCAGTCGAACACAAAAGGCTCGACTAAAAACTGCCCTGCGGAAACGTGGGGCTTTTTCTTTGATACGATTGTAGGTAGCCAGCTCTAACACATAGGAGGAACCGTTGGCACCGTTCATTGATTTCGCTGCTATTCGCGAAGCCATCAGCATCGAGAAAGCGGCCGAGTTTGTTGGCTTGCCCGCAACGGCAAAAGACCAAATCCGGTGCGCGTGCCCGGCCTGCGAAACCACGGACGACCGTGCGCTCGTAGTCACCAAGAGCGCCGGGAAGTACTACTGCTTCGCCGAGAAGCGCGGTGGCGACGCCATCGGCCTGGTCGCTCATATCAAAGGCATCGGCCAGCGCGAAGCGGCGCAGCTCATCCAACGCGAGCTGCTGCGGAACAGTGCTGTACCGGATAACCCTACAGTACGGCACAGTACCAGCACTTCCCGACGTAGGCCGGTGCAAGAGCACAAACAACCCCCTGCGGCGATCGGACTCACCCCGCTGGAGTACCTGGAGCACGACCACGAGGCGGTCGAAGCGCTTGGGCTCTCGGCAGAAGACGCCGAGGCGCTCGGCATCGGCTACGCCCCGAAAGGCATCATGCGAGGTCTGATTGCGGTCCCGATCCGGCTCCCCGATGGGAAACTGGCCGGGTACATCGGCATCGAGGAAGCGCGGCTCCCGTCGAGGTGGCATCACATCAATGTCGTGCCGCTGCGAAAGCGTGCGTCGTGATCACCGGCTACTACATCCGGCAGGACGGCGACCGCTACGCACTCATCCGGCAGGACGAGCAATATCGCGAGGAGGTGGTGCTGGACGGCTTGCCGCCGGAGAGAGCTACCAAACTCTACTGGCGGTACATGCGGGAACTACAGCGGGAGAAGGCGAAGCGGGAGCGACAACCCGAGCCCGCGCTTTTCGAACTCCGGCACGATGCTCGACCTGTGACGCAACGCCGGGCGGACGACCGATACCGGCAGCCGATGTTGTTCGACGATCTTTCCTGAGCGCTTCGGCGCGGCCCCGGCTTTTGCTGGGGCTTTCTTTATTTCTACATACATCGCTCGACCAGCAAATTCGGTGTGTGTTACGCTATTGTGTAGATAGCCCGGAGGATAGGCGCATGCTCATAACTCTGAAACGCGATCACGACCGCTATATCGTTTATGGCCGCGAAGGCGATACCGGAGAGGAACGAATTGGCTTTGTGCGCAAGGACGGCAACACATGGAACGCTGTCGATACGACGATGGAGCACAGCCAAGACTTTCGTACTCGGGCAGAGGCCATTGCGTGGCTGGAGAAACTGGCAATCACGTCCTAATGATACAATACGGCTGTTCCCTGATCTTTGAGGATTCAGCCAATGACGTTAATGCTTCACGTCAACGCGAAGGGCGTTGACTACGACGAACTGCGTCAACTCGAAACGCCGCCGGCAACAAGCTCGCACGTTCCGATCCCGCATTTCCGCGTGGTCGACTTAATGCGTACCACGCTCGGCATGTACGGGCACGAGATCGTCGCCGAGCACCACGGGATCACCGAGGACGGCGCGCGCTATTTCGGGCTGCTGTCGCTCCGCAGCACCTACACGGGCTACGAGGATACGGTCGGGCTGCGCAACAGCCACGACAAGAGCTTTCCCGTGGGCATCGGCTTCGGCTCGCGGGTCTTCGTCTGCGACAACCTCGCGTTCCTCGCGGACACGGTGATCCGGCGCAAGCACACCACGAACCTGAAGCGGGATCTGCCCGGCATCATCGGCGAGATCATCGAGCCCCTGGCGCTCAAGCGCGAGCAGCAGCACCGCACGATCGAGCGCTACCAGCGCGCGATGCTGACCGACCAGATGGCCGACCATGCCGTTCTGAACATGTACCGGCAGGGCATCATCAACGTGCAGCGCATCCCCGATGTGCTGAAGGAGTGGGAAGAGCCGACGTTCGAAGAGTTTCAAACCGAACGCTCGGCCTGGCGGCTCTTCAACGCCGCAACCTTCGCCCTCACCGGCCGCGTGATCGAGAACGCGAACGTCACGCCCCGGCTGCACCAGGTCATCGACGGCGTGTGCGAGGCTGTCCACTAAATCGGGAAGCACGCGGGAGAGAGCGCGCGCCTTGCGGGACCAAAACGCGCGGAGGTGATGCGCGCCCGCAATGCTCTGTCTTGAAGTTCACCTCGCTTGGCTACGCCAAGGACGCTTCCTGCCCGCAGTTCCCAGCAAGCACCTTTTCGAAGAGGCCGCCTCGTGCGGCCTTTTTTCTTTTGAATGAAGCACGATGAAGCACTGTGGGAAATTGACTGGCGCCTTTGGTGGAAGTGAAACTTTGCTGCCAACCAAGGAGGGAGCAATGAGCAGGCGACTCCGACACTACTACGAATGCATCTGCGGCAGTACCTGGTCCATGGTGTTCGAGATTGGCGATCGGCAACCGCGAACACGAGTTTGTTTTAGGTGCCGGTCATCGTGCCGACCGGTGCGTACCTATCGCATTCCCGATTAGGAGGCGGCCATGATGGACAAGTGGATCTACTACTGTCGGGATTGTCGGTCGTACGTCCACACGACTGCGAGTTATTTCCTCGGCATGCTGCCTAATTTCCCACCTTCCACCGTTCGCTGTAAACACTGCGGGGGTACGGCGCGATACGTCGAAACGACATATCACTGACCTATCCCCACTATCCACCTGGAGGGCGCCGTGAGCGCCCTTTTTGTTTGATACGATTAAGCAAGCGCTGGTTCTTTGACAGCGCTATTTTCATGGAGGAAACAGTGAGCGAGTTGTGCGCTTGTTCTAAGAAGTTCGTTGATCGCGAGTGCGCTACCTGGGTCTTTCGCGGCCAGCCCTGTTGTAACCAAACCTGCATGCGTGCGGCCGAAGCTCGGTATCAGGCGCGGCAGAGGGCGATGGCGGCGCGTGACGTGCCTATCGGTACAAGCTGGGCCTTCACCGACCACCGCACGCTCGCCGAGGCCGACCGGCCGACGCGCATCGTCCCGCTCGGCGATGGCTCCCATGTCGTCGTCGGTTAAACCCCGCCCGTTCTTGAACGTCAGCAATGACGATAAAGCAATAGGCGAGCGCCGCCGCTTCTTGTTCGGCGACAACATCTTCGGTGTCAAGCCGGATTTGAAGCCACTTCAGCCATGTACCTACGGCGACTGTCAGTGCGCCTACAACCCCAATACGAAACTCTGGGGCGCGGGATGCAAGGGCTATTGCAGTGGATGCTAAGGAGCAAACGATGACGTACTACGACCCGACGTACCAACAGCAGTTCCGTGTGCGGACGGCGGCGGGATTCATTCTCGGCCGACCGGCTGTGTTTATGGAGTCCGAGTCGCCAAAGGAGACGCGCTACGACGGGGCTCTCACGGCGGCAACGCGGCGCTGCGGTGTCTGTAAGCAGCACGGCCACGACCGGCGCAACTGCCCTCAACGGCGGTTCCGCACGACGAAGTGGATCGGCTGATGACGAGCGGCAACAACCGACCGCGCAAGCGCAAACCCGACAAGGTGAAGCTACGTCACAGGAAAAAGGTGAAGCCATGCACGACTGGCACCTCGTCAACCTCCGCGAAGTCTGTGCAATTATCGCCTGTCTCATCGCGCTGGCCATTGCCGGAATAACGTGGGAAAGGCGAGCAGAAGCTCCCATCCTTCCCGCCTTCGGCAAGCCAATCTGTCCGATTGACATGCCTCTGGCACCAAGCGCGGCACAGGACATCTAAGACGCGTCAACAGCGGAGATTGGCGCACGAGATTTTCAAGTTCTTTCTCTCCGTCTACTCCACCGCACCGACCTTTATCCACAGGCCGGTGCGCTCTTTAAAATGTGATACATTGGAGACAGCAGCTTCATCCCGCCAATCGAAAGAATGGAAGTCTTCAGAACCGCCGGTCGCTTGCGACGGGCGGGATGCAGCAGCAAAAAGAAACGGACATACAAGCAGCGATCCTCGACTATCTGCGTTTGCGCGGGCATTTCTGTTTTCGTGTAAACAACATCCCCGCGACCTTTATAGATAGGCACGGCGCACGGCAATTCCGCAAAATGCCGACCTACGGGATGAAGGGCATTCCCGATATCGTGCTCATCCATCGAGGACGGTTCTTCGGCATCGAGTGCAAGACGGCGACCGGCAAGGTATCGCCGGATCAGGCGGAGTTTGGCCGCAAGTGCGTCGCCGCGGGCGGGGAGTATATCATTGCTCGATCGATCGACGACGTGGCGGCGGCAGGCCTATGATCGACCTCACCCTTCAACTTTGTATCTGTGCTTTGCTCGGCGCGTTCACCGGCCTTGGGATCATGGTCGTCTTTCTCGGCTTATGCGTCTGCTGCAAGGAGATCGCGAAGCTGCTTGAGCCGTAGGTATGGACGAAGAAGAGCGGTATTTTCCCGATATGGACCCCCGCAAACTTCTGCCCTTCACCTGTGTGCTTGAGCCCAGCGACCCGAATGTCGAGCGCCTCCCGAATGCGTACGTCGGAACCGATCAGATCGTGTACGGCGGAACTAACTACATATGAAATTTCCCTTCGAACATCCCCACCCGCGCTTTCCGTACTCGCGACTGCAACTCGACGACTGGGTGAAGCTCCACATGCCCACGACGATCGAGATGACCGATCGGCAGTACTGCCACCTGGCCGATTTAATGTCCTATAATCCGAAAGAGTACCGTGGCATCCCCATCAAATTCGTAAACGCGCCCAAAGCCGACTTTTCCACAGGCTGAGGTGGCGCCGTCGCCGTCGCGCTGTATACTTGAGCGATATGCAATACGTACGTCTCATGGTGCGGGTCTCACCATTTCATAAGAAGGCCATTAGCAAGGTGGCGCGAGCGAAAAAGCAATCAGAAAGCGCCGTTGTCCGGGAATTCCTTGAGCAGTGGTTCCCGCTGCCCAGCAGGAGAAAGAAAACGAGGGCATGACCGCCATCGTAAAAGTCAAATATGTGCGACGAGCGCGCATGTTCGCTCGCATTGAGACGGATGCGGCGAAACCGCACAAGGAGCGCCAGCACATCACTTGGCACGGAAGCGAGGCAGACGCTCTCCCAAACTCTTCATGACCTTCACCCCCATTCAGCAGGACAAGCACCGGAAAGCGTTCATCGACGAGTGCCGCCAGAAAGCCTGGGGCGCCGCCTGCCACGCAGAGTGGATCGGCAAGCAGATCGACGGACTTTCGTCCGAATACGAGCGGCTCGGCGCTCAGCAGCAGGCGATTGCCGACGAGATCAAGACGCTCAAAGGCGCGATCGACAGCCACACCAAGGACAACCGCGAGAAGCGCAAGGAGCTACAGGAGAAGCGGGACGCCTTGATGAAGGGCATGGCGGCTATCAGCGCCAACCTCAAGCGCGGCCACCAGGCGATGCAGGAGTTGTACGCGGCCGTCGAGAGCGGGATGGCGCTGGCAGGGCATGCGGAGGGGTGGAGTTGGAAGGAAGCTCAACAGGCACCGCAACCCTAATGGTCGTCGCTCTCATTGGGCGGTACAATTTGCTCCCATGCCGAGGGACGCGGATTTGGATCGCCAGTTAATGGCGCGATGCTATCAATGTTGGTGGTTTTGCAGTACGCTTCTTTGCCAATTTTCAGTGCGGTAATGAGACAGATAACTACAAGAGGCGTGATCACGCCCGCAGCTACACCGAGATATGCGCCGATCCCTGCCGATATTATTCCAACTCCAACAACCTGTGACTGGTGCCCATAGAACATCACATCCTTGCGAAGTTTTTGGTACTTTCGGTTTTTTGTGCACAGAAATATCTTAAATTCTGTCTTGAAAGCCTCCCAATAGTCTTCGTGATTGGGCAACGGTGGCGGAGCCGCGCCTCCACCCGCAGATTTTGCATCTGTCCATATCATCCAATCGTGAGCAGTCCAAAAAAATGCTCTTTTCTCGGGACTGCTAATCTCACCCAAGAAAATTGGGTGTGTTCTAAGTGCTTCGACGGTGAAAATCTGTTGGAGATCGAAATCGTCTGCGCTTTTCATTACACGCTCTCCGCATCGGTGTCGCGTAATAGCTTATAATCCGCTAGACTAGAAATAGGTTATTATAGATATATGCGCATCGTACCCGCTGTCGAGGCCGAATTACGTCGGGAAATCCGCGACGCGCGAGCGCTCGACCCGCTGATTAGCGTCTCCGCATTGGAGCAGCACCTCGAAAAGAAGTTCAATCGCGGCTTCTCCTATCGCTACATCGCCAAGCTCGCCGACAAGATCGCGCGCCAAGCGCTCATCGAGGCCGACCGCACCAAGATCGAGGAGCGGCTCGCCTTCACCCGTGAGAACTACCGGCTGATCCGAGAGCGGCTGGCCGAAATCGTCTTCTGGCAATTCGACCCCGACAGCCCGGTTCCCATTGAAAAGCAGCGGCCACCCTACAACGAAGACGTGATCGACGCCGCCAAAACCATGGTGATGCTCGACCTCGCCATTCTCAAGGCCGAGATCGACAACGGGCTCTATAGGCGTCCGCTCGATGTCATCGCCAAGGAGTTCCAATACGAGCCCCTGCCCGGCGAGGTGCGGGTGGCGGTCATCGCGGCTTGGAAGCGGGGCGGATTACTCCCGGACGCGGTTTTGCAGCAGATGATCCCCGCCTCCGGACCCCAGGTGTTGGCTTTGGAGCCCCATTCTCACGAAGCTCTTTGATAACGTCACGCATCACGAAATAGATTTGATGCAGATCCAAGGTGTTTCCACCTTCCGCAAATCCGATAGCATAATGAAATGGAATCTTGTTGTTCCATTGATCCGGCTTTTGCTGCTCTTCGTCGCTCTGAACATGCTTGAAATGATGGCAGACAATATCGACGAACTTAAACTCCATTGAGGCGCCCCACCGTTTTCTCAGATTCCCAATGCTAATTCGTAAATCTTCTGAGGCGCGGTCGATACTATGATAGATCGCTACGCACGCCAGAAAGGCTCGTCTCGGCGTCCGTTCCCTGTGAAAATCTTCAAATGTGGGCTCTACGAATTGCTTAATGTAGTCCGAGAGAGAAGTCACGAAAGTCCTCCTAAAAACGTGGTAATATATAGGTATATCAGCTAGCCCGTTCCAGTGTGCGCCTTTGCGGCTAGCGGAGCGCACGTTCGAGCGAGAACTTTATGACCGAGATAACCGTTTCCATTTCCATCAACCGCGGAAGCGCCACTTGCGACTTTTGCAGCCAAGCAAATCAAGACTGCTGGCGCTCAGCAAACTCTAGCGTGCATAACGACAACACCGTAGACGTTTGTATTTCGTGCATCGACCAGTTGCACGCTCTTTTGCATGCTACCGGAGACGCTTCAGCTTGAACGTCTCGTAGACGACCCGGAAATCCGCCGCGCAGCGGCCAAGACCCTCAAGGGCTTCTGTCTCACCTACCTGCCGCATCACTTTCCGTTAGAGCTTTCCGACTTCTTCGACGAGATGGCTGGCGCGCTTCAAGCGCACGCCGAGAACCGCCTTGAGATCATCGGCTACCGCGGCTCTGCGAAGAGCACGCTGGCATCGCTGGCGCTGCCCCTATGGGCTGCGCTTGAGCATCCCGACCTCTATCCGTTCATCATCCTCCTAGCCGACACGCGCGGCCAGGCGTCGATCAACGCCGCCTCCGTGCAGCACGAGCTGCGCAACAACGACCTGATCCTCCGCGACTACGGGCATCTGAAATACCGCAAGCTCGACGACCCGCGCCCCGAGCCGACGCTGGAGAGCGACGAGGACTGGCAGGCGATGAACTGCGTCCTCGACAACGGGGTACGTATCCTCGCCCGCTCTCGCGGCCAGAAGATCCGCGGGCTCAAGCATCGCCAGCACCGGCCGAAGCTCATCGTCGCTGACGACGTGGAAGACCTCGATTGGGTACGCACGCAGGAGAACCGGGACAAGACCGACCGCTGGTTTCGCGGCAACGTGCTGCCCTCGATCGACGAGGGCGGCCGAGCGGTCGTCGTCGGCAACTGGCTGCATACCGACGGGCTCATGGCTCGCCTCAAGAACACCGGGATCTTCCGCGTCCTCGAGTTTTCCCTTTTGCGCGAAGGCGACGGCACCGAGATCGAGCGCTGCACCTGGAAGGCCAAATACCCGACGCAGGAGGCCATCGACGCCAAGCGCAACGAGCTGGGCGACATCGGTTTCCGGCGCGAGATGCTGCTGCAGGTGGTGCCGGAGGAGGGGCAGGACGTCCTACCCGAAGACATCACCTACTACGACGATCCGCCCTTCGACGACGGCAACTACCTGGCTCACGGCGTCGACCTCGCCATCAGCACGAAGGAGAGCGCCGACTACACCGCATGCGTTGCCGGCGAGGTGACCTGGCCCGCCGGCAAACTCGAAATTTACATTCAGCCGCACCCGCTCAATCGGCGCATGAGCTTCCACGACACGATGGATACGCTCGACAATGTGCGGCACAGCTCGACAATGAGCAGCGAGTTTTTTGTGGAGGCCGTGGCCTATCAGCAGGCAGCGATCGACGAGCTGGCGCGCCGCGCCTTCGCCGTGACGCCCATGCACCCCATCAAGGACAAGCGGGCGCGGCTGCGCGTCGCGGCGCGGTACATCAAGAACGGCACCGTCAAATTCCCGCGTACGGGCTGCGAGCAGCTCCTCAATCAGTTATTTGGGTTTGGTGCAGAAAAAAGCGACGATTTGGTAGATGCGCTGGTCTACCTAATCCTTGGTGTTGCGGGGGATGGCATAGAGGCAAAAGTTGTCCACTACGTTTAGAAAGAATCAGCATCCCCCCAATGTGCTAGACAAAGTTTGTTGGGTTATTTCGTAAGAGACGGCACCACGTTTAAAGACATCGTCAAGCAACCCAGCCTGCGTTTTGTGACCTAGGTTACGGCACGCGTTTCTGTCCAGGATAATATTTGCGACATCCGGTAGGTAATTTCCGTATTGATCTAAAAATCGGATGTAGACAGATTCATAACCGGCGGGGTAATCCTCCGTGCTATTATACTGATCGTAATTTACCACCCAATTGGTAATTAATGGACCGCTGTCGGTACCGCTGATATAAAATTGAATAACGTTAAAGACAAAATTACTTAGGTGTGTAGCAGCGTTGCCACCTCCATCGGTATATATTAGGTGACCAAGAGGAACTGTTACTTCACAAAAGGTTCGAGATCTCGTGCAATCTTTTTTTGGTAATTTACCATATAGAGAAATTACTTTGGGGCTACTGGACCCGCTCACCGCAACAGCAGGAATTTGAGGCGTTGGAGCAGGGGTGGCCGTGGTGGAGTCCGTAGGCATTGCTTGACACGAGGCCGTGAGTAGGCCGATAGCAGCAATTATTGCTTTTGATAGATTCTTCATGGGCTTGCTCCGCATCAGTAAATATCCCCACACCAACCCGAGCCCGTTGAGAGCAAGGTGCTAAACTTAAAGCACCTCTATGCCTCGATTTTTACGCGCGTTTGCAGACCTCATTGACCAGAAAGACACGCTCCCCGTCAACCGCTACGAGGGCTTTCAAGGCAACGGCGCCGTAGTCCTCCGCGACCGCCGCGGTACGGCTAAAGCCCAGATCCCGAACGTCAGCGAAAAGGCCAACGGCGGGACGCTCAGCGACGACCCGCTCGCGATCTACAAGCCCACCGGCGCCAAGCATGTGGACGCCGCCAAGGCAATGGGCAACTTCACCGGCTGGACGTTCGCGGCCGTCAACGCCATCGCCTCGGAAGTCGCCAACATCCAGCTCCGGCTCTACCGGGTAGCCGGAGAAGACCACGCCGAACTCGACGACCACCCGCTCTTGACGCTCCTCGAAGGCGTCAACGACCAGATGACCGGCATCGAGCTGAAGTACGTGACGATGGCGCACCTGGAGCTGACCGGGAATTGCTACTGGTTCCTCGACGGCGTGAAGAGCGACACCGATAAACCGAGAGCGATCTACCCGCTCAACCCCGGCCGGATGCGCATCAAGCTCGACAAGAGCCAGTTCCCGTACCGGCTCTCGCACTACGAATACACCTTCGACGGCAAGGTATACCGCTTCGAGCCCTATCAGATTTTGCAGATCAAATACCCCGACCCCGGCGACCCGTTCGTCGGCATCGGCGTGCCGCAGACCATCCCAACGTGGATCGACAGCGACAACTACGCGATGGAGTACAACCGCAAATTCTTCATCAACGGCGCGCAAGTGGGGCTCTATCTCCAGACCGAGACGAACGTCGAAGGGAACATCGACCGCATTCGAAAGAGCTGGGCAAACCGCCACGAAGGCACGGAGAACGCGCACAAGGTGCCAGTGTTCCCCAAGGGCGTGGAGCTGAAGCACACCGGCGTCACTCACAAGGACATGGATTTCGGCAAGCTCGCTGAGGCGACGCGCGACCGCATCCTCGCCGGCTTCCGCGTATCGAAGACCATCCTTGGTACGGCCGAGAGCGACACGAACCGCGCGACCGCCGAGACGGCGGACTACGTGTTCAGCAAGCGCACCATCAAGCCGAAGATGCTGCTCGTCATTTCGTTCCTCAACGAATTCCTCGTGCCGCGCTACGGCGACGACCTGTACCTCACCTTCATCGACCCGACACCGGAGGACAAAGCCGCTCGCATGAACGAAATGTCTCAGGCAAGCGGCGGCATCCCGGTGATGACCCAGAACGAGGCCCGCCAGACCTATCTCGGGCTCGGGCCAGTCGACGGCGGCGACAAGCTTATGGTCCCCACCTCAATGACAGCCGCCGGGGTTACCTCAACACCAGAAGGCGAAGATGTGACGCCGCAGCTCGCCAAGACCGCCGAAGGCTGGAAAGCCAAAGCGATCCGGGTACGCACCGGCGGCAAGACCGCGCACAGCGCCGCAGCCCGGATGCGACGCGCGCTCACTGAGAGCTTCAAGAAGCAGCTCGACCACGTGCCCGCGTTTCAGGTGAAACACGTCACCGATCTCACCCACGGCGAGTACATGGAGCACTGGAAGCGTTTCAATGCCCGGAGCGAGCGCGCCGTGGTGGATTTGCATGCCGTCTTCCGCGGCATCAACAAGAAGCAAAGAGAGCAGGTACTCGAAAATCTGCCAGAGGCCACCGGCGTTGAGAAAGCGATCGGCGAGCTATTCGACCTCAAGGAATGGATCGGCATCACCATCGACCTGGCGACGCCTATCCTGACCAATCTCTCGCGCGATGAGGCGACCGCGGCGCTCGCGATGATTGGCGCCAAGCACCAGGACATTCTCGCCGACGAGAGCACCCAGCAAGCGCTCGACCGCGGCATTTCAAAGATGGCTCGCAGCTACAACGAGACGACGCTCGACCAGCTCAAGACCGTGCTCGGCGAGGAGCTGAACAAACCCGAGGGCACGAGCCTCGCGAAGCTCACCGATGCGGTAGATGGCGTCTACAGCTTCGCGGACGAGCGCCGGGCCGGGCTCATTGCGAAGACCGAAAGCTATCGCGCTGCGAACTGGGCTAATCGGGAAGCGTGGAAGCAGAGCGGCGTGGTTCAAAGTTTGAAGTGGTACACCGCAGAGGACGAGCGCGTATGTCCCGATTGTGCCGCTCTCGACAATACTGTAGTCGGGATTGAGGACAAATTCTTCACCGATAGTTACAGCGACGGTGAAATTCCACCACTGCATCCTGACTGCCGCTGCTACATAAGGCCTGAGACGATTTCAATTGATGAGGTATGAAGAATTCTCTCCTTTGGCTCGCATTAGCCGTCAGCGCTTTAGCTTGCTCCTTCGTTTTCTTTTCAAGCGCCCACGCAGCCCCTACCGTTTGCCAGATCGGCAACGGCTGCACTGGGACTTCAACCGCTCCGGCTTACGGCAAAATCCTGATCGGCGGTCTGAGCGGCGAATACGAATACGTCGCCAGCTCGACGCTGCTCAGCGGGGCTGTGTCATCGGTGTTCGGCCGCACCGGCGCTGTTGCGGCCCAAAGCGGCGACTACACCACCTCGCTCGTTCCCGAAGGCAGCAACGTTTACTGGACGCAGGCGCGCTTCGACACCGCGCTCACCGGCACGACCTCGCTGCCGAAGATCACGACACTCGGCAGCTTGGCGCTGCCGTATTCACAGCTCACCAGCACCCCCGACCTCACCCAATATCTCACGCTGTCCGCTTGGTACGGCACAACGACCGACCAGCTCAAGGAAGGCTCCAATAACCTCTATTTCACCAACGCCCGCGTCGCGAGCTACATCAGTGGTTCATCGACTGTGCCGCATATCGGCGGCAGCGCTTATGGCAACCTGCTGTTATGGAACGGCAGCGGGTGGGTGACGACTGCCACATCGTCACTTGGGCTCAAAACGTCGAGTTTCGCCTCCGCGAATGTTTCACAATGGACAAATGATGCCGGCTATCTCACGTCGCTTTCCGGCGCAGCGTCTTCAACGCTTTTATCGGACAACAATACATTCTCGGGCGTCGATAAATTCACGAACGCCTCAAGCGACTTCAGCGGCACCTGGCAGACCTTCTCACCTTCGCATTTCCAGACGGCGCTCGGCTTTACCGCTGTCCCGAATACGCGGGCCATCAACACTACCTACCCGCTTCAGGGTGGCGGCGACCTATCGGCCGACCGCACACTCACGTTTCCCGCGACCTCAACCCTCTACGCCGGAACGGCCGGGCAGATCCTCGCCCTCCTGAACGGTCAATGGATCGGCACGGCGACCTCGACCTACAGCTCGCCGCTTTCTTTCAATGCCGGCACCAACGCCGTAAGCATTCAAGCAGCAGGTGCATCTCAAAACGGATATGAATCATCGTCCGATTACCAGCTCCTTCACACCGCGACGACCACCTATGCCTACCCGCTCACCTATACGGTAGGGACGAACGCCGTCACCTTTCCCGCTACCTCGACGCAGTACGGGAGCGGCACAGCCGGCCAGGTGCTCATGTGGTCTGGCACTACAGGCGCACCCACCTGGGCGGCGACCTCTAGCAGCGGTCTTGGCTCCGTCACATCGATCGCTTTTGGCGACGCACTGAACGGCGGCACGATCACCACGAGCGGTAACGTCAATCTCAAATCCTACTTCTCGACATCGACCGCGGACACCGCAGGCCAGCTTGCCTACGCGAACTCAACGAATGGCTGGCCAGTTAAACTCTCTTTCGTCGCCACTTCGACACTCTCGGCCTCATCGCCGCTCACGGGCAGCTTTACGCAGATCGGTAGCGGAGGCTCTGTCGGCTGTCAAACCGCTTCGGCATCTCAGGCTGGCTGCCTTTCAGCCTCGGATTGGAACAAATTCAACAATCAGCTTTCAACCACGTCGCCGTGGACGACGGGGCAAGTCGCTTTCGTAAATTCTAACGGCAATGTATCGAGTGTGGCCACTGGCACCGTTTCCGCTGGCTCAACCGCTATCACGGTGACGGCGGGGCGCTCGGTACTCGGTGGTGCCCTGGCAATAGATTGTGCCGCGGCCGGAGCTTCACAAAATGGATGTCTCTCTTCGGGCGATTGGAGCACCTTCAATGGCAAACTCAATCTATCGAACCTATGGAACGTCGCGACGACCTACAGCACGACAACGCTCGCTACGACGACGCCCCTTTGGTTCAAAACGGGGTATTACGCGTCTTCGACGGCGAGCACGCCTTCTATCGACGACTATTTCATCGCACAGCAAAGTACGACCACCAATGCGACGACCACGACCCTCGGGTTTGTGAACCTCAAAAACTCTATCCTTGCCACGAACGGAAGCGGCGGCGTTGTTGGATCAAGCACTATCGGAAGCAACCTACTCTCAAATTCTGGCGTAAGCGCCAATTCGTACACCTGCACCAACCTCACCGTAACGGCACAAGGCATCCTCACATCGGCATCGAATGGAAGTTGTGGCGGTGGAGGGGGGACATGGCCGTTCACCACGACCGACACCAACTTCGCCGCCACCCCGCAGCAATCGACCACCACTCCCGAGTGGTTCAAAGGCAACGGCACCTGGGGATTATTTGCCTCATCAACGTCGATGTTCGACAGCGCGACCACGACGAATCTTGGAGTTATAAGCAATGCGTATTTCCCGGGCAATAGTATTTGGAATTCAAATGGAAGAGTCGGCATCGGAACGACGAACATTACCGGCTTTGACGCCAATGCGCGCCTCACCGTGGCTAACACGGGATTTATCTCTATTGATGCGAGTAGCACGGACATAACCACCTCCTCGGCAGGAGAGCTAGCCGCAATATCGGATCAATCTGAATTAGCGATGCTCAGTCATGGAAGTTTAAGGACCAATGTGCGCTACGGCATTACCCTTGGCGGCTGGACTGAATTCAGCGATTTCAACACTCCCACTAGCACTTCCAACGGTTTTGTCATCGGTGTGCAAGCGTCGTCTCCTTTAGTCTTCGGCACTAACAATGTGGAACGCATGCGCGTTACTGGCGCAGGAAACATCGGCATTGCCACGACCACGCCCGATGCAATCACTTCTATTTTCCACACAGGCAATACAAATATTGGCTTGTCAATTGAGCACAGTTCAGCACAAAAAAACCTCAATGGCGACGACCCGGAGCTGATGCTCACTAATTTCAACACAACTGTGGGGAATTACAGTGCAATAGATTTCACTGACAATACCGTGGATACCAACGCCGTGAGACTTCTTGGCATCTATCAAGCTCACGGCGCAAGCCCTTCTGGTGACTTTGCTATTCTAACCGCCAACGCGGGCACCGTTACCGAGAAAATGCGCGTGATGTCCTGGGGAGCTATCGTCATGGGCACAACGACTTCCCAGCTCGGCGGTTTGACAATTGGCACATCGACCGCTCCCCAACTCATACTCTCCGATAACACGGCAGCGGATAATGCATGGACATTCCGTTCTATCAACAACAATCTTTATATTGCGACTTCGAGTGCGAGTGCCACTTCATCGACGGCAGCAATTGTGATAACAAATGCTACAACGACACTTTCGCAGGATGTACAAATATCGGGCTTGAACGGCAGCCAACCGAATCCTTACTTGCTTATCGGTACAACATCTCCGGGCTACGGTCGTCTCGCGGGTGGATTGGTTGATGCCGTCTACTACAATGCAAGCAATATCTCTGCCATCAATGCCTTCAACGGAAGCTCAGGCGCATGTGCTGGTTCTGGCTTTTTCGCAGATGGAAATATCCTTGCCCTAAATTCCGATTACGCCTTCTTCGGATTTACGAATGCAGGATGGACGGGTTCCGGCTGCGCTGTAGGTAACGCGAAAGAGCGACCGGAATCTACTATCATCTCAAACCCAACAGGAGATATGAACTTCGAGCTTGCTTCAACGAGCCAAGCTGTCGCGTACAAGTGGTGGACGCAGAACACGACGCAAAGCATGACGCTCAACAACTGGGGCGCTCTTACCGTCGGGACGACTACAACGCAATCAGGTCAAGTCACCATCGGCACCTCAAGCGCTCCGCAGCTGATGCTCTCTGACAATACGGCAGCCGACAATCTTTGGTCATTAAGAACCATCGCCAATACGCTCTATTTTGCTACCTCAACGGCGACCGCTACGTCCACGCCACTCCTAACATTCTCATCAAACTTCGGCATAGGTATCGCTTCCACGACGCCGCAGCCGAGCGGGCTCACCATCGGCTGGGGCAATCTTGTACTCGGTGCTGGTCAATTCGCGATGGCGTACGCCTCTTCAACGAACCCCGCGCAGATACAGACGATTGACTGGAATAGCGGCGGGATGCAACGCATCATCGCCTCCAGCAGTCTCAGTTTGGTGATTAACGCCACGTCTTCGCATCCATACGACGGCGGCCACTACATCCTCAAAATCTGTCAGGACGGCACCGGCTCTCGATCCATCACCTTCATCACGCCCGGCCAGCTCGCATGGGCGAACGGTACCACAACGATTTCTTCGGCCGCTAACAGCGGGACGTTGCTTGGCATGATCTACGACGCCCGCATTGCCCGCTATGACGTGGTGGCTTCTTCGACGATCAGTGATGTACGAACGTGCGTGCCGTAAAGTATGAGGCGATTTCTATTTCCCGCATTAGCAACCGCCTTTTTCATCGCGGCGACCGCCGCCATCTTTCTCTACCAACCTCACCAGGCTGGAGCTGTGACATGCGGCTTCGGAACCGACGATGGTACAGGTACATGCGTTGGAGCGCTCACAAGCAACCCCGGCAAAGGCAATCAAACCTTCAACGTCCCAAGCGATTGGAATAACTCCAATAATTCTGCTTCTTGCAACGGTGCGGCCGGAGATGGTGGGTCAACTGGAGGCGGATCAGCAGGAGGAGGTGGCGGTGGATACGCTTCAAGCACCAATCTCAGCCTTACACCTGGAGGCACCGCTACCTATGCGGTTGGCGCCCATGCCACGACCACCACCAACACTACCGCTGCGGGCGGAGCGCGAGAGACTTATTTCAACGGAACGGCATCTACCACCGCATCAATAAACTGCGGGTGGGGCCAAATGGCCAATGGTGCTACGGCTGGCAAAGGTGCTGCGACAACCAGCTCGACTGGCACTACACGATATGGTGGCGGCGATGGTGCGGGGGTAAATTTCAATGGAGGCGGCGGCGGAGGGTCTGCTGGACAGACTGGTCGTGGCAGACAGGGGTCTACTGGTTGCAGCGGTGGTGCTGGTGGCGGAGGCGGATCGAATGGGGGCAGTTCTACGAATGGAGGCGCCTGTACCAATAGTGTCGGGGCAGCGGGCGGCAACGGCACCGGGGGCACCGGAAGCGGTGCCGCCGGTAACGGAGGGAACGGAGGGAACGGAACTGCAGGCGGCGGAGGAGGTGGAGGAGGCGGGGGAAGTCCCTTCACCGGAGGGGCGGGCGGTTGCGATACGTCTTTTGATTCGACGCATGGTGCCTGTGGAGGTGGAGGAGGCGGTGAAAGCGGTATAGGAGGTACCGGCGGTAATGGCGGTACATACGGCGGGGGCGGTGGCGGGCGCGGCAGCTCTTCAGATACCGCTGGTACGGGTGGCCAAGGAGAAATTTGGATTAAATACACCCCGACAGGGGGAGGCGGCTCGACTACCCACGCTGACGTAAACTCTCAATGGTTTGAAGTGCTTTCTTTGTTGATATGGAAAACACCCCGACAGCTTTCACTAATTTCCCTCGCGTAAAATACTACCATGACTGACATCGAACCAAAAGAATACGCCGACTACAAGAGCGATCACGACCTACTCATCGAGCTGCGGGTCGTTAGCAGCGAGATCAGAAAAGACATCAAAGACCTCAAAGATGGCACCCACGACATGCTGACCGACCACGAGCTGCGGCTCCGGGTACTGGAAAAAGACTCCAACCGTTGGGTCGGAAGGCAAAGCACGATAGGGGGAGCTATCGGTGTTGCTGCCGCATTCATCGCTGCGTTTATCTCTACAGGTAAATGGTAATCCACAGCCCTCCAGCCTTGCGCACGTTTAGAACTGCTACAATTACGACAAGACTATGCCACTCTTCACGAAATCCGCGTTGATCGCAGCCGTCCTCGCCATCCCCGTCTTCGGCTCTGCCGTCATCGGGGCCAACTACGGCTCGATCATTCTTCATCACCTCGTAGACATCGTAAACGGCAGCAACACGCAGACCGTCGTGAGCGTGAACGCCCCGAACTGGTCTTCGGGCATTCCCCTTTCCGTGCCCGTGGGCTCTGCCGCGGCCACCTCGACCTCGGGGGGCACGGTTGCCAGCTCAACACCCTTCACCTTTGCCGTAGCAGCCTTAGACGGCACGGGAACCACGACGATTGGAACGACTGCGACGGTCTCGACCGATGCATCTACCTCACCAAACGAGGAGATCCAGGTTTCCTGGGCTGCGGTCCCCGGCGCGACCGGCTATGCCGTCTATTTTGCGACCTCATCGACCGCAACAACGTTCTCCCAATATTTCTATGCCACTTCCACCAACGGCAGTCCGAACACCTCGTACACATTCGCGACCTCGACCGGCAGCATCACCGGCTCTCCGGGTAGCGACACGACCGCCTTTTCAACCAAGATCAACCCGACCGGCCAGAGCTATCTCAATGGAGGCGGGCTCACGATAGGCGGCCAAACGCTTGTGGGTACCACGACCGCCGCCAGCTCGAGCGAGCTTGAGGTCAATGGCTACCTTCGAGCCCAGCTCTCCGCCACGTCGACATCCTGCTATGCGGCAACGGCCGGTGCGATTTTCTACAACAGTGCCAATAAGCATGAGTGGGGCTGTGACGGGACAAATTGGACCAAGATTTTTTAACGTATGTCAGTCTCTCAAATCCAATTGCTCAACGTATCAGCCCCAAGCGTCTACACAGAGTACTCATTTCTGATTCCGGCCGGATCTATCGAACTCAGCTTACAACTCCGGCCGACAGGCACGCCCGCTAATCTCTTCTGGTACACGGCTCCGAGCGGAAGCGCATCACCGGGAACCGCTGCCAATCTTCCCGCCACCTACATGACTGTGCCCGCAGGCTCAGCGCGGAGCATTCTTGGCAAGCTGGGTAGCCAAACCATCTATTTCCAAGTGGATCAACCGGGCCAGGTGCTCGAATTCGACTACCATGCGGACACGTAACAAACGCTCTATGTCGGCGTCTAAGCTCATCTTTCTTGCCATTGTCGCGTTTGCCGCCGGCTTCGTCTGCGCGCTGGCGGGTAAGGCTAACGCCCTCTCTTCGACAATCAGCTCAGCCAACGTTCTAAGGATTGGCGGCACGCAGATCATACCTGCCTTTCCCACCTGGAGCTTCAATATTCCCCTTTCACCCGCAACCAACTTCATGGCCGCAAGCTCCACGAGTCCAGGAGGCTCGCTCACGGTAAGCAACACGCCGATTTACTTCGAGGTGGCAGCTACCACCGGGACCGGCACGACAACCATATCAAGCGAGTTATCCACTACGACGAAGACGGGCAGCTCCCAGATCCACCTTTCGTGGACGGCCGTACCAGGAGCCAGTGCCTACTTTGTCTATTTCTCGACCACAACCCCAAGCGGCGAGAACGCCTATTTTAAAGCCACGACGACCAACGCCTATGACTTCACCTCGACGTCTTCTCCGCTCTTTGGTTCTGCGCCCGGTTTTCCTTCCAGTTTTGCGGTGCAGCTCAGTAACGGAGCCACGCCGCTTACTGTAAACGGCTTGCCTTTCAGCCCCATTGCCACGACCACCTCGCCGATCGGCGGCTCGGCGCTCTCCACAGGCCAGTGCGCGACCGCGACCTCGACGCTTCTTATAGGCACCGTCTCATCCTCGACCGTGGTGATGACCACGCCGCAGAAATTCCCCGGCCCGAGCGTGACTTGGCAGAGCTACGTGCTCGGCCCGACGCAGATCGTGACGCAGGTCTGTGCGCTCCTCGCTGGCACGCCCGTCTCGACTACCTACAATGTCCGCGC
>Ga0207090_1089_pt1 | contig 23467 bp, 16 predicted proteins | sample Alteio_BWMinHeat_50_FD_153565 | JGI IMG/M metagenome (GOLD analysis project Ga0207090, IMG submission 153565) | Enriched cells from forest soil in Barre Woods Harvard Forest LTER site, Petersham, Massachusetts, United States -... | ecosystem: Environmental > Terrestrial > Soil > Temperate forest >...
TTCGCTTTCTCGAAAATTTCAAGCGCTCTTGCCAGAGTCGATCTGCGGCCCGGGTCGGGCAATCCGAAAATCCATTCACGCCAGGTTTCGGCGGCAGCGCGCCGGGAGACCTGGCGTTCGGCAAGCTTTGCAGCGCGGTAGAACATCTGCTCCACGAGATCTTCATTCACGGCGCCGCGTCCCCGGCGTACCCGCCAGATCTGCAGTTGAGTTCGCAGCGTCCGCCGATTCCTGAAGGCGGTTCCACCAATGATGAACATAACGGCCAGCGCCCAGAATCGCGGCGCCGCTGCGAGTGCGCTGACGCGTGCGGAAAAACGATCCGAAAACAGCTGGCCCTGAGTGACCCATCGATCCGACCTGTCGCGCAACGAAGTTTGAACCGATTGCACACGATCCTGCGCGCTCCGAAACAACTGCAACTGGGCGCCGGAGTCGTAAACGATGACGCTGGAATTCCAGAACAGATCGATCGCGTCCACATATTGCGATAGCTGCATCGCGAAGTTGACGTCGCGATGATTCGGGTCCGGCGGCGTCGGATCGAATTCCATCCAGCCGCGTCCCGGAACGTAAGCCTCCACCCAGCTGTGAGCATCCGATTGTCGAATGATGTAGTCGCTTCCAACCGGATTGTATTCGCCCAGCAGGAATCCGTTGATGAGCCGTGTGGGAATTCCGGCGGCCCGCAGCAGGATCGCCATTGATGAAGCGAAGTATTCGCAATGTCCAGCCTTCGCGTCGAACAGGAACGTGGTCAACGGCTGCGAGCCCGGCGTCCACGTGAGATTGAGTGTGTACCGGTAGTTTCGTTTCAGATAACCCTCGACCAGTGCGGCCTTTTCAACCGTGGATTTTCCTCTCGCCGTGATTTGGTCCGCGAGTTGTGAGATGCGCGGATCCAGGTTTCGCGGCAACTGAAGATATGTCCGGCTGATATCCGGGGGGATGGCCTCTTCCGGCGAAGCCACGTGAAGCATGTGGCTTCGGTCGGGTATCTCGGACAGCACCTCATACTGGACGCGGCGGGCAAGCGGGAATCGCAGATAGAGTGAATCATCGTTGTCGGCCTCTACGCCTTGCAATCGTCCGGAAAGCGCGCGCACCTGATACGGCCCAAACAAGGTGGTGGTCGCCAGCGGTTCCAGCAGGATTTCGTAGCGGACGGCATCCCTGGGCTGACCGACCTGGCGGATCCAATACTGCTCGTCGAAAGACGCGTCCAGCAGGAAGTGCCTGCGGTCCGTCTTATACCAATTGTGCCCATCAAAGCGGTCGAGTGCGATGCCACGCCATTTCAGGACGGCAAATGGCGTTCCGCTGATTTGCCGCGCATGCATGACCACCGCCGAACTGAGTTTCACCTGGCCGATATCGCCCAGTTGAACCGTGTCCGTGAAGCCCGACACCAGCAGCGATTGAGCTGCCGCGCGCGTGAAATAGCCGGTGCCGACCCGCGGAATGACCAGGAAGAGAACGACGCCGGTCAGGATGATCCAAATCGTGGCCCACACGCTCATGCCGCCCAAAGGCGCCACAACCTGTTCCGTCTGCGCCATGCTGCTTCGCTCCGAACGATACATGTCGAAGCTCATGAGCGTGGACACCAGAGCGACGAGGAAGAGAAAGAGCGTCGCCGCAAACGAGATGTCGATTGTTAATGAGGACGCCGCAAGAATCTGCAGGAACGACAGGATGATCAGGTACAGGTAGTCCTTGTCCGTTTTCTCCTGATAAAGCTTCGCGAGCTGCAGGAACAGAACCAGATGAATGGCCGCGGGAATGAATGACCGCGACAGGATCGTCGTGTCGAACAGGAAGAAAACGATGTACACACAGGACAATGCGAATGCGCCGCGCGGTGAAAGCGGCGCCGGCAGCCTCTTGACCGTTCGGTAAACACTGACGGCCATGCCGAGCGAGAAAATGGCGATCGCCGGGGAGTCGAGGCGTCCGGTCAACGCCAGCGCTAAAAACGCGCTGATCATCAGTCCGTGGCACGAGATCTGGAAATATCGCTTCATATAAGGTGGCTTCGCGACATTACCAACCGCCATTTCTGAGCGACAGGCGCAGGGCGCCGCTGTCACGCCCGTCCGGCGGCTCCGCCGAACCCGACATCTTTACCAGCGCGAGATACTCCAGGATCGATTCGAGCGCGGCTTGCCCGATTCCCTGCGTGCTCTTCCAGTCATCGGAAACGAGTTCGACTTCAATCCCTTCATCGATAAGGTGATAAGCAAGTGAAGCGGCGTACGAAACCAGCTGCTCGAATTTCTCGACATCGCCGGGATGGCCAAACCGGTCGAACGCAAGAATGACGCGGCGGCTTTCTTCCGCCGCATACTCGCGCGTCTTGAGCATTGAAGTTTTTGCCGATGCCTTCCAATGCACGTGGCGCGCGCTGTCGGACGGGACGTAGTCGCGAATCATGTAAAGATCCTGACCCATGCCGCGATCGAATCGCTGATTCGATCCCTGGAGATCGATTGCCGGCATATTCATCCGGTCCTGCGCGATTATTTCCGGATAGCAAATGCACTCCGCTTCGACAGGGAAGGTGCGATCCTTCCGGAAAAATCCAAATGGATATCGCGACGACGCCGTCACCTTGCGCATCTCATAACGGCCGCGCTTCGTGAGCATTGCCTGCCCGGTCTGTGACGTGTGACGCAGGCTGGCAATGACCGGAACATAGAATGTCGAAAACCGAAACTCGCTCTTCTCCATCGACTCAAAGCTGATGGAAAAGCTTGGAAAGACGCGCTTATCGTTGTGCGCCTGAATCGCGAGTGGAAAAGGCTCGCCTGCGAAGCAATGCGCCGGAATGCGGAAGCCGAGCCGGATGTACCGGAAGTTCAATGCAGAGAGGAAGCCCGACAGCGAAAGCACCGCCAGCAACGCAGAGAGCACCATATATAAGAGGTTGTTGGCGGTGTTGATTGCGGCGAAGACCACCACGCTCACGGCACCGAAATAGATCCAGCCTTCATAGGTGACATGGTAGTGCGAGAAAAACGGCAGCCATTTCCAGTCCACGTTCGAGGCAAGCCGGGGCACGAACTTGATTCCAACCCAGACTGCGATCCCGAGAGCAAGGAAGGCGGAGATCGCCGTTCCCAGCACCCTTCCATCGCGTCCGGCGCTGGACGAGTAAAGCGCGGCCATCATCGCGACCGCCAGCAGGCCGATCGACGTCATGAAGTTCTTCCACATTTTACGCGGGAACGGGGGTTTGATCGATGATCTCTTGCAGAACCGCCCCGGCATCCGTCGCCGAATTGGTTCGAGCGTGCGGGCCGGAACGGGCCATGACGAGGCGATGTTCGAAAACAGGATGAACGAGCCTTTTGATGTCGTCAGGGATCACGAAGCTGCGGCCGTCAAGCATCGCGAAAGCCTGCGTCGCGCGGAACAGCGCCGCCGTGCCGCGCGGGCTGACGCCCAGGTCGATCTCCGGGTGCTGTCTTGTGCGATTCACGATATGAATCAGGTAGTCGACGATGGCTTCGTCCATCCGTACCTTGCGGCTTTCATCCTGCAGGAACAGGACCTCGGCGGGCTGCAGCACGGCTTTGGCCGAAAATGGCCGGTGGCCATTGGAATATCTCTTCAGGATTTCCTTTTCCGCGGCCGCGTCCGGGTATCCGATCTCAATGCGCATCAGGAATCGATCGAGCTGCGATTCGGGAAGCGGATAGGTTCCGTGGTGTTCGATCGGATTCTGCGTTGCCAGAACCATGAACGGCCGCGGCAGCGGGTAGGTCGTGTTCTCGATCGTGACCTGGCTTTCGTTCATCGCTTCCAGCAGAGCGCTCTGCGTCTTCGGCGTCGTGCGATTGATTTCGTCCGCGAGAATGATGTTTGCGAAGATCGGGCCCGGCTTGAATTCGAATTCGTTGAGTTTGGGGCTGTAGACCGACACGCCAAGGACGTCTGAAGGAAGCAGGTCGCTTGTGAACTGAATACGATGGAAGGCGCAATCGAGGGACCGTGCCAGGGCATGGCCCAGCGTCGTTTTCCCGACACCGGGGACGTCCTCGATCAGCAGATGCCCCTCGGCCAGCAGCGCGACGATCGCGAGCTCGATCGTCCCCTGCTTGCCTTTGATCGTTCTGCCGATTGCGTCGCGCAGCGAGAAGATCTTGTCTCTGGCCGTTGGTTCGAGTGCCTTTATCATTACTCAACTCAAGTCTAGCACGGGGACGAGAAGTAACCACAAGAGGCACAACAAGGTGGGAAAAATCGGGGCCAGACGGGTGAATTCCCATTTTCTTGTGGGTTCAGAAAATGGGAATTCACCCGTCTGGCCCGATTTTTCCCACCTTGTTGTGCCTCTTGTGGTTACTCCCTCTTGCTGTAGCCTTTGTATAATGAAACTCCTGCCATTTGCCGAATAGGGGGCATCGTGACACGTCCGAGCGACTTCGAACGAACCTTGGAAGAGCTGTGGAGCCGCGTCCGGAGGACGAATCTGTATGGCGGCCGTCCCAGCAACGCCGACTCGGCCGAAAGTGTCGCGGCTGCCCGCTCGGCCCTGGATCTCGCGAAGGAGTCGAACGAACCGCGGTTTATGCGCGAAGCGTGGTGCATGATGGCGTTTGCCCTGAACGCGAACGAAGAGTACCTGGACGCCCTCGTCTATTACCGGCAGGCGATTCCGGCTCTCGAAGACGCCGGGGAACTGCAGCGGGCCGCCCGAATGCGCCTCGGCTTCATGATGGCGCTCTCGACCACAGGCCAGTCACAGGAAGCGCTTGATGTCGGGCGCGAGGCAGAGGCGTCGTTCCGCGAACAACACGACCTTCCATATCTGGCAAGACTGGCGACGAATCTCGGCGCCGTCTATCAACGCCTTGACGACTATGAGCGAGGCGCACAATACCACTTCGAAGCAGCCGAGCTGTTCAAGCGGGTCGGGGACGACCGATCGCTGGCTCAGGCGTACCTCAATATGGGGAACACGCTGTGTTCCCTGGATCGCTTCGCGGAGTCCGAGGAGATGTATGCCCATTGCGAAAGTCTTTCCGCAAAGCTGGGCCTCGAGGATCTGCGGGCGCAGTCGCTCTTCAACAAGGCACACCTCTATTTCTTCTCCGGCCGCTTGAGTCAGGCTCTGGCAACGTATCGTGATGCGCGGCTGCAATTCCAGAGCAGCGGCAGCCGGCGCCACGCCGCCCTGTGCGATCTGGATGAGGCCGAAATCTACGTCCAGCTTCGGTTGCCCCACGATGCTCTGGTTCTGGCGCAGGCGGCGGCAGATTCATTTGCGAAGCTCGACAACCCTTATGAACAAGGAAAGGCCATCGTGTTTGGAGGCGTTGCGCTAACCCAAAAGCGGCAGTTCGGCGACGCGCTGACGGCGTTCAAGGAAGCTCAATCGTTGATGAAACAGGATGGGAATTCATTCTGGGACGCATTGCTGGACTTGTATCGCGCGGAAGTGCTGTTCTCTGTCGGCCGTCTGTGGGAAGCGCATTCGCTGGCGTCCTCGGCGGACGCCAAGTTTGCGGAACTCGGTTATACCCCGAAGCGCCTTGTCACTCTGGTTCTGCTCGGCCGCGTGGCGATGGCGCTCGGAAGGCTGGACGAAGCGGAACTCCACGCGCGACTGGTTCAGGAGTTTGCGGCAGAGACAAAAACATCTCTCTTTCTGTTTGCCTGTCATGCGCTCTCGGCCGAGGTGGCCGAACGTGACGGACGTATGGAGCAGGCGACCTTGTTGTACGAACGCGCTGCACACGAGATCGAACTGAAACAGACGCATCTTCATCATGACGAACTCGGAATCACGTTCTATAAGAGCAAGGCCGAGATTTTCGAATCTCTGGTTTGCCTCGCCCTGCCGGGCGATAGCGCCCTCGGTACTGGCGCAGCCATTCGCGCCTACTCGTGGTGCGAGAAAGCCAAGGCGCAGGTTTTTGTCGATGCGCTTGCGCCCCATCTTCCAGCGGTTCGGGGCAAGGCCAACGAGGCTTTGATTGCCCGCGTCGAGCGGCTTCGCGGCGAATTGAACGGCTTTTATCTCCGGATGAGCCCGGAGTTTCTTGCGACTCCGGGCCTGCCCACGGGCGAAGGGCTCGAGTTGAGGGAAGACGAACTCGTCCGCACGCTGGCCGAGTTGTCCAAATCGGATTCGGAATACGTTTCGCTCCAGATTGCCTCGAGCGTCCATCTGCCCGAACTGCAGCAGGCGCTGCCGGATGATACGACGCTCGTGGAGTATTTCTTCGCGCGAGACGAGGTCATTGTATTTCTCATCACTCGGGACAAATTCCGGGTCGTTCGTCATGTCACGCCAACCAAGCGTGTGGAGTTCCTCACCGGACGCTTGCAGTACCACATGGGAAGGTTTGCGGCCGTGGTTAAGAGCCAGCGCACGGATACGGAAACGCACCGGACTGCGACAGACGATTTGATGCGGCGGTTCTATCAGGAACTGATGGCTCCCGTCGTGCCCTACATCGGCACGTCCGGTTTGATTATTGTTCCCCACGGAATCCTGCATCGTGTGCCGTTTCACGCGTTTCACGACGGCGATCACTATCTCGCGGATCTCTTCGACATTACCTATGCGCCGAGCGGTTCGGTCTTGAAGTACTGCCTGGACCGGCCGGACGTTATCGATTCAACCGCGCTCCAGTTGTCTTCGAATCCACCATCGAGTGTCGTCGCGAATTTCATGCACATGCCGGCTCGCATCGCATTGCGCCAGGATAATCCGGTTCTTTCGCGGCTTGAGTTTGCCAATGGCACGCTCTGTATTCCCGACATCTATGCGTCGCGTTGGGAAACCAACCTGCTTTCGCTCTGCGCGGAAGACTTACATGTGGATGTCACGGGCGGAACCGACGGTTTGCAGGGGCTCGTGCGGTCCTTGTTATATGCAGGCTGCCGATCGGTGCTGATCGAGTTGTGGAAAGTGCGGCGCGAGCCGTCCGAACGGTTCTTCGCGGCATTTTATTCCGAATGGCTGGGCGGCAAGACAAAACAACGCGCCATGGCGGTGGCACAGCAGGATCTGCGCCAGGCCTATCCGCATCCCTTCGACTGGGCGCCGTTCATCCTGACGGGCCGCAGGTAAAAGAGAGAAGAAATCGCCACAAAAGAAGAATTAAACACAGAGACACAAAGGCCACAGCGGCACAAAGAAACCGGCATCAAGAGCCATTTGATGCCGGTTTCTTGAATTTCCCTGTCCCCGAATTTCCTCTGTGGCCTTTGTGTCTCTGTGGTTAGGCGAAGGCTCGCATGAACGCGTCAATCACTTTCGGATCGAATTGCGTGCCGGAGCATCTTTCGATTTCCGCGACCGCGCGGTCGTGTTCCCATTTGTTGCGATAGGGACGGTTCGTTGTCAGCGCATCATAGGTATCGGCAACCGCCACGATTCGCGCACCGAATGGAATCTGGGCGCCGGACAGATCGCCGGGATATCCGCCGCCGTCAAACCGCTCATGATGATGCAGAAGAATGAGGCTGGCTTCCTCAAAGCCTTCAACGCCGCGCAGGACCATCCAGCCGAATTCGGAGTGTTTCTTGATGTGTTCGAATTCGTCTTCGGTCAGCAGGCCTTTTTTCAACAATATATGGTCAGGCACGCCGATCTTGCCGACATCGTGCAGCGACGCTGCCAGAAGAAGGGTTTCGGTTTCCGTCTCGTTCACGCCGAGTTCCAGGGCAATCCGGTGGCAGTAGTCCGCGACTCGTGTGCTGTGGCCGCCGGTATAGCAATCGCGCAGGTCGACGAGCGAAACCAGGGTCGATGCCATTGCCAAAACCTGTTCACGGAACCGGTCCTCCATTTTCAGCATGTGAAACCGCGTTTGAGCGGGCGTAAGTTGTGGCGTTTGTTCGAGTACGGACTTTTGCATGTATCCTCCAGGCTGACTCCCGCGTATATGAAGTTATCGACAGTTGTGATCAGAAACTTTAGGCTGTATATTTCTGACGGTACGACTGGCTAAGTCATTGAGGAGGAAGGTCGATGCAATCAAAGGTAGCGCGTGCGGTTTGCCTGCTGGCGGTCATTGCGCTGGCGGCGCCGGTATTCGCGCAATACGGTTACCCGCTGAAGGGTACATTTCTCGGCGACTGGTGGATTCAGAAGGGCAAAGAGACTCACATGTCGCTTGAGTTCAATTATGACGGGGACAAGGATCTCGTCACCGGTACGCTGAATCCCGGTCCCGACGGTGCTGCCCTGCAGAAACTGACGGTTACGCCCCCGCCCATCGATAAGGTTTCCGAAGCCATGAAGCCCTGGGCCGTCCACTTCGAAGCCGACGCGAAGGACGACACAGGAAAGATGGTTCACTATGTGTTCGAGGGTAAACTCGAGAACATCGGAGCATTCAACAAGCACCTGAGCGGCACCATGACCGCGGGCGGTCAAAAAGGTGAGTTCAAGATGCTGATGCAGTAGTTATCTGATATGTTAGAGTTATATGGTTTCAACGAAGGAACGACGATCGATTACTTCGGCCATCCACATACCGATCAAATGCACGTCGTCGAAAGATTCACGCGTCCCAACAAGGGCACGCTCCACTACGAAGCTCTCATCGACGATCCGGGCGCTTACACCAAGCCATGGAAGGTCGCATGGGACATTCAATGGACTGCGGGCGGCGAATTGATCGAATACATCTGCCAGGGGAACAATCAGTACCTGAACCACCTGTCATAGACAGCCCCTACAATTCGCCATGAATTCGAAATGGACCTCCGGCGACCTTTCCGGTCGCGAAACTGAGTGCGAATCGACTGTGACACAACAAGGGGGAAGCGCTTGTGTGGATCGCGAACTCGGATGAAGAACGGCGTCTCATCGAAAAGCTGCGAAAGATTGAGACGCTTTTTGCGCGTACGACGAATCCCGGAGAGCGGCAAGCTGCTGGAAGCGCATTGGAACGTATTCGCAGGCGCCTCGTCCAGTTGGAAGAAGCCGAGCCGACCGTCGAGTTCCGGTTTTCACTTCCCGATGGATGGTCGAAGTCGCTCTTCATTGCCTTGCTGCGCCGTTATGGCTTGAAACCGTATCGATACGCCTCTCAGCGCCGGACGACGGTTATGGTGAAAGTGGCGTCCTCGTTTGTTGACGAGGTCCTCTGGCCGGAGTTTCAAGAAGTGAACGCAACGCTTCGTTCGCACCTCGATGCGGTCACCACGCGCATCATTCAGCAGGCAATTCACGGCGGCGGTGAAGACATCGAAGAACTGGCCGTGAAAGCGCCGGCGCATGAGGAAGCTTCACTTTCGCGGCAGTAGCCAGTTTTCCAACCGCCCTTTTGCGTGGAGAATGACGGATCGTCACCATTCCGCACGACATCCGTGCAACCGGTGTGCCGCTGCAAGTCGTTTTAGGACTAGTACGAAGCCGCTGACGCGACGGACGCTACGCCTGGACTGATTGAGGAGACCCGGCTGTATTCGATTCGGACTCGAGTAGAATAAGACCATGGCTAATGGAACAACAACATCGGAGGCAATCGCATTCCCACAACTGGATGCAACCGACCTCGCATTACTGAAGCCGCTGTCAACCTCGTGCTTTTTCGAGGATGGCCAAACAATTTTCCGGGCGGGAGACGCGGATTTGGATTTATTCGTGGTCGAATCCGGCGCCCTGCAGATATTGAACCCTTCCGATGAGAATCGGCTCATAGTGACCCATGGCCCCGGCCAGTTCGCCGGGGATATCGATCTGTTGACGCGCCGTCCCGTTCTCGTGACCGGAGTCGCCCGGGGCCCGACGCATTTGCTGCGACTTCCAGGTCCACGATTGCGCGAAATGCTGAACAAGTTGCCGCATCTGGCGGAAAAGCTGTTGATTGCGGTCCAGGAACGCCGCCGTCTCCTTGTCGAAGCCGGTGTTCAGGGACTGAAGGTTGTAGGTCCCGGCAAATGCCGCGATACGATGCTGGTGCGCGAATTCCTTTTCAAGAACTTCGTTCCGTTTACCTGGTACGACTCGGTCTCGAACCAGGGGCAAAAGCTGCTAGCAGGCTGGGGTTCACCCCAAAAGTCGCCGGTCATCGAATTCGGCGACGGGCGGCGCTTGATCAATCCCGGGCTTCGCGAACTGGCGCAAGGCGCGGGCGTCTGGCGTCATTGTCCGGCCGATGCTGTGGATCTGGCGATTATCGGCGCCGGACCGGCAGGGATGGCCGCGGCGGTTTATGCTGCTTCTGAGGGCGTTTCCACGGTCGTGCTCGACATGCTTGGACCCGGGGGCCAGGCGGGCGGATCGTCCAAGATCGAAAATTTCATCGGCTTTCCGAGCGGACTGTCGGGCACCGAACTGGCCACGCGCAGTGTTCTCCAAATGCTTAAATTCGGCGCGAAAATGGTTGCACCGGTAGCGGTCGAGCGAATTGAGGCGAGCGCGGCAGCCGATGACTTTCACACCTTGCACCTGGACTGCGGCACGCTGCTTCGCGCCCGCACCATACTGGTAGCCGCGGGGGTGCATTGGCGAAAGCTGGAAGCCGAAGGCGCGGATCGATTTGAATCGGCCGGAATTCACTACGCCTGCACATCCGTCGAGGCGGTTCTCTACGACTCTCAGGATGTTGCCGTTGTGGGCGGCGGAAACTCCTCGGGCCAGGCGGCGATGTTCCTGGCGGAATGCTGCCGGAGCCGAACCGTTCATTTGCTGATTCGGAGCCGCCTGGGACCGGCCATGTCGGATTATCTCGTCGGCCGGATTCGGGCGACAACCAATATCTCGGTTCACGAAGGAGCTGCGATCGCTGCTGTGCATGGCGAACGGCGATTGGAAAGCCTCACCCTGCGGTCGTCTGAAACATTGCCCGTCGCCGCCGCATTTGTCTTTATCGGCGCGGAACCGGGATGTTCCTGGCTGCCGGAAACGATCGCCCGCGACGAACTGGGCTACATCCTTACAGGTATCGATGCCCTGAAGTCCGGCCGCTGGCCGCTGACGGAGCGTGAGCCCTGCCCCCTGGAAACCACCGTCCCCCGAATTCTCGCTGCAGGTGATATCCGCGCCGGTTCCACCAAGCGCGTCGGCTTTGCCGTAGGAGACGGATCCCTGGCAGTGACCTGCGTGCATAAATTGACGGCTATCCGGCAGTAGAGCCGCCGAGGGCCGAAGTCGAAGGCATGATGTGCCCATAACGTCCGAACTAGACGAGGGCTGCGCCCTCGATAAGGGGCGCCGGCAAAGAACGTCGGCGACCGTCGCGTTCGTTTCCGAGAGCCTCGGCTCGAAACTGATCCGGCTGGTCCTGGGGGAATTGGATTTCCTCCGGTCGAAACGCGACTGACGCCGGAACGTTGCGGAAGACATGATCACGTCGTGCAAATTTGCAAATTCGCATGCAGATTTGGAAAACGCCGTGCAAATCTGGAAATCACCGTGCAGATCTGGAAAACGCCGTGCAGATTTGGAAATCGCCATGCAGATCTGGAAAACGCCGTGCAGATCTGGAAAACGCCGTGCAGATTTGGAAAACGCCGTGCAGATCTGGAAAACGCCGTGCAGATTTGGAAAACGCCGTGCAGATTTGGAAAACGCCGTGCAGATTTGGAAAACGCCGTGCAGATTTGGAAATCGCCATGCAGATTTGGAAAACGCCGTGCAGATCTGGAAAACGCCGTGCAGATTTGCAAGCACGATTCTGACAAATTTTGTCAGGGAAAGAAATAAGGCGACGAGATGACCTGGCGAATATCGAGGCTCAACGTTTGGGGGAGCTCGGGGAGATCCACATGATGATGGGCTTCCCTCGGTTCGTTAAGAAAGTTCGGCAATACAAGTTCGAACAGATGCGAATTCCTCTCGAGGAGCACGATTGAGGAAGTCGATATCGCTTGCAGGAACACCGAAGCTGTCGTGCACCATCGCGAAATGATGCATGGGATCAACACGTTACCTCCTGAGGGGAACAGCCGCCCGCGAAGCATCAAGAGCAGGCGGCAGTCGCTTACACCGGATTTTTGGGGCAGAGCCCGCGCACGCCTGGCAATCCGGTCAGCCGTGCGATAAACCCAGATGCTCAACCGGAAGCCACAGCAGAAGCATGACTTATGACGAGGGCCGATCAAATAATCGATGATATCGACCGCGACTACTGCATCCTTATTATATACGCCATGAATGCACGCCGATTCTGGAGGTCAAATCGTCAAGCCGATACCTCGCCAGCGCAGAGATTTTGGCTTGAGTGAATCCAGCCAATTAGCGGTCGTCTTAGACAGCGGCCTTTCGAAGTGGTCATGTTCTCTGTGTTAAGCGCCACCTCGCGATGACACCTGCAAGAGGTTACCGGCCGGTCTTGCGGCCTGCTGGTTCACGGATTTCATCCAGATACTTTTTCTCATCCGATGGCGAGCACACGTCCTCGCGCATGACTTCCTTCGGACTCCATCTCAGGAACGCGGTTCCGCTCACCCATGGTTTCGTATACGTCGTCGGGTCGGTGAGGGTCATGGTGATGTTGATCGTATCGTGGTCCACGCGCTTATACCGTTCCTCCAGTTTTGCATCTTCACTGTACGGGTAGCCGCCATTCGCGACCCAGGCCCTGCCATTAAAGCCGTTGGTCCCCACAACAAGAGTGTCTCCCTCCCAATGGCCAACCGAATAGCCGTACCACGTCGGTTCCGGGTCATCAGGGAGCTTGCGCCCATCGGTCCAGATCGTCCGATGCGCGTAAAAGAAGTCGAAGAACTGTATCATCCGGCCAGGAATCTGAATCGTCTCCATTGGATAGGCGCCGAAAGACAAGACGCGCGGATAACCTATCGGATCACAAATCATAATCGGATCATTGCCAAGAGGCTTGTTTCTTCCTTCCGGACCTCCTAATCCAGGAATGGCCGCATCGTACTTCGCTTTCCCCCACGGCGTCATTGGGGGAGCGTTGTTCGTGGTAAAACCAGTTCCGCCATAGCGCCAGATTCCAGAGAAATCATGCGGGTCAAAGGGGAGGTTGATGGTTGGAGACGGGGCGGCCGCTGCTCTTCCCCCTCCTTGTCTGGCTCCCGCCTGCTGCCCGGCCTGCCCGGTTTGGGCAGACGAAACCGGCGAAAGAGCCAGCACGGCCACCAACGCAACAACCCAACCAGGCATCGCCGGGCCATTCAAGTGATCGCGCATCATTGAGCTCCTTTTGTGTTGTGCTCTGAAATTCCAACCGATTCTTTCTAACCAAAGCGACACAGCTAAACCCCGGTGACTTAAGAGCACTCCGCGCCCGACAGCCACCGCCGCCACCCCTTCGGTTACTTCGGGCCGCCACCTTTGGACAGGTCGGTGACGTGACCGTCCGGATGCACAACCTTCGCCAGAAAGCCCAGGGGCGTCCCGATCTTCGATGGCCAGACCGTTATTGTCACCTTGTCCCCGGTCTTCAGGGTACGACGCCCCCACCCACTGCGGGTCATCACTACCGGCGAATAGGTCTCCGCGCCCCAGTGGGTCACATTGCCCTCCTTATCCTTGACGTCGAACGTGATGTAGACGTGCGGATTCTGCCACTGGAACTCCGTCACAGTCCCTGTCAGCGTGACCATCCTGGTCAAGTCGTACGATATGCGCGACCCGTGATGCGCGAACATGGGGGCGCTGCACGCGGCAAGACCTGCAACTGCGATTAGAAACCTTGCTAAGGTGCTCCTCATTTCATGCCTCCAAAATTCAACTTACCCCGCACGCCGAGCAATATACTCCAAATCTGGGGCCATCTTCCATGATGCCCCGCGACGATGTCGCAAGGAAACAAAGCATTTATGCGACATCCATGAACTCAGCCGCTCTTTTGTGCCGTTTCCCGGGCGCGGCTAATTTCAGTCCTGTCCGATACAACGTAAGGCTGCGAACTCTGCTATGATACGAAGCTTTTCTAATAGAAAGGAATTTATGCAGACCATACAGCAAGAGAAAATCATACGCAGCAAACCGACTCGATGTGTCAAGTGCAGCCTCATAAATGAAATGACGCATCCCCAAAGCGCGGATCCGAAAACCGGTGGCTGGACCTGCTCGCACTGCGGACACATCTACCGATTCGCCCATTGGAAAATCCAGAAGGCCGGCAAGGCTTAAGGTCCAGCGGAGGCGTCCAGCGGGAAGTGAACGGAGTTCGATGCGAGGTACGATATCCAACTGGGAATATCAATTCGCCAGGGACAGTGTTTAATAAATCAGTATCTGTGCCTGAATTCATATTCGGCGAATCGCGTTTCTCCTCCTTCTTTCAGTCTGCCGCAGACAGTCAGATTGCAAGGGATCGCAGAATACCAGCTAAAGATTGCGGTCGAAACTGCAATTCAGCAGAAGGATGGGTATTTACTGGTTTCGATAACACTCATAAACAAGTCTAAAAGAACCATCTACGTAGGAACGCAACTGGGCGGCACAACACGAGGTGCCCCATTTGTTGATTACTTTGTGGAAGTCCGCCAAGCCGGCCAGAAATGGTATCCGCTGCTAGAAACAAACGTGGATTTTTTCGGAGCTAAACCGTTAATCGAAGACGAGCTGGTTTCAAAAGGTCTCATAGCTCCAATTCCCCCCCAGCGAAAGCGACACGCGACAATTCCGCATTCGACCGAGCGAACTTTTCCCGTTGCTTTTGCTAGAGCCGGGCGGTCAACAGAGACCCTTGCAGGCGGGGAAGTATGAAATGCGCTTCGCGTATATTCCAATCCGCGTACCTGGTGAAGTTGGTTTCTCTCATCCAATGCTTTGGCAAAAGGTCACATCAAAACGTTGTGGCACTCACGGTTGAATGAATTTTCGCGGAGAGCATTTTTTCTCAGGACCTGCTCGTTTGTTTCGATCTTCCATCCTTGTAGCCGGAGTTACAGCCCGGTACCGGAATCGGGACTAAATGTCACAAGAAATCGTGGATAGTGAGCAATTGCGGCCACGTTTTGTCGGTTACGGTCACCGTCCTGAAATCTGCCTAATGCGAGAGTTAAAGTAAGCAGCAGGTTTCCCATGGATGAGACTCGTTAAACATTAGCATTTCGCGACCGTAGCGGCCCAACGGGAAAATTGACAGACCATCACAGGTGGGCCATCATCGACCGATTGAGAGGCCGGTGAACTGCTCTACACTTTTCATGATGATCCTTCTCTTGCTATCGAACTCAGGCATGCTGAGTTCCCGCCCGGGGCAGACTTCGAGCGCGCATCCGGCCGGCGTCATCACGGGCCGCGTTGTGGATGATGACGGGCGGCCCATGCGAGGTTTGGAGGTTAAGGCGCTCGCATACGGCGATGAGAATGGAAAGCGGCGGCTCGTGCCGCGGGGACTTCCAGCAAAAACGAATGACCGCGGTGAATTTCGTCTCTTCTGGCTCGATCCGGGCACGTACTACCTCGTGGCGAGTCTGCCGCAGGTCATGCTCGATCGCTATCGCGGTCCTCAGTTCGAGAGGATCATTCCGTATATTCCATCGGATTCGGATGCGAGTTTCGTCACAACCTACTTTCCCGGAACTGCCGAAATCGGCGGCGCCCAACCCATCGAGGTCGGCGGCAGTGAGATTGACGTTCATGCCTTTCCCATGGCTGCACTTGCCACGCGCGTCGTGCGAGCGAAGCTCATAAACCCTGCACTGGATGAAACAACCGGGCCCAATCCAATTGTTGTGCCGAACTTGATGACAGTGACACTGCGGACACTGGCAGATTCTCCATACACTCCTTCATACCTGTGGACGATGCTGGCGCCGGGTGGAAACGGAACTTTCGAGATTAGCACCGGCCTGGCGCCGGGATCCTATGCGCTCAATGTCGAGGTGCTCAAGTCCGACGGTGTCTATGCAGGCACTGGAAAGCTGACTGTGGAAGGCGCCGATTCCGATATCGTCCAGATTCGATTGTCCAAATCTATTACCGCCAGTAAATCCAGCCAATGAGATTCTGCGAAATCCTTGTCACTATCGCCCTGATGATTCCCGGGCTCCTTGGGCAGGCTCCCGGCTCTGCAACGCCGGGAAGCATCGAAGGCCTGGTTTGCGAGGTCGGCACTTGCAAAGCAATTACCGGGGCTCGGGTGGTCGTGACCGTATTTGGCCCTCAGCCGGCAAAGAGACAAACGCTCAGCGATGCTTCCGGACGGTTCCGCTTTCCACAACTTCCTCCTGCCCAGTATCAGTTGCGAGTCGACGCCGACAACTTTTCGTTATCCGGTTTTATTCCCGTCATCACATTGACGGATGGCCAAAGGGTTCAAGGCTTGAAGGTCGAAATGCGGGCGCTCGGAACGATCTCGGGGCATGCCTTCGATGAGAATGGCGAGCCGCTCGGCGCGGCGCTTGTGGAGGTGATGACTCAGGAACCACCTGTCCCGCCTCACTGGATGCAGCCGATTGCCTCAGTCGAAACCGACGACCGGGGAGAGTTCCGGATTGCCGCGCTCGATCCGGGTGAGTACAGCGTCCGGGTGACTCCTGTAACGACGCGGTCCCCACTCAAGGCCTTTCCCGCAACGTATTACCCCAACACCACCGATCCCGGCGCCGCGCCCAAAATCGTGCTGAGCAGCGGCGGTGAAGTCTCGAATATCGATCTGAAAGTGCCCACGCCCGGCGTTAAGGTCCGCGGACGATTCGTCCGTCCCACAAATGAGCGCCATGAGACAACTCTGATGCTCATCGCTCGCAATGCAGCCGTGCAGGTTCCGCCAGTGCCGGCGCGCAACATGGCAGAAGGCGAAAGTGATGAATTCGAAATTCGCGGTGTGGCTTCCGGTTCATACTATCTTTACGTTATCAGCGAAACGAATATGCAAAAGAGATCGTTGTTGGGGCGCGTTCCGCTTGAAGTCGGTGATCGCGATGTCGAAGGTATCACCATCGCGGTCATTCCGCCCGGCACGATCAAAGGACGACTGACCGTGGCAGCCGATGCAATAAACGGCGACGCCTTCGATCCATCTGGAATCACCATTAGCGTTGGCGCCAACGAGCTTGTGCCGCCCCCCGGGATGGGTTTCTCAGCCACGGTTTCGAAGACCGGGCAGTTTGATTTTGGGCCTGTGCCGCAATTGACACTCACCCTGGGGTCTATGATCCTGCCGGATGGCTGGTTCGTCTCCGCAGAGCGCATGGATGGAGGGAATGTGATGGCGTCCGGTTTCACTTCCACGCCCGGCAAAGAAAGTACTTTCGAAGTCGTTGTCAGCAACGCGGCCGGGGCCTTCGCCGGGGTCATTAAAGACCGGCAGGACAAACCCTTGCCCGCGGGAAGACTCCTTCTCCTGCCGGCACCATCCCTGCGTGCCAATCCTCTGCTCGTTCGGACGACGGTGGCTGTCGAACGAGGCGAGTTCAGCATTGAAACGATTCCTCCCGGCGAATACACGGCGATCGCCTTCCCCGATGAAGACCAATACACGCCGGCATACCTCCGAGATCTCGGAGACAAGTACGAACGATTCGGCCAGCAAATCCACATCGGTGCACGCGAAACGACGCGCGCCGATTTGACGGTGGCGCCCGTAGAGCTTAATTAAGCCTCTTGTTCTAAAACTCCAGATGAAGCTGGGCCTGCAGACTCCGGCTTCCCGTTTTAGTTGTGATCTGTCCGAACGTCCCGGAATTGATATTCAGAACCGGATTACCGGGAGTCGCATGGTTCAGCACATTGTTTGCGTCGATGCGGAATGTCAGCCTCTTCGATTCGGTGACCTGGATGCTCTTTTGCACGTTCGCATGAAGATCCCAGCTTCCCGGGCCTTCAATTGAGTGCAGGCCCAACGTGCCGAGTTGTCCGGGCCCTGCGTTCCGCAACACGATATTGCCGTTTGCATCGGCAAGGGCGGTGATCGTGCACCATTGTGTAAGGTTTGCGGCGAGAGCCGCGCATGCGGGATCCGGAACTCTCTTGTACTGCTGCGAGAAGAAGTTGCCGAAAATATCGCCCTGACTCTGAGGCCATACAACTTTGCCGGAGCGCGGAAACGCTCCAACGACGTCGGGAGCGCCCGGCGCGTAAAGCGTATTCTGCCCCGAGATATTCAAAGGAGCCCCCGAACTCAGGTTGAATATCGTGCCGAACTTCCATCCTTCGATTGCGCGGGCAAACCATCCTGAACTGTTGCGGGCAAGCAGTTTGCCCGGCCCGACCGGAAGATCCAAGGTGCCGTAGCTCCGGAAGTCATGCGTACGATTGGTCGACTGAAGACTGTAATCCGCTCTCTCGTTCATCAAATCGCGGTAATTTCCGAAAATGCCCAGGGCCCGGCTCCAGGTGTAAGTGGCCTGATAGTTGAAGCCGCGTGTCGGCCGCAGTGTCACCTGCGTTTGCAAAGAGTGGTAGTTGGAGCTATCGGAATTGTTGCGGTAGGTGACGCCGGCGAACTGCGGATTAACGACGAAGAAATTCTCAGGGAACAATCCACTGGAACGGAGCAAACCACCTGCAGTGATCTGGCCGCGCGGCTGGACCGTGCCGGTATTCGTTGTGTTCAGGAACTGCGCGACCGACACGTAATCACCGTTCGCGATCAACGTACGAGTTGTAGCAAGCCGGCGCAATGCCTCGGATCCGCTCACGTTAACGCCAACTACACCGATGCCTGTCCCCATATTCAGGCCCTTCATCATCTGGTCGAACATCAAGGCATCACCGCCCGCCCGCGTGATGTCCAGAGCTTTGGCCAGCCCGTTGTTCCGGAAATCCACGGAGTTAAGCGCCTGCGTGCTGTGGAGCTTCATGCCCCGGGTGCCGATGTAACGGACGTCCAGCGTCACGTTCGAAGCGAGGGATCGCGTTACTCCGAGCGTGAACGTCTGGACATAAGGAGTCGTGTAGTCCGGAGCGAAGATGAATACGCTCTGAGATCGCTCCGTAATCGGGATCGTCTGGAATGGCGCTTGATTGACGGGAAGCGGGTATACGGCGTTGGAAAAATCGCGGAATGTGCCGTCGCCGAGATCTGTGGGGTTATAAACCAGGCCCGGCGTCGCTTTCCCGATGTCACCGTCGATGTTGACCAGACTGTTGCCCGGCAGTTGATACGCAATCTGATAGCCACCGCGAATGGTTGTCCTGTCTTTTCCACCAAAGCGGGGTGACCAGGCGAAGCCGACAGCCGGAGCAAAGTTATTCCGGTCGCTCGGCCAGACGCCCTGGTTTGGATACGGCGTCCCCGCGCCAATCAGAGCGAACCGGGTCAGGTCGCCCTTCTGCACGCTGCCCCCGGACATCCAGCTATTGATGCTGGTGCCTGAATATCCAAAGATTCCCTGGCTGCCCCCGACGATGCCCGGCGTAAAGTTCTTCCCGCTGGTGCTGAGGATATAGGGCACACGCATGAGGTCATAACGCACACCCAGGTTGAGCGTGAGGCTGGGAGTGATTCTCCAGTCGTCCTTGACGAAAAAGTTAACCTCGTTTTGATGCCAGTTCCGTATTTGTCCGGTGCCGTGACCGGGATGGTCCGGGTTGTAAAAGGTGTCGATGAAGTTCAGGAACTTCGTATCGGTGGGTTCCTTGATTTCAAACTTCTGGGTAACACTGCCCACGGACCCGGACAGTGCCAGCAGGAGATTCTGCGCCAGCGTGATGTTGGACGGCAGCAGTCCGGCGACCTTATCGATTCCCTGTACCGGAACGTCGCCGGCGCCGCCATCAAGGGCGCCGATCAGGCCGGACGGGACCCATGATGCCGACGAGCCGAAACGGAATTCAATTCCGGCTTTGATGGCGTGAACGCCTCTGGTCCAGCTCAACGTATCCGTCCACGTGGACAACGGACTCCGGCTTCCGTACTCGGAACAGTTAATCACTGTTCCGGCGATGCAACTCAGCATATGAGTCGAGAACAGTGTGGGACGGTAGATGACAGGAAGTCCGTTGTATTTGGGCAGAAAATCAAACGCTTCCTTGCCCCAGACCGGATGGAAAAAACCCGCGGTGTTCTGGAGTGCCGTGTCGCGATACCCGTAACGGAATTCGTTCAGCACGGTGGGCTTCAGCGTGGACGTCATCTGTAACGTTATTACATTTGGGTCCTCCGTGGTTGTCCCGCTCCATCCATTGGGCCAGGGTGACAGCGCATTGTTGTCGCTGTAGCGGTACTCCCGGTCAAAGCTTCCGGAAAGTGTGTGATTCTGGTTGAAATGATGGTCGATCTTGATGTGGTACTGCTCGCGCCTGAAGACGTCGGCGCTGGCGCCGGTACTGCCGTCACCGCCGATGGTCCGGCGCACCCAGCGTTGAATCGCCAGATTCAATCCGTCGCACGGCGTGGCAGCCGTGCAGCTCGCGCCGCCATTGAAGGCGTTCGCGTGAGGCATGTAGCCAATGAGCTTGGTCATGAATCCGGTGCGATCAATCTGCCTGCGATTCGGGTCACCCGGATTCAAGGCGTCACCGAATACGCTGAAGCTCTGCATCGGTCCGGTCGCTCCCGCAATCCGCGTCCAGTCCAGCGGGTTACCTGCTGCATCGACAACCGGGGCAATGCGCGTAGTGCCCGTACCGCTCGGAGTGACCTCCGAATTGCCGTTGTTGACACCCGGAAAGAATCTGAAGATGCCCTGACGCGCTGTGTCTGTAAGGACCACCGCATCGACGGAGTCCTTTTGTTGCCCGTTCTGGCCATCGAACATCCCGAAGAAGAATGTCTTGTTCTTGATAATTGGCCCGCCAAAAGTAGCCGTGTACTGGTGCCGGTTGAACCAGGTCGGCGGGATATTCTGCCTGTTGTTGGACCACGAGTTGGCATTCAGCGCGGAGTTCCGCACGTTCCACGTCACACCGCCGCGGTACTGGTTCGTACCTGATTTCGTCCGCACCTGAACCTGGGCCGAGCCTCGTCCCTCGACATCGACTGCGGCAACGACCACGCGCAATTCGTCAACCATGTCGGGATTGATCGCAACGTTTGTATTGAGACCCTGACCAAACCGTCCCGTGTTCACGCTCGCGCCATCCATCTGGAGACCGATGTTGCCACCGCCGCCGGCAGTGATACCGGCAAAGGTTGTCCCTGCTCCACCGTCGCCCCGGACTCCCGGCAGGATCGTCGCAAGATCCGTGACGTTCCGTCCGACCAGCGGCAGATCGACGACCTCCTTCTCGGAAAGCGCGATGCCCACGGACGACGCCTGCGCTGTAAGCAGCTGGTCCGGCGCGACCGAAACTTCCACGGCCTGACTGACCGTGCCCACCTTCAGGGTAAAGTTCTGCCGGATCTGCTGGGCGGTGCCGAGCGTCACCTGAAACGTCTGTGACTGAAACCCGGGCAACGAAGCGCTCACCTGATACAGCCCGGGCTGAAGGCTTCCGAAGCGGTACGCCCCCGACTCATTGCTCACGGTCATCGAGACAACTCCGGTATCGGTATGTTTCGCGGCGACCTCGACTCCGGGAATCAACGCTCTGGATGCGTCGGAAACCGTCCCGCTCAAAGTTGCGTTAATGACTTGCGCAAATCCGTTTGCCGCGAGGAACAAGCAGACAACAATGAATGCTCGAAGGCAGCGAGCTCTCATAGTGACCCCCCCATCAATCCTCGAACCGGTTGTTTTTTCGGAAAAAAGTTATGCCAGTCTGAAACTCGAATCGAGAAATGTCAATTAAACACAGAGACACAAAGGCCACCGAGGAAGAAAGCCACAAGAAGGGGTAAAACGGGGGATTAAACACAAAGACACGAAGGCCTTTGTGCCTTCGTGTCTTTGTGTTTAATCCCCCGTTTTACCCCTTCTTGTGGCTATTCCTGGCCCCATGCTAGACTCGGGCGACTCGAGGTTATCTCAATGAAATTGCTCCGATGGATGTGCTTCTTTTTAACGCTCTCCTGGGCAGGCAGCTCAGGCGTTGTTCGAGCCCAAACGATCGCGGACATCGCCCGCCAGGAGCGTGAGCGGAGAAAGGCAGTCGAGAGCGGGACCAGCGAGAGCAAACCCGTTGTGACCAGCGTAATGCCTGCCCCCACGGCAGGCTCCACCGTCACGACTCGGGTCAAGACCGCCACCGCCAATGAAAAGTCGAAATCCCTCGGGCTGACCGATTTGCAGGGCCACGACGAGAAATACTGGCGCCCGAAATTTGACGCGGCACGCCTGGCTGTCAAGCGCGCAGAAGACAATCTCAAGCTGCTGGATCTGAGGGTTGCCAATCAGAACCCCCGCTTCATCGTAGGAAGCGGCACAAGCCCACTTCAAAAGGCCACCCACGACCGGGATGTCGGCCGCAAAGCCGTCGCAGATGGGCAGCAGAAGATCGCCGACCTGGAAGAGCAACTCCGCCGATCCGGCGGCCCCCCAGGCTGGTCGCGAGCGCGGTGACCGGCTCCGAAGACGGGTGAAGGGAAGTAACCACAAGAAGCACAAAAGGCACAGGATTTGGATTAATCCAAATCCTGTGCCTTTTGTGCTTCTTGTGGTTACTTCCCTTCCATGATCACTACCTTACCATTACGGACACGGATTTGGCTGTGCCCGATGCGCCGTTTCGATAGCGTTCATCACGTCCGCGGAGAGGTTGATCGTCGTGCTGCCCAAATTGGTCTTGAGTTGTGCCATGGTGGTGGCGCCGATCAGATTGCTGGTGAGGAAACGCTGCCGATTCACAAATGCCAACGCCATCTGCGCGGGATCAAGTCCATGCTGGCGCGCGATCTCCACATAGACAGCCGTTGACTTTTCGGCAATCTCGCCGCTGTAGCGCGCAAAGCGACTCCAACGCACCACTCGGGATTCGGGCGGTCGTGCGCCATGCAGGAACTTGCCTGCCAACACGCCGAAAGCCAAGGGCGAATAGGCCAGGAGTCCGACGTTTTCACGAATCGCCATTTCCGCCAGCCCAATCTCAAAAATGCGATTCAGTAAGTTGTATGGATTTTGTATGCTCACCACGCGCGCCAGGCCACGCTGATCCGCAACCTGCAGAAAGCGATGCATACCCCACGGCGTTTCGTTGGACAAGCCGACGTGACGAATTTTGCCGGCGCGCACAAGGTCGGTCATAACTTCCAATGTTTCTTCTATCGGCACGCTATCTTCATTCTCCGTATGCCGATAGCCCATCTGGCCAAAGAAATTGGTGGTGCGATCCGGCCAATGCAACTGATAAACGTCGATGTAATCGGTTTGCAGACGCTGCAGACTGGACTCGAGTGCGGCGAGAATGCTCTTGCGGTCCAGCGCGGTTCTGCCTCCGCGCACGTAATCCACCTGCAAGACGTGTGTCGGCCCCGCCACTTTGGTGCACAACACGATCTGGTTACGCTTGCCGCTTTTCTTGAGCCAGGTGCCAATAATGCGCTCGGTCGAACCGTAGGTTTCGGCACGCGGCGGCACCGAGTACATCTCAGCCGTGTCGATTAGGTTCACACCCTGGTCCACCGCGTAGTCGATCTGTGCATGACCGTCGGCTTCGGAATTTTGTTCGCCAAACGTCATGGTACCCAAGCCGATGACGCTCACTTTGATATCGGTGCGACCAAGCGTTCGATATTCCATAATTTTAGAA
>Ga0207090_1090_pt1 | contig 23382 bp, 18 predicted proteins | sample Alteio_BWMinHeat_50_FD_153565 | JGI IMG/M metagenome (GOLD analysis project Ga0207090, IMG submission 153565) | Enriched cells from forest soil in Barre Woods Harvard Forest LTER site, Petersham, Massachusetts, United States -... | ecosystem: Environmental > Terrestrial > Soil > Temperate forest >...
CGGAAAGAGGCGGTGATTCATTATATAAATGCAGGGCATTTGCCGCCTCTGTTGATTCGCCGAAACGATAGTGCGGCTTTCGACGTGAGGCGCTTGGCAGAGGGCGGAATAGTTCTCGGAGTACAGGCTGGCGCCAGATACCATCAGACTGAAGCCGTGGCGCAGGCCGGCGATCTGTTGGTGATTTTCTCGGATGGAATTTCCGAAGCGGCGAATGCCCAAGAGGAGGAATTCGGCGAAGAACGCCTGCTGCAGGTGATCGAAGACAACTGGGAGAAGTCCTCAGCCGAGATTTGTGATTCGATTCTGGCCCGGATCCGGTCATTTCTCGGGCGACAGTGGCCCCAGGACGATCAGACGCTGATGGTTGTGCGGTTACAGCCGATAAGCTCGGAACTTGCTCCCGTTAGTTCTCGGGACGAATCCGCGAGGTCTTCGCCAAAGCTCGACTTCGCGGTCAAGCCCTAATTATTTTCCGCCGCGCGTGCTTTTCTATTTCACTTTTTTCATCCAGGCAAGGACTGGCCCGGAAACCGTCATGTCGTCGGTGTCGATCGAGAAAACCTCGGACATGTGGCTCTCGTCCTTAGCGAAGAGCATCGTCGGGCAATGCTCCGCGCCTTCCTTGCACAGCTCGTCGTGCAAGGTCTGGTAAAACGCGCTCATGCTCCCGTTAATGCCCGGATCGAGTTCGGCTGAGCCAAACAGCAACTTCACTTTAGTCTTCTTGAATTCGGGTAAAGTGGAGCGTTCCAATTGCGTCGCCGCGTCTACGGGTGGCAGAGCGCCGGCGCGGCCGCCACGCCCGGCGGGCGCGTCCGCAGGGCTCACGGCACTAGGGCCGGCGATGATTCCAAATGATGCGCCGGGCCCATCCGCGCCGCACGTGCTGCCGGCTCCGGCGAAGGCATTGCCCGCCCCGCCGGCACCAGGACCACCGCGCCCCGCTGCTGCCGGGACTTCGAGCGGCGCGATATTCCACTGGCCGGACATGAAAATGGCTCCCTTAACACCCACTCCCTTTGCTCCCCATACTTCCGGGCGGCCGATGTAGGTGCCGAGCGGTCCGTTGCCGGCGGAATGGGCCCAAATGAACATGCGGTCCGGGTTTCCTTTGTATTGGCCGATATTGGCCTGCACCCACTGGATCATCGCGGAAACGTCTTTGGCCGGGTCATTCCAGTTCTGGCCGGGGTGGCGCTGCATCGTAACAGCGACCATCCCGTTTTTTGTCGCCCATCGTCCGATGTTGTCGTAGAAGGCGTTGGCTTCACGGGCCTGTTGTTCGGTTTTGTTGCCGCCCCCTCCCGGAATGTATAGGAGAACGGTGCGGTTACCGCCGCCCTTATCGGCTGTGAAGATGTCGACCAAGTCTTTTGGATGAGTACTAAAGGGGACGTCGCGCGCCACCGTGATGCCGGGGTAGAGCGGCGTCACGTTGCTGTTGACATCGTTCTGCGGCATCAGTGGCCGGTAGAGCTTGGCCGTGCAGGCTGGGTCGACGATTTGCCCAATCTTTCGGAGCGAGGCTTCGATATCCGGGGGAACTTGGGCTTGGGCGATTCCCGCGGCGGCCATGGTCATTAGGCAGACGGCTACGCAACCCGCACGCTGCGGGCGGTTCTGATTGTTTCTCGGTTCGAAGTTCATTCGGTTTCCTTTCACATCAGCCGATTTGAAACGATTCTATCCTATGTATGTGATGGCTCCGATCAAGGCGCTTTCGCCGCTCGAGCCCAAACCTTCGCTTGCCGGCCCACAATGTCTATCAGGTTGCCCATCGCCAGGTTCATATCGACCAAATGCAGGCCCCAATTTGCGAGTACCTGGCCGTTCACGACGATATCGCCAGTAATATCGCTGGTGCGTCGTCCGACCGGATCAGCCTTGATCGTCACCTCGAGATAGGTTGCGTTGTCATTCGACGTGCATTGCGCCGTCAACAGGCCGGGAACGCTGACCCACGGCGTGCCGATCTGCCGCTCGGGAACCACCCACGGCTTAGGCGGAGACGTCGGCACGAGGCTACTGCCATCCGTGGTGAGATATGCGTGCAGCGCTCCACTGCCGCCGCTCAGGGCCGCCGGGTTAGTGCACGCGGCCATCATGTTCTCGCCGGCCACTTTGCCGAACAGCGTGTTGGCCGGCGGCGGCACCGTCGAGCGAAACGACGCGTAAGTAATCACGCAACCGGTCTGGGACGCCGTATGGCATAGCGGCACATGCTGGAACGCGCCGCCCACATCTTTGCCGCGCGGAACAGCGAGCGTAGTGCCCGCAAGGATCGCCGAAACCATTCGCTTTTGCACCGGCTTGTCGTCGATCTCCTGGCGAATGAGCTCCGCCAGGATGAACGAGCCCTGCGAGTGACCGATAAGAACGAAGCCGCGCCCCTGATTATCGTGCTCCAGGTAATAGCGCCACGCGTCCCGCACATCGTCGTACTGGAGGCCGTGGTCCAGGGTCATTCCGGGCGGCGCTTTGCCGGCTTGCAAGAGGCGAAGTCCGGCGAGAGTAATCTGCCGGTAGAGCGGTGCATACCGCCGGCATTTCGATCCGAAGCGTGCGAACTGCTGCCGGATGACATTGAGTTCCGCCGCATCGGCGATCATGTCACTGTAGGGGGTCGGGTCGGTCGATACGGTGGGATACACATAAAAGCAATCGACTGGCGCATTGGCATCGGCGGTCCAGGTCTCACGAGTCAATTTGCCATCGGGCGCGATCACCGTGGTGGTGAGGTCCGTGTCGCAGGCATCGTGGCGGCCGGGCCGGCACAGCCACGATTTCGCATCGCTGTAATCGTTCGGTTGGGCCGAAGCCGTTCCCAGCCACGCTGCCACCGACGCAATGACAAATTGCTTAAACATACTACTGCGGCTTCGCCTGATCGGTAGGCACGGCATCCTTAGGCGGCTCACCCGGCCCGGACGACCCTAAGAACAGCTTGCGGCCGTTGGCGAACGTCACGTTGCGGCCGTTCGCGCGCAGCAGCGAATGGTCCCGCGCCTGGTAGCCGTCCACCACGATCTCGGTTCCTACCGGCAGTGAGTCCCGGGTCACCCCGCGCCGCAGCAGCGAGTTCGGACTTCCGCCTTCAATCATCCAGACTTCCTTCGCTCCATCCGGCTTGCTCACCTCGACGTGGATCCAGGAATGCGGATTGACCCACTCGACCTTCACCACCTTGCCCTTCAGCAGGACCGGCCGGTTCGGATCGAACTCCCCTCCAAACGCGTGATGAGCGCCAGCCGGCAGAGCACTGGCCAGCACCAGCACGGTAAGGCCGGCAACGGGAACCAATCGTTTAATTTGCATCGCATCACCCCCGCACTTACTTCTTCGTTTTCCCTGCCTCTTCCGCCTCGCGTAACCGCGCGCCGCGCAAAATGTCGCCCAGCGCGTAATTGGCTTCGTGGCAGGCGTACTCGTAAATAGGTTCGTTGGTGGCCGGCCATGTGAATTCGCCGGTCCAAGGCTTCTCCCACGTCTCGGGATCTTCAATCGTGAAGCGATACAGCAGCGTTTTGCCGTCCACGCGCGAGAACCGCTCCACCACGTGCAGATTTTCGGTCGACCCCCGGAACCGCGTTTTATCGGTGAAATTCGTGGTGTCCACCACCAACGTGTCGCCTTCCCAGCGCCCGATGGAATCGCCCATCCACCTGCGGATGGCTTTCGGCAGATGCTGCGCGTTCATGCGAACGATGCGGGCGTCGTGCACCATCTCACTGAGGATCATCACCGTGTCCCGTGTCTGCACGATCTGGTGGAGATTGTTGTAGAAGTAGTCCGGTAGCGCCGGGGGTCCTGACGTCGAGCCAAATCCCAGCAGGCAGCGCTCGCCCAGCGGACGCCGCTCCGGGTCGTCGTAGGAGCCCGCTGGTTCCAGGCCCGGATCGTTGCTCTCCTGCGCGTCCGAAGTCGGCCTCGCCAGCAGCGCGGCCACGCGCTTTTCCGCCGCCGGCGTATAGCGAGGCACTTTGCCGTCCGCGGGGTCGACGATCAGCGACGTTCGCTTTTGTCCATCGACAATCGTGTACGAAGATCCGGGATCGAGCCAGAACGTGTTGTAGCCGCCCACGCCCCCCGCCGGACCCGTCGAGCCGTCCCCGCCCTTTGGTGGCGCCTGACGGTCGGCTTTGATTGATCGCTCGCTCTGTTCCTTGCGCGCCGCCGCCTCGCTCTCGAGTTTGGCTGCCTCTTCGCGGCCGAGGACCGCGCTCCTTGCTCCCTTAGGCCGCTCCAGCGGAGTCAGTGTGGCCAGGTCGTAAGTGCCTTGCAGGTCCGGATGGCCATCGGGCATTCGCGGTGCCTTCGGCGCCTGGCCAAAAGTTGGGCTGAGGGTCAACGACCCCAGGGCGATTGCCAATGCAACAAATCGAGTCCGCATTATCAGCACCTCCGCGGCTATTGGCCCAGCGGCTTCTTGCGCCACTGGCCATACAACAATTCTTCCACGAATTCCACGCACTTGAAATCCATGAGCTGCGCGTTTTTTTCCTGTCGCCGGTAAAGCGGCATGATCATCTTCCACCGGCGCGTGAAGACCTTCGGATCTTCCATCGTCGCCTCGTACGATATTACATCCGGGCTGATGCGCGTGTAGCGCTCAACGACGTGCAGCGCTTCGCTGTGAAAGTTTCCCGCCCGGTCGAACCATGTCTGGTCGTTCAGGCCCTTCACGTCGATCGCCAGCGTGTCTCCCTCCCAGTGGCCCACCGATTGTCCCATCCACGAATCCACTGGCGGCGGACCAGGGTCCTTCAGATAAATGTTGCGAACCGCTCCGGCATATTCGTAGGCGATGAAAATCGCGTTGGCGTTTTGCACGATCTGAAACGGGTAGGGCATATAGGTGGCGCGCGGCACGCCGGGCAGATAGCACTTGATTTCCGGATCGGCGGTCAGCCAGTTCTGCTGGTTCTCCTTCTTCTGTGCCAGGGCAGCCGGCTGATAGGGGATCTCGTCACCCTCCACCACTCCCAGCCCCGGCGGCACCGCGCCCACCGCGCCCAGGGCGAGCACAGGCGCGGCGGGCACCGGACCGTAAGGCCCCGCCCGCAGCGCCATCGCCGGCCGCGCCACGTGCGCCTGAATGTCGTAGTTCGCTTCGTTGAGCGCCTGCCAAATACCGTTGAGGTCAGGTCTGCCGCCGGCCACTCGGGGCGCTCGATACGCCGGCGCCTGCCCGGACATCGGCATCACCGCCACCGCCAGCCAAGCCCCCACCGCAGCCGCGCCTATGGCCGCGACCATGTTCCGAACTGTTTTCCTCATGGACAAATTCCCCGTTACCGGCAAAGCAGGTGCTGGTTAATGATGACGACGTTCCATTCACGAATCTCCCAGGAGAGGAACACGCCTTGTATGGCGAATGGATCTTCGGTAATCAGCGTCTCCACTTGCCCCGGATTCTCCGCTTCGTAAACCAGCAGCGCGCCTCCATCGCCCGCAAACGGACCGGAAATTACGAGCTTCCCCCGTTCTACCAATCCGGTAAGATACTCCCGGTGTGCCGGGCGTGCCTTGGCGATGGTGGCGGCATCGGGAGTGTACTTAACAATCGCAGCGTACTTCATCACGACCGATTATACGCTTCAGCGAGGGCGCGGCCACGCCGCCTGCCACCTAGCCCGCATTCCCGCGCGGTCCACTTCCTGCCCGCGCAGGTAAACTTTATTAATCCGTCGCGCGTTGCCAATGTTCTCCAGCGGATTCGCGTCGAGTACGATGAAATCGGCATTCTTGCCGGTCGCCACCATGCCGGTATTGAAGTGCCCCATCTCAGCCGAATCCCGAGTCGCCGCCACAATCGCTTCCATCGGCGTCAAGCCCATCCAGACCCAATTCTCCAGCTCCAGTTGTCCCATCCAGCCGATGAAGAACCGCGTCTGTCCGGTGTCGCTGCCCAGCACGATCTTCATGCCCGCGGCCCTGAGCTTCAGCGCGTTCGTAGACCCCATCTGCTTGAGATTCCGGCGGGCGCGGTCCACCGATTCCGGCGTCAATTTCGCCAGGTAGTCGCCCCAGTGCTCCTGGATCTGCTGCGGAGAAATCGTCTCCCGCAGCAGCGGATCGTCCCAATCCGCCCGGCTCGAGCCCGTCCAACCGGCGCCCGGATTGAACCACATGTTCGGCCGGTCATTCTTGGCAATCCGCTCCTTGATGATCGCGATCAATTCGTCGTCCGGCACTTCGCCCATGCGAACCGGAAGGTGAAGCCATCCCTCTACCCCCGCGCGCATCAGCAGCTTGGCGTCCGCCAATGTGACGTTGTGTGCCGCCACCGGCACATTGTATTTGTGCGCTTCGTCGATTATCGCCAAGTAGAGCTCCGGCGTTAGTTTCTTGGTGCGCCCGCCGCGGTCGTCCACCCAGATCTTGATAAATTCGGGTTTGATTTTGACGTTGTCCTGAACGGCCGCGCGCGCCTCCGCCACCGTTGTGACCGGATAAGGCACGTCCATTCGCGAGGGGTGGCCGTTGGCCCCGGATAATGGCCAGGCGATTCCTGTGCCTGCCGTTCGAAACAGGGCGGCGCCTGGGATGATCTCATCGCGCACCCGCAGCGGCACGTTGCCCCAATTTGTCCGGCCGCCATGTAAGTCTGAGCGGTCCACCAGGTCGCCTATCCCGATGATGGCGCTGAACCCGTAATACGCGAGCCGCTGCAGATGGTCGACAAGATTGTCGCGAGTGAAGTACTCCTTAGCCATCGTCCCGTCTACATCGTGCTGATATCCGATGTGCCCGTGGAGGTCGACTTTCGCTGGCATGACCGTCTTGCCCATCAGATCCACACGCGCCGCGCCGGCCGGGGCCCGCACTTGCCCGCGCCGCCCGACTTGGGTGAATTGTGTGTCCTCCACCAGAAATGCGGAGTTCTCAATGGCCGCGCTGCCGTCGCCGGTGATCAGCCGCGCCCCTTCGTATAAGGTCACGCGCGTCTGTGCGTGCAAGTGAAACGTCAGGAACAGAAATGCAACCAGCCAGTTTACTCGGCACATAGCAGCCTCCGGGGAAACCGTTAGTCTACATCTTTGCGTGTGCTACCGCAGCCGCAAACTGTTGGTCACCACGGTCATGCTCGAGAGCGCCATTGCCGCCGAGGCCAGCATGGGTGAAAGCAGGCCCAGCGCCGCTACTGGAATACCAATCGTGTTATAAGCGAAAGCCCAGAACAGGTTTTGCCGGATGACCCGCATGGTCTGGCGCGAGAGTTCGATAGCATCGGCCACACCATTCAAATCGCCGCGCATCAGTGTGACACCGGCGGCTTCCATGGCCACGTCCGTGCCGGCGCCCATGGCGATCCCCAGGTCGGCTTGCGCTAAAGCGGGAGCGTCATTGATGCCGTCCCCCACCATGGCCACGCGTTTTCCGGCAGCCTGCAATTTCTGCACGGCAGCAACTTTCTGCTCCGGCAAGACCTCGGCCAGTACGTGCTCGATTCCCGCTTCGCGGCCGGCCGCCTCAGCGGCGTCGCGGCGATCGCCCGTGATCAGCCACACTTCCAACCCCATCTCGCGCAGCCGGCGCACGGCCTGGGCGGCTTCTGGTTTGTTCACGTCTGCGATCTGGATGGAGCCGGCAGTCGACCCGTCCACCGTGACTGTAATCCCGGGCTGTCCAACCGTCACTTCGCGCCCACCTACCACGGCGCGCACACCGTGCCCGGTCTGCGCCGAAAACGCGGTGGTCTCCTCCAGCGCGAGGCCGCGCTCCGCGGCCGCTTCTACGATGGCTTTCGCTAATGGGTGTTCAGAGTAACGCTCGGCCGAGGCCGCCAGCCGCAACAGTTCGGTTTCGGAACACCCCGCCGCCGGTGCAACGCCGGTCACCCGCGGCCGGCCGAGCGTTAAGGTGCCGGTCTTATCCAGCACCACGGTGTCGATCTTATGCGCCATTTCCAGCGCCTCACCGCCTTTAATCAGGATGCCGTGCTCGGCGCCGCGTCCCGTGCCCACCATGATCGCGGTGGGCGTTGCCAAGCCCAACGCGCAGGGACAGGCAATAATTAGGACAGCCACCGCGTTCACCAGCGCCGTAGCAAAGGGCGCAAAAAGCAACCATGTAGCGAAGGTGCCCAGCGCCACTGCCAGCACCCCCAGCGTAAACCAGCCGCTCACTACGTCCGCCAACCGCGCCACTGGCGCACGCGAGCCTTGCGCCTGCTTCACCATCTCGATCATCTGGCGGAGCACGGTGCCGCGTCCCACCTTTTGAGCCTCGAAGCGGAACGCTCCCGAGCGGTTGATAGTTCCCGCGAAGACCGCGGCTCCGCGGCCTTTCTCTACCGGCAGGCTTTCGCCCGTGAGTATCGATTCATCCACTGCCGATTCGCCTTCGAGCACGGTTCCGTCTACTGGAATTCGTTCACCTGGACGCACCACGATCGCGTCCCCTACCCGCACATCCGCCAGTGGAACTTCAATCTCCGCACCGTCGCGGATCACGCGCGCCGTGGGTGGCTGGAGATCCATCAGGCGGCGAATCGCTTCCGATGCCTTCCCGCGTGCCCGGGCCTCCAGCGTGCGGCCTAGAAGAATGAGAGTAATGATTGCTGCAGACGCTTCGTAGTAGACTTCGTGGCTTCCGCGCCAGGTCTCGACAACCGAGTAAAGGAGAGCCGCTCCCGTGCCGAGCGCGATCAGGGTATTCATATTCGCCGAACGGTGGCGCAACGCACTCCACGCACCCGTGTAGAACGGCGCGCCGGAGTAAAGTATCACGGGAAGCGTGAGCGCCAGTTGGATCCAGGGAGCCTGGTTCATCATACCCAGCGCCATCACCGGCGCGGTCAACGCCACTGCCACGATGAGGCTGCGCCGGTACTGAATCGCTTCCGAATCGGGCGCGGGCTCCGTTTCCGGCACACCGTAGCCCAACTCCTCGATGGCGCCAATGAAGTCGCCCACCTTCGCCCGTACCGCGTCATACTCCACCGTGGCGGTGTGGGTTGCAAAGTTGACGTGAGCCCGCTCCACCCCGGGAGTATTCGTCAAGGTGCGTTCAATCGTGCGCGCGCACGCCGAGCATGTCATCCCAGAGACTGGCAGGTCCACCCGCTCCGGCGCCGCTACACTCATGCCGGAACTTCATAGCCGAGCTGCCGCACGGCGCTAACCAAAACGTCGGGTTTCACCAGGTCGACGTCATACTCCACCGTCGCCTGCGCCGCTTCCAGATCGACCTTTACCTTGGTCACTCCCGGGGTGGAAGCCAGTTTTCGCTCGACGCTGCGGGCACAGTTGCCACAGGTCATTCCCTGAACCGTCATATTTGCAGTCTTGGTCGCCATACTTATATGATGCGCCAGGGATTCACCTGGAGTCGAGATCCCTTGCCAACCAGAAACGGGAGGTATAGTATCAGACCGGTTGGGAGGAACTGGTATGGCAGGTCAGGCAGTTGCCCAAGGGTGCACCATCACGATCAACGTGTTCGACGGTAGAAGGTTGCCGATTCCCGCGGACGTCGACGTTTTGTACACCGTTCGAGACGGTAATCAGAACAATGCCTTTCGCGATTTCCGCCGCACGCCGTCGCTTGCGGTAAACGGTTTGCCATTCTTCAACAATTTTGGCGACCAGTATTCCGTCATCGCGTCCGCCAACGGCTATAAGCAGGCTGGCTTCACTCCAGTACACGTGGCCCCTAATCTTCCCCAGCAGGTGGACCTCATGCTGCTGGCGAACGACCCGGTGTTCAACTTCGCCGGCACTTGGGACGCCATCCAGGCTACGCGGCCGGTGCTGGCCCGGCTTCTGGCGGCGGCAGCGGACCCACCCCAAACGCCCCGCGGCCGCTTCGACGACCTACTGGAGAACCATTCCGCGGTGCTTGCCTGCCTCTTGAACATTACTACGGCGATGGAACAGCTTCAACTTCCCGTCGGTACGCCTCTTGATTATTTCCAGGTACTCAATTGGGACAACACCATGGCGCAGGACCGGTTCTTCGGCTATGCCGACGCCCGTCTGATCGACCAGGTACGGCTGGCTGCCGCGCAGGGTCTCTTCGCTCCCGAACCTGGCACCGCGATTTTTCACCCCGGCGCTACCAGCAGTTGGAAGCAGATCCAATTCGGGGAAGCCAACGTGCAGCTTACTTTCCACGAGAATGACCGGCGCAACATCAACGGCATCGACTGCGTTTTGACGGAGCCCGACATCGACTACTTCAAGGATCTGCTGGCGCACGCCATTCTAGAAGTCGCCGCCAATGGAATTGGTGGAAGCCTCACCGATCCGCGCGAAGTTTACGTGCTGCGCTGGATTGCCGGCCGCCGCGCCGGCCGGCCCGAATTCAATCCGCTCTACACGATATCCTGAGGTCTGCCATGCCCACCATCAAAATTACCGACAGGCTCGGAGCGAACATCGACGTCCAGTTGGCGCCGGTTTCCTCACTGCTGAAATACGTCCGCGATCTTCCCGGTCTCATCCTGCAGGGAGGCGATATCGCGCAGCTCAAGCTTTTGTCGCTGAATGACCCGGCAGTTCGGTCGCTGGCGCCGTCGCTCTCGTTTCAGCAGCCCGTGAGCCTGGGAACCAGCGCTGCTCAATTGACCATCGGCGCCGATGCCGGTGCTTCCTTTCTGGTCATCTCACGCACCGCCCAGAATACTGCACTGTTCGCGCCCGACGATTATGGCGCGAACATCGAGATCCCCGCCGCGGCTTGCTATGTCGCCCTGGGATTCCACGCCGCGGTCAATGCAGGCATTGCGTCGGCTTCCGGGGCTCTGACCTTTGGCATGACCGCCACCAGCGGTATTACGATTCAATCCTACCGTTCGTTTTCGGTGAGCCCTGACGCAGTCACCCTCATCGAGGCGCTGGGCCGCTCCATTGGGGAATTCGTCATTCCCGCGGCCGCGGACGATCTCGAGGCCATCCCTGCTGGAGTCATCGTAACTATCAACGGACGCGGCAGCCTGCGGTTCTCGGCCACGGCCAATCTCCTTGCGGTGGCCAATCCTCTTGCTACGTTAACGCTTCCCAGTCCGGCGCCCGCCTTATCCATTGTGCAGAGCGGTTCGGTCAAAGTCGGCGCCTCGTGGACCGTCTCCACCGATTACCAGGTGCGCGTCCAAAAAGTCGATGCCCGCCACGTCCAGCTCGGATGGTATCGCCGGCATGATGCCGATTTCAGCGTAACCGCCTCCGCCAGTGCCGGTATCGCAGCCGGGACTTCGGACACCGATCTCTTTTCCAGTGTGATCGGGGCCATCAGCGCCGATGCCAGGGCGGATTTTGATGCGCTCGATAAAGCCGGCGTCTCCACGGGCCAAGCCGTCTCCATCCAGAATGCGGTCCAGAGCGCGGCCAGCCGCAAGCTGGAACTGGCTGTTTGCGCCGAGCTCAGTTCGCTGGCCTCCGATGAAGCCGCGTTCTTGTACGACGTCGATCTGGGCACGTTGGGCGATGAGGGCAGGGAAGTTGTCGGCGCGGCCTTGGCCGGCGATCTCAGTCGTCTGGCCGATCCCGCCCGATTGCCTACCGGCATCACGGAACTGCGCAGCATCTTGACCAGGGCCCGCGCTTCGCGCTTTGCCTGGAAAGTGAATCTGCTGGGGATCTTCAATTTCGGTTCTATTTCCCAGTTGGCGTTGAGCGGGACCGTCACCTTCACTCCTTCTACCGGTGAGCTCGTCATTGCCGATCAAGCCACCGCATCCCGCATTCAAACCGCCGCCGTCAACTTCGGTGCGGACGAAGAGAAACTGCGCCACGTTATGGCGGAGAGCTTCCTCATCACCGCAGCCTATCGTGGCAGCCAATCCGTAGTTTCTCCGCCCGAACTGTCGAGTTCGCATGTGTTCTTTCGACTCGACAACAGCGCCGGCCCCCAAGACATGCGCCGTTACGCCGCCATCGCCTCCGCGCTCGGCCTGGCCGCGCCCCCCGTCCCTGACGGCGTCGGCGACTTCGGCCGCAGCAGCGTGCGGGCCGAAACGCATTACGACGATCGGTCGACCCGCGCCCTGTTCCTAGCGGCCGACGGCTCCCCGCGCCCGCGCGGCGAATATGAAGCCGCCGGCAGGCAAGCGGTGGCGCTGCTGGTTCTTCCCGACGGCGACGATGCCTTCCGCCTCCGTCCTGTTACCGACGATCACCTGTGGAATCAGATGAAGGACCTGGGCCCCGCCAACTTCGGACAACTGCTGCCGCAGGCCCAAGCCGATGGCGTCCGGCCTGACTACCTGGCTATCCAGTGGTGGGCCGAAAGCATGCGGGGCGCTGCCGAGATCCTCACCCAAATGAGTCGTTCCGCGCCAACCGACCCGAAATTCGAAAAACTGCGTCACGACCTGGCTTCGCACTTACGCGACGTCGCCGCCAAAGCCCACGAGCAGTTCGGGACGCCCTGGGGCTTGGTCGCAATGTTCCTGGTTTCGGGAATGACAGCGAAGCCGGCAGTCGAGATCGTCGCCCAGCGCTTGGTCTACTCGTCCTCTCAGATGTTGCGCGCCACGAATACCGTTTGAAGTCGCGACGACTGTAACCGATACACCTTTGGCCCCCGGCTTGCCTCATCATTGGCGAGGAGGATTTATGCGTCGATTCCTAGGAACATTTTTACTGAGCGCTGTACTGGTCACGCCCATTATTGTGCGTGCCGACGACGACGACCATCGTCGCGAAGCTAACCGGGTACAGAGATATTACGACCGGGACCATAGGGACTGGCACCAATGGAACGATCGCGAGGGGCAGGCCTATCGCCACTACCTGGAAGAGCAACACCGTGAGTATCGCGACTGGGGAAAGATCAACAGCCGGGAACAGCAGGATTACTGGCGGTGGCGCCATCAGCATCCCGATACCGTTATCTTCCACGACGGCAGGTAAGAGTGTTTCGCGGTAAGCTGCAAACCGCTTAACCTACGTGCGCGGCTTGGAAAGCAAACCGAGCCGCGACCGCAGGGAGTGGTGCATTTATCCCGAGCGTGGCCTAGTGCTTCTTAGGTAGGGGCTTGGGTGGGGGTTGTACTGCCGACAGCCGCAAATAACCGGCAGCCGCACGCAAACGCACGGCCTCTTTCTTATCGCCAAGCAGTGGTTCCAGGTCCTTTTTGAAAGTCGGGTTGTTGCGCAAGGCTAATGAGTGGGCAGCCGCGGCACGCACCGACCAATCCTTGTCTTCAAGGGCATCCTTAAGCGCGGCGAGCGTGGCCGGATCGGCGTCCTTGGCCAGCAATAGGGCGGCGGCAGCGCGGCCGGAAACGCCGGGATCGGTCAGCAGCCCTTGCATGGAGGCGATTCCCTCTCCTAACCCAGGCACGGGCGCGAACCCGACTCCTTGCCGCAGCGCGAATAGGAACATCGAGCGAGGCATATGCAGCATCCGTAAGGCGTCGCGTTTTTCCTTGGTGAAGTAGCCGGAGGAGGGCTTGCTCTCACCGGCGAGCACGGCCCGCAGAAATTGCTCACCGGAGGGATCGTTCAGAGACCACAGCGCCTTCGCGGCCGCGAAGCTTACTTCCGGCACTTCATCGTTTAGAGCCTTGTGCAAGGCGTCGCGAGCGGCTTGATTCTTTTGCTCTGCCAGGCTCGCCACCGCCGCCTCCCGCACGGTCACATCCTTGTCCTGCAGCATGCCCTCCAGGCGGTGTGAGAGAACTCCTCGCGTTCCCACCAGGCTTAAGGCCAGCACCGCCTCCTTGCGCGTATCCGGATTTCTATCGGCGAGGGCCTGCTCCAGGATTCGGGCGCAATCCGCCTCGCTGGCAGCCCGGCTCCAGCGGCACATCATCACGGCGAACAGCAGGAGCCACTTCCGGAACGGCATAGAGTTTCCCTCCAATCTAAAGCTTCTTTCTAGTTTGTCCGAAAACAAGCAATAGAGGTGCTGATTTTCCTACATTTTTGGGCGGATTGGAACAGTGGGGGCTGGGGCGCGCCTCTCGCCGCCGCCCTGGAGCCCACGCCTATTGGTTTCGGATTACTGGGTTTTCAAAACTGGCTCCTGGCGGCGGCGCTGGCGGTGTGTTTCTGGCTGTTCCGCCATCTGCGCAAGGCGCGTGCCGCCGCGGCGAAGGCGAATGAGGCCAAATCGGAATTCGTGGCCAACATGAGTCACGAACTGCGGACGCCGCTAAATGGAATTCTGGGCATGTTGGAGCTGCTGGCGGAGACGAGCCTCGATCCCCAGCAGCGCGAAATGGTGGTCCTGGGCCGGGGCAGCGCGGAGTCTTTGCTCGCCACCATCGCCCAGCTATTCGATTTCGCCCAAATCGAGGCCGGCCAGGTCCGACTGGACCGCGCCGGTTTCGTCGTGCGCGATAGCATTGAAGCCGCGGTACGGCTGGTCCGTCCGACTGCCGTGGCGAAGGCGTTGAGCTTGGAGGTGACGGTAGCGGATACAGTGCCGCACACCATCATGGGAGACTCCGCGCGGCTGCGCCAGGTGCTGGTGCACCTCATAGCCAACGCTGTGAAGTTCACCGAACGGGGAGAAGTGCGTCTGGAAGTAACGCTGGCGGGCGATGTGCAGTCCACCAACGCGCTGCTGTTTCGTGTGGTGGATTCGGGAATCGGCATTGCTCCCGAGAGCGCCGCCCGCCTGTTCACCCCTTTCACCCAGGCCGATTCGACAAGCGCGCGCCGGTACGCAGGCTGCGGGTTGGGGCTGGCTACGGCGCGGCGGTTGGTACAGCTTATGCAGGGTTCCATCGGGGTGGAAAGCCAGCTTGGCCGGGGTTCCGTCTTTTGGTTTCTGCTGCCCCTGGAGGCCCTCGAGCCAGCCGAGCCGGTTACCGGTGGCGCGACGCCGGCGTTGTGCCACCCCTGTCAAGGCCTGGTCCTGATTGTGGACGATAACCCCGTCAATCAGCTCGTCGCGGCTCGCGCCGTGAGCCGCTTAGGATATCTTACGGAAGTCGTTTCCGGCGGCGAACAGGCCCTGGAAGCGGTCGCAGCGAGGCAATTCAACGCCATTCTCCTCGACTGCCAGATGCCCGGTATGGACGGCTATCAAACCGCCTTCGAAATACGCCGCCGCGAAGCGGGCCAGGGGCACATCCCGATCATTGCCGCGACCGCCAATACGATGGAAGGCGATCGGGAAAAATGTCTCGCCAGCGGTATGGACGACTATCTGCCCAAACCAATCCGGTTCGCCGAGCTGAAGGCGGCGCTAGATCGATGGGTGGCTCATCCGGCTCCGCTTGCTCCGCCACTCCTCTTCGAGAATTCCCCAGGTGACTAGATCCACCCAGCGATCGTTCACCCACTCGGCGCCGCGCGCCACGCCTTCCCGGTGAAAGCCCAAACGCTCCGGGATGGCGCAGCTACGCGTATTGCCGGTCCCACAGCGGATCTCCACGCGGTGTAATCCCAGCTCGTCGAACAGATGGTCCAGCAGCACCGCACAGCAGCGCGTGATGATGCCTTTGCCTTCCTGCGCGCTGTCCAGCCAATAACCGATGCTGCAATTCCGGTTAGGCCAGTCGATGGGGTGACACCCCACGGTGCCGCTCAATACGCCATCCACCCACACGCCGGTTTGCGGTCCCAGGTTCGCCTGGTATTGGTCGAGGCATCGCAAAATGAACAACTTCACGTCTTCCGGGGATTTGGTCAGATCCACCCAGGGAAGCCAGCGGCGCAGGCGCGCCCGGTTGCGGTCGGCGATCTTAAACAGCAGCCTCGCTTCGCCCGTTTCGAAGAGTTTTATTTCGATTCCAGGAGCCACCGTCCGGCGGAACATCATGCCTTCACCAGTCTCACAAACCGGCCGGCGCTTGTGGATTCCTGGACTTCGAAATGGATGGCGTCTCCGGCGTCTCCGGCTGCAGCGCGTGCGCCAGCAGACCCGCTTTCAGGATCTCGAAGGCATCCTTCGGGTCGTCCGCGTAATGAAACAGGTCCATGTCCTCGGGAGAGATCATTTCATATTTCACCAGCGCGTCGAAATTAATAATCTCCTTCCAATACGACGAGCCGTACAGCACCACCGTTATTTTTTTCGCCAGCTTTTGTGTTTGCGTGAGGGTGAGCAATTCCATTAATTCGTCCATGGTGCCAAACCCGCCCGGAAACACGACCAGCGCCTTGGAGAGGTAAGCAAACCAGAACTTGCGCATGAAGAAGTAGTGGAACTCGAAGCTCAGCTCCGGGGTGATAAAAGGGTTCGGCAACTGCTCAAACGGCAGGCCGATATTGAGGCCCACGGTCTTGCCATGGGCGTCATGCGCGCCGCGGTTGGCAGCCTCCATAATGCCTGGGCCTCCGCCCGAGCAAACCACGAATCGATAGGTGCTGTTGGTGAACTGCTCAGCCCACTCGGTAAGAACGCGAGCTAGTTCCCGCGCTTCTGTGTAATACCGCCCCAGGGGCCCGTCCTCCCGCAGCCGCGCCGACCCGAAGAAAACCACTGTGTCCCGTATCTTCTGGTGGCGGAAATGGGAAAGCGGCTCCAGATATTCGGCCAGGATGCGCAGCGCCCGCGCATCGGGGCTTTTCAGAAACTGATCGTTCAAGTAGGCGACCGGACGCCGGTCAGCCGGAGGTGGTGTTAGGTTTGACATTCTTTTCCAGTTCTTCCACTTTCTTTTTCAACTCGCGTATAGTCTTCCAAAGTTCCGGCAGCTTGGGAAAGGCGGTGACCGCGCGCAGCCACTCGTGGGCGGCGAAAGCAGGCGACCCGGAGATGCGCGCGCCGGCCGCGACATCCCCGCCAATTCCGCTCTGGGCGTAAACAACGGCGCCTTCGTGCACCGTCAAATGTCCCGAGGCGCCGACCTGTCCGGCCAGAAGCACGTTGCGCTCCAGAACCGTGCTGCCTGCCAAGCCAGTCTGCGCGCAGATGATGTTATCCTCGCCCACCACCGAGGCATGGCCGACCTGCACCAGGCTGTCGATTTTGGCGCCCCGCTTGACACGGGTTTCGCCCACCGTGGCTCGGTCCACCGAAGTGAGGGTTTGGATCTCGACGTCGTCCTCAATGACGGTGATGCCCGATTGCACGATTTTGCACTGCGTTCCGTCCTTACGCTTGGCAAACCCGAACCCGTCGCCCCCCACCACCACCCCGTTTTGCAGGATTACGCGATGTCCGATACGGCAGAATTCACGAACCGCCGCGTGCGAGTGCGCCAGGAAATCATCGCCGATCTGGGCGCCTTCGTAAATCACCACGTGCGGATGCAGCACCGCGTTACGGCCCAGGCGCACCCGTTCCCCGATCACCGCGAAGGGGCCGATGGAGCAGTTCTCGCCCACTACCGAGCTCGGAGCCACCCAGGCCAGCGGGTGGACTCCTGGCGGCGTCCGCGGCGGCTGATAAAACAACGCCAGGGCGCGGGCGAAATCCAGGTAAGGATTTTCCGAAATAAGGCACGCCAGACCCGGAAGGGCTTCGGCCGCCACCACGGCGCTGGCTCGCGTGTGCTTCAACTTGGGAGCATACTTCGGATTGGCCAAGAAGGTGAGTTGGCCCGGGCCCGCGTGTTCCATGCCGGCCAGCCCGGTAATCTCCAATTCCCCATTGCCCTCCAGCCGGCATCCCAGCTTCCCGGCAATTTCACGCAGCTTCATGACGCTTTAGACAGACTTCCAGCGTACCGCGGAGGGCTGGAGCCTGGAATCCTAGATTTTCAATCGGCATTATTCATCACCGGAACCACTTGCGCAGATTTACCGTTTCGTTTACTGTATCTGCATAGCTGGGGGCTGAAACGGTTGACCGGTCTCGTCTCTCCACGTCGCCGGGACCGAAGCGAGCTCCCATGATCTTGGAGCGCATTCCACGGGTGAATCGCACTAGTTGCATCGTCTTAGATGTTATTTTTTGTGAACTGCGGGATCGGTTTCCAGTATGAAGCGCCGGTAGGAACCGGCATGACGCCAAGATTTAACGTTCGTAAATCAGCCTTGGAAGGAGTAGGAATGCCCAGAAAAACCGCATTTTGGATGATTGCCCTCGCGCCCCTCTTTATCTGCGCCGGTCTGTTTGCGCAAATCACCGGCGGATTACGGGGAACTGTATCGGACCCTACCGGAGCAGCCGTGTCGAAGGCCACCGTGACGCTCACGAACCTCGCCACGAAGCAGGCTCGAACGCAGCCAGTTAACGAGCGTGGCGAATTTACGTTTGAACTGCTAACGCCGGGCGATTACGAAGTGAAAGCTGAATCCCCGGGTTTTTCCGTCGCGTTGACGCAGGCGCAGGTGAAGACGGGCGAAGAGGCATTTGTGGCCTTCAGGCTGGAGGTTGGGCGCATTACGGAAACGGTCCAGGTCTCGGACGCGGTAGCGCAGATTGACACCCAAAATGCGCAGTTACAGACTTCTGTAACCGGGCAGGCTGTGCAGGAAATTCCCGTCAACCGCAACCCGAACCTCTTTGCACTAACGGCGCCGGGTGTGGCGCCGGTCACACAAAACAATCCGTTCCTCAGCTCCGGCAGCTTTAACGTGAACGGAGGGCGCGGCCGCGGAAACAACATCACGGTCGATGGGATAACCGCGACGGACGTCAGTGTTACCGGTACCGGCGGCCCCCTGGGTCCGCTCAACTTCTCTTCCATTAAGGAAGTCCAGGTCATCACCAATAACTTCAATGCGGAATATGGGCGTAATTCGAGTTCGCAAGTCCTCTACATCACCAAGGGTGGAACGAACGACGTGCATGGTGAAGCTTACGAGTACCTGTACAACGACAAGCTCAACGCCCGCCCGTTTTTCGACCGCTCCGGGCACGCGAACATCGTTCGCACGAACACTTACGGGTTTGAGGTTGGCGGGCCTTTATATATCCCAAAAGTGCTTGACGGCCGGAACAAGTTCTTCTGGCATACGGATTACGAAGGGTACAAGAACCGCGGTGTGGGGCAGACGGTGATTGCCAATGTGCCGAAACCGGAGCAACTGGCCAGCATCAGCGACCCGACGTCTCTCGCGCTTGCCAAGCAGTACCAAATCCCTACCTCGCCTACCGGCACCCTACCCGAAAACGCGCCAAACACGACCAACACGTGGGAAGTCTCGGTTCGGGGCGACGTGGTCATCGGCAATAAGGACACCTTGTGGGCCCGTTACGCGGTTTATGACTCGTTTGCTAATTCGTCGGGCAATACCTTCATCACCAGCAGCCTTCCCTATTTTGGTGCGGCCAGCGCGAACCACCCCAGGCAAGCGACTCTAGCGGAGACGCACGTGTTTGGGACGAGTGCGGTAAACGAATTCCGCTTTGGGTTCGGCCAGAGCAAGCCTTCGTTCCCGATTCAGACGCCTTACCCGCTGGGGCCGCAGCTCAACTTCGCGGATCAATCGATAACCAGCCTCGGCGTTGCGAGCAATCTTCCCCAGGGCCGGGAGCAGCGAACCTATCAATATACCGACAACTTCACGATTAACCACGGCTCGCACATCATCAAGGTGGGCTTCGAATGGTATCATCTGGAAGCTGATTCGTTCTTCGACAGCAATGTCCGCTCGACGCTGACCTTCGCAAATTTCGCGGCGTTTGCCGCGGGGCAGCTCACCACGTACACGCAAAATTTCGGCAATTCGGTGCGCCAAAACCGTGTTGAAAATGCGTTCTCTTTCGTTCAGGATGACTGGAAGGTGTCGCGAAAGCTGACCGTCAATGTGGGTCTGCGGATGGAGTTCGCCGGCGGGCCGACTGAGGCGAACGGACTCATCTCCAACCTGAACCTCAACGATCACTCGGCCTTCGGCGCAGCCGGCGCCGGCCCGCTGGGTTTGATGCAAACGGGCAAGCCTTCCTTCAACAGCAATTACAACTGGGCGCCGAGATTCGGATTTGCATACAAGCTCACCGGGGACGGGAAGACCGTGATTCGTGGCGGATACGGGATCGCTTATGACTTCGTATTCCTCAACCCGATTACGAATCAGCGCTTCCTTCCACCGCTGATCTATTCTGGTTCAATTACGGGCGTCTCGAGTTTCACGGGCGGCAACACTTATGCAAATATTTACGCCGGCACGGCCGATCTGCAAAAATCGCTGCTTGCATCCGTCGGCCAGTTGAACCCCACGTTTAAGAATTTCGGAGTAATCTCGCCCGCGATTGACCAGAACCTCAGGAATCCGCAGGTGCAGCAGTGGAGCCTGGGCGTAGAGCGGGAGCTGGCCGGGAGTTTTGTGCTCAAATTGACCTATGTGGGCACAAAGGGCACGTATCTTTCGAGGCAACGTCCAATTAACCTGATCGCGGCTCCGCCGGCGCCCGCCACCAGTTTCGCTGACGAGCAGGCGCGGCTCAGCCAGTTCACTTCGGCTGTGGCCGGATTGAGCGGCAACACCAACTTGTCATTCAGCAATCGCTTTGATCCGCGCTACAACGCCGTCAACTTCGTGGAATCCTCTGCGAACTCTTCCTACAATGCCCTGCAACTGGAGGCACAGAAGCGTTTCGGCCGCAATTACTGGGTGCACGTGTCTTATAGCTGGGCGCATTCGCTGGACGACAATTCGGATGTTTTGGGCGTTCTGGTCAACGACAGCTTTGCCCAGCAGAATCCGAATGACAATCGCAACAATCATGCTTCCAGCCAGTTCGATTTGCGGCATATTCTGAGCGTAAGCCACACGTGGGAGATCCCGTTTTTCCGCGGGTCATCGAATCGAGTGCTGCGGGGCGGCCTAGGCGGTTGGTCCTTTTCAGGAATCAGCACGTATCGGACGGGTTACCCAGTGAACATCTTTGCCGGGTCGACCGTGGGAGGAATGACGGACCCCGTGCAGCTCCTCGGAACCGGCAATAATGTCGACCGGCCAATTGTAGCCGGGCCGATTACCGGTTTTAATCCCCAACCCTCGGGTTCGGCCAGCGCGCCTAGCGGCACCACGGTGGTGAACGGTATCGCCATCAGCAACTACGCGCTGAACCTCGGATTGTCCCAGCCCCTAGTCGGGAATTTCGGCACCTTGGGCCGGAACGTGTTACGGCTGAATGGTCAGATGAATTTCGACTGGAACCTATACAAGAACTTCCACTTCTCGGAGCGGGTGAATTTCCAGCTTCGGAGCGAGTTCTATAACATCTTCAACCAGCATGCATTCCTGGCGATGGGGACTCCAAACACAGTCACGCCGATCACGTCGACACAGTTTGGACAGTACACTCAAGTGAGCCAGAACGCGCGGACCATCCAGGTGGGCGTGCGGATCGTTTTTTAGCGGCGGGCGGGGCTTCGGCCCTGCCCGCCGTACCAGGGCTCCGGTAAGCCGATTTTTATCGACCTTCATAAAATACCTGCAAAACCTCTCCTTGGTGAATTTTTCCGTTGTACCCCTTGCGGATAATCGTGCCTTGTTTTACTGTAATGCCATAGCGTGCGGCCGTTACTGTCGTGAAGGGCCGCTATCTCTCCAGGTATCTGAGAGGGCCAAGTCGCGCGGGGTCTTGGAGTTACAAGTGGTAGTAACCAAACGGAGGTTCGGTCCTATGAAGAGGTACGCTTTATTGCTGGTTGTTTTACTGAGCGCGGCGCCGGCATTCGCACAGGTAGCGGGCAAATTGAGCGGCAGCGTGGTCGATCCAACCGGTGCTGTTGTGTCCGGCGCGACCATCGATGTTTTCCTAGCTGGCGGAAAGGAACCCGTCCTGGCGGGAAAGACAAATGGGGCGGGACTCTTCGTCTTCACTGCCGTGCGTCCCGACACCTACGATCTCAGCGTCGAGGCCCCAGGATTCCTCAAAACCACCTATCGCCTGGTAAAGGTTTCGCCACTTCAGGAAATGGAACTGCCTCCCATCAAACTGGAACTCCAGAGCACGGCGCAGATCGTGGACGTCACCGCAGATGTGGCCGGCGTTCAGAGTACGAACGCCGAGGTAGCCACGACGATCACGAACACAATGATTCAGAATCTGCCAGTGCTTGGGCGCCAGGTCACAACCTTCTTTCAGACGCAGCCGGGTGTCATTGTCGGAAGCGACACGACCTCGGTCAACGGATTGAAGGGCTCCTTCTCCAATGTGACGCTGGATGGAATCAATATTCAGGACAACTTTATTCGGACTAACGGCTTGGACTATGCCCCGTTTCGCACCACCATCGACCAAATTGCGGAAATCACGATTTCAACCTCGAACCAGACAGCCGCTATTGGCGGCGGCGCGTCGCAGTTCATTCTTTCGACAAAGTCCGGCTCGAATACCTATCACGGGGCCGTTTACTGGTACAACCGCAACAACGCACTGGCAGCCAGCGATTGGTTTAATAACCGGGACCACGTGGCTAAGCCGAAGCTTGACCTGAATCAACCCGGCGCGGCCTTGGGAGGGCATATCATTCGCGACAAGTTGTTCTTCTACGTGAACTATGAACTATACCGGAACAAACAGACCAGCAGTATTACGCGTACTGTTCTCACGGATCCGGCGAAGAACGGCATCTTCACCTACATAGACACGTCCGGTAACACCAAAACAGCCAACCTCCAGACCTTGCGTAACTACACACCTGACCCGACCATCAAGGGTTTAATCGCCCAGTTGCCGGCGCCGAATTCTCCCGGCGGCGACGGCCTGAACACGTTAGGCTACCGGTTTAATGCCAAAGCCAATGAGTCTCGCGATCAGTTCGTCTACAAGGGCGACTATTACATCACGCCCAAGAACAGCATCACTGGAACGTATAACTATATCAGCAACCCCATCGACCGCCCCGATATCAGTACCAGCACTTTTTATACAGTGGCCCCCCCAGTCACAAATACCATCGAGAATCACCTACTCTCACTGGGCTGGCGTACTACCATCTCCCCGACTTTCACCAACGAGGTGCGTGCCGGGTTCGCACGTACCCATAGTAATTTCGACGATAACCTAACGTATCCCAAGTTCGCTATATCGGCCACGAATCTGCTTTTCAGCAATCCCATCAATACTTTTTTGTCACAGGGCCGCGATACCAATACCTACCCCATACAGGACAACGCCAATTGGATCAAAGGCAAGCACCAGATCGCCTTTGGTTTCCAGTTCCAACGCATTAACTCCACGCCGTTTAATGATAGCGGCATCCTCCCGACCTATCAACTGGGGATCAGCGCTGCCAATACAAACGGTTTAACAACCAGCGACCTCCCGGGCATCCGGGCGACCGATTTAACGCGTGCGAACAACCTGTACGCGGACCTGGCAGGAATCATTACCCAGGCGACCCAGACGTTTAACGTCACCAGCACGACCTCGGGATTTGTGCCCGGTGCGACTAATCTCCGGCAGTTTACGTACTCTACTTATGCTGCCTACATCCAGGACAATTGGAAGCTACGGCCGAATCTGACAATCAACCTGGGACTCCGCTACGAGTACTGGACGCCGCTCAATGAAAAGAACGGGCTTTATGTGGCACCGGTACTCGAGGATAACAACCTTCGGCAGACGTTG
>Ga0207090_1091_pt1 | contig 23026 bp, 29 predicted proteins | sample Alteio_BWMinHeat_50_FD_153565 | JGI IMG/M metagenome (GOLD analysis project Ga0207090, IMG submission 153565) | Enriched cells from forest soil in Barre Woods Harvard Forest LTER site, Petersham, Massachusetts, United States -... | ecosystem: Environmental > Terrestrial > Soil > Temperate forest >...
GTCTCTCCCAACGAAGCCGCGGATCGCCTCGCGATTCGGGAACTTGTCGAGGCTTATGCACACTGCGCCGACCGTCGCGATGCGAAAGGTCAGATGGCTCTCTTTACCGAAGACACACAAGGAGAGGCATGACTAAAATCGGTATCGTCATCGGGAGTACGCGGCCAGGCCGGAAGGCCGAGGTAGTGGCACGGTGGGCTTTCTACATTGCGCGAAAACGCAAGGACGCCGAATTTGAACTGGTCGACATCGCTGAATTTAACCTTCCCCTCCTTGACGAGCCCATGCCGGCAATGTTTGGCCAACTGATCGCGTGGAGCGGCGCTCTAAAACCTCTGAGAAACAAGGGATGACAAGATGAAGGCCTCAATAAGAACACAGGGGGGGCAAGTGGCTCTGGTAACTCGTGCCGGCCCAGGCGAGGCCATGGAGAAAAGTAAATGTCACTCAGGCTTTTAGGAAAAGTTTGCATTATCACGGGCACAGGCGGGAGCGTGGGACGTGAAGCCGCCCTCACTTTCGCTCGAGAGAGTGCTTCCGTTGTCGGGTGCGACCTGAACGTCTCTGCTGCCGAAGCTACCGTGGAACTGGCTCGAGCCGCCAGTGGAACGATGGTTTCCTTGCAGCCCTGCCACCTTACCAATCCAACCGACTGTCAAGCGCTGGTCGATTTTGCGGTGCGCAGTTTCGGCCGGGTCGACGTTCTATTCAATAACGCCGCGATGGCGTACTTCAACTGGCTCGAAGACATCACCGACGAGGAGTGGAACCGCGATCTTCGGGAAGAGATCGACCTGGTTTTTTACCTCACCCGGGCGGCCTGGCCGCATCTAAAGGCCAGCCACGGCGTAGTCGTCAACACGGCCTCCCTGAACGGCTTGATGAGCTTCAAGCCTCTGGGCTCACTGGCCCACACCACGGCCAAGGCCGGAATCATTGGCATGACACGACAGCTGGCAATGGAGGGGCGAGAGTATGGGATTCGCGCCAACTCGATTTCACCCGGCCTGATCGAAACCAACCAGACACGAGAACAACTGAAGGATCCGGAATGGGCGGGCTACATGCTTGGAAAGACGCTGTTGGGTCGTCTCGGCCGCCCGGAGGAAGTGGCGAACGTCGCTTTGTTCCTGGCCTCAGAGGAGAGTTCGTACGTAACAGGCGTCGATATCGTGGTCGACGGCGGCATGAAGGTCTGGTGATCGTCTGTAATTGGGTGGCGACAATTGGCCCACGTAACGGCGGCTGTCAGTTTGGTCGCGCCTGAAATGGCCGGTCCCACTGTAGCGGCGGTCTGTGACCGTCGGCTTCATTGCAGATTGAAGAAAAAACCGGCGGTCATAGACCGCCGCTACAGCGGGCGAAACTGCCAAGTTATTTTTTGCGCGATCCCTAAGTTCAGCAAGAAATGGCGGGCGAAATGAGTGGGAACGATCAAGACAAGATAAGAGTCGCTCGAGAGTACTTCATAAGAGCTGACCAGGGACGTCCAGACATCCTTGAACTGTTTCATGAAGATGCCGAAATTTATTTCCCTAAAGTCGGATTCGGATTTGGACGGCAGTCGCTTTTCGAAATGATTAAAGGGTTCGAAGGAGCCTTGGAATATATTCGTCACGATTATGACAGTTTGACTTTCATTCCTTCGGGCGACTATCTGATCGTTGAAGGAACTTCACTCGGCACAATGTCCGGTAAGTCCTGGGCGGGAGGCAAAACTCCTGGCGGACGTTTCTGCAACGTCTTCAGATTTCGAGAGGGCCGAATAGCCGGCGTGCACATCTACCTCGATCCCGATTATACGGGAGAGGATGAAGCACGATTCAGATGGGGTAAGAATCGTCACTGGTGACGTTCCTAAAATGAAACCCAAGCCGGATCACCTGCACGACAGCTTCGGTCCGGCGTTTAACTTGTGGCTGGCGAACCATGAATCATGCACAAAAACTAAAACCTAACGCTGTCGTATTCGGTGCCGCACTGGTCAACGTCAGCGTCATCGAAGCGGGCACATTCCTGAAGTTGGCGGTCGCGCCGGGATATTACCAAACCGGTTTGTTCCGCGCATCGTGCCTGGCCGCGTTTGTAGCGTTGCTCGTTGCGTTCTATCAAATGCTGCTGCGGCAGCAGGTGGCAAGTCAATTCAACATCCGCCTGGAAGAGCGCATCCGCGAGCGAAACCGCATCGCACGCGAACTGCATGACACCCTCTTGCAAGGTTTCATGAGCGCTTCGATGCAGCTACAGGTAGCCGCGGAACTTGTGACTCCGGACTCTCCTGCGAAACCTTTACTGAGCCGGGTTCTCCAGATCATGGGAGAAGGCATTGATGAAGGCCGAAACACGATATCGGGCCTCCGCTCATCCGACATCAGCGAGTTGGACCTGGAGCAGGCCTTTTCGCGAATCCTGCATGAACTCGATCCTCAAGAGGAAGTTGGATTTCAAATTAATGTTCAAGGCCGGCCTCTGCCGTTACGCCCGGCAATTCGTTATGAAGTCTACCGGATTGGGCGAGAAGCATTGATTAATGCCTGCCATCACTCTCAAGCGAAGACCGTGGAGATCGAACTTGAATATGCGGCCCGCGGCTTACGGCTCCTGGTACGCGACAACGGCTGTGGAATCGATCCTCAGGTGGTCCAATCCGGACGCGGTGGACATTTCGGTCTAACCGGCATGTGTGAAAGGGCAGAGCAGATTGGAGGGCGAATCAACATTTGGAGCCGGCGTTCAGCGGGGACTGAAGTCGATCTCTCGGTGCCCGCCAACCTCGCTTTTCAGGTTCCACCTTCAGTTATCCAAACCTGGCGGGAGTGGCTCACCGCAGAAATGTCAATAGCGCGCATGCCGTTGCGCACCAGGGAACAGCGATGAGCGATCCACAGCGCATTCACGTTCTCTGTGTAGACGACCATCCTCTTTTGCGCGAGGGGATCGCGGCGATCATTAACAATCAACCGGATATGGTGCTCGTTGCGGAAGCGACGAATGGGACGGAAGGCATCGAAACCTTCAGGAAGCATCGGCCCGACGTAACACTCATGGATCTGAGATTGCCCGACATGAGCGGCGTGGATTCCTTGATCGCCATTCGCGCCGATTTTCCGGAAGCGCGAATCATCATACTGACGACGTTCGAAGGAGATGTCGAAGTTCGCCGCGCCCTGGAAGCCGGGGCGCGGGCGTACTTGCTGAAGAGTATGCCTCACAAAGGTCTCGTGGATACGATCCGGCGAGTGCATGCCGGGAAAAAGAGCATACCGCCGGTAATCGCGACTCGCCTTGCCGAACACCTCAGCGATGAAACCCTGACGCCACGTGAGATCGAGATCCTCGGATGCGTCGCCGAGGGCAATCGAAACCGTGAAATTGCCGACCGTCTCTTCATTTCTGAAGAGACGGTCAAGGTTCATATCAAGCACGTCATGGAGAAACTTGGCGCGACACATCGCACGCAAGCCTTGGCTATCGCCGTCCGCCGCGGGATTATCCAGGTGTAGACAGGTCAGGTCTCGAAACCCATGCATTGCCTCGTTAGAGTGTTGCGCTATGGGCGTCGCCACTGGGCTCACAACGTGCATGCGCTACCGGATGACGTGGTGGTGGCGTTACAATGACGATCAAAGGTTCCGCAACGGTTCAGGATCTTCTCAACACTCCCAAAGACGGCAACAAGTATGAGCTCGTCGATGGAGAGATTGTCATGAGCCCGGCGGGAATGCGGCATTCGGAAGTTGCCGGCAATATCTTCGGTTTTGATCTGGGAATTTGTGCAAAAGAATCCAATAGGCAAGGTTTATGGCAGCGATGTCGGTATTGCATTTCCCAATGGCAACATACGTTCGCCGGATGTCACCTATGCCAGTATCGCGAAGTTGCCGGAAGGCCGTTCACCGGAGGCGTTCGGTGAAGTCATACCGGATCTCGCGGTGGAGGTGCTGTCCCCGAGTGACAGCGTGAAGGAACTGGGAAGGAAAATTGGAGAGTTCCTTGAGAATGGCGTTCCGATCGTGTGGCTCGTCGACCCGGGGCCGCCAGACCGTCACTATCTATCGTGCTCTCACGGATACGCAGCAGCTTGGTTTCGAAAGACACGATCACGGCGGAGCCCGTCCTGCCAAGATTCTCAGTGTCTGTCAGCCGGTTCTTCTGAACAGGCTCCAGGATTGGCCGCCGATGACGCGAATAACGCCGGCAGCCATATGACGGCGCTTTTCGCTCGGAAAACACTAATCGTAGACGCAATAGAAGCCCTAGCTGATGGTCGACGAGAGTCCAAGACCAACAATTCCTAGTCGCATACGGATTCTCCTCTCAGACTTTCTTCTTCCGGGATTTTCTGGGCTGAGATTTTCGCGCTGAAGCGACTCGCCTGCCGTTCTCTGAATGCACCCGAGCTTGTAGCTCGACTTTGTAGTCCTTGCCTTCCCATCGATTTTCGCCCACCCACAGAAATGTGAACCGGATCGTTGTTTTCTGCTCAGGCAGTGGGATATCGACAAACTCGATATCGACACCCGTCACACTCGATCGCGTATCGGTCGAATTCAGCCAGTCATCGCTTGTCCAGTGCAACATGAATGGAAGGTCCGCTTGAATCCGCAATCGCGTGCCGACAGCGACTCCTGGCACCTGACGATTGAACTTCCAGACCTCAATCGGGCGGAGTTCCCGCCGATCCCGCACATAGCGATCATATGCCGCTTCAATCAAGTCAAAGGTTTTACCGTCCGCAGCGGATCGACGCAGTTTCACATATTCCGCATGTGCCCATAAAAGAGGCACTGCCGCGCCGGTCTTTCTGCCGAAAACGAAATGGCGCGAGGGTTGGTCGGGAGCATCCCAGATCTGCTCGGGTATCAGGCCGATGCCTCCGGAAAACTCTTCGAGAGCGTGGAGATAAGGACCCGGATCACGCCCGGCGGCAAGCTCATAATGACCCCGCTCTCCCGTCAGCAGAGGCCACGGCCGCCCTACCCCCCATCCGTTAAAGGAGTCCCCGCCCTCGCGTTGGCCGTAACCATCATGGTTGTAGCGGCGCCAACTGGGACCGAACGGAGTGTCCACCTTGAGTACAGCGTCGACGACGCGTAGGGAGTCCTGGATCAGCGGGTCATGTGCGTCACGAATTCCATAACGGACCAGTTCGAGAAAGCCTGCATCAATGATTGCGTTGGCAGGGAATTCAACGCGATCACCGGGGCGCTGATTCGCCAGGACCAATGTTCCACAATTGGGATCCTCGTCCGCACAGTGATCGATGTCTCCCGGGTTAATGCGGATGTAGTGCCGGGTTATCCCTGGGACCAGAGTCCCTCGCGTCGTCACTGTCCAGCGTTCGACGTGGGATTCGAGGAAATCCGCATAGTCTCGAACGAATTCGGCTGTGCTTTCGTCGCCTCGGTCAATGAGGAATTCGGCTGCGCATATCAGTGCTGCAATGTGGACGGCCAGCGTTGATGGCGAATAGCCGCTCGCTTCCTCCCACCGCTCCTGCGCGGTAACCGGCCCTTCCCGGATGAGGAACCCGCTGGCGCGGCGAACCATGACGCATGGATCGAAATTTCCGAGCGCGCCGAGTTTCCACAGCCGCCACGCCAGAAGAATTGGAAATGCGACCTCGTCCAACTGTACGCCCCGCCAATGGGGCCGTCCATCGATCCAGAAATTCTGGTAAAAGCCACCATCCCTGCGCTGCGACACCGCGAGATAAATCAGCGCTCGCAGCGGCGTGCTGAAATCGCCGACTGTTATCAGCGCGCTGACACATTTCACCATGTCGCGTGTCCACACCAGATGATAACCGCCAAGCTCATCATCACTTTTCTCGTCGCCCCAGGGAATGCTGAGCGAGGCGATCATCGCCCCAGGGTAGGTTTTGTCTTCGTGCGCGAGCAGCAGATTGACGCTGCGCTTGAAGAGCCTGGAATTGTTCGATCCGGCCGTCAGCGCAAATCGCCTGGATGTCCGCTCCCATTGCCGGATAAAAGCCTCCCGCGTCTTTTCAAACGGAATACTCAAAGACTGTGCCAGTGTGCTGAGTGCGTTGTGCCTGGTGGTGCCGAATGCCAGGGCCAGTGTGAATGTGCTGGCCTTGGAAAGATCGAGGCCGCCCGTCAAAGCGATGTTGCCGTCAAGCGCGGCGTCGTATTGCCAATCGAGACGATAGTTATCAGCCAGGTCTGTCCAGCCATCATTCACGCCGACGTAACCGCAGGAACAATCCGTAAACGGGACCGTAGCCCCGATCACGAGCCAGGTACCGCCTTTGTGGGCAGCTAGCACTGTCAGCCCTTCCAGCCGAAGTACCTCTCCGTTGTTGTGCCAGCCGCCGATCTCCAGGTGGGGTGCGCAAAGCACATACATCCGCAATTTGGCTAATAACTCTGGAGCAGCTTGCAGCTGGGTCTGCATGAGAAGGCAGTTCTGGTGCGGGTCACCAAGAATCGTTTTATGGATGCTGTAACGGCCCTCCTTCTCCCGGTTCGTAGCCTCAAACCCGAGGGCCGCTGGTGAAATGCAATCGATATCTCCGACAAAGTTCCGACGCTCGTCGTGAAAAAAACTCTCGCCATCGGTGACCAGGAACTGCAGGTCGCGGATCTGCGGTGAATCGATGGTTGGATAGTACACCTCGGTCACACAGCCGTAATCGAGTGTGTACCAGACGCGGCTGGAAGTGGAATACGCAGTTCCAACGGCCACTTTGGTACCCCGCGTCCACCGGGGCTCAATACCTGGGCCACCGGGAGCGAAGCGCGGTTCCTTTGTATCCATAGCCACACTATGTTCGGTTAACACGGCTTCGCACATCACACCATAGGACTGTCTTTCGCTAACACGGCAGATTAATACGGCAGTACCCCAATGGTGTTAGCAAAAAAACTGTCCCGTCGCGTGATGTTCGGCGCCGGTTTGGCAGCATGTTGTTGCCATGAGTCAAATGAGAAAAGAAACGTATCCAAACGCGAAGATCCGGCTGCCACGTTACAGGCACTCGGCGGAGCCACGGTCATCCTGGCAACGGCATCAAGCGGCAAGTCCATGTCTACCCTGGTCGGCGGGCTCGCTCCCCGCGGCCGCACGGCCTTCGTCGGTGTGGGCGGCGATTCCGTCGAGATCGCAGGTGATCTCTAATCTGGCAATGGAGCCACCTGCTCGCAACGACAACGAGTCTCTTCGGGATGAAAAGGTAAGGTGCTCAAAGCCATCTCGCCGATCGAACAAAACGATCTTGTGCGTGGCCAGTTCCGTGGCTACCGTGATGAGAAAGACGTGGCGAAGGAGTCCAAAACGGAAACCTTTGCCGCGTTGAAGTTGAAGATCAATTCGTGGCGCTGAAAAGGTGTTCCCTTCTATGTCCGAGCGGCAAATGCCTGCCGTTAACGTGCACCGAAATTGTCGGGCGGTTCCGCAAACCGCCCACCTTGTTGCCTGAGGCCGTTCTGAAAGAGAACCACGTGCGGCTACGCCATAGCCCGGAAGTCATGATTGCCATGGGTTTGTGAATCATCGTGCGCTCCTTTGGAGCCACTCGCCGTCCGGCTGAAGCCGGACGGCGAGCGGTGCTTGGAGCGTTAGAATCGGAAAAAAAATCCGACCGAGGGTTGTGCGATGTGAGTCAGCTTGTCGATGTGCAGGCTATCCAGCGTGTAATCCGGCACTTTGAAAGCGAGACCGCGATACTCCGCGCGCACGCCGAAATTGTGCGTCAGATCGAAATTGACGCCGCCGCCGTAGACAAACGCCGCTTTGGTTTGCCGCGCTGCGCCATTGACCGTGACTTTATCCGTGGGATCGAAGACCACCGCGCCGGCGCCTGCCAACAGATACGGCCGCACTCTTGCGACGTTTACCGGAATGTGCGCCACAAACGATCCGGTGACTTCGTGAATGTCGGACTGTATCGACGATCGTCCGGTCAATCCAAAATAGTTTTGAGTGTTGCGGGTGTACCCGTAATTGCCTTCAACGCCTGCCCATTTGTTGAACTGATACGAATACCCGACCAGCAATCCGCCGGACTTCGTACTGTGCTCTGAGTTCGAATCGAATGTGTCCTTTGTCAGGAGCCCGGTTCCTTGAATGGTGATTTGGGAAGGCTGCTCCACTTGTGCCATGGCTGTTGTTGCGAAAACGAAAAGCGCCGCAATTGAAACAATCGATCTTTTCATTGAAACCTCCTTTGTTTAGCTGACGGAACACGAGCAATGCGGCTGCCACTCGTTAAGTTATTGAATCTTGTGCGGAGTCAACGGAACGCGGACTTCAATTCGCGAATAAGTCCGCGAAATCGCGAGCGGGTTCGCGAAACTCGCAACCGTGTGTTTCAAAAACCGAAGCGGCTCCTCGCGTTCATCGGAGCAGTTCGCGAAAGGCATCGCAAAATCGCGAAAGAACTCGCGAACGATCGAGCCGTGATAATCTTACACAATGAAGGGTATGCATGAGGAGCGGGCGGATACCCGATACGGCACTGAATCCAGGGCTCAGCTAATACTTGACGTCGCAAAGGCTGCGGGCAGCCATTTGGAGTTGGCTGAAGTGCTCGAAGCGCTGATCGCCGCGCTAAGGCCCACCAGCCGCTTTGATGCGATTGCCGTGTCCGTCATTGAAGGGGAATACGCACGGCTGCACTCTCTGCATCTCGAACGGGTTGGCCGCAGGCCAGGGGAATCCGTCGAAAGTGTGCTCGCGCGGGCGGCGTCCTCTGTCCATCTGCCTCCTAACCCCGTTAAACAGCTTCTTAAGGACCATCACATCAGCGCCGTGGCTTCGTCGCTCGAGCCATACGTCTGCACGGATCTCCGCCTGGAAAAGCGGTTCCCGCTGGACGAAAAGATGCTGCAATACGGCGTTCGCAGTTACGTTTCTCTTCCTCTGCTCAAGCGCGGCGCGCTGCTTGGAGCCGTCGATTTTGTTTCGTTCGAGCAACGCAGCTTCGATCAGGGCGAGGTTCAACTGCTTCAGGATGTTTCCGAGATCGTTTCAATTGCCGTGTCGAACGCGTTGGCATTTGAAGAAATCAAGGCGCTCAAGGAACAGCTCCAGGCTGAAAATCGTCTCCTGCAGGATGAAATCGTTCAACGATCGATTTTCGAAGAAATCGTCGGTTCATCACAGTCTTTGCGAAGAGTCTTAACATCCATCGATCGGGTGGCGCCGACAGATTCCACTGTATTGATTACCGGAGAAACCGGCACCGGAAAGGAACTCATCGCGCACGCCATTCACCGGCGATCCCCGCGGTCCGGCCGCGCTCTGGTAAAAGTGAACTGCGCCGCCCTTCCCGCCGAGCTCATTGGCAGTGAGTTGTTCGGCCACGAAAAGGGCGCGTTTACCGGCGCACTGCAGCAGCGAATCGGACGATTTGAAACGGCGCATGGCGGAACCATCTTTCTCGATGAGATCGGTGAACTGGCGCCTGAAATACAGATAGCGCTGCTGCGGGTTCTTCAGGAAAAGGAATTCGAGCGCGTCGGCGGCAACAGGACCATCCATACGGACGTTCGTGTAATCACGGCGACGAACCGCGACCTGCAACGCGAGGTTAACGAAGGGCGCTTCCGCGCGGACCTATACTACAGGTTGAATGTGTTTCCGATACACTCTCCGTCTTTGAAAGAGCGGAGCGACGACATTCCTATTCTTGTCGACTACTTCATCTCGCGCATCGCCACGCGGATGGGCAAGCGAATCGGACAAATCGATCGCCGGGCTCTCGATGCGATGCAGCGGTATGCGTGGCCGGGCAACATTCGCGAGTTGCAGAATGTCATCGAGCGTGGAGTCATTCTTTCGGACAGTGAAGTGTTTCGCCTGGAACCGGGCACGCTTCCGGAATCCTCTCAAAACGGGCAGGAGTTGCCGGCTCCGGAATCGGCGAACGCGCGGGATCAACAGGCACGCATCGAGGCGGTCTTAAGGGAGACCCGCGGCAGGATCGCGGGTCCCGATGGCGCGGCGGCTCGCCTTGGCATAGCGGCGTCGACACTGGAATCGAGGATTAGGGCGCTGAAGATCAATAAACATCAGTTCCAGGGCAGACCATGATAAGGCTTGTGGTCCCGAACGTGCATGTGCAGGTACGGTAGGAAGTAATAAGCTGTGCTGAAGATCATTCCAACTCGAGAAAACGAAAAATCCTTCAAGGTGCGGTTGTGCGGGCAACTGACTAAGGAATACCTTCCGGAAGTCGAACGGCTGTTGGCTGGCGAAGCGGCCGCGGCGCAAATAATGTCGATCGACCTCGCGAATGTCACGTTTGTAGACCGCGAGGCAATGGTATTTCTCTGTTCCGCCAAGTCGAAAAACATTGCCATCGAAAATTGTCCTTCATACGTAGTCCGCTGGATTCAGCAGGAACGACTCTGCAGCGAGTCCGAAGAGACCTCTCCCAGCGACCCCACCAAGAAATAGTCACACTGGCACGCGTATTGCATTAGTCAGCACCGTTCGGAGGTGACGAATGCATTACTACTTCATTTGGCTGGTCATTTTTCTCGCCGTGCTACTAACCGGAGGCATCGCGTTGATTGCCGATGCCGGAATGCGCCTGCTTCGCGGCCAAAGGAAGTAAGTCATGTGGTATCTGCTAAAGTCGATGCATTGGCCGCCGCCGTTATCTTTGCCGGCGCCGGTCTGGTCATCCTTGTTTTGTTTGCGTGGCAGGAGGCGAAAGTATTGGTTGCGGCGCGGCACAGGATCTACAAACGTCTGTCGACGTTCACGACGCAGCCTCAACTTTTCGCGAATCCTATCGCGATTTCGCGAAGCGTTTCGCGATCTGAGCACCGCAATCGTAACGGCGCGCTCACAGATTTCAATGATTTGGCGATTGTTTGAGTCGAACATAAAGGCGGAGGCCCTATCGATTCGAGCACAACGAGTCTGCCTCGGTTTTCACAGGCATGGAATTCACAGCATCTCGTGTCTGCTGGAGTGTCGTCACAAGCGAATTTGTCGAGAGGTGGTTTACAACCGGATTTACCAGCCACCGGACCGATGCCGGTATGTCGCGCGTGAGGGCAATCGCCTCCAGTTCCAAATACACTCCTCCATCGCGTTCTTCGTACCGTGCGATGCTATGCAACCGCCATATGTAACCATTACCCGTTCCTGATGGCAGAAGTCGTTGTGCGGCATGTCCGTAATTCTCGATTTCCTGCACCTGAACCGAATCGGCAACGCTGTATCCGTGGCGCGAGTCGACTTTGACGTCGTGGGCCTGGTATTCACCTTCAATCGCAGCAGTGATGAACAGGACTTTATGCAGCAAAAGCATGGAGAACCGTTGATCCATTGCAGTACAGGTGAGCAGTTTCGAGTCGATGACGACCGGTCTGTAAAAATCTTTGTACTTGCTGTAATCCTGAATCACGGCGGACAAGCGCTGGATCGTAGCTCCTGGCATGAAGATTCCCCCGATCCAATCGTGGATCAGCCCATTTGGAACTCTCGAAGTCCCATGTGACAGAACCGGCGCGACGACAATTTCGCCTCGCCCAAGACGCCGGCTCCGGTCCATCGACTCATCCATCCACAAGAATGGCATCCGGCCGTCTAGCCGGGCTTGCATGCGCGAGTCCGCGCTTCGGATGTATTCGTCCCAGGCCTTCACCGTCTCGACTTGGAGCTGATTGGCATTTCCGAGCCTCGGAGGAGCCGCGAAGAGTGCGACTCCAGGGACCGCGTTTAATCCAATCACTGCTGCGAGCACCCTGACAACGAAACCTGAATAGATGCCTGTTCGGCTCATCGTAGCCCCCCACTCCTTTAGCAGGAGTAAACCGGTCACATGCAAAAGGCTTGCCATCGCTAATTGGTTGAACTTGCTGTGGGTTTAGCAAAGGCAAGCGGATTTTTTCGCGAACTCTTCACGAATTCGCATGGGGTTCGCGAAAAGTACTCGCACGGGAAGGTTCATAATTGCCTAAGAGAGTGCCTCGAACATCACGCGATGGAACTGTTTTTTGCTACCGCCAGAGCTGAATACGGCGGTACCACGTTTGAGTTAGTGGCAATGCCGATACCTGTCAACGGTTGTCCGACGCCCCGGTTCAGATGGTGAAGAGGTCTTCGGATTGAAAAAGTTCCTACATGCGATGCAGGACCGCCAAGATTTCTGTGCAATAAACGGAGCGCCGCTTTCCCCAAGCTCAGCGTCACCCGTTCAGAACTGAACGCCCGTAAGCGAAACCTCGGGGCCGAGCTAAATAAGGATGGCGCGGAAGAAAGCAGAAAGCGGAAATGGCGGCCTAAACAACCGGAGGCTGCCGTCAATACGTTCAGGGTCTTTTAGGGCAATGCGCCCTGGCAACTATGGCATCCCTGGGAACGTTGGCAACGTCGACTCTGCAACTTGCAGACCTCATTATCCGGGAGACTAAACGAATCTCCACTCTCCGCTAATGTCTGTAAGCTGTTGATATAACTTTTGTTATATGGACGGATGGAATCGATTCCCATCGGTCGCGTAGACAGTTGATTTTAGCAATGAAGCCGACTTGCTATCGGCGAAGCCTGTTCTGTCTCTATGCCTCCCAACGAGGGTCGAAGACGCCAATCCTGAAATGTCGAATCACACGCCAACGCTGATCAGGCAACGCGACGACAAAGCACTTCATTGCCGATCTGGCCGAGTTTAGAAGGCCGTCCGCAGATCAGCACGGACTCGTTCGGCGCGTATCATGATCCGTAATGCCTTCAAAGATCACGGCCAGATTGTGAAAGTCTTCGAGAAAGGGACGAGTGAGGAGCGGCGGTACTCTTCGCCAGAAGTCGCAGGGGCGATACGTACACCTCACAGGAAACCCGGTTGACGAGAAGATATGCACATCACACGTGGAGCGCAGCAACCTGAGTAAGAGGACATTCATGCGACGCATGACGCGGCTCTGCTTGGGCTTCTCTAAGAAGTTGGAGAACCTCGCTCGCCGTGGCGTCGTATAACTTCGTCCGCGTTCACTCGATTTAAAAACGACTCTAAGAATGGCACTGGGATCGTGAACGAAGTATGGTCGCTTCGTCAGCTAATCGCATAGCGGCGTCAGATTGCTTTGCGGCACATTGGACAAACAAATGAAACCAAACAGGCAAACTCATAATTACGAGAGACGAAGCGTTTCTGGTACTTGAAAAGTTGTATTCGAGAAAGCGCACGTGTTTTGCACAGGCAGCTTGTCGGGCTGGCGAGTGGACGTAGTAGGTCGACCTGGAACGGGCTGAGAAGACTTTGCCATCCGAAACACTCCTGTGTTGGCGTTTGAGTGTTTAGTCGAACGCAGGAAAAGATTTGAAAGAGCCGCATTCGCACTGCGGCTCTTTCTATTTGATGCCAATTCTCAAGAATCGCGCCTTAAAAGAAAGAGAGGTAAATTATGTTTATTTTATTCGATGGGATGAAATATCGCATTGTGCCTTTTGGAGTGGTCGACGATGGATGGGCAAATTATCGACACTGCGGGCAGTCGAAGGGACGCGTGTGTCAAAAGCAAGAAGGACTGGGAATAATATTGGAGTCTTTTTGATCGTGCTCCGAGCCATCCCATCAGTATCTCTTTCTCATGAAGTACTGGAAATATGAAGCTGGCATAGCTGAGCGCGACGCTTGCTCGCGAGCCTTCTGCATACGCCATTCCTGTTCGTCAGTCGGACTAGAGAGGACGACGTCGCCGTTTCCTTATCATCATCCGCGACCGACCTCCTGTCTACGGGCTTTCCTTGATAAAAACAAAGGAACCACAACTCCGGCCCTTGGAACTTTTCGCCAAGAATTTCGTTCTATATCCAAGGAGGGAAGATGTACTGCTGCAACTGTGGGAGGAAACTGGAAGACGAGGCTCGTTATTGCTCGGTATGCGGTACCGCCCGGCCGCCGATACGGCCTCCAAACGAGGAGTCTCGTGACCGGCTGCAGTTGAGCCGAGTGCGCGCGGGCAAGAAGCTTGCCGGGGTGTGCGGTGGCGTCGCACGGTATTTCGACATGGATGTGACTTTGGTAAGGATCGTGTGGATTTTGGTAACAATCTTTCCGCCGCTGCCGGGGGTTATTGCCTACATCGTGTGTTGGATCGTCATGCCTCAAGATCCGCTTCCCTGGTCCGTCACTCCGCGCCCGTCGAGCGCCACGTCTCAAATCCTAAGTACGTGAGGAGGCTTGTTTTTGTCCGGCGGCGTGAACTCAGCGAGGGCAAAAAGCGATTCCTGCTGACGGCCCGAGGTGCAAATGGGCAGTCAGCATTCTGCTAACGAAGCCAGGGTTTTCGGCTCGGCTCGCTCAGCGCATAAAGAGCGCGCTTTTTACAGCACCGTCTCCGGTTCATCCATTCCGGCCATTACCAGACTCGACGAAAGGAGTGCCTGCTCTGTCTCTTCCTGGCAACGGATACACAGCGTGGTCCATGGCACGGCCATCAGCCGTTTCTCAGTGATGGCTTCGCCACAGCCTGCACATTCGCCATATTGACCACTGTCGATTGCCTTCAGAGCTTCTTCAATCGCTCTTAAGCGCTGGAACTCGCCTTCGTGCAAGTCATACAAAAGGTCTCGGTTCTGGCTAATCGTGGCCAGATCGTAATCGTCTTCCGTGCTCTCCACGGCAAGTTCCCTGGCGGCGAGCCGGGTCCGGTTGGTCATCTGAACCAGGTTCTGATACTCGCCCGAGAGTCGTTGCCGTGAATCCCTGATACTTTTCGCGTCCATTGTCTTGCCCTCCGGTTGTCGCAAATCCGAACAATCTTCTATCAGCCGCGGTTTGACTGGCCGTACCAAACCGCACAGGTCGAATCGTTCTCATTTTTGGACGAGTGAAAATTCAATTCCGCGTCGCGGCCTCGCAAGAAAATCAAAAATCATACATTTTCAGCGGGCTACTCGAGTTGGAAGTTCCTCCAACTGAGGAGACTGTTGTCGAAGCGGCAGGAGCACGCGTAAGCGCGAGTCACGAAGATAGAGCCCTCCCCACGCGAGCACGCCGAGCAGGGCCGCCGCGACGAATTCGGGATCCGCGATGCGAACGTGCGTCACAACAGCGCCACCCACGTACGCTGCGAGCAGCACACCACCAAGGACCGCGGTACGGGGAATCAGATAGAGCGTAACGCACGCAAGCTCAAGAAGGCCAACCCAGGTGAGCTCCCATTCGGGGAACCCGAATTTGTTGACCCATTGATCGGCGAAGGCGGGCGCGTGCGAAAGCTTAAGCGACGCGCTGAAAACCATCGCCAGAGCGGGCAGGATCGTGAGTGTCCAACCTGCGCGGCGCATCCAGGTCCTGGCCTGCGGCACGGCATTTGAAGTAAATCCGAGAAGTGATTCTTCCATTGCTTCGATCTCCTTTTAGTGCCCCAGCGCCAGCAAGGAACGTTCCAAATAGTAAGTCGCTGATTTCATGCAGCACGGCGGGGATCCGTTTCGCGAGGTCGCGATATCGCTCGCGAAATCACGAGCGGTTCGTGACGAACCCCGGATGCCATGCGCGGCATAGCCCAAGTTTGTGTTCCTCTCTACCGCAGCTCATGATTGCTGCCGGAGTATCCATATCCCGGCTGGAAACGCTCCGCGAATGCGATTTTATGTATAATTGACAGCAACTTAGAATCCCACATGGAAGTCCCGGTTTGCCGGGAAGGAGGCAAGGTGATGATGTCTCTGGTTCTTGCGGTGTTGGCGGTGGGAATGCCCGCAAAGGCATCCCAACAGTCCTCTCCGGTTACCTTTGCAAAGGACGTACTTCCCATTCTGCAGAAGAACTGTCAGAGCTGTCATCGGCCTGGCCAGATCGCCCCGATGTCGCTCCTTAGTTATCAGGAGGCGCGTCCCTGGGCAAAGGCGATCAAGGCCGCTGTGGCAACCAGGAAAATGCCGCCCTGGTCCGCTGACCCTAGTTACGGGCATTTCACGAACGATCGTTCGCTGAAACAGAGCGAGATTGATACTTTCGTGAAGTGGGCTGACAGCGGAGCCGCGGAAGGCAATCCAAAGGACGCGCCGGCCCCTGTTCAATGGCCTAAAGACGGTTGGGGTATCCAGCCGGAAGTTGTCGTTGATCTGCCGCCTCACGAGGTGCCCGCCAAGGGGATTCTGGAGTGGGAGCTACTCGCTCTGCCGGCTCCTTTTAAGGAGGACACCTGGGTCACGTCGATGGAAATTCTGCCGGGCGAGTCCGCGGTGGTGCATCACATTTGTTTCAGCTTCGAGAAACACCGGCCCACCACGGTGTACAACCGCTACGAATGGGTACAGGTACCGCGCGATGAGACGGGCAATCCCACGCCCGGCAACAGTGGATTCGCAGAATTGCCGGGGATGACCATCGCCACCCGCGAGGTCGGCAGTACCGAGGTAAAGCTGAGACAGGGACACCCGACTCTGAAACAAACTCTCGATTTTTGCTACCTCCCTGGTGCGGGCTATGACGACTACCGCCCATGGAATGCCGGAAAGCTGGTATCCGTCGGATCGGACATCATTGTCAGTATTCATTACACGACGAACGGCAAGGACGTTACCGACCGGACGAGGATCGGTTTCACGGTGGCAAAAACACCGCCGAAGAAGAAATTCGTCGTTCAGGGCTCGGGCGAAGATGCACCAGTCATCGTGCCAACGCCGGCCAGCGCCAGAGCGGCATTTGCTTCCTCGTACAATCCGGAATTTGCGATTCCGCCGCGTGAAGGTAACTATCTGGCGCCTCCGATGGATATCACCTTCCTGAAGAATGTGGAAATCGTGCGGCTGCGTCCCCATGCGCATGTTCGTGGGAAGAGCGCCCAGTACAAGGTCACCTATCCGGATGGACGAGAAGAAATCGTCCTCAATGTGCCGCACTACGATTTTAATTGGCAGCATTCCTACGCCACCTCGCTGAAGCTACCGAAGGGCACTCAAATGCACTTCGAATTTCGCTACGACAATTCGGCAAACAACAAGGACAACCCCGATCCGAACCGATGGGTCTATCAAGGGTTTCAGAGTTGGGAAGAAATGATGGCTCCCAACGTCGGATTCCTTCTTGACCGTGATGCCGATGTGTCAGGTCTAATGTCGGTGACAAATTGAATACGGCACTTAATTCCCTTGAACGGAACGGGAACTGACCACGAGAAGCACAATAGAGGACACCAAAGGCACAAACAATTTGGTGCGATACCATGTTTTGTGCCTTTTGTGTACCCTCCCCGACGCGTTCGCGTCAGAACTCGAGACGAAGTTGACCTGCGAGGGTTCGAAATCCGTTTTTCGTAGTGATCTGGCCGAAAGTGCCAGAATTGATGTCCAGGTTTGGATTTCCCAGAGTCGGATGGTTGAACAGGTTGGCCGCGTCGATACGGACAGCCAGATTCCTGGATTCAGCGATGCGGATTTTCTTTACCAGGTTTGCATCCAGGTTCCACGCTCCGGGACCGTCGATCGGCCGCAGGCCCAAACCTCCCAACTGCCCCGGCTTCGCATTTTGCAATACAATTTTGCCGCTGGCATCCGCGATCGCCGTCTTCGTGCAAAACAACGTGAGAACCGGAGAGACACCGGCGCATGCCGGATCAGGCACTCTTTGGTATTGCTGGTCGCCAAAGTAATTGCCAAATACGCCCGTCCACGCCGGGTTCCCTTTGCGCGAAAACGGAGCAACGACGTCAGGGGTGCCGTTCGCGTAGATCGTATTGACTCCCGATACGTTCAAAGGCGCCCCTGACGACACGCTGAAAACCGTGCCGAATTGCCAGCCCTCGATGAGTCTTGCGATAACTCCCGTGGTGTTGCGACCGATCCATTTATTCGATCCAAAGGGCAGCTGAAACGTGCCATGGCCACGGAAATCGTGGAGGCGATGATTGGCCTGCACCGAATAATCCGCGTTCCGGTTGAGAAGGTCCCGATAATCACCTGTAATGCCGCCGCCGTCGGGAGTACTCCCGGATACGCCCGTAGCCCGGCTCCAGGTGTGCGTAAACTGGGTCGTGATTCCGCTCGTCGGCCGGATCGTGACCTGTGTTTGCAGCGAGTGATACTTGGAGCTATCGGAGTTGTTCCGATAGTTGATCGTGCTGAACTGCGGGTTAGCCACGATGAAGTTCTCAGGGAATAACCCGCTCGAACGCAAGGTACCGCCTGCGATGATTTGACCTGCGGGCTGTACCGTTCCGATGTTGGTCGTATTCAAAAGCCGGGCCACGGCCGCAAAGTCTCCGTTTGCGATTGACGTGCGGAAGGACGCGTTCCGCCGCAACGCCTCGGATCCGGAGATAGCGGCGCCAACCACGCCGCTTCCCAGGTTCAGGCCCTTGAACATCTGATCGAACATCGGTGCGTCGCCGCCGGCTTGCGTCGTTAACAGCGCGTTCATCAATCCGTTATTCGTGAAATCGGCTTCATTGATATTCATTGTAGAATGAAGCCTTACGCCGCGTGTGCCGGCGTAACGCATTTCCAATATAACGTTCGACGCCAGAGACCGCGTAACTCCCAATGTGAGGGAATAGACTGAGGGAGATCTGTAGTCCGGAGCATAAATCGAAAGAGCCTGCGAACGATTCGTGATTGGAATCGTGAACGGCGATTGCGGCGTGAGCTGGATTGGAATCGGAATCGTGACATTCGAGAAATTCCGGAACGACCCGTTTCCGGTGTCGATGGGCGTATACTCCTGGCCGGGAAACCCGCCGACATCCGCATCGATCCATGACAGGCTGTTGCCCGGCAGCAAATGGCTCATCTGAAAGCCGCCGCGAATGGTGGTTTTGTCCTGCCCCCCCCAACCTCGGCGACCAGGAGAAGCCCAGGGCCGGTGCAAAACTTTTCTTGTCGCTGTTCCAGATTCCCTGGTTCGGATAGGGCGTTCCTTTTCCGATCAGGACGATTTGCGTCAAATCGCCTTTCTGGGGGCCGCCGCCGGAATGGAAGGCCTCCGCGAAGCTGCGGCCCGAATAACCCCAGATGGCGGAGCCGCCTCCCAAAAGACCTCGGGTCCAGTTTGCGCCCGATACGCTGAGGAAATAAGGCACCCGGAATAGATCGTAGCGGACGCCCAGGTTCAGGGTGAGATGGGGAGTCACCTTCCAATCGTCCTTGATGAAGAAGTTGAACTCATTCTGATCGTTCCGGCGAATTCTTCCCCGGGTCCCCTCCGGCTGACCGGGAGGAGAATACGACTGTTTGTAATCGAGGAATTGCGTATCCGTGGGTTCCCGCGTCTCGTACTTCTGCGAAATGTTTGCAACCGACCCGGTCATAAACAATAGAAGGTTCTGTGCCAGCGTAATATTCGATGGAAGCAAGTTCGCGACCTGGTCTATTCCCCGCACCGGAACGTCGCCTGCTCCTCCATTCACGGTGGGAATCAGTGTGCTCGCGCCCGACGGCGACCAGCCGCTCGTATAGGCGTAGCGGAATTCAACGCCGAATTTCAACGCATGGTTCGCTTTTGTCCAACTTAACGTGTCCGCGTACGTGGTCAAAGGACTCGTGTTGCCCAGATCTCCGGACACTCCAATCACGTTATTGGGGAACATCGTCGGGCGCAGGTAGAGCGGATAACCATTGACTTGCGGAAGAAAGGCGAAGGCTTCCTTGGCGTGCTGGGATTGAATCGCGGCCGTCCACGCCAGAGTCGTCACGCGATGGCCGAAGCGGAATTCATTCAAAAGTGCCGGCGAAAGCGTCGACGTCAATTGGAGTGAGAGGACCCGTGGATCCTCCCGCACTTCCCCGTTCCAGCCGTTGGGCCAAGGAGGCAAATCGTTGTAGTCGGTGTAGTGGCTCTCGCGAATCCAGTTGCCGCTGAGCCTGTGATTGGTGTTGAAGTGGTGATCGATCTTGATGTTGAACTGTTGGCGGTCGTAGGCCGCCATATTTTCGCCTTGCCCGCCCGGGGAGTCCCCCACTGTGCGCTGCGTCCACCGCTGAACCGCGGTGTTGAGGCCGTCGACGGCTTGGCCGCCAATAGTAGCGGCGCCGTCGTAAGCGTTAGGGAACGGCATGTACTGAATCAATTTCGAGATGTACCCCGTGGAGTCCAGTCCTCTGCGAACCGGATCGCCGGGATTCAGGGCGTCCCCGAATACATTGAAACTCTGCATGGGGCCTGTGGCCCCCGGGATTCGAGTCCAATCCATAGGATTACCGGCTTTGTCGACGACTGGAGCAATACGGGTGACGCCGGATCCGGAGGGGGTAACATCGACATTTCCGTTATTCACACCTGGAAAAAACCGGAAGATGCCCTGGCGCGCCAGCGGCGTTAAGACAAGTGCGTCGACGCTCTGCTTCTGAAGCATGTCCTGCCGGTCATACAGTCCAAAGAAAAATGTCTTGTTCTTGAAAATCGGTCCGCCCAGGCTGGCTGTGGATTGATGCTTGTTGTACCAAAGTGGAGCAATGTTCTGGCGGTTGTTCGACCAGGAATTCGCATTCAGTGCCGAGTTCCGGACATTCCACGTCGCGGCGCCATGGTATTGGTTCGTCCCCGACTTTGATCGCATTTGAATTTGTGCCGCGCCGCGGCCCTCCGCGTCAACCGGCGCCACGATGACTTGCATTTCCTCAATCATGTCCGGATTGACAAAAGTCGCCGTTTTGAGACCTTGCGTGTGCCTGCCTGTATTCATGGTGACGCCGTCCATGGAAATGGCCACATTCGCTGAGCCGTTCGCGGTAATTCCGGCGAAGGTCGTGCTTGGAGTCCCGGTCCCTCGCACGCCTGGAATGGTCGAAGTCACCAGATCCATGACGTTGCGGCCGACCAATGGGAGATCCACGACTTGATTGGAGGGCAAGGTATTTCCCACCGATGCGGATGAAGTCGTCAGAAGTTGATCCGCGGCAGTTGTGACTTCAACGGCCTGCGTAACCGCGCCGACTTGAAGCTTGAAGTTCTGGACGATTTGCTGGGCCGTTCCCAACGTCAGCCGGAATGTCTGGGTTTGAAATCCGGCCAGGGAGGCCTTCACCTCGTACGGCCCTGGTTGAAGGCTCGGAAAGCGATACGTTCCGCTTTCATTAGTCAGGGCCGTCGCAACGACTCCAGTACCGCTGTTCATGGCTGTGACTTCGACGCCTGGAATCAATGCTCCCGAAACATCGGAGACCGTACCGCTGAGCGAGGCATTAATTCCGACTTGAGCAAACCCACTAATCGCAAAAAGGAGACAAACCACCAGGATTGATCTGACAAAGTGCGCTTTCATTAGATCCCCTCCATATCACCATCGAGCGCAGTGTGCGCCGCGTCAGGTCCTCTGCAAGAAGGACTCTTGAGCAAACGAGCTATGCGCCGAAACTGTTCACGCCAAGGTCTGGATTGGTGGCGCCAGTTTAAGCTTGAACCAGGTAAAATCAAACTGATTCCGTCCGTCGATCTGGAAACAGCGGGCGATTCCCGCACCGGCTCGGGTGACGAGGCGAAGTCGACGGCTGCGAGGGTTGCAAGCGACTACCCAGCGTAGTAGGTTTCGCGCATGCCAAAACCTCATTCTCTTCCAATCCGGGGCGTTCGGTGTTTGTATCTGATTGTTTTGGCCTTCGATACGCGAGTCAATCCCACTGAGAGATTGGGATGGGGCTGGGCTCAATAAAAACGCCGCAGCGGGGGCATTTTCCAGGTTGTTTCCATTCGCGGATGCGGTGGCGCGGGTCCACCGAGCAGGCTGCCTCGAAATGCTCCCAGCGCGTGGGACCCGTAATCGATAGCTGGTTCATGACGTCGGCAAAGGCGGGCGCAGATTTCAAGCCGCCGGATCCTGCATCCACTTTAAAAGCGATAACTGCGTCCTGCAATTGCTTGCATTCTTCACAAACAATCGTTTGGGCGTTCAGGTCCAGGCCTTCCGTCAATCCGCCGGCCGACCTGACGGAGTAACCACACTTTTCACATTCGAAAATGAAGATGCGAATCATGGCTCAACACGAGTCTATGAGGAGCATAGATGAAAGCCGGCATCAGGAGAATGGAAATGATTGCCAGGAAGCGTCAATGAGATCTGTCTTACGAGGCCCCTTCTACTGCGATGAAGTGGCTTTTTGATTCTTAATCTGCAGATCATTCACCACTTGGTGAGCGTTTGGCACTCCACTCGCCACCCTACCGGCCCGCGCCCGCGTGGATTCCGAGTTTACTTCTCCGGTTAACGTGACTACACCGCTCTTCACTTGGTATTTCACGCTCTCATGCAACTTGTTCTCAATCAGTGCGGCGTCTAAGTTCTTTTCAATGGCCTCGTCCAGATCGGAGTTTACAGCCTTTGCTTCCTTTTCCAGACCCGGGGGAGCCACGACAATCTGATCCGCGACAACCTGCGAGCCTGCCAGAGACTTGGCGAGTGTCTCGGCTCGTGTCTTGTCGCCGTCACTTGCAACTTCGCCTCCCAGGGTCACAACGCCTTTGTCACGATCCTGACTGACGGAAACGTTTTTTAGGCCTGCCTGGTCGAGCGAAGTGCGAATACTGTCAGAGACATCAGGTGACTTCGCCTCAGTCCCTGCACATCCGGCCAGAATCCCGACGGAAAGCAGCGTGAGGATGGCTAGTGACAATCTGAGCTTTTTCATGTTTCTCCTTTGATAATCCAAGCGGATTATTAGTCACCACAGCGAATATTGCTGTGCCGAAAGGCACACACTCACCGATTCCTCTCACCGATTCTAGCCCTGACGCTGTGACTTCGAAATTCGCGCCCGCGCCTCAATTAAGATCCGCCGCTCCCGAATTCAGCGCCCTCGCTCAATTCACCGTAAAAGTTTCGGCTCAACTTGGACGCGAACGCGCCTCGACTTTTAAAGCTGCGCCTCGATTCTAAAAGTTTCGGCGAAACTTCTAAAGGGTCGGCCTTTGGTTTCCGGCACGCGCCACAGGATCTAAACCTGCGCAGCAATTTTGGAAGTTTAGCCGCGGCTTTAAAAGTCTTGCCTCAACTCTACGGATTGCGCCACAGGTTTTAAAGTTTCGACGAACGTTTCGGAGTTTGCTCGAAGGATTCAAAGGTACGCCAAAGGATTTAAGCCCGCGCCGGAGGTTCCAGTTTGCAGA
>Ga0207090_1094_pt1 | contig 22710 bp, 27 predicted proteins | sample Alteio_BWMinHeat_50_FD_153565 | JGI IMG/M metagenome (GOLD analysis project Ga0207090, IMG submission 153565) | Enriched cells from forest soil in Barre Woods Harvard Forest LTER site, Petersham, Massachusetts, United States -... | ecosystem: Environmental > Terrestrial > Soil > Temperate forest >...
CCTTCTTGTGGAGAGCCGGTTGAACGGGGAGGTCCGTCAATCGCAGCGCACGAAGGATTTCATTTTCCCGGCCGAGCTGGTTGTCAGTTACGTCAGTCAGTTCGTGACACTAGTTCCGGGCGACATTATCTATACCGGCACTCCAGGCAATACCAAACCCATGCAGCCCGGCGATACCATCGAAGTCGAAGTTGAAGGCGTCGGCGTGCTTCGCAATCGCATTGCGCGCGCGAAGGTATAATGGGAAAAATGCGGGTTCGGGTCTGTGACCAAACCTGTCAGGCGTGGAACCCCCCTCCGTTTTGGCTTTGCACAACGGGTCGGGGACAGAAATCGGAGAAGTTATGACGCAGGCCGACCCCAGGAAAGAATCGGTTCCAGAAATACGTCTCGTTGTGGAAGTCGATGGCAATCCGGTTGGCTTCCTGAATCTCGATATCGATCGACTCTGGCCTCTGATCAATCATGGCAAGCGCGACACGGTGCCGGTCGAATGGATGGACCAGGGGAAGTTCGAATCAATCATGTGTTCGGCGGTAATGAAGCGAATGGTCTCCCGGATCGAAGGCCGGCTTTATCAGACTCTTGGCGACGAGATGGTGAAAGCCGGACTCGATGTGGAAAACTTCAACCTCAAAGCACAGGCCGCGGCGCAGGCGTTCGGGACAACGAAAGCGGACATTGAGAAGCTCGCGCTAGAAAGCGATCGAACCCCACAGGACTTCTATTCGTTCTTTTGGGAATACCTGATCACCGACCGGGAGATTACCGACTTGAAGAGGGAGTGGAAGGCGAAGAGTACTCCGCCTCGATAACCGACTGCATTCCGCCCCGCGCCGTGAAGTCCCCGGTGACCTTGACCGACACGGGATCGCACGCCTTCACGACATCGCGCAGGACTCGATTCACCACATTCTCGTAGAAGATCCCCAGGTTCCGATACGCCGTAAAGTATTCCTTCAGGGATTTCAGCTCAAGGCACAGCTTGCCGGGGCGATAGCGAATGGTGATGGTTCCGAAATCGGGCAGGCCTGTCTTCGGGCAAATCGAAGTGAATTCGGGCATCGCAATCGTGATGTCGTAACCCGGGAATTGATTGGGCCAGCATTCGATAGCTGGAAGTCCGGCGTCAATGCCGGATTTGGCGTGCTCTTCGGTGTAGTCGGTCACGACCCTAAATATAGCAAAAATGTGGCGCGATCGAATTGCAGGTTTGGATAACCGGAAGTTCCGACTTACAGTCCGGAATTTCGGGACGGAGGAAAAACTCCGTGAGGTTAAATTCTCCGTCTGTTACCGATCAGCTCGGAGTTTTTCCTCCGTCCCGAAATTCCGAAAAAAAAAACCTAAAACGGGCAGCGATCGCTGCGCTACTATGTGGGGCATGCCGAAATTCATGAAGCCTGTCATTGTCATCGTCCTTGCGGTCGGAGTCGCAGCAGGCGCAGCCGTGTTTCTAAGCCGCGGCTCCGAAGAACCGAACGAAGCCAGCGCTACAGCAAGCGAGACGCCAAATCATGTGGAAATCAAAGGTGGTGGACATGTTCGCGGTTCCGAAAAGGCGCCGCTGACATTAGTGGAGTTTGGTGACTATCAGTGCCCGAGCTGCGGCGCTTATCACCCGTTTGTAAAGGAAGTACTGAATCGCTATCCCGATAAGGTCAAGCTCGAGTTCCACCACTATCCCCTCGTTAGCATTCACCCGAACTCCTTCGCCGCGGCGAAGGCCGTGGAGGCGGCTGGCGAGCAGGGTCATTATTGGGAGATGCACGACGCGGTGTTCGAATATCAGAGCGCGTGGGCGGACAAGCCCGACCCGAAGCCGATATTCGCTTTGCTGGCAAATCGGATCGGAATCAATGGCACGGTGCTCGTGCAAACCATGGATTCGCCGGAAATTCAGGCTCGCATCCTTAAGGATATCGAGCGCGGAGAGAACGCGAAGATCGAAGCAGTCCCGACCTTCTTCATTAATGGTGAGCGAACCCATATCACCTTGAGCATGGAGGATTTCGCGCAGGTGATCGACGCCCGCCTGCATAAATGAAAATCCGTCCGGTTGTGATCGCGCTGCTCGCATTCACCGGAACGGTGGACGCCCTTTACCTTTCGATCAAGCGCAATGCCGGCCCCATTCCCTGCCATATCACGCGCGGCTGCACGGATGTGCTGACGAGCAAGTATTCGACAGTGGCGGGCATTCCGCTGTCGGCGATCGGGCTGGCGTTCTACATCACGATTCTGAGTCTGGCTGTTTTCACGATCTTCGAGGAACCGAATCATCCCCTGACTCGGACGCTCGCGGGGATTTTCTATATCTCGGGATTGGCGTTAGTCGTATCGGCGCTGCTGGTGGGAGTTCAGGCGTTCATCTTGAAGGCATATTGCGAATACTGTCTGCTTTCGGCGGCTCTGGTCCTTAGTATTTTTCTGGCGTCGCCGCATCCGGTTCGGAATAAACCCCCTGAGTGACGGTTTCGGGCAGCGGCATGTTTGTGTCGCGGCTGATGAGCGCTTCCTTTTCCGCCTGGGCGATTTCCTCAATTACCTGCTGTTCGGTTTCTTCGAGAGTGCTGCGCCCAACGCCGTGGCCTTCCAGGTAAGACTCAAACATCCCGATGGGATCGCGCTTGCCCCAGCGTTCGAAGACTTCCGGTGGAAACAGTTCCCGCGCTTCCTTTTCGTCGTGCGTCGCGTGGCCGCCCATTCGAAACGTTTCAGCGAAGACGATTGCAGGACCGTGGCCGCTGCGCGCGAGATCGGCGGCGAGCTTAGTTGCGCCATAGGTATCGAGCACATTGTTCCCGTCGCATGAAAATCCGGAAACGCCATAGGCTTTGCTCCATGCCGTAAACGGGCCAGCTTGATGCTGATCGAACCGGGTACCGAGGGCAACATGATTGTTCTGCAAAACGTAAATTGCCGGAACGTGCAGAACGGCAGCGAGATTCATTCCCTCGTGAAACGCAGTCGTTTTCGTTGCGCCGTCTCCAATCCAGGTCAAGGCCACGGCGCGTTCTCCCCGTTGCTTGAACGCCAGAGCCACGCCCGCGAAAACCGAAGTAAGCGCACCGACCGGACTGACCGGAGCGATCACTCCGTGCAGCATACTGCCGATATGAACGTCTTTGCCCCTGCTCGGAGAATCGGCGGTTGCGAGATATTCGCGAAACATTCCGGCGACGGGAATTCCCATTTCGTGGCAGGCTCCGGCGTTGCGAATCATCGGCCCGACTTTATCGATCTTCCGATCCAGCGCGTGGACGCTGCCGATGGTGACCGCTTCTTCGCCGGAGCCGAGCCATGCCTTGGAAAGAATGCCCTGCTTGACCCAGCGATGGAGCGTGATATCGTGAAGCCGGAACCGCAGCAATCCTGCGTACATGGCTAGAAGCTGGTCACGGTCCAGGGCTGAAACCAGGTTCGCGCGTACGGGATCGCGGCTCAACGTTTGTTCGTACTCGCGGGTAATATCTTCTGAAGGCGCCCAGTTCAGGTATTCAGGAGGGTCGAACGTCGGGTAACGCTTCATAGTGTAATGTTAAAGATAGCACTCCCCGCCTTTCGGCTTTGCACAACGGGTCGGGGAAGGACCACAAAAGCACAAAAACATGGTCTCGCAGCAAATTACTTGTGCTTTTGTGTCCTCTATTGTGCTTCCTGGGGTCAGTTCTCATTCCGTTTGTGCAAAGCCAAAAACAGCAGAGGCTATGTTATAATGCCGCAGCAATTTTGAAGGGGTAAATACATGAAACGCAAACAGCTTAAGTTCGCCGTCGGTTCGGCTGTCATCGTTGTCGCTTTGTCTTATCTGGCGTACTCGGGCTTCCAGGAAAGCAAAACCTTCTACCAGACGGTGCCGGAACTTTATGCACTGAAAGACAGGGCATACGGAATGAAGTTGCAGGTTTCCGGTGATGTGGTTGCGGGCTCAAAGACCCGCGACGCCAATGATGTCTACTTCACCATTGGACAGGAACCTCAAACATTGCATGTCAAATATGTGGGTAAAGCTCCACTTCCGGACACATTGATCGATCATGCTACAGCAATGGCGACTGGCAAACTTGGGCGCGATGGCGTTTTCGTGGCGGACAGCATCAGCGCCAAGTGCGCTTCCAAGTATGAAAAGGAATCGGCTGCTGGCGTACCCATCGCCAAAAAAGAGTAACTAAACATGTTCGCAGCTCAACTTGGCCAGTTTGCGCTGGCTCTCGCCTGGGTCGTGACGGCATATTCGATCGTCGCGTCCATTCTGGGAATCCGCTTCAAGAACGACAAGCTCATCGCCAGCGGCCGCAACGCAGCGCTCGGCACGTTTGTCTGCATTACCACGGCAATCGTCTGCCTCGGGTACTTGTTCGCGGTCAGCGACTTTTCAATCAAGTACATCGCTGCGCACTCGAATCGCGACCTGCCGGTTTACTTCAAGATCAGCTCGATCTGGGGCGGCCAGGAGGGATCGCTGCTGTTCTGGGGCTGGCTGCTCACGGGCTACACCGCGCTGGTCGTCATGCAGAACTGGCGCAAACACAGCGCGATGATGCCGTACGTCACCGGCGTCCTGATGACGACATCGCTGTTCTTCACTTCAATGCACCTGTTCGCGGTGAATCCGTTCAACCAGACAGTCATCCTGCAAGCGCAGGCGTCGCCGATCCCGTTCGTGCCGGTTGATGGAAGTGGGCTGAATCCGCTCCTGCAAGACGTCTACATGGTGATCCATCCGCCGATGCTGTATCTGGGCTTCGTCGGCTTTGCAGTGCCGTTCGCCTTCGCGATGGCCGCCCTGATGACGAAGCAATTAGGCGACACGTGGATCCGCACGACGCGGCGCTGGACCATGGTGGCGTGGATGTTCCTGAGCGTCGGCATTCTGCTCGGCGGCAAGTGGGCCTATCACGAATTGGGATGGGGAGGGTTCTGGGCCTGGGATCCGGTCGAGAATGCGTCGCTGATGCCCTGGCTGATTGGCACCGCATTTTTGCATTCGGTAATGGTCCAGGAAAAGAAAGGCATGTTGAAGGTCTGGAACATCGTGCTGGTGATCATGACCTACATCATGTCGATCTTCGGAACGTTCCTGACGCGCAGCGGCGTCGTCAACTCCGTCCATGCGTTTGCTCAGTCTTCGATCGGCGGTTACTTCGCGGCGTTCCTTGTTATCGCGCTCTCGGGATCTCTCTATCTGCTGTTCGATCGCCTGCCTTACCTCAAGAGCGAAAACCAGATGGAATCGATCGTCTCCCGCGAAAGCAGTTTCATGTTCAACAACCTGATTCTGCTGGCCGCCTGCTTTGCGGTGTTCTGGGGAACGATGTTCCCGGTAATCTCGGAAGCCGTCCAGGGCGTGAAGATCACGGTGAGCGCGCCGTTCTTCAATAAGGTGAATGTCCCGATCGCGATCTTCCTCATGTTCCTGACGGGCGTCGGTCCATTGCTGGCATGGCGCAAAGCCTCGACGAACAGCCTTAAGCGGAATTTCCTGCTGCCGGCGGTGATGGCCCTGGCAACAGGCGTTGTTCTCTACATTCGCGGCGTGCATCACCTTTATGCATGGCTAGCGCTGGTGATGTCGACCTTTGTTGCCATCACCATCGTGCGGGAATTCTACAAGGGCGCCCGGGCGCGCGCCCTCGGGACCGGTGAAAACTTTGTCGAAGCGGTCGTGAATCTGACACTTCGCAACACGCGGCGCTACGGCGGTTATGTCGTGCATTTCGCTTTCGTAATGATGTTCGTCGGCTGGTCGGGCCAGGCTTTCACGACGGACGGAAGCGCGGAGCTCGGCCTTGGCGACACCCTGAAAATTCGCGAGTACACACTGCGCATGGACAAACTCGGCGTTGAAGACACGCCGAACTATTCGGCGGACAAGGCAACTGTCAGCTTGTTCGAGGATGGAAAGAAAGTGGCAAATCTCTTTCCGGAACGCCGCCTGTACAAAGCGGGCGCCGAGCAGCAGCCGACGAGCGAAGTGGCGATCTATTCAACAGTCAGGAACGACGTGTATGTCGTTTTCGCGGGCGCAACGGCGGACAGCAGGAAAGCCATCATTCAGGTATTTTACAACCCGCTGACGATGTGGGTATGGGCCGGCGGCGTTGTTCTCGTCATCGGGACGCTGATCGCTCTCCTGCCGAACCGGAAGACTCCGCCAAGGAAGCGGCAGGAGGCTGAGACCGCACCGGAGAGAATAAGGGAGCAGAAAGAAATTGCAGCGAAGGTTTCGTAAGCTCGTATTTCTCTTCGTGCTCGCGGCTACTCCGCTTTCCCTTGCGGCGGATCGCAGTGACCGCATCCGTGAACTGAGCCCGAATTTCATGTGCATCTGCGGCTGCAACCAGCTTCTCAGCGCGTGCAATCACTTTCATTGTCCGAGTTCCGGGCCGATGATTGCAGATCTGGGCAATCAAATCGATCAGGGTAAGAGCAACAGCGCGATCATGACGTACTTTGTCGAAAAATACGGCACGGCAGTCCTGGCGGCTCCTCCGGCTTCGGGATTCAACCTGGCAGCCTGGATTATGCCTTTTGCCGCGCTCGGCGCCGGCATGCTGCTGGCAATCTACTTCGTCCGCCGCTTCCGCTCCAGATGGGCCGGCGTGCCGGCATCGACTGCCGACATGACGAAGTATCACGACAAAGTTGAAGAAGAACTCAAGAGATTTACCCCGGAAGATTAGATGATCTATTTGTTCTGCGGCATTCTCAGCGGCGCGGTCCTTGGAGCCATCTGCATTCCGTTGTTCCGCAAGGAAGAGTCACTGGAATCCTCAATCATCGAAGAGACCGAGTGGGACCTTCTTCAAAGAAAGAAGGAAATCGTCCTCGGCAATATCCAGGACCTCGACTTCGAATACAAGTGCGGCAAACTGTCTGACGAGGACTATCAGAAAATTCGAGGCGAGATGAGCTCGGAAGCTGCGATCGTTTTTCAGGATATTGAGAGCATCGAATCCACAGCCGATCTTGATGCGCTTATACGCCGCGAGATTTCCGCCCGCAAGAACAAATCGAAAACCGCCGTTTCAACCATCGACTGTCCCAACTGCCAGGCAGTGAATCCGCCCAGCAACAAGTTTTGTGCAGAGTGCGGAGCCAAACTCAAGCACTGATGATGCTGCTCCTATTGCAGGTTGGGCAAGACGAAGGCGCCAGAACTGCCGATGTACCCAACGCCATGGGGGCCCATACCTGGTTCATTATCGTTGCCGTAGGGGCCTTCCTCCTTTGGAGCATCAGCTATTCGCTCCAGCTCCGAAAAGAGGCCGCCGCTCGCAGGAAAGGACGCCAGGACGTGGTGCGCCGCAAGGATGAACTGATCGACCGGATTGCCGATCTCGAGTCGCAAAAGGACGCGGGAACAATTGCGGATAAAAAGTATAAGCAGGAGTTGAGGGAGCTGAAGTTTCAACTCTCGAAGGTGCTGGGAACACAGGCGAAGCCGTAAGCCATGCAGCAAAGTGTCCACCAGAGTATTAAACACAAAGACACAAAGGCACAAAGACACCGGGAAGGCCGCATCAACAAATCGCTTGTTGCGGCCCTCCTGCCGTCCTTGTGCCTTTGTGTCTTTGTGTTTAATACCGATGGATCAGGCCGATCATGATCGCGCCTTTCGCACTTGAATCCGATGACATCCGCAAAACCTTTGGACACTTCACGGCGCTGGGCGGAATCACGCTGAAGATCAGGCGGGGAGAGTTCCTCGCCCTGTTCGGAAGGAATGGCGCTGGCAAGACCACGTTTCTGAAAGTCGCGGCAACGCTGGTGCGGCACACCCACGGGAAGCTGCGAATCGAAGGCATCGACATCCGCGAAGAGCCGGAGCAGGCGCGGCGGCATATCGGATTTCTCTCGCACAACACCTATCTTTATCGCGACCTCAATCCGCTCGAAAACCTGCAGTTTTTCTCCAGGCTGTACGGGATTCCGAATGCCGCGGCGCGAATCCGCCTGTTGCTGGATCGCGTTGGTTTGAACAGCCGCGCTTCCGATCCGGTGCGCGCGTTTTCGCGGGGACTGCATCAGCGGCTGGGCATCGCGCGGGTGATGCTGCACGATCCCTCCCTCATTCTGCTCGATGAACCCTATACCGGGCTCGATGCGAATGCGGTTGACACCTTGAATCAGATGCTCGATGAAGCTGCAGCCGCGGGCAAGACCATCATCCTCACGACGCACGACCTCGATCAGGGACTGCGCGCCGCTACCCGAGCCGTCATCATCGATCGCGGGAAGATCGTATTTGACGGAGATGCGAAAGATCAGGCGATCCGGAAAGCGTATGAAACGTACATCCGCGTAGGCGTATCGCGATGATGAAGCCGATCGCGGCCATCATCTTCAAGGACATCGTGATAGAGCTGCGCAGCAAAGAGAGCATCAGCTCCATGCTGATGTTCGGCATCCTTGTTCTGGTCATTTTCATGTTTGCCTTCGAGTCGAGCACGGTTGAGCGGGCGGTAATCGCACCGGGAACGCTATGGGTTGCATTCTCATTTGCGGCAATTCTGGGATTGAATCGGTCGCTCGCCATGGAAATCGACAATGACTGCATCCAGGGACTCCTGCTGGCGCCGCTCGGACGCGGCGAGCTCTATCTCGGAAAAGTCGCGAGCAACTTCGCATTCATGATGATCGCCGAGCTGATGATGTTGCCGGTGTTCGTCATCCTGAACAACCTGACATTCAATTTACAATTCCTCGAAATCACAGCGATTGCAGCCCTGGGCACGCTGGGTATGGCGGCGATCGGGACCATTCTTTCGACAATTTCGTCGAACACCCGGATGAAGGAAGTCATGTTGCCGATCCTGCAAATCCCGCTCACCGTGCCTGTCGTCATTGCATCGGTTGAAGCAACAAGTCAGATTCTGAACAGCGACAACCCGCAAATCTCCACTTGGCTGTCGATTTTGGCCGGGTTTAGTATTGTTTACCTCGTCCTGTCTTACCTTGTGTTTGAGTTTGCCGTGGAGGAGTGAAATGAAGCTCAAGATTCTCGCACTGCTGTCAGTCATAACGATGATTCCGGCGCTCTACATGATCTTTCTCTTCGCGCCGACGGAAGCCACCCAGGGCGCCGCACAACGCATCTTTTATATTCATGTGCCGCTGGCAATCATCGGAGCATACGGTTCGGCGGTATTACTATTCGTGGGATGCCTGGCATTTCTGATCACCAAGAATCTCAAATGGGACCGATTCTCCGCGGTATCGGGTGAACTGGGAGTGGTATTCACCGCAGCGCAGCTTCTCACCGCCATCATGTGGGCCAAGCCGATCTGGGGCATATGGTACGCATTTGATGCACGCGGCATTCTGCAGATTGTCCTGCTGCTGATCTTCATCGCGTACTTCATGTTGCGCTCATATCTGCCGGATCGTGAGAAGAGAGCGAAGCTCTGCGCAGTGTTCGGCCTGCTGGGAATGGTCGACGTGCCTTTCAACTACCTGTCGATATACTTTTTCCGGACCCAACATCCGCAGCCGGTGATCAGCCCCGGCGGAGGCGGACTCGATCCGGACATGGCCAAGACATTTCTGGTTTCAACCATCGCCTTCGCATTCCTGTACGCGTATGTCTTCGTGAAACGTCTCACCATCGCGAAAGTCGAAGAAGAAGTGGATTACCTGACGCAGGTCCTACTCGCCCATGAATAACAATCGCTACCTAAGCTACCTGTTCGGTGCATTCGCCCTCGTGACGATTGTCTTCTTTATTCACAACTGGGCGATGAGCTCTCGCCAGCGCCGCCTCGAAAAGAAACTCGAGGAGTTGAAGGCCCAGCTGAAGGACAAGATCTGAAGATCAAATCAGGCAGATCGTTTTCCGGTGGGCTTCACTGGCTCGAGAGGCTTACGCGGCTTATCGAAGACCATCAAAGCGATAAATGCGGCACACATCACGACATCGCCGACGATCACTGCAATTGTGAAATTATCCATAAGTGATCATTATATCTTAAAGCCGCTGGGGGCGTCGGCATCATCCACGCCAAGATCCGAATCACCATCCCTCAATTCGTCCTTGGCGACAGGCGTGAAAAACGCCTCCACCATTTCCTGCGCCCGCGCAGCATCGTCGCGCTTGACGAAAATACGGACCTCGTCAAGATCGCTCATTGTTGGCAACGGCGTCGAGGCCACATCACCCTGGAGCGATGAATCGATACCGTTGTTCTTCAGCATCTCTTCAATCATCTGGGCTTCCGCCGGTCCGGCCACAGCAACCATTTCGAAGGGCTCATCATTGTGCGCCTTTTTTTCAATGGTCATCGATCGCCTCGTTTCTCCAATCAACTCGGCATAAGTTCGACGGACAAAATCTTTTTCCGAATAGCCCAGTTTTTCGCCGAGCTTCGTGATCTGCTCGTCGGACGGCCCTTCGACTTCCAGATAGTTCCCTGCTTCCGTCTCATCGAGCGAAACGTTGAAAGCCTCTTTTTCGAAGACCGTTCGGTACTTCGAGTACTCTGTCCGCACGATGAACCCCACTTCATCGAGAATTCGGATGACGGTGTCGGCATTTTCGATCCGGCACTCGATTTCTTCACGATGCTTCAGTTTTGAAGTGGCGAGGATAGGTCCTTTGAAAGTGATTGTCTGGCTCGACGGCGTTTTGCGGACACGAAGGAGTTTGCCGGCCTGCCGCAAATCCCCGGACTTATCATCAAACAAGTAGTTCTTTTCGAGATGTCTTCCAGCAGCGATTCGAAAACCCAGCTTGCGGAGCTTCTCGCTGACCGCCTTGACGTCCTTAACTGCAAATTTAATCTCAATTTCTTCCATTGCTTTAATTATACGCTTGGGCGAATTCTGCTAACATTCGACGCATGCGAACGCTATGCGCGGTCTTAGTGTGCCTGCTTATTTCAACGTCTGCCGCCGCATGGGGTGAAAAAGGGCACCTCATGGTCAATCGCCTCGCCATCGATGCCGCAGCATCGAAGCTGCCGGAATTCATGAATTCAGCCCGCGAGCGCATCGTCTACAACGGCCCTGAGCCGGACCGATGGCGAGAAGAGGGCAGGACATCGGTGATGAACACCGTGCAGGCTGCCGATCACTTTTTCGATTCGGAACTGTGGGGCGGTATTTCTACAATCGAACCCGATCGATATTCTTTCATGGAAAAGGTGGCAGCGAAGAAGGTCGAACTGGTGCAGATCGGATACCTGCCTTACGCTATCATCGAGAACTACGGTAAGCTGGTGAATGCATTTCGATTCTGGCGCAACGCCAGGACGCCGCAAGATCGTGAGTCTGCGCGCGAGAATGCCGTTTACGTTGCGGGCGTGATGGGCCATTACGTCGGCGACGGTTCGATGCCGATGCATATGACCATTCAATACAACGGCTGGCTCGACGCTAGTCCTAACCCGAAGAACTTCACAAAGGACCGCGGATTCCACAGCCGGTACGAGGCGGCGTATGTCAACGCAGCGATCGAGATCGCGGCTGTCCAGCCGAAGATGCAAGGCCTCCGGCGACTCCCGAACGTCTGGGATTCCATCAAGCAATACCTGACGCTGGGCCTGTCGGAGCTCGAGCCTGCGTATGAACTTGAAAAGGCCGGTGAGTTCAATCCGCAGCAACCTCGTCCAAAAGGCACGGCCTTCATCGCCGTCGAACTCGCGCGCGCCGGCACAATGCTCGGCAACCTCTGGTACACGGCATGGCTCGAGAGTGGCGAACCGGCGCCCGGCCAGAATGCCAGGTGATGATCACTCCTCGTGAGATCATCCAGAAGAAGCGGGATCGGGGCGTTCTCACTGCGGACGAGATCGGCGCTTTCATCCGCGGCTACATGTCCTCGGGAATCGCCGACTATCAGGTGGCGGCGTGGCTCATGGCGGTATACCTCAACGGAATGACGATCGAGGAAACGCTCGCACTGACACGCGAGATGCGGGATAGCGGCAAGGGGCTGGATCTCTCCTCGATTGCCACGAAAAAGGTCGACAAGCACAGCACCGGCGGCGTGGGCGATAAGACCTCGCTGATCGTCGCGCCGATCGCCTCGGCGTGTGGCGTCACGGTTCCGATGATCACAGGACGAGCCCTTGGCCACACTGGCGGGACTCTTGATAAACTCGAGGCGATCCCCGGCTTCGATCCAAGACCGTCGCCTGACAGAGTTCTCCGGATACTGAAGAGCGCCGGCGCCGTCATTATGGGACAGACCGATGATCTCGCGCCGGCAGACCGGCGCATTTACGCATTACGCGATGTGACGGCAACGGTGGAATCCATTCCACTCATTACGGCCAGCATTCTGAGCAAGAAGTTGTCTGAACAGATCGATGGTCTTGTCCTGGACGTTAAGACCGGCTCGGGATCATTCATGCCAACGATGAAAACGGCGCGAGCGCTGGCACGCTCCATCGTCGATGTTTGCGGAAGGATGAAAACGCGCATCGTCGTGTTGATCACCGATATGGAGCAGCCTCTCGGCCGGGCAATCGGAAACGCGCTGGAAATTCGAGAGTGTATCGGATTCCTGAAAGGAGACGGGCCCGAGGATCTCGAGACCGTCTCGATAGCCCTTGCGGCGCACATGATCCGCCTGGGCGGGCGCGCCCGCTCGATCGGGCAGGCCTCGAAGATGGCGTACGAGGCCGTATCCAAAGGACATGCTGCGGAACGCTTTCGGCAAATCATCCACGCTCAGGGCGGAGACGCCCGGGTGGTGGACAACCCCGATCTCCTGCCCCGGGCGTCGAACATTCAAGAATTTCGGTCACGATCGAACGGGTTCTTGACACGATGCGATGCTAAGCTTCTTGGGCTGGCTTCCAACACTCTGGGAGCCGGCCGGAACCGTGTGGAGGATATCATTCACCCGGCAGTCGGACTCTATTTGGAAAGGAAACTCGGCGATCGCGTGAAGCGCGGTGAGGTTCTGTGCCAGATTCACTGGAACGACGAAAGCCGCTTGCGCAATGCGATGCCGCTGATTGAACGAGCTTTCGAAACAAGAACGCGGCCCGTAAGGACACGGCCGCTGATACATGCGGTGCTGGAAGGGTAGAGATGAAATTCGAATTTGTCGAACAGGCCAAAACGTATCTACTCGAGAAGATGGGCACTGTGCCTGAAGTTGCAATCGTCATGGGAAGTGGACTCTCCGCGATTGACGAAATCCTGTCGGGACCGCAACGCATCCACTACGTATCCATACCGCACTTCCCTGTTCCCAAAGTCGCCGGACACCGCGGGCAGGTCGTCTTCGGCAAAGTCGGGCATCTTCAGGTTGTGGTCTTCGAAGGACGAGTGCACTACTACGAAGGCAACACGATGGCGGAGGTCACATTCTGCACACGAGTCATAGGCCGTCTGGGAACGAAGACCCTGATCCTCACGAATGCTTCCGGCGCGATCAATCCGGATTTTGCGCGCGGTCATTTGATGCTGATTACCGATCACATCAATCTGCTGGGCGCCAATCCGCTCAGCGGACCAAATGAAGACCGCTTCGGCCCGCGGTTCCTGGACCAGACCCAGGTCTACGATTCGGTCCTGCGGGAAAAGTTCAGGACGGCCGGCGAATACTGCGGCATTAATTTGTGCGAAGGCGTCTACGCTGCGATGGCAGGGCCGACCTACGAGACCCCGGCGGAGATTCGTTACCTGAGAACCATTGGCGCTGACGCCGTCGGCATGTCCACTGTTCCTGAGGCGATCGTAGCCAAGCACATGGGCATGAAAATCGCCGGCTTGTCGATGCTGGCCAATGTCGCCGCAGGAATTTCCGGCAAGGCGATCAACCATTCGGAAGTGCTCGACGCCGCAACGGAAATGAATGCGGATCTCGGCATGCTTCTCCAACGCTTCTTCGACATCTATGAAGCGTGATCTGATCGACGAAGCCGTCAAAGCCCGCCAAAATGCACTCGCTCCGTATTCCGGATTCAAGGTGGGAGCTGCGATCAAGACACCCGGCGGCCGCATCTACACCGGCTGCAATATTGAAAATGTATCCTACGGGTTGAGCATCTGCGCCGAACGTGTCGCCTTGTGGAAGGCGCTGAGCGACGGCGCCCATCAGTTCAGTGAAATGGCGATCGTCACCGACGCGGACACTTTGACGTCACCCTGCGGCGCGTGCCGCCAGTTGCTCTGGGAATATTGCGGCGACATCGTCATCAATCTGCATTCGTTAAAAGGCCTCGACCAGGAACACCAACTCGCCCAGTTGTTCCCATTTCCCTTCGACAGCCGCAGTTTGAAGAAGTAACAGCGTAATTCGATACAAACCACAGGACGGAACAGCCACAAAAAACACAAAAGACGACCCAGGAAGCACAAACACTCTCGTCCTCGAGCCTTTTCTTGTGCTTTCTGGGTCGTCTTTTGTTTTTTTGTAGCCCGTTCCGTTTTGTTGGGCAAAACATCCTGGGAGCGTAGAATCCTTGTATTGAGGTTTTCATGGTTCTAACGATTGAACTCGAACAGGAAGAAGACGGTCGATGGATTGCGGAAGTGGCTGAGATTCCCGGTGCCCTCGCTTACGGTACAACTTCCGAACAAGCCAGGGCAAAAGCTCAAGCCATTGCGTTGCGAGCGCTGGCAGACCAACTCGATCACGGCGAGACCAAAAACGACCTTTCGAATATTTCGTTTGCGGCTGCATGAGCCAGTGGCCAAGTAGCAAGGCGCGGCAGGTTCTTGCGGCAATGCTTCGTATAGGCTGGGCGGTCAAACGTCAGGTCGTTTCACGCCGCCTCTTGTCGCGGGATGGCTGGCCGGAGTACCTGTTTGCATTTCACGACAATGAAGAGATCGGTCCGAGAGTGCTTGCGAGAATTGCGCAGCGAACGGGGTTACGTCCGGAAGATCTCTAGACTGTGACCGGCACATAACATCACTTCCAGATCCTCGCGCTGGGCGTATTGGGTTACACGGATTGGATGGATCCTGGCGGACAAGATCATTTCCTGGCGGGCACGACTATTTCCAAAAACGGGGACTCAATCGCCGATTTCATCCCTGATTTCGACGCATTTGCCGGATTTTGTGAAAGTTTCGCGCACCGGCCTGCGGCCGCAGGCAGCAAACGCGTAAATCATTGAAAAATATATATGACGCAACATCTATATATACGGCCGCCACGAATCAATGGAAGATCGCGTCCCACGATCAATTCGCGCCACGAATCAATGGAAGATCGCGTCCCGCGATTAATTCGTGCCACGAATCAATGGAAGATCGCGTCCCACGATTAATTCGCGCCACGAATCAATCGCCGAGCATTTGACGGGACCTATCGAGGGCCGAGACTTGTACACTACCGTCGAACAAAATAAGATCCTGTTGTTGGTAAAGTTCGTTATGCTCGCACCTCAATCGAGCATTATTGTGTCCTAATCTACCTACAAGCGGGGCGGCATAGTAATCCGATGACACTTGAGAGGTTGCTCGATATCAATCGCTCCCGATTTCGACGCAAAAGACGAAGCTGTTCATTGTTAATCCACCTCGCCAACTGTTATTGGAAGAAGAAGAAAGGGTCTTTTAACGGACTGAACTCCGAGGTCGCCCGGCAATTGATGGCCGTCATGGATCGCGAATCGAGTTGCTCCCGCCGTTGATTCGGCTCTGGATTCGAAACGACGTTCGCTCCTTGCTGGCATATGGCAGCGCTGTCTCAGACGACTATGTCGTGAAGCAGATTCGCGCATTTGTGGAGCTCGGTTCCTGCACCTGGACACCGTAGTCCGTCCATCGTGCGTTATGGCGGACAAGTCATTCCCCTGTTCCATTGATGTCTGAAGAATCCGCATTGCGCCCGCCGCTAATTTTTTCTATCCTCCGAAGACACTTTCCGGCCGGGAGGAATCCATGCGTCGTGTGTTGCCGGTCATCGTATTTCTCGTCGTCATCTCTGGTTTCGCGTGGACGCAGATTCAGGGGCAATCAACCATCCTCTATAATGTGACGTTTCCGGAGCCTGAGCATCACTGGATGCAGGTGGAGGTCACGTTTGCAAACCTCGGCAGGCAGCCGCTCGATGTCAGGATGAGCCGGTCGTCGCCGGGACGGTATGCCGTCGCCGAATTCGCGAAAAACATATTCCGCGTCGACGCATACAACGGCAAAGGACAGAAGCTCGCGTACACGCGGCCGGACGCGGATGTGTGGCGCATTACGGGTCACGACGGCACGGTGCGCGTTGAGTACAAGGTCTTCGGCGACTATGCCAACGGCACTTATTTCGGCGTCGACACAACCCATGCACATCTTCAGATGCCGGCTGCTTTCATGTGGGGCGCCGGTCACGACAACCAGCCGATCCGGATCACATTTGCGCCGCCGGCCGGATCCAGGTGGAAGATCGGCACGCAGCTTTACCCGGCGGGCGATGCCAATACGTTCACAGCTCCGAACCTGCAATATTTCATGGACAGCCCCGTGGAGCTTTCCGATTTCCTGACGAGCGCGTTTACTGTGCCCAAGAGCGACGGCACGCCCAAACTTCCGGCTTGTGGTTCATTCCGACGCATCGCAGCAGGAGGTCGATGAGCTCGCAAAATTAGTCCAGCGCCTTGTGCGCGAACAGATGGCCGTGTTCGTAGAGTTCCCAAAATACGAACCGGGCAACTACACCTTCCTTCTGGATGGCGACCCGGGTCAAATAGAGGTAGTGCCTGGGCTAACAGCCGGTGGCAGAAGTGATAATGCGGAAACTGTAGCGGCGGTCATAGACCGCCGACTATCTCGAATCAACGATATCCGGCGGTCATAGACCGCCGCTACAGTAAGAACCGCACCTCGGCCACGGGCTGCTAAGGCTTAACCACACCGATGTACGGCAAATTGCGATAACGCTGCCGGTAATCCAGGCCGTAGCCGACGACGAACTTGTCCGGAATTTCGAAACCGGTGTACTTGAGATCGATGTCGATAATGCGGCGCGCGCGCCGATCGAGCAGCGCGCAGACTTCGAGTGACTTCGGATTGCGGCCGGCTAATGTGCGCAGCAGGTATTTCAAGGTGAATCCAGTGTCAACGATGTCCTCGATAACCAGCACGTCTTTGCCTGCGATATTCTCCTCGAGATCCTTCGTAATGCGGACGACCCCTTCGCTATCCTCTCCGTAACTGGAGATGGAAAGAAAATCCAACGACAGCGGGAGAGCGATAAGCCGGGCAAGGTCGGTCGCAAAAAAGACGGAACCCCGCAAAATCGAAATCAGGACAAGGCGCCGGTCCTTGTAATCATCAGTGACCTGCTGTGCGAGCTCCGCCACACGCGCTCGGATGTGTTCTTCAGTGAAGAGAATTTCAACGATCTCGTCCGGCATAGCCTGGTCCCCGGCAGGATGCTGAAAAACCGCAAACAAGCCACTGGAGCGGTGCTCTATGACCGCCGGTTTCTTCTCGAATCAACGAAATACCGGCGGTTATAGAGCGCCGCTCCAGTGAAATTCGCCGTCGACAAGCATTTTCAGCATCCTGCTAGGCCGCATGGTCGCCATTTCCCTTGTTGTCATCCTCGCCATCGGTTAGTCCGTACTTAAAAATCAGATTCTTGTAATCCCGCTCGTAGAGGATCTTGATATTCACGCCCGGATACATCTCTCGAAGCAGCCGCACCTTGCGATTTTTCTTGGTCACGAGACTTTGCTTCATCGTCGTGAGTTCAATGAACAGGTCGAGATCGGGCAAATAAAAGTCCGGCGTGAATGCTTTCACGACATTGCGATTCTCATCCCACTCGATCGGAAACGTCTTCGGCTCGTATTGCCACTTGATGCGGTAGAAGTCCATCACGCGCGCAAACTCACGCTCACTGGGATGGGCGAATTCAGGCAGCTTGCCTTCTGCGGGCTCCAGGTCGGCCAGCTGCGCGACGTCCAGCTTGGCGGTGAGAATGTCCTCGCGAAGCTGCGGGGGCAGCTCAACGGCAGTCGCCTCGATTCCTTTGGCCTGGGCCGCTTTCACGATGATCTCGACGGAAATCTCGTTTGAAAAATGGTCGATGTTCAGGACCAGGGCGTAGTGCGCGGGATCGCGCCAGTCTTTGGCGTAAAGGGTTGTGACGGAGGCCTCCTTGTCGCGGTCGCGATCTTCGATGATCTTTTCGGCGGCTGCGCGATCGACGTTCGCCAGGCGCATCACCCGCGCAGTGCGATATGGCAGTGGGGCGACGATCTGAACATGAAGAGACGCCGCCACTCGCGCAAACAGAAATTGAGCGCCGATGCCGAGAATCACGACATTCTGTAACGCGGCGATTTCCGCGATCGCCGATCGAACCATTTCGTCATAGACCTTGCGGTCCTTTTTGATTCGGGAAAGCTGCTCCGTCCGGACCGGAAACTGCTGATCGATAACAACGTCCATGGCACTGCGATCGATGAACCGAAACTTCAAAGCCTGTGCAGTGGCTGTCGCGATTTCGCGGCCGCCGCTACCGGTCAGGCGTGAAATCGTGATGATGGCCATACTTTGAAGATCAAGAGTCGTTTATGCATTACCGCGGACTCGATATTGGTACATATCTTGCGCATCTCAATTTAGAACAGCTCGCGGCAGATCTGGTCCACATCCGGGCGCTCAGCGAAAACCCCGCCAGTGCGGCCGCCTGTGGCGGGTTCGACTGAGGCGCCGGTACCAGGAAATCATGACAACAGGCCTGTCGTAATCTGCTGGGCCCACGCTATGGCTTCCATGTAGATATCCCGGATCGGCAGGGGTGGCAAGCCGTAGAACTGGACTTCATCCCAGTCCGCCCTTTCGTATGCGATCGTACAGCGGAGCGCCTGTCCGATCGGACCGGCTTTTTTAGTCAGGGCCTCTCTCACTTCATCCACGAGTGGCAATTCGGCCACTGCTTTCTCCATCGGACAATCGAGGAGAGCATCGAGAACAGAGAAGAGACCTGCCGAAAAGAAGGATTCTTTCTGGGCGGCCGGGAGAGTCTCGGACAATCGCTCACACATTCGCGCCCGCATCAGGGCAATCGTCATCAACTCCCGCGGTTTGTCATCGACTGCCGACATCAGCAGGACTCTCGCCCAATTGCGGAGCATCTCCATTCCAAGCAGGCGCACCGCGTGACCCACCGAAGCGACTTTCCTTGGAAGGGCGATGGCGGCAGAATTGGCATAGCTCAGCAGTTTGAAACTCAGGGAAACGTCCTGCGAAACGATCCTTTCCAGTTCCGGCATCTCGATATCCGGTTGTTGAAGTTTTGCCAGAATCCGCATCAACGCCAGGCGATTGACGGGCACCTCTCTTGTCTTAGACGCGGATCTCGATACAAAGCGCCCCTGGTAGAAGTCGAATCCGAGGGTTCGGCAAAATTCCAGGTCGTCGTATGTATCGACATTCGCCGCAAGGAGCTTCGTCTTGTATCGCCGCAATTCCTGAACTCGCTGCTCCAGAGCTGAAGGGGCTTGGCCGATGGCGTCGATCTGTATGGCATGGGCTCGATTGCCAAGCAAGTCGAGACTCTCGCTGCACAGCTGATCGGAAATCGTTATCCGGTATCCCTGCTGTAGAAGCGCCAGGGCGTCTTGCGCAGCGGGATCCGATGGACCAAAGATGCCAGACAAAACGAAAACAACGCGGGACTTCGGCGTTAATTTCCACAGACCCTCCGCCATTCCAACCGGCGTTAAGCCGATGAAACAATCTCTGGTTCCAACAATCTGATCCAGACCTGAACTTGTGAACATTGTGAACAGAGCGTGCTCCGCACTGGACGGTGAAGATTCATCTGCAGTTTCGACAATGGGGCAGAATCGAACTTCATAAGCAACTACATTGATTTTCGATCCAAAGATTGGTTGCCGGCTGATGAGAAAATTGCAGTCCATTCGTGTCCCTCCTGCGAATTCATCACGTGCTAAGATCAAGCGTTTATGCTTTACCTCGGACTCGACATTGGGGGCACGTTCATTAAGGCGGGCCTCGTTGATGAGACCGGCCGTATTCAGGAAACGCGGAGAGCGCCAACAGCCGTCGATGATCTGACCGGCTTTCTTTCACAACTAACAGAACTGATCCGCGAATTTCAAAATACCACTGCCATTGATGCCGTTGGCATCGGCGTACCCGGCCTGCGCTCGTCCAGAACTCATACCATCGAAACATCGCCAAATATTCCATGCCTTAAGCATATAAATTTAGAACAGCTGGTGGCGGATCTGGTCCACATCCGGGTCGTCAGTGAGAATGATGCCAATGCTGCCGCATATGGTGAGTTCGTCAGCGGCGCCGCTGCCGGCCTTCGGCATATAGCGCATCTGACGCTCGGGACCGGCCTGGGCTCGGGCTTCATCTTGAATGGGAGTCTGTTTACGGGAGCTTCGGGATACGGCGGAGAATTCGGCCACACGAAGCTTATCGTAACGCCGACAGGGGGGAGCAATACAGGCCGTCTCTGCGGATGCGGCAAACAGGGGTGCTTTGAGATGTATGTGTCGGCGACTGGAATCATAATGAACGCCCAAGAAATAATGACGCAACTGCCGGGCAGCATCCTTCACGAACTCGAACCTCCGCTGACCTCGAAGAAAGTCTACGAGGCCGCAATGCGCGGAGACGCGGCTGCTCAGACGGCATTCGACTGGACCGGCAGGCACCTCGGCGTGGCGTGCGCGAATCTGATCAACCTCCTTGACCTTGAAATGATCGTGATCGGCGGGGGAGTCATGGCGGCAGGTGAACTGCTTATGAGGCCGGCAATTGAAGGAGCGAAGTACCATGCATTCCCCGCCTCCTTCGCCGACTGCCAGATAGTACAATCAAAGCTGTGGCCCGACGCCGGCTTGATCGGGGCGGCAATGCTCGCCCGGGATCGCTAGGAAGTCATGTCTTTATCTCACGTTCGGAATTTTTCCATCATCGCGCACATCGATCACGGTAAGTCCACGCTGGCGGACCGTCTGCTCGAAATGACCGGAGCGCTGACCAAACGTGAGATGTCGGCACAGGTGCTCGATGACATGGATCTCGAGCGCGAGCGCGGGATCACGATCAAGGCGAAGGCGGTTCGGCTCAATTACCACGCCAAAGACGGCGAGGCCTACATTCTGAACCTGATCGACACACCGGGTCACGTGGACTTCAGTTACGAAGTCTCGCGAAGCCTCGCCGCATGCGAAGGCGCCCTCTTGATCGTCGATGCATCGCAGGGCGTCGAGGCGCAAACCCTGGCCAACACCTACCTCGCCGTTGATCACCATCTCCAGATTCTGCCGATCATCAACAAGATCGATTTACCTGGCGCCGAGATCGAGCGCGTCAAAGAGCAACTGCAGTCGATCATCGGTATTGATCCCGAAGATGTCCTGCTGATCAGCGCGAAATACGGCAAGGGCATCGAGGATGTCCTTGAAGCAATCGTCACGCGAGTCCCGCCGCCGAAAGGCGATCAGGAAGGGCCGCTAAAAGCGCTGCTCTTCGATTCGTGGTTTGATATTTACCGTGGCGTGCTCGTGCTCATCCGCGTGATGGACGGCGAAATCCACAAAGGCATGAAGATTCGTCTCATGTCCAACGGGCAGGTCTATCAGGTCGAGAGTGTCGGCGCGCTTTCGCCAAAGATGAAAGAACTCGATCGCCTTACGGCTGGAGAAGTCGGTTACCTGGTCGCCAATATCAAGGTCGTCGCGGACACGAAGATCGGCGACACGATCACCGACAACGACAATCCTACTGCCGCCGCCTTCCCTGGATTTCAGGAAATCAAACCGATGGTCTTCGCCGGGTTGTACACCGTCGAGCCGAATCAGTATGAAGGTCTTCGCGACGCGCTCGAAAAACTGCGCCTCAACGACTCGTCATTCTTTTACGAACCGGAGACTTCAGTTGCACTTGGCTTCGGGTTCCGATGCGGATTTCTCGGCCTGCTCCATATGGAAATCATTCAGGAGCGGCTCGAGCGTGTGTTTCAGCTTTCGCTGATCACGACCGCGCCCAGCGTGCGCTATCGCATTACGCGCACCAACGGCGTGGTCGAGGAAATCGACAACCCGACGAAGTTTCCGGAAGCGCAGGTCATCTCTCAAATCGAAGAGCCGATCATCACGGCGCTCATTATGAGTACCGATGAATTCGTCGGGCAGATACTGAAGCTCGTGGAAGAAAAACGCGGCGTGCAAAAAGGCTTCGAGTACGTCGCACCCGGCCGCGTTCTATTTACTTATGAGATGCCTCTGAACGAAATCGTCCTGGACTTCTATGACCGTCTGAAGTCCGTATCACGCGGCTATGCGTCCTTTGATTACCATCTCGCGGGATATCGGCCGGCCGATCTGGTCAAGCTGGACATCCTGGTCAGCGGCGAACCGGTCGATGCTCTTTCCTGGATTCTCCACCGCGAGTCTTCCTACGCGCGCGGTAAAGCCCTCGTCGAAAAGATGAAAGAGCTCATTCCACGACAGATGTTTGAGGTGGCGATCCAGGCAGCCATCGGTAATCGCATCATCTCCCGCGAAACAATTCCCGCTATCCGCAAAAACGTCATCGCCAAGTGCTACGGCGGTGACATCAGCCGTAAGCGTAAACTGTTGGAAAAGCAGAAGGAAGGCAAGCGGCGGATGAAACGCGTAGGCAAGGTGGACATACCGCAGGAAGCGTTTTTAGCGGTCTTGAAAGTCGGGTCGTAGCTTCAGCCGCCAATTACGCCAATTACGCAAATTAATTTGCCTAACTGGCGTAATTGGCCGCTGACAGAGAGAGGGCTTCCAT
>Ga0207090_1095_pt1 | contig 22335 bp, 17 predicted proteins | sample Alteio_BWMinHeat_50_FD_153565 | JGI IMG/M metagenome (GOLD analysis project Ga0207090, IMG submission 153565) | Enriched cells from forest soil in Barre Woods Harvard Forest LTER site, Petersham, Massachusetts, United States -... | ecosystem: Environmental > Terrestrial > Soil > Temperate forest >...
GAGCACGCCCTTGGATTCGGTGTAGGCCTGGGACGTCATGCTTGTCGGCGTCCAGTGGTTCGCGATGTTGAACGCTTCGAAATTAAGAAACAGCTTATAGCGATTGCTGTCGCCGAGCGGAAGGACCTTGCTCAGGCGCGCGTCGAACTTGTACAGCGCGGGCTGAAGAACGCTGTTCACCGGCCAGAACGGTACGCGTCCGCTGAGACCTGAGCCGTCAATGCTGAAGGTGCTGAACATACCGGCAACGGGTGTATCCCGCAACGAAATTGAAGCGCTGCTATATGCCCGCGAACTGTTGATGGTCGCCAGCGAAGATAGCTGCCAGTTGTTCACGAGGTATTTAGCCAGCGCACCCGAGCTGTGTGTAAGGGTTGGTGTCCAGATCCCAGAGATCGACAGACGATGGCGTTGGTCTTCTAGTCCGTTACCCTTGTCCGCCCTGTAGTTTCCATTGTGCAGCCACGAATACGGGGCGGTCAGGAAAATGCCCTGCGTCGCCTGGCCGTAACCCTGACCATCGTCGATTTCATGGGACCAGGTATAGGAAAGACTCCCTTGAAAAGTGTGCGCAAACCTCTTGGTGACCTGCACTGCAAGACCATTATAGAAGCTCGTTATGCCATTATCGGCCTGAGAGACCTGGCCATAACGTGCATCCGGGCGCTTACCCAAGTACATGGGCGTGGTATAGGTCGCCCCGGTCGGATTGCCGCTTGCGTCAGCGATTTGATACGTAAAGGTCTGCGAGCTGACTGGGGGCAGGTTGAGGTCGCTCTCGCCGTAGAGTTGAATCCCACGGCTCCAGATGTACGAAGCGGTAACGCCGACATCGCGAGTCAACTGGCGCTCCACCGCCAGCGTACCCTGCTCGGAATACGGCGTTTTCCAATTCGGCGCTGCAAATTGAATGCCGGGAGGGCCGAGTTGAAAACCTGCCGGCTGGCTGGAAAGATTGTTCGGGAAGACAGGTCCCGTTGCAACCAGGGCCGCTGTATTAAGGTTGATCGCCTGCTGAGTTTTACCGTTGCCGAGGAACAGATTCATCAGTGTGGCGCCAGGAGTGGAAGCGTAGAACATACCGTAGCCGGCCCGCACGACAGTCTTTTCATTCAGTCGATAGGACAATCCAATCCTGGGCATGATGTTCGTGCTCCGCGAGTTAATGCGGCAGGTCTGAGGATAATCCGGATTGCACACGGTCGGCTGCGGCATAGGTTCGTACTCGTAACGGGCACCCAGATTGACGGTAAACCGGGGCGTCGCGCGCCACTGGTCCTGCACGTAGAAACTGTAGTTGTTGATCCGCATGTCCGTCGTACCAGTCCCGAGAGTTTGTGAAAACGCCTGATAGTTCCTTGCGCCGGTTGTGTTTCCGGAAAAATCGAGCGCGAACTGATTGACGGTCTGATACGTGTAACTGCCGTTCTCGTTTTGCAGAAACAGTGCGTGATCGCTGGTGGTCGTGATGTCCGCGCCGAATTTGAGCATGTGCTTGCCCTTGGTCCACGTCGCACTGTCGGCTAATTCGTGGCGGTGTTCGTTCGGCTCGACGCGCGGCAGGTAGTTGGTGGTTCCCAGCTGCACGCCGACGATCGAGGCGTCCAGATATCCCAGAACTGGACTCAACAGCGCGGGATTGGGATCGTCGCCTTCGAGATCCGTGGACCAGCCGTAACGGAATTCGTTCACGAAGCTGGAGGTCGGCACGGATGTCCAACTGAACTTGGCGTTTCGGACCTGCCCATAGTCATTGCCGTTGGCGTTGACGCCCTGCCCGCTCGTCGAACTGATAAGGGTGGTCTGCAATCCATTAGGCGCCCTGAAATGCATATAATTGAAACTGGCGCTAAACGTGTTGCGGTCTGAAAAATGATAGTCGAGGCGGCCGAAGCCGAGAGGCTGGCTCATTGTGCGCGGCACCAGTCCAAAGAAGCGCGGCAGCAACGCGTTGATCGCGGAACATTGGGCGGGAGTCGCAGCGGGCACGGCGCCGGCAGCAACGCCGCACGTGAGCCAGGCCTGATTCGTGGTATCGACAACTCCCGCTCTGATGAGATTGTCCGCAATTGGAAAGTTTCGATGCGCATATTCGCCGTTCATAAAAAAGAACAACTTGTCTTTAATGAACGCTCCACCCAGGCTTGCTCCAGCCTGGTGGCGATTGTCGGGCGGATTCATGATGTTGCCCGAGGCATCGATGGGGGAAAACACGTCATGTGCATTCATCGCCTTGTTCCGGAAGAACCAATACCCTGTCCCGTGCAACGCGTTGCCACCGCTGCGCGTCACCGTATTCACGACACCGCCGCTGGCGCGGCCGTACTCGGCAGAGAAACCCGAGGAAACGACCTGGAATTCCTGGACCGCATCCTGCGAAATCTGTGAAATGACGCGCGTCCGCCCGTTGTTTTCCATGAAAAAGCGTTCGGTCGAATCATTGCCGTCGAGCAAAAACGAGTTGCCGTTGGCAATGCCGCGGAACGTCAGCAGGCCAAAGTTACCGTCATTCGTAACCCCCGGCGTCAGCAGGACGAAACTGTCGACGCGCCGGCCGTTGATCGGCAATTCGTCGATCTGGACCTGATTGATGACCTGGGACACTCCGCTCTTGGTCTCATCGACCAGTGGGGCCTCGGCCGTAATGCTGACTTCTGCCGTCGCTCCGCCCACTTCGAGCATCACCGTGAAATTAACTGTTTGTCCAACCTCAATCGAGAAGTTCCTGGCTTCCCAGCTTTTGAAACCAGGCAAACTCACGGTCAGGCTATAGCCGCCGGCGGGCAAGAGCGACGATACTGTGAATATTCCGGCCTCCGAGCTAATTGTCGTGCGATGCACACCTTTGACGTCATTAGCAACGGCAACCATCGCACCGGGAACCACTGCGCCCGTCGCGTCGCGCACTGCGCCCGATACTGCTCCTAACCCGGCGACTGCTTGCGCAAAAGCGCCCTTGGACAACAGTAGAATCACCAACACCAATCCTAACGTCCGTCTCATATAGATTTCCCCCTTCTGGAAAAGAGAACCTCCACTCGCCACTTACGGCCCAAGATAATACAGCCGCAGTGCTGGTGGAAATGTAAATTGCTCGTGAAAAACGTGCTTCGGGCTAACGGCCTCGCCTACACAGGGTCTTCAAGACGAACGAGGTCTTCGTAGGACTCCCGTCTGCGGATAACCTGATAGGTTTCGCCGCTGACAAGAACTTCGGCAGCACGAGGCCGGGAATTGTAGTTCGACGACAGACTGAAAGAATACGCTCCCGCACTCATCACAGCAAGCAACTCACCCGGCTGCATTACCGCCACCTCTCTGTCCTTTGCAATAAAGTCTGCGGATTCGCAAACGGGACCAACGACATCGACGGACTCGCTTTCATTTCGTTTGAGGACAGGCCAAAGCTGATGATGTGAGCCGTATAAAGCCGGCCGGATGAGATCGTTCATCCCCGCGTCGACGACTAAGAATTTTTTGTGACCTTGATTCTTTTTCAGAAGCACTTGCGTCAGCAGAATCCCGGCATTGCCGACGATAACCCTGCCTGGCTCGAGCACGACGGTAAGGTCCAGGCCCCGTGTCGCGTTCGCCACGGCGGCGCCATAGGCTGCCGGTGAAGGTGGTTCCTCGCCGTTGTAAGAAATCCCCAATCCTCCGCCAAAATCCAGATACTTCAGGCCGAGCCCTTCCGCCTTGAGTTCAAGAATGAACTCCCGCAGGCTCGCAAGCGCTTCCTCGAACGGCTTGATGTCCGTTATCTGGGAACCAATGTGGCATTGAACGCCAACGACCTCGAGGTTCGGAAGCTGCCGGGCCCGTCGATACAATTTTCTGGCATCGGAGAGGCTTACACCAAACTTGTGCCTCTGCATACCAGTTGAAATGTAGGGATGCGTGCGGGGATCGACATCCGGATTGGCACGGATCGAGACTTGCGCGCGCTTGTTCGAATCGTGCGCGATGCTGTGGATCAGTTCCAACTCGGAGGGGGATTCGACGTTGAAGAATAGAATTCCGGCATCGAGCGCGTAACGAATCTCATTGGCAGTTTTACCCACACCCGCAAAGATCACCTTCTCCGCGGAACCGCCTGCGCGCAGGACCCGAAACAATTCGCCGCCCGAAACGATATCGAAGCCGGTTCCCCATTCGGCGAACCGGCGCAGCAGATTGATGTTCGAACTCGCTTTGACGGCGTAACAAATCAGGTGAGGAATCGACTGAAAGGCTTCCTCGAAAACACGGACATGACGGCGGAGGGTTTTTTCGCTATAGATATAAACAGGGGTGCCGACTTCGGTTGCGATCTTCTGGAGAGGTACTTCTTCACAGTGAAGCTCGTCACTGAGATAACTGAAGTAGTGCATGTGACATTATAATAAGCACAGAGACACAAAAACAGAAATCGGGGCGACACAAAGACAGAAAGGGGAAAAATCCAGGTCAGACTAGTGATTTCCTATTTTCCGCACGGAAAATAGGAAATCACTAGTCTGACCTGGATTTTTCCCCTTTCTGTCTTTGTGTCGCCGTGCTTATTGAGGCTTCGCGCGGGAATCGAGCAACGCCTTACGTTGGGCAGCCGTGAGAACCTTGACGACTTTCCCCATTGTTGTTCTCTCTAGGTCCGCGATCTTTGCCGGATCCGCACGGCCCTGCGCTTCGCGCTGCAATTGGCTGCGTTGCTGCGCATCATCCTTATAGAACCCCAGGATTTGAGGTTCCTGTTCCGCAGTCAGCGGCGCTCCCGCTTCTTCCATCGTGAGTTTCAGCGCATCAAAACCACCGGCTTTTCTGATCTGGTCGTTAAGATACTTCTTAAACGCGGCTTGCTGATCCGGCTTGAGAGCGGCGGTGATTTTAACCATCATGTCGTCGTTGATGTTCTTCAACTCCACCGCTGCCGGTCCGTTCTCGAGCCGCGCCAGATCGATGCTGCCGTTGCCGCCATTTTGATCGCCCGGGGTCTGGTCACCACCACGCCTGCCACCGCCGCCACCGCCGCCACCGCCACCACGGCGATCGCCGCCCTGGCCGCCCCGGCCTTGACCGCCACGTGGGGCAGGATATTTGGCGGCGAGATCACGCATCTGCTGAAACGCAGCCTCAACGACAGGCCGGAGCGTCTTCTCCTGGTCGCTTGTCAGCGTGATGTTTGCAGCCTTTAAAAGGAACGGTTTCACCTGATCCATGGGGTTGGTGGCATCGATTCTCGTGAGAACCTGCGTGCCACCACCGCCCGCAAAAGCGCCGCCGCCGCCACCGCCGTCATCCTGCGCAAATACAGGGGCTGCGGCCAGAAAGGCAGCTAGCACCCAAAGTGATCTTTTCATCGTTGTCATGTCTCCTGCCGTTCTTACTAGAAGTTGAACCGCACGCTCGCTTCAATCGTGCGCGGGTTGCGCGCGCTGTTTGCCGCGCCGAAGAATGACGAGGTCATTGTTCCGACATAGCCATTGTATTGCACATTGTTCAGCAGGTTTTGCGACTGGAGACGAATGACCATCGTCGGACCAGCGGTCGACTGGTTATTGTTGAATCCACCGTTATTATTGCCGCCATTGCCCCGCTGCCCGCCGCCCGGAAAGTTACCGCCGCGATCGCCACCGCCTTGACCGCCACCACCAGGGAAGTTACCACCGCCACCGCCGGGGAAGTTACCACCACCGCCTCCCCCACCCTGGGGTTCAGCGAAATTGTTGACGCGGTTCGGTCCCCCGTTACCGGCCCTGGTCGCCGGGCTGGATTTTTCGTGTTTGAGATAGATTGTTTTCTGAACGTTCATCTGGATGTTGAACAATCCGGCGCCGATACCGGTGTTACGGGCAATTATGGTACCCGTTGGTGCTGCGCAGTTCTGGCCCTGAAGCGGCCGGCCGGCCAGGAATTGACAGAGCGCCGTGTCCGTCGGACGGTCGTTGATGATTTTGTCGCCATTGTCGTCCCTGCCAGTGGTAATCGTATAAGGATTGCTGGAACTCCAATTCACCTGCGTGGTCATGGTGATAGCCCAGGGCAGACGGAAATTCGTTCCGGTAAACAGCCGATGCCGGTAGTCGTTGCCGGAACGTCCCCATTCGGAGTGCATATCGTAGCTGTTTACAGGAGCCGACTGCCATCCGTCCGTGTCGTTATTCTGGAATCCCAGCGTGTAATTGCCGAACACCTGGAGATTGAACCTGTTGCGCATTGTCTCGCGAAAACCGAGAGTGAAGTTGTTCGATTTGGACAGACCGCTCGCCTCAAGCTGATAGACGACTCCCTTCGTCGAATCGGGAATTAGACCTGACAGTGGAGCGTTAATATCTCGGCTGCGGTACAGGTGCTCACCCCGTTGATGATCCCACGAGAAGGTCAAGCCAAGGCCTCCGGGAAGAGTCTTTTCGAGTGAAAGCGACCAATTTTCCGTGTAGGGCGTAACCAAATTCGGCGCGATCACGCGAATCGTCGGCGGCGGTGACGGAAGAACGACGCCATTCCCGCCCAGCAGTGGATTGCAGGTGGCTCCCAGCTCGCAGCCCGGCTGATAATATGGATTAGCAATAACGATCGATGTTTGATTTGTGCCGTTGAGGCGAAGCATGCTTTCGTAGATGGTCTCATCCAACCGCTGATGGAATATACCGGCGCCTCCTCGGAGTGCCATGGTCTTCGTCAGTTCCAACGCAAATGCAAACCGCGGATCGAACCCTTTGTGATAGCTGATATTGGTTTGTGCCTCGTAACGGGCACCCATCATTAAGTTAAGCTTCTTCGTGACCTTCCAGTCCGTCTGAACAAAGCTCCCCAGTTCGAGCTGAGTCACGTCGAGCAACGGATTGCCTGATGTTTGGGTAAACTGCAGGGGCCTATTGGCGCTGAAAGCGCCGGCACACGGATCCGGATTGTTCGGCTGGCACAAAAGGCTGGAGAACGTATACGTTCCGAGGAAGTTATTCTGCTGCGACGTGTGGTTCATCCGGTTGAGGGCCTGGAACCCTGCTTTTACTGTCCACTTGGGCCCCGAGTACATCAGCAGGTTGCTGAATTCGACGCTCTTGTTATCGGCCAGACTGAAGTTCTGGCCGCCGCCTGCGTTAAACGAGTCGAGCACGTTCACAGCCTGGCCGACAACGCGCGGGTTTGTTTGCGAATAATCCTTGCGATATTCAAATCGGACTTCGTGGACGATCGACTTCGTCAGAATCGAGGTCTCCCGCATTTGAAATTCGGAGTTGCGGACCGTGTTGTCGGCCGCGCGATCCGGTAACGTCGTTACGCCGCCGGCGAGCTGGTTCAGCCTTTGCTGATGTTGATTTTGATAGTTGACGTACAACGTATTGTTCTTGTTGATCGCGAACTGGCTCCGCGCATTCATATTCCTATTGGTATTGGGCGAGATCGTCGAAGCAGAGAACGCCTGAGCCGACCCGTCCGGCCCTAGCTCCGTCGCCCGAATCGTATTGGCGTTCTGGTTGTAAAAAGACCGGACGTTCAGGTTCAGCGACAGCTTGTTTCGAATGATGGGGCCACTGAAATTGGACTGAATATTCCTTGTTTGCGATTGCGGCTTCACGGCGGGAGTTCCATCCGTGTTCACGAGAAAGGGTTGGCGCGCGTTAAGCACATTGTCTCTGAAATCGAAGTTCGCGCTGCCGTGATAATCGCCGGTTCCCGCCTTGGTAATGATTTCGGTGCGGCCGTAGCCGACGCCGCTGAACTCGGAGCTGAACGGATTATTGCTGATGCGGATTTCCTGGATCTGATCCTTCGGTGGAATACGGCCGCCGGTAAATCCGTCAATCACAAATGTCGCCCCGCCACCAGCATCGCCGCGCGCTCCGGCGATCTGGGTCAGGTACGCCGTCAATTCATCTTCGTCATCAGGCAATGCATCGATGAAGTCCTGCTTGAGGACCGTCGTTTGAAGGCTCGAGTCGGAGTCGATGCTGATTTCGTTTCTCGTTTCCGTGACATCAACATTTTGGGAAAATGTGGCGAGTTCCATCGTGACGGAGACAGCCCCCATGTCGGGAGTCACCTTCACCATTTCGGTGAAAGTATTGAAATCGGGTGCGGTGATCTCCAGTTTGTAGTCGCCCGGATTTGCGGGAAGCTCAAATTCCCCCGTCCCCGTCGTCGTTCCCTGACCGACAACCTTATTACCCTGGTAAAGCTTTACCTGGACACCCGGCATGATCGATCCCGAAGTATCCATAACCCTCCCCTTGACCTTCGAAGACTGGGCAAAGGTGGCCGAGGCGATCAGGAGTGTGAGCAACAGCGTTAGCAGATTCCGCATCCGCATTAAATCAATCCTCCCCAAAATAATACTGATAAACCTTAAAAATTACTTAGGTCTGGGCCCGCGGTCTTTGTCCAAATCGCGGTCATTTTTAGTGGCATCTCGCGTCCGGCGGCGATCATCCATGTTTTTGCGAAACTCATCGTATTTCTTGCGCTGTTCGTCGGTGAGAATGGCGCGAATTTTGCCGCGAGACTCTTCCTGAATCGCTTGATATCGGGGCTGGGTTTCTTTTCGAAGATCTTGAAATTCGTGGCCGGTCTCTTCGAAGATCTTATGGACCTGCTCCCGCTGTTCCTGATTCAGTCCGAGATAGTCGTAGAATTTATTAATGTCGCGTTGAGCCGTTTGCGTGCGCTGCGCACGATCAGCGACTGGAGCCGCAGGGGATCCGGCCAACGTCGATAGGCGAGTCGAATAAAAATTGGCGAGCAATACTCCAGTCACAATACCGACGACAAAGATTGCGAAGACCAGAGCCTTGGCTTTCATTGGACGGGCTATCATTGTTGATCCTCTGGAGCGATCAGTTGATCGAGCACGTCCTGCCGGCTGGGAGCGTCAGTATCATTGTAAAGGAAGCTTTCAGCCGGACTTTGTTCCGCGTCAAAAAATGATTCAACCATGCCGCGTTGTGGCACTTGCGGCACGAACATTTCCGCGGCAGCAAAACACAGGATCAGCGCCAGCGCCACAGCCAGGACCGGACGGGTCGAACTCGGGACGATGTCCCAGATTCCGTAGTCCGGCGCTACGCCTTCACTAAGCCGGGCCATTACGCGTTTCGCGAAAAAGGCATCAGGTTCGAACACCCTTTTACGTTCCGCATCGAAGAAATCTTTTAGTTGATTCATTTGCTGTGTCCTTCAGACCCGCCCAACATCGCCTGAAGCTTCTTACGAGCTCTGAACAGGCGAACTTTGACGTTAGTCTGCGTAAGTCCCATAGTTCGAGCGATTTCCTCTATCGACATCTCCTCAACTTCTTTCAACATCAGCGGAATTCTCAGCTTCGGGTCCAACCGTTGTACTGCCAGCCGTGCCTTACCCATACTATCCGGCTCCTGAGGAGCGACAGATTGTTCGCCTGCCAATTCGGGCCCGAAGGTTTCCATTGCCGCCTTGCGACGCCGCGTCTTTCGCAATTCGTCGTAACACGTGTTCACGGTTACCCTTGCCAGCCATCCCGGAAAATTTTCGTCCGGGCGAATTTGCTCGATCCGGGAAAACATTTTCAGGAAAACGTCTTGAGCAATATCTTCTACGTCTTCGCGAGACCTGAAAAACCGGCTGATGAGCCGAAAGACCATCGATGAAAATTGCTTAACGATGGCTTCATGTGCTGATCTGTCGCCTTCTTTAGCGCGAACAATTAGCTCGCGATCAAATTCCATACTCCAATACGTCGTGTAATTATATGGGGTTACAGCTTCTTTGTAGAAAAAACAAAGATAGCCGCGTGACCAGCGGGAAAGGATCGCACGCACAAGGCTGATTTGCCAACAATTTATAGGTGAAAAAGGGTCGATTTCAGGCGTTAAAAGATGTAAAAACTTTCTCTGTCTTCACAAGGAAAAATGGCATGAATCGAAGAATATTCTTGAATCGCGCAGCAGCGGCCGCGGCCGGGCTATTTTTGCCCTCTCGAGGCAGCGGACGCACAAAGCACGTCATTTTAATCGTGAATGGCGGCGCGCGGAAAAAGGACTATTACGAGAACGGATCGATTGCCCGCAACGTCAGACGGCTGGCAAGCGAGGGATTCGTATTCGAACAGGATCACTGCGGGCAAATCGCGTCACACGATGCGGCGTTTGCCGAATTGCTGGGTGGGAAGACATACCCCACGATTCGCTCGCTGTACCTCGTCCCGTCCACCATGGAACGCTGCCGGCCGCGAATCCTGGTCTGCCGGGACATGGCGCACGATGTGGGACATCGCAGTTCCGAAGCGTACTTGAGTACCGTGAAGACGACGGATGAAGAGGTGGGCCGGGTCTTGGACTGGGTGAAGAGTCATCCCGACTTCAATCAAAACACCGCCATCGTGATCCGGCCGGAGTTTGGGCGCGACGACGAAGTGAATGCGCACGGCGCCTTGCATCACTCCTACGGTTTCTACTATACCCACCGCGTCGCCAGCATCTTCTGGGGCCCGGACATCAATAGAGGAGTGGATACGAAAACCGTAGTCCGTGCGAGCGATATGGCCCCGAGAATCGCGAAGATCTTAGGGGATTAAACACCGAGACCCAAAGGCACAGAGACACGGTGGGTCTTTGACGAGGAAATTTTGAAATTGGACGAATCCTGCATCTCAAATCCGAAATCCGAAATCTCAGATTGGACCGGTCCAATTTACATTTTCGGGATTTCGGATTTGAGATGCAGGATTCGTCCAATTTCAAAATTTCCTTGTCAAAGTCCCACCGTGTCTCTGTGCCTTTGGGTCTCGGTGCTTAATCCCCTACTTGGGCTTCTCTGCGGGCGCGGGCGGCGGCGCCTCGATGAGATCCTCTGCCTTTACATTGACTTTGTCCGAAACATCCCTGGAAACCACTTTCACTGCAGGACCATCCGATGTCCGGATGTAAATGCCTTCCGGCGTCTTGCTGTCACTGCCGAAGGCCAGGCGCACAAGCTCCGTCGAACCTTGTCGAAGAACAACCTCGATCCTGGGTTTGTCGAGCCCATAGGTTGAAAGCGGCTTGGGGGCGTCGATGACGTCCTTCGCCTTTTCGAAGTCAAGCGTGTTCAGCATGCTTGAAATCTTGTCCCACTGAAGCTTCCGGTCATCCTGCAACTTCCAGTCCGATCCCGCCTTGATCATCGCGATCGTCTCAGAACCGCGCCGGATCTCAATGTGGTCGATCTTGTCTCGATCGACTTTGGTGATGCTCTTGTCACGCCAATCGAAGATCGGCCGCCGGGCCTTATCGGCTATGTCCTTGTCGATAATGAAGATCGAGTCGCGCGAAGGGTCACGGGCATAGTACTTGTCCGTACCCGAGTTCCTGCCGACCAGCAGAATGCGGTCTGACTTGGCTTTGCTGTCGTGAAGCGCGATCCTGATGACCGGCGGATCCAGACCTGCGGTCTTCGCATCCACTGGAGGATCCGGAAACGCATTCGCGCGCGCAAAGCGAATTGAACTGACGAAGGTCGTGACTTCTCCGCTGTCAGCCCTGGTATCGATGGGATTCTTCAGCTGCCAATTTTCGCCCGATTTCTGCGCCTCCAACTCTTTTGCGCCTTCAGTAATCTTCAGGTTGTCAATATCGTCGGGTTCGAATTCAAGGACCTTTTTGTTGCGCAGATCGGAGACCGACTTGGTAAACGTCTTCGCCCAGTTGCTGGCCGTGAGGAAAACATCATTACTGCCGGGCAGCTTCGCGTAATTGAAGGTTTTTTTGGGATTCTCGCCGCCGAAAAGGATCTCAATAGCCTTCCCGTCTTTTAACTTTGCGGAGACTCGAACTGACGGGTCTTTGAGGCCGAATGGCGCTAAATCCTGTGCATTCTGTCCAACAGTATCTTCACGCTCGATCCGGGGAATGTTGGAGGCGAGCTGTTGCCATTCATCCGGGTCCGCTTCCAGGCCGGGCGGCGCCGTGATCTGCCACTGCTTTTCGCCCTTTTTAACGCCCGTTATCGTTCGATCGGGATAGATCAGGCTGATCTCGGCAATGTCCTTCTCGTCGACGGGAAACGCTTTCTTCCTGGCCTCCTCCTTTTTCTGCCGCTCCTCTTTGCCGCGGAATTCAGTGAAGTAAACGTAGCCACCCAACACGAGAAAAACGAGGAACAGAACGGTTGTGCCCTTGAATCTCATCTTCTTTTATGGCTGAGCTCCTGCTTTTAGGTCCCGCGCTTCGCGCTCAAGCTCCGCGCACGCTTGCATTCGCGTCCGCTCATTTTCTACGTTTCATCCACACGCTAACGCCCGTACTGATGACGAAGCCAGGCAGAAGCAGAAGCATGACATACGATGCGAGCCGGCCCTGCGCCTCCGTCATTGTCAGGCGCCGGTCTTCAGGATTCTTTGGACGGATTGAAATGAAGGATTCGTCTTGCGCAAGCCACGCAATGGTATTCAGGAAAAGATTGCCATTGCCCTGCAGGGCGAAGAAACCGTTCGATGCGAAATCCGAATCGCCGTACACCACGAGCCGGCTTTTCTTGTTTTCGCCCTGATCCTTGGTGGCGACAGTAGCCAACGATACCGGCCCCTTGAGGTCGGTCTTCGGATCGAACTCCGCCTGGCTGGACTTCAGGTCGGTTTCGCCCCAGCTTTTCTCGTTCGACGCCAGAAGCTGCTCCGCATTGACGCCGTTCACGGGCGGCATCAACGGAGTCACGGAGCGAACCAGCGGAAAGAACGTCATCACATTGAAATGCTCGGTTATCTTGTGATGGCTGTAGTTCGTGACCAGTGGAATGGTTGGCCCGGCGCCGAACAGGCGGCCCACCCCGCTGGCATCGAGCACCATGTTATTGCCGACATCGATGGACCACTTCTTCATGAAATCCGTGAGTGAGGCCCCCTCGGGCGGCGGATCCAAAAGAATCAGCGCGCTGCCGCCCTTATTCAAATATCCGTCGATCAGTTCCAGTTCGTTGGCAAAGGGTTCGGATGTCGGGCCCGCCATCACGAGGAGGGACGCATCATCCGGAATCTTTCCTTCCTGGACAAGATTGGCGGTTTTGACAACGTAGTTTTCCTTCTCCAGTGCGGCCTTCGCACTGGAGTATCCCTTGCGCTCCGTATCGTCGAGTTTCTTTTCTCCGTGTCCGTCGACGAAATAGACGGTTTTCTTTTCGCCTTTCACTATTTTCAGCAGCGAATTGGTTACATCCTCTTCACGCAACGGCTCGGACTGCTTTTCAATGCGTTCGGTTTTTCCGCTCATCTCCAGAATCACAGTCCCGTAGCGGAACGATTCGCCGGTCATCGGATTTTGAAAATCACCGTACTGAGTCACCTGATATTGCTGGGCAATCTGCGGCTGCTTGTCCGGATCGATGAATTCGTAGGCAATCCTGTTGTTCTTCGATTTGAAGAGGTCCAGCACTTCCTTCGCCGGCTGGTACTCTCCACCCGGGTAGAAGGCCTTGATTTTCAAATCCTGCTTTACCTGCTGGGCAACGCTGACGGATTGATCGGACAGGCTGTAGATCTTTTCGCTGGTCATGTCCACGCGCTTGACGTGTTGCGCGCCGAGGTAATTCACCAGGGCAAGAATTCCAAGAAGAATCAGGACGGATGTCGCGGAATTGATTCCAAAACGCGAAGATCGCCGCCCCAGGGTTGTCCGAATCTCCCCGGACTTGACAGCAAGTGAGGCAACGATCAGCACCACACCCAGCACAACGGCGATGGTTTGGTATACGCTCCAGATCGACCGCACCGAATACGAAATGAGAGATGCGGCGACAATGGCCAGCCCGAGTATGTCTGCTTTTTTGAGCTGTTCTTTCATGTTCATTTCCTTACTTGTTTCGTCCTGCCGGGCTCACATTGTCCACTGCTGCGGCCTTACGGCCTTGCGCTTCGCCCGCTCCGCTTATGCTCTCCAGCGCAGAGAGTCGATTGAACGATAAGTCAGGAACAACGCGAGCATCATCAGCGAAAGATAAAAGATGATGTGTGACGTGGACAGAACGCCCTTCATGAAATCGTCCAAATGACTCAATATCGAAAAATATGTAAGAACTTCCTTGCTTGCCGGAGCCTCCGCGTTCTGTGCCACGACATCAACCAGCCATAAAACCATGATCGTTCCAAAGCTCAACACGGCGGAGATGATTTGGTTTTCGGTGAGCGTCGAGATGAACAATCCGATCGCAACAATGGCAAGGCCGTAGAGCAGCAGGCCCAGATACGCCGTTAAGATCGGCGCCGACGCCGGACTGCCATATAAATAAAGCACGCCCATGGGAATCCAGGTCGATACCAGCAGAATGGCGTAGAACGCTCCTGCGGCGAAGAACTTACCGAGAACCACCTCCAGATCCGTTATCGGCGCCGTCAGCAGCAATTCGATTGTGCCACGCTTCTTCTCTTCCGAAAACAGCCCCATCGTGAGCATCGGCATGATGAACAGGAGAATCACGCTCATCGTGCTCAAGAATCCGCGGCTGACCATCCCCGGCATGTCCATGGGCCGCGGACCCAATTGCTGCGCCTGCATCTGAGACATCAGCGCCATTTGCATGACCTGAGCCAGAATGGATCGGAAAAATATTCCCGAAAGGAAAACGAAGATCGTAAGAACAACGTAGGCAATCGGAGAACTGAAGTAAGCGCGCAATTCGCGTTCGACAATGGCGAGTATGTTTCGCATGATTAGTTGGACTCTGGTTTCCCTGCCTCCTCAGCAGTCGTTAGTTTCAGGAAAATATCCTCGAGACTCATCGTCGCCGACTGGAGTTCGTACAATCCCCAGCCGCTTTGCACGACAACATGCGCCAGATCGCTTCGAATATCCTTTCGAAGTTCGCCTTCGACCTGGAAGCGATGCCGGCCATCGATTTCCTCGAGCTTGCGGACTTCGACGACGCCCGGCACGCCCTTGAGCTTCGACATGATTTCGAACGCCGGACCCTGCACCTCCAGAGAAATCCGTTGCGCGCCCTGAAGTTGGAATCGCAGATTCGAAGGCGTATCGACCGCCACGATTTTGCCGCGATCGATAATGATGACGCGATGGCAGGTCTGCTCGACCTCCGGCAGGATGTGCGTCGAAAGTACAACCGTGTGGCTTCCCGCCAGATCCTTGATGAGCTGGCGCACTTCGTGAATCTGCTTGGGATCGAGACCGATCGTCGGTTCATCGAGGATCAGAACCGGCGGATCGTTCAACAACGCCTGCGCCAGGCCAACCCGCTGTTTGTAGCCTTTGGAGAGCTTTGCGATGATGCGCTCTTTGACGTCCGCGATACTCACGCGCTCCATCACGCGACTGACTTCGCTCTCGAGTCTCTCCTTGGGAACGCCCTTGATCTTGGCAACGAAGCGCAGATACGCCGTAACGTTCATTTCGAGATAGAGGGGCGGGTTCTCCGGCAAATAGCCAATCCGCCGGCGGACATCCAGCGGGTTATCGAATACGTCGAATCCGTCCACACGGACACTGCCGTCCGTCGCGGGCATGAACCCGGTGATGATCCGCATTGTGGTGGTTTTGCCGGCGCCGTTTGGTCCAAGAAAGCCGAGGATTTCGCCCTTCTCAACCTGAAAGGTCATCCCGTCGATGGCGGTTTTTGCTGCGTAACGCTTCGTGAGGTTCTCAACAGTGATCAATCGCAGTGGCCTCCGAATCGGATATTCTAACCAATTGGACGACGAAGTATAGCAGGAGAAACATTCATGGACTATGTGAACCCGAATCTTCTTTGGACGGTGGATGAACTAAAAAGCCGCCTCACCGACCCGAAACTTGTTCTCCTGGATATGCGGACGCCGGAAGCCTACTCGAACGGACATATCCCTGGCGCGCGCAGCTTCGACATTTTCGGAATCAGCCTTATAGATACCCGGCCCGGCCCGCTCCAGGCATTTCTATGGATCATCGAACATTTGATTCAGGCCAAGGGTGTCAACAGCGATAGCAGGGTGGTTGTGTACGACGAGATTGCGGGGATGCGTTCGGCACGCCTTTTCTGGTTCCTGGAATTCTTTGGCCACGACGATGTTCATATGCTGAACGGCGGCCTCAATGCCTGGCAAGCGGCGGATTTGCAGTTAACCCACCATGCGGCAATTCCCAAAGCGGGAAATTTCAAAATGCGGCAGCGGCCGGAACTTCTCGCAACTGCCGAACAGGTGCAGGACAGGTTGCAGAATCCGGCGGCCGTGATTGTGGATACTCGCAGCGATGCTGAATATACGGGAGAAGTCGTTCGCTCGAAGCGCGGCGGAGCAATCCCAGGAGCCGTACATATCGAGTGGACGAACAATCTCGACGCCACCGGGTTCTTCAAATCTGCGGATGAGCTCACGAAGATGTATGCCGAGAAAAGCATCACTCCTGATAGAGAAGTCATTCCGCATTGCCAGGGAGCTTATCGATCCGCTCACACTTATCTGGCGCTCCGTCTCATCGGATATCCACACGTGCGGAACTATCTGGGGTCGTGGGGTGAGTGGGGAAATCGTGAGGACCTTCCGATCGAGCATCCGGTGAAGGCGTAGAACGGGGAAGTCAGCCGCCAATTACGCAAATTACGCGAATTGATTGGCGCAATTGGCGTAATTGGCGGCTAAGTTCCCCGGCCCCGATCATGCTAATCTAGGTCTTTATGCCCAAAATCACGATCAACGGCCAGATATACGAAGCTGAAAAAGGGCGAACGATCATCCAGGTGGCCGATGACGTCGGCGTCCAGATCCCGCGCTACTGCTACCACCCGGACATTGGCATTGAGGGCAGCTGCCGCATGTGCCTGGTCGAGGTGAAAGGCGCTCCGAAGTTGATGCCGTCGTGCGCGACACCGATTGCGGACAACATGGAAGTCCGGACCGAGACCGAGCGGGTTCATCAGGCGGTCCGTTACGCGATGGAGTTCCTTCTGCTCCATCATCCAATTGATTGTCCGGTCTGCGATCAATCGGGCGAGTGCTGGCTCCAGGATTACTATATGGCGCATGCAGGCCATGACAGCCGGTATCCGCTGGGCCAGAAGACGCGCCGGAAGAAGGCTTCGGATCTGGGACCGCTCGTGAAGTTAGATCAGGAGCGATGCATTCTCTGCACGCGATGCGTTCGCTTCACGCGCAATGTGACGAAAACGAATGAGATTCAGGTCTTCAGCCGCGGCCACACTTCCGCGATCGGTATCTTCGAAGACAAGCCGTTAAACAACCCCTACTCCGGCAACGTTGTTGACGTCTGTCCGGTCGGCGCCCTGACGAGTTCCGATTTTCGTTTCAAGGTCCGGGTTTGGTTCCTGAAGGGCACGGCGTCTGTTTGTGGCGGATGCAGCACGGGTTGCAACCTGCGCGTCGATCATTCCGCGCGAGCTGCGGGTGGCGGCATTCCAGGCTATTCTGCGACTGATGGAAAGATTTACCGGACGGTCGGCCGCCGCAATGTGGAAGTGAACAAGAGCTGGTTGTGTGACGAAGGCAGGCTGAGTTTCCACACGCTCGAACGCTGGCCACGCCTGCGCCACGCGAGTGTAGATCTTTCGACGATCCACGCCCGGTTCGAATCCATTCGAAAACAGCACGGCGAAGATGCCGTTGCGGCACTGGGCTCCGCAGGAAATACAAACGAAGCCCTGTTCCTGCTGAAGAAGTACTTCAACGGCCGTGTCGATTTCCGTCTCGGGCAAGAGGTTGAACTCTATCAGCAACGCCAGGACGAACTGCTTCGCCGTCTGGACAAACACGCAAACACGCAGGGCGCGCTCGATCTCGCGCTTGCCGGCGGCCTGCACGGCCTTCGCGGAATGCGGGAGCTCGCCGAGCAGAAGAAAATCCGTGGCATGTGGATCTCATTCCATCCCCAATTGGTCGGCGAAGACCCGCCTGAAACCGTCGGTGAATTGGAGCGGCTGCTTGCAGCGCTTGAATTCAGCGTTGTCAGCACGACGCATGAATTCGAATGGGCCCGCAGCGCTTCGGTGATCTTGCCGATGGCGGCGTGGGCGGAAGAAAGGGGTACCTACACGAATTATGCCGGCCGTGTTCAGATCACCGCCCGGGCGGTGATGCCGCCGGGCGATGCCCGGCCCCTGCACGGGCTCATGGCGGAAATGCTGAACCTGGCCGGAGTTCAGGTTTCCACCGATCCAGGCGCAATCTTCGATTGGATCAGCCGCGAAACTCCGCTCTATTCCGGCATGGACTACGAGACGATCGGAATGCTCGGCGCGGCTCCGGCGCAAACGCCGCAGGAGGTGGTGTAATGACACCAGTCCGAGGCGGCTATGCGGTCGATGTACCGGTAATCAATGTCAGCGAACGTGCCCGGCTGGAAAATGCCACCGTATGGTCTACGTTCCAGGCGTTCGCCGTTACCCTGCGCCGCCTGTTCACAAGCTTATTCAAAGGCGACACGCCAACCATCAGCTATCCAGAGCAAACACGCCCTTACTCGGAAAGGTTTCGAGGCACTCATATTCTGACGGTTCGCAACGATGGCAGTTTGAAGTGCGTCGCGTGCTACATGTGCGCCACGATCTGTCCGGCCGAGTGCATCTATATCGAGGCGGGCGAACATCCGAATCCGGAAGTGGAAAAATTTCCGCTTCGTTTCGATATCGACATGATGCGATGCATCTACTGCGGATTCTGCGTGGATGCATGCCCGGAAGAAGCAATCATCATGAGCCGCGAACATCATCAGTCCGTTTACAACCGGTCCGAGACCATTTATACCATCGAGAAGCTGATGCAGCGTCCCGGCATTGACGCAAATGGACCGGGTTACCGGCCAAACAAGACAATGGCCGAAGCAAGGATCTTTAATAAAGAGGAACAGAAGGAGTGCGCATTCCCGTCCGCGATCCAGGAGAGGCACCCTGCCGTTCTGTATGAATCGATGATCCGGCGAAGGGAATAAAATCCCTTGGGAACATAGCCACGGATTGAACGGATTTAACGGAGGGGCCGCAGGAACAGTCTGATTTGCGGCCCCTCCGTTCAATCCGTGGCTATGTTCCCTTTGCTTTGACGGCCGTCGCGATTCGGAAGAATTCGGTATCCGTCTATTCAACCGCATGTTAAACATCACATGCCGATTTAGACTTGTGCGGCGCGAAAGATGGCAGTCAAGTTTGGGGCATTCAGTGACGTCCAAGGCCAGATTGTCAGAACCAGGAAGGTTCCAATGAGTCCGACAGAGAAATTGGATTGGGATCGAGAATCCGAATTGTTCTTTAAGCAGTCACCGGATGTATTGTGCCTGCTTGGATTCGACGGGCGGCTCAAGGCCGTAAACTCTGAATGGGAAGCCACTTTTGGTTTTGCCGCGCAAGGGGTGTCCGGCAAACCCTTCCTTGATCTGATTCACGCGGACGACCGCAAACAAACCATTTTCGAGTTGAATCGGCTGATGGGCGGCGCACGTTCAGTGCTTTTTGAAAACCGTTTTCGTTGCAGGAACGGTTCGTTCCGATCGCTTCAATGGAAGGCAACGGCGAATTCCGGAAAGGACCTGATCTACTGCGCGGCCCGGGATATCACGGATCTGCGCCAATCCGAATCTGCTCTACGCGAATCTGAGGAGAAGCTCCGGAACCTCATCGAGAATACCGTAGAAGGGATTCTTCAAACCACTCCCGGCGGACAGATCATTATGGCCAACGCCGCGCTATCCCAGATGCTGGGTTATGCATCTTCGCTGGAGTTGGCGGCGAATGAGGTGGGCCTGGAGCAGATCTACGCCGATCCTGAAGACTGCGAATTCTCGCGGGCAGAACTTACAAGGCAGGGTGCGCTAACGTTGGAAAGCCAGTTCCGGCGAAAAGACAGAGAGACGATTTGGGTCACGATCAAGTCGAGAGTCGTTCGCAGCCTGGACGGCCTGGTTCAGTACCACGAACATTTCGTTGAAGACATCACCGAACGCAAGCTGCTCGAGGCAGCTATACATACTTCCGAAGAGAAATACCGGGCACTTGTCGAGAATGCCGTTTACGGGATTTATAGAAGCAGCCTTGACGGCAGGGTACTTGAAGCCAATCACGCTTTCGTTGCGATGTTGGGTTATCAGTCGCGCGAGGAAGTCCTGTCCCTGAACATGGAAACCGATATTTACCTGCGTCCGGGCGAGCGCGCCCAGATGATCAGTCAATACCGAAACGTCGAGCGCGTACACGGTCTCGTCGTGGACTGGAAGCGCAAGAATGGAACGTCGGTGACCGTGCGACTCAGCGGGAGAAAGGTCCGGAATTCCGTCGGCGTTCTCGAAGGTTTCGAATTCATTGCTGAAGAAGTCTCCCTGGAAAGCAAAATACAGGCGACCCCAGCCGGTTAAACCCAGGTTCCGCGCCCCACGAGGTTTGCACAACGGAACGGGAACTAACCACAAGAAGCACAATAGGAGGGCGTAAAAGGCACAAATAATTTGCTGCGATACATGTTTTTGTGCTTTTTGTGTTCTGTTTTGTGCCTTTTGTGCACCTTCCCCGACCCGTCGTGCAAAGCCGCGCCCCGGCTACCGGTTCCGCCACTGAATAGCGAACGTCGGGCCCATGAACGTGGCTCTCACTCCTTCAGTTTCGAATTTGTTGTGAAGATCCATTTCAAGCGCTCTGAAACCCAGCTGAAGCGCTGCCGTCCGCGAGAATGACCGTCCCGTGTTCACACTGCCGTCCAGATGGCTGCCATTTTCCTGGTGGTGGGTCAGTTTGAAATTCGGGACGGAGGAAAAACTCCGGTCACTGAGTTTTTCCTCCGTCCCGAATTTCCTATATAAGCAGACATCTACGAATACCTAACGTAGAATTGTAAGGCCCAGGGGGCGCCCTTCCCGTTTAATCTATTGAGCGGCGTTGGGGCAGGGACTTAACATCGGCAAACTCTTGGAGGTAATGAATGCTGGGAAGCTTTGCGGGAAAATTGCGGGATTTGTTCCTGATTGCTGCGTTGCTGTGCTTCGCTATTGGGGTAATTGATGTGTTCATGCTGGCTTTCGATCTGTCTTTAGGAACGGGCCTGATGCTGAGAATGGGTTTCAAACCTCACAGCATCGCCGAGGCAGCCAAGTTCATGGTTCTCGCATCCATCGCTTTTGGCGTCATAGAGTTGAACCGGTCGACCAAGTAGTCTTCAGCGGAGGGACAGTGTATCTGGAGTACTGGGGGTTGACGGAGAAGCCGTTCGAGAACACCCCCGACCCGAAATTCTTCTATTCCTCCCAGATGCATACGGAAGCGCTGACCCGCATTTTGTATGCGATCACAAACAACAAGGGCTGCGTTCTGCTGACTGGAGAATATGGCTGCGGTAAAACGGCCATCGTCCGCAAAGTCGTCGAGGCGCTAAGTGAGGAAAAATACGAACTCGCGCTGCTGAACTACCCGATCTTCTCCTCCGCTGAATTCCTGGGCGAAGTCCTATTTCAATATGGCGCCGATACAAGTCCGGGATCGAAGCTGGAGTTGTTTCACAGAATGTCAGCATTTGGTTTCGAGAACCTGAAAAAGGGAAAGCAGAACGTTCTGATGATCGATGAAGCGCAGCTTATCGAGGACTCGGACATTTTCGAACAAATGCGCCTGCTGCTCAACCTTCAGCTCGAAGATCAGGGACTCATCACTCTGTTCCTCGTGGGACAGCCCGAACTGCGCGAACGTATCATGATGTATCCTCAGTTGGATCAGCGTGTCAGTGTTCGTTATCATCTGCACTATTTCGCGCAGGATGACGTGATGGCCTACATCATTCATCGACTGCGGATCGGCGGCGCTACGCGGGAAATATTTACGCCGGATGCTTTAACGCTGATTTCGAAAATCAGTCACGGCGTGCCCCGGCGGATTAACAACATTTGCGACGTCAGTCTGCTCGAAGGCTCGATAAGCCGTGTCCCTCTGATCGATGAGACGATCGTCAGAAAGAGCCAGTGAGCCCCCCCGGGTTTGAAATCTCGAAACCAGGTGAAACGCTCTTCCCCCGCATCCGTTACAAATCGACTTGAATGGAGCAGGTAAACCGTCTCGGGTGGACGGCCGGCATTACTTTCGTTGCCTATGGCGTGAGGTTCGGTGTGCGTTCAAACGATCCAGCCGTGCTGAAACGCATGCAGTCGTTACTTCCACCGGGGTCCACACAGGCCTCGTCGAGTTCGGTCGATTCCATGTTTTCCATTCTTGCGGGCGCGACCCCATTGACGCGCGGTATGAAGCGATTCAACCTGGCCTACGCCAACGCGGAACGCGTTGCGAGGGACCTGGATATCGAGGTGGTCCTGCAGCGGCTCCAATCCGAGATTCAGCGGATTGTTGCGGAGAAAGCGCGCACTCATCACTTTTTGCACGCCGGAGTCGTGGAGCTGAATGGGACGGCGATCCTGATTCCCGGACGGACCCTCAGTGGAA